>Ga0302308_10000267_pt1 | contig 46881 bp, 45 predicted proteins | sample III_Palsa_E3_3_FD_200531 | JGI IMG/M metagenome (GOLD analysis project Ga0302308, IMG submission 200531) | Peat permafrost microbial communities from Stordalen Mire near Abisko, Sweden - III_Palsa_E3_3 | ecosystem: Environmental > Terrestrial > Soil > Palsa > Peat permafrost | place: Sweden...
CGAGCATCGCCCACGCCAACCGGCAGCAGGTGGAGCTGTTGCGCCGCTACCGCGGCGCGCGACTGGAAGCCGAGAAGGAATCCTACAAGGCGCCGCTGCTGCTGTCGGTCAACTGCATCGCGGCCGGCTTCGGCAGCACCGGTTAGGGAGGTACGCATGAGTTTCACGAGCATCGAACAGGCTACTCCGCGATTGCATCGCTCGGAACTTGCCGTTCCCGGCAGCAACCCGGCGCTGTTCGAAAAGGCCGCGAAGTCCGCCGCCGATATCATCTTCCTGGACTGCGAGGACGCGGTGGCGCCGGATGACAAGGAGCGCGCCCGCGCCAACATCGTGCAGGCACTCAACGATGTGGACTGGGGCACGAAGACCATGATGGTCCGCATCAACGGCCTCGACACGCACTATATGTATCGGGACATCGTGGATATCGTCGAGGCCTGTCCGCGCCTGGACATGATCCTCATACCCAAAGTCGGGGTGTCGCAGGATGTCTATGCGATCGACATGCTCGTGACGCAGATCGAAGCGGCAAAACGGCGCCAGAAGCGCATCGGTTTCGAGGTGCTGATCGAGACCGCGCTTGGCATGGCCAATGTGGAGTCGATCGCCCAGTCATCGCGCCGGCTCGAGGCATTGAGCTTCGGTGTCGCCGACTACGCCGCCTCGACCCGTGCGCGTACCACCGTGATCGGCGGCGTGCACAAAGATAGCGGCGTGCTCACCGACAAGGACGGGGACAACCGGCGCGAATACTTCTGGACCGATCCCTGGCACGCGGCGCAGACGCGGATGCTGGTGGCCTGCCGTGCCTATGGCCTGCGGCCCATCGATGGTCCCTTTGGCGATTTCGGTGATCGCGAGGGCTATATCGCCGCCGCCAACCGGGCCGCGGTGCTGGGCTACGAGGGCAAATGGGCCATTCATCCCTCGCAGATCGAACTGGCCAACGAAGTGTTTACGCCCTCGCAGTCGGAAGTCACCAGGGCCACTCGCATCATGGCCGCCATGGCGCAGGCAGCGAAGGAAGGCAAAGGCGCCGTGTCGCTCGACGGGCGGCTGATCGACCTCGCCAGCATCCGCATGGCCGAATCACTGCTGGATAAGGCGCGTGCGGCAGGTTGTCTGCCCGCGGGCGCGGGCGCGGGCGCCGCCACGCCGCGCGCGTGATCCTCATGCGCGACTATCCACTGATCTACCCCATGTTCGCGCTGGTGCTCCTGACCGCGGTCGTGCTGGTCACCCTGTTTCGCCGCCGCGTCCGGGCGGTGCGCCAGGGCCAGGTGTCGATGGGCTACTTCGGGATCTACCAAGGCGGCGGCGAACCCGAGGCGAGCGCCAAGGCCGCTCGACACTTCTCCAATCTGTTCGAAGCGCCCACGCTCTTTTATGCCGGCTGTCTCGCCGCGATGGTGACCCACGATGCCGGCATCGCGGTTCAGGTGCTCGCCTGGATCTACGTGGCCGCGCGAGTGGTCCATGCCATCATTCACCTGGGTGCCAACCGGATCGGGCGGCGTGTCAGGGCTTACGGCATCGGCTGGCTCGCGCTCTTGGGACTGTGGATTCAAGTGGTGGCGCACGTTGCGCTGAACACTTAGGGGGACGATTGAAATCGACGCTCGCTACCATGGTCGGCGCTGCGTGTGCCGTGCTATCGCTGGCACACACACCGGCGTTCGCTGCCGCGACCCTGATCGACGACGTGCATGGCTACACCTTGACGGGTGACGACAAGACGCTGCATCACTTCAGCGCGCTGGTGTTCGATGAAGGCAAGGTGGTGCGGACCGGCGAGACGGCCACGCTGCGTCGTGCCTATCCCGATGCGCATATCATCGATGGCAACGGCAGCACGCTGTTGCCGGGCCTCATCGACGCGCACGGCCACATCATCGACCTGGGGTTCCAGTTCGTGCACATCCAGCTCGTCGGCACCACGTCACTGTCGGAGGCGCAGGAGCGCATTCGCCGCTATGCCGTCGATCACCCGCAGCTGTCCTGGCTTCGGGGCGGCGGCTGGAACCAGGTGATCTGGAAGCTCGGTCGCTTTCCGCTGGCCGGCGAACTGGATGCAGCGGTATCGGATCGCCCGGCAGTGCTGGAACGGATCGATGGTCACGCGCTGTGGCTGAACTCGGCAGCGCTTCGGGCCGCTGGCATCACGCGCGACACTGCCGATCCGGTCGGCGGACGCATCGAACGCGATGCCGACGGCAGTCCAAGCGGCGTGCTGGTGGACAAGGCCATGGACCTGATCGATCCGGTCCTGCCGCGTCCGGACGCTGCGGAAAGCATGAGTGCGCTCAAGGCGGCGCTGGCGCACATGAATTCCGTGGGATTGACCTCGGCCGGGGATGCGGGCGTGCCCGCCGCAACCATCCGGCTGTATCGCCAGCTGGCCGACCAGGGCGAACTCCCGGTGCGCATGTACGCCATGATCATGGACGCCGGCGAGGACTTCCGCGCGCTCTCAAAAGATGGTCCGCTGATCGGCTACGGACAGGATCGGCTGACGGTGCGCTCCATAAAATTATTCGCCGACGGCGCGCTCGGCAGTCGCGGCGCGGCCCTTCTGGCGCCTTATTCGGACAAGCCGGATCAACATGGCCTGCTGTTCATGTCTGATGCCGAGATGGAGCGCAAGATCCAGGCTGGACTGGCAGCCGGATACCAGGTCAACGTGCACGCCATCGGCGATGCCGCCAACCGCCAAGTGCTCGACGGTTTCGAAGCGGCCTACAAGGCTGTGGGCGGACGCGAACTACGCAATCGCATCGAGCACGCGCAGGTCGTGGCGCCGGCGGACATTCCGCGGTTCAAGCAGCTGAACCTGATCGCCTCCATGCAGCCGACGCATGCGACCAGCGACAAGAACATGGCGCTCGATCGCATCGGTCCTGAACGGCTCAAGGGTGCGTACGCCTGGCGCACTTTTCTCGAACAGGGCACGCGCATCGCCGGCGGCTCGGATTTTCCGGTGGAGTCCGACAACCCCTTCTTCGGCCTGCACGCTGCGATCACGCGCACGGATCATGAGGGCCAACCCCCGGGCGGATGGCACCCCGAACAGGACATGACACCGATCGAAGCTTTCCGAGCCTTCACGCTGGACGCGGCGTACGCAGAGCATTGGGAAACCCGCATCGGCTCGCTCGAGCCGGGCAAGTGGGCAGATTTCATCCTGATCGACCGGGATCTCTTCAGGATACCCGCGGGCGACATCTGGAAAATCAAGGTGCGGCAGACCTGGGTCGCGGGACAGAAGGTCTACTCCGAATAAGGTCTACTCCCAATGACGAGTCACATCACACGGCGGGATTTCATCGACGGCTTCGCCTGCGCGGTGGTCGCGAGCGGTGCCGGCGGTGCCGGTGCGGCATCTGCGCAGAACGCAGCTGACAAGCCGGGCGCACCGTATCCGCCGGGACGCACCGGCTATGTGGGCGGGCGTCCGGAGGATTTCGCCATTGCGCATGGCGTGCGCGATGGGCGCCGTTACGACCTCAATGCCGCCCCTGTGAGCGAACACTACGACGTCGTGGTGATTGGAGCCGGCCTCGGCGGCCTCGCCAGCGCTCACTACCTGCGCCGGGCGCGACCGAAAGCGCGCATTCTCATCCTCGACAATCACGATGAATTCGGCGGTCACGCGCGGCGCAACGAGTTCAACGTCGATGGCCGCTTCCTGCTTGGCTATGGCGGCAGCGAATCCCTCGATAGTCCGAGGCGCCGCTGGAGCCAGGTGGCCCGCGATTGCGTGACCTCGATCGGCGTGGACCTGGATCGCCTGAGCCAGGCCTACCACACCAATCTATATCCCGATCTCGGGTTGTCCTTCGGCCTGTTCTTCAATCGAGAGCTCTACGGCACCGATAAGCTCGTGACCGGCGATCCGGTACGCTCGGTGCCAACCGATATCCCGGCGGCACGCCAGAATGGCCGCGCGGCGGCGGCGTTCGTCGCCGACTGGCCCGTCGATGAGGCGCAGCGCGCCCGCGTGATCGCCTTGTTGACTGACAGGCACGATGTGCTGGCCGGGCACGATCACGCGGCCAAGCGGCGGGTGCTCAACACGACCTCCTATCACGATTACCTGGCGCACTATTTTGGCCTCGATGCACGCTCACTGGCGATGTTCGATGGCCGCACACTCGATCTGTTTGCGGGCAAGTCGGTCGCGGTACCGGCAAGTTACGCCTGGGCCGTCCAGTTACCGGGATTCGCCGGTCTTGGGCTGTCGGCGCCGGCGGAAGCGCAATTCGAGGATGAGCCCTACATCAACCACTTCCCGGACGGCAATGCCTCGCTGGCGCGATTGTTCGTGCGAGGCATGATCCCCGGTGTCGCGCCGGGGCAGAGCATGGAGGATATCGTCACTGCGCGCTTTGGCTACGGCCGGCTGGATGTCGAAGGACAACCGGTGCGGCTGCGTCTGTCTGCCACGGCGGTTGCCCTCGGCAATACCGCCAGCGGCGCCGAGGTGCTCTACGCGCAGGGTGAGAAGCTCACGCGCGTGAGCGCCGATCGGGTCGTCTACGCCGGCTATTCGGCGATGCTCCCTTACATCTGCCAGGATCTCGGCGCCGAGCAGCGCGCCGCGCTCGCCCAGCAGGTTAAGGCACCACTGTGCTATGTGAACGTCGCGGTTCGCAACTGGCAGGCCTGGGTCAGGCAGGGCGTGCACTTCGTCAACACGCCCAATGGCTTCTTTTGCAATATGAAACTCGACTACCCGGTGAGCCTGGGCAGCTATCGTTTTCCGACGCATCCTGACGAGCCGATGATCCTGCACCTGGTGCATGTGCCCTGGGTCGACGGCACAGTCACGGATCTGCGCGCGCAGAACCGACTGGATCGCCACCAGCTGTATGCGCGCACCTTTGACGAATTCGAGGCGCACGCGCGCGATGAACTCACGCGCGTTCTGGGACCCGGCGGTTTCGATGCCGATCGGGACATCGCGGCGATCACGGTCAATCGCTGGGGGCACGGCTATTCGTATGAGCCGCTGCCGCTGTTCGATCCGCCCTCGGCCGAACGCGCAGTGGCAATCAGCGCCTCGCCGCTCGGGAAGATTCACTTCGCCGGCACCGATGCGGTCTGGGAGGCATACGCCGACCGCGCCATCGACAGTGCCCACCGTGCTGCCGCTCAGATCGCGGGCTGATCGCCGCCGGCTCGCGTTGATACAACCTGCGCCGCCGCGCGGGGGACCTAGCAATCTAAATGAACGGCATGAAAGTCTCCATTCTCATCGCGGTCTACAACGAGGCGTCCACCGTCGATGAGTTGCTGGAGCGGGTGTGGGAGCAGCGAATCCCCGACGCGAAGCGCGAAATCATCATCATCGAAAGTAATTCGACCGACGGCTCACGCGACCTCGTGTCTGCTTTTGCCCGGCGCCACCCCGATGGGCCGGATGTCACGGTTCGGGTCATCCTCGAGCCGCAACCCGAGGGCAAGGGCCACGCCATCCGCGCCGGTATCGCCGCGGCCACGGGCGAGGTGATCCTGATCCAGGATGCCGACCTCGAATACGAGGTCAGCGACTATCCCTTGCTTCTGCAGCCGATCTTCGATGGTCGCGTGGCTTTCGTGCTTGGTAGCCGCCACCTGGGATCCAATCGCTGGCTGATCCGCCGGTTCGCCCGGCGCGGCTTTCAGGCCGCCTTCATGAATGTCGGCGGCATGCTGTTCCATACGCTGTTCAACATCGTATTCGCGAGCCGGCTCACCGATCCGACTTCGATGTCCAAGGTGTTTCGGGTTGACTGCCTGCAAGGACTGCAGCTGACCTGCAATCGCTTCGATTTCGACTACGAGTTGCTGGGCAAGCTCATGCGCGCGGGATTTCCGCCGCTGGAGGTGCCGGTGTCCTATCGTTCGCGCGGCTTCGATCAGGGCAAGAAGATTCGCGTGCTGCGCGACCCTCCCGGCTGGGTGTGGGCCATCTTCAAGGCGCGCTTCTCACGTATCAAAGCTGAAATCCCGCGCGCTGCGCATCGTCGTGAAACATGCGCACCGTCTCCAGCGAGTATTCAGCCAAGTCATACCCCACCCGTGGCAGCCTATTCAAGATCTCCTCCGTAACGGTAATCACATGGCATCCGACCGCGTCGGCCTGGAAGATGTTCAGCAGCTCCCGCGGACTGGCCCAGATCAGCTCAGCGCGCGGAATTTCCCGCAGGATCGCAACCGCCTCGGCCATCAGCGGCAGCGGGTCCACGCCGGTATCGGCGATGCGGCCCGCGAACACCGACACATAGCTGGCGGTGGACGGATTGAGCGCAGCGACAACATCGCGCACCTGGCGCAGCGTCATGACCGCCGTCACGTTGAGCTTGATTCGCCGCTCGGCCAGCCGCCCGATCAGCCCGCAGCAACTGTGTCGCTGCGTGTTGGTCACTGGAATCTTGACGTACACATTGTCCGCCCAGCCTGCGATCTCCAGTGCCTGTCGTTCCATTTCGCGCTCATCGTCGGCCAGTACCTCGAAGCAGACCGGCTTGTCATTGATTTCGGCCAGCACATCTCGGGCGAACGCGCGGTAATCAGCGATACCGGCCTTGCGCATCAGCGAGGGGTTGGTGGTGAGCCCCCTGATATAGGGTCGCGCGGACATTTCCAGCATGCGGGAGCGGTCCGCGCCGTCGGCGAAGATCTTGACGTTGAGACTCCCCAGTCCGGTCATGGCGGGCCCTCGCAGGCAGCGATGATCCCGGCCGCTTCGGGCAGTGAGCCGACGCGATAGTCGAACGCCGATGGGGCCGCTTCATCGTAACCGCGATCCACGAAAAAAGTGCCGCAGCCCGCGCGTCGTCCGGCTTCGATGTCGCGCCAGCGATCGCCCACCATAAAACTGCGCGCGAGGTCGAGGTCGAGATCCTCGGCGGCACGCAGCAGCATCCCGGGTCGGGGTTTGCGGCACTCGCAGCCATCGGCATCGTCGTGAAAGCAGGTCAGGATGGCATCGAGCGGCAGGCGCTGACGCAGCACCTCGTGCATGCGATCGATCGTGGTCCGACAGCCACTGCCACGCGCCACATCCGGCTGGTTGGTGACCACGATCAGCCAATAGCCGCGCGATTTGAGCATCTCCAGGGCCGGCGGTACGCCGGGCAGCAGCTCGAATTCGGCCAGCGTGGCTGGAGGAAGCGGCCGGCCCTGGATGAGCAGCGGGCGATTGATGACCCCATCGCGATCGAGAAATACGGCCGCGCGCTTCATCGCGCCATGGACTCCCATTTGGGGGCACGGGTCTTCAGGCGTGGATGCGACACCAGCAGGTGCCAGATCACGGACTGGAAGGCCTCCGAGTGTGGCGTCACGGTCTCGGGATTGACGGTTGGAACAATGACCGCGGCATCGGCCACCGTGGCGGTAAAGCCGCCATCGCGCCCGAGGATCGCAACTACCTTGGCGCCGATGGACTTGGCGTGGCGAATCGCGGCCACCAGGTTCAGGCTGACGTTCTTTTCTATGCTGCCGCCGCCGACCGATAGCACGAACAATGCGTCGCTTTCGCCAAGCCGGCTGATCTTGAGCCATTCGGCGAAAGTGCTCTCCCAGCCCTCATCGTTGATGCGTGCGGTCAGCTCGGAAACATTATCGGTGGGCGTGTAGCACTCGACGCCTGCGAGCTTGCGAAAATCGTTGACCGCGTGTGAGCAGTTCGCGGCGCTGCCGCCGATGCCGATGAAGAAAATGCGGCCGTCTACCGCCTTTATGCCGGCGAGCACATCGACCATGCGGTCGATGGCGCCGACATCCAGCGCCTGCAGGATCGCGGCCGTCTCCTGCAGGTGTTGTCGTGAGTAATTCATCGGTGCGACAGGTAGGCGTCGGTTTCGCGCATGCCCTGCAGTGAGCCGATCTCGTAGAAGCGCTGCGCTCCCTCGAAGCCGGCCAACCGGCCCTGGCGGCTGAGGGTGCGGAAGATGTCGGCAAGATCGATGCAGTGCCGGCCGGCATAGGGCTCGAACACCGCGCTGGACAGCACCGATACGCCGAAGTCGATATGCGTGAGATCGCCGCGCCCGGACTGCTTGTCGTACTCGATCACGCTATCGCCATCGAAGAGGGCGTTGCTGCGATCCCAGCGATTCTCGTTGCGGATGACCGTCATGAGCGCAGGCTGCCGCGCTGACTCGTAGGCTGACTGAACGGCGGCAAATGAGCAGGGCAGGTAGGCATCGCCATACATCACAAAGAAATGCTCGCCGAGCAGCGGCAGTGCCCGCTTGATGGCTCCGCCCGTACCAAGCAGCGGCGTGCCGTCGAAGGAGTAGGTGATCGACATCTCGAGCGCGCGTCCGTCGCCCACGGTGGCGCGAATCTGCTCGCCCAGGTGACCCACGCAGAGCACGACGCGCTCGATGCCGTGGGCTTTGAGCAGTTCGAGTTGATGGAAGATGAACGGGCGCCCCGCCACGCTCATGAGTGCTTTGGGCACCAGCGCACTGATGGGATACAGGCGTGTGGCGAATCCCCCCGCGAGTATGGCGACGGGCAGCACGTCAGGACAGGACGACCTTGGTGCCCTCGAACTCGAAGCGAAACCTGACCTCTTCCAGACCCGCTTCGGCCATCGTCTGCCGCAAACGGTTGCGATCGGCAGCGTAGAACATCAGGAAGCCGCCGCCCCCCGCGCCCACAAGCTTTCCGCCAATGGCTCCATTGCTCATTGCCAGTGTGTACCACTTATCGATATTCGGGTTGCTGATGCCCGCCGAGCGGCGCTTCTTGTGCTCCCAGTGCTCGTGCAGCAGTTGTCCGAAACGCGTGAGATCGCCCAGCTCCAGCGCTATCCGGCTCTGATAAGCCATTGTTTTGACGTAATCGAGATTGGCCGTCATCGCGGCATCACCCGATTGGGAACGTTGCTGCTGATCCTGGAGAATGTCGCCGGCGGCGCGCGTGAAGCCGGTGAAGAACAGCAGCAGGTTGTCTTCGAGCTCCAGCAGCGTCGATCGCGCCAGCCTCAAGGGGGCGAGGGTGACGCGGTGATCACGATGAAAAGTCATGCAGGAGATGCCGCCGTGCGCGGCGATATATTGATCCTGTTTGCCAACAGGTTTCCTTAACCTATTGATTTCTATGTCACAGGCCTGTTCCGCCAAGGCGCGATCCTCGACCGTCTCGCGGCGGTAGGCGCGCAGCGCGCGCAGCAGCGCGGTGGTGAAGCTGCCCGAAGACCCCAGCCCCGTACCGGCGGGAATGTCAGCCAGCGTCGTGATCTCGATCTGCGGAGTGCGCAGGTTCAGCAGTCCCAGTGCCTCGCGGATGATGGGATGCCTCACTTGCGTCACCTGCTCCACGTGCTCGGACTCGGAGTACTTGAGATAAATGCCGGCCCGAAACGGCCGCGTGACGGTGACGTAGACGAATTTGTCGATCGCCGCTGCGATCACGAATCCCTCGTGCTCGGCGTAGTAGGAAGGCAGGTCAGTGCCGCCGCCGCCGAGCGTGATGCGCAGCGGACTGCGCGCGATAATCACGGCGGCTTCCCGTTCTGGCCGTAGATCTGCTCGACCACGGCGAGCGCTGCCATCGCATCGCCAAGTCCGGCGGCGGGCGCGCGCGCGGCGCGAATGTCTTCAATGAACTCCGCCATCTCCATCGACCAGGAGTTGTCCGGCGTCGGGTACTCCCAGACCTGGGCGTCAGGCGGACCCATTTCGGGCAGCATGCGGTACCAGGTCAGTCGCTCGAGGCCATAGCTGCCGCCGAGTCCATCGATTTGCAATTTACCGAGCCGGCCGTAGAGCTCCCACGAAAAGGTGTTCTTCCATTCGGTGCAGCTCGCGTGCAGAAAGGCCACCCGATCCGTTGCCGTGCGCAGCAGCAGGAAGCCGTTGTCCTCCACCGGCATGTCCCAGAAAAACGTGTGCGCGAAGCCCTCGACGCGCGTGAACTCGCCGAGGAACCAGCGCGCCAGGTCGATCAGGTGTACACCCTGGTCGAGCAGTTCACCGCCGCCGGAGCGCTGCGGCTGCGCGCGCCATTCGCGCTCGTATCCGGGTCGTCCGCCGTGCCCATAACGCGCGCGCACATACATGAGCTCACCCAGTACGCCGGAATCCACCAGGCTGCGTGCCTGCTGAAACGTGCGGTGATAGCGATGATTGAACCCCACGCGCACGCGCACATCGTGACGCTCGGCCAGCAGCGTAAGGTCCTGCAGCTCATCGCGCCTGCGAGCGCCGGGCTTTTCCATCAGCACATGCCGCCCGGCGCCGATGGCCGCGCGGGCAATGCCGGCCAGCGCATCGTGCGTGGTGGCGATGACGATCGCGTCCACGTCGGGCTGCGCCAGCAGGCTGCGCCAGTCCGAGCCTGGCTCGCAGCCGGGATGCGCGAGGCTGAGCTCCCGGGCGCGCGCAAGGTCGGTGTCAACGCAATGGGTCAGGCGCGCACCGGCCAGATTCTGCGCACGGCGCCGGCCGATGACGCCGCAGCCGACGATGGCGAGGTTCAACGGCGCTTTCCCCACTTCAAGGCGCGGTCTTCAGGCGTGATCCGGCGCAGGGTATAGACATCGGTGACACTGAGTTCTTCGATTCGGTCGGGCAGTTCGTCCCAGGCATCCCAGATGGCGCTGATCAGCCGGCCGGTGATGCCATCGCTGCGCGCCGAGCCGAGGAACAGCGCCAGTTCGGCGGCCTTCGACAGCGGTGCGCCGCCGCTGCGTTTCTGCTGCAGCAGGTGGTCGTAATAGGCTTGTCCCAGCACCTCAGGCCCGGCTGCCAGGACTTCGTTGAGCATCCGCGTGTCCAGAGCCCCGGGCGCTATGGCGTTGACATCGATGTGCCAGGCCCGCGTCTCGTGCGCCAACGTCTCAATGAAACGCACGACGGCCGCCTTGGATGCCGCATAGGCACTGAGCATAGGGGTGGGCTGCGTGGCCCCGCCGCCCGAGAGCTGGATGATCTTGCCGCGCCGGACACGCTTGAAGTGCGGCAATGCCGCGCGGCTCAACCAGACCGCGCCCATCAGGTTGATCTCGATGGTTCGCTGCCACTGCAGCCAGTCGAGCTCCTCGAGCGGACCGATGGGGCCGGTAACCCCGGCGTTGTTGACGATGACGTCCAGCCGGCCGAACTCGGTCAGCGCGCGATCGACCAGGGCGGTCGCATCGCGCACCTGCGAGACATCGGCGGGTATGGCAATGATCGACTGCCCTGCCGGCACCAGTTGCTTGAGTTTGCCGAACGCCTGGTCCAGAACGCGCGCATCGCGCGCACAGATCAGCAGGTTGGCGCCGGCGCCGATGTAGGTCTTCGCAATCTCATACCCGAGTCCCTGGCTGGCGCCGGTGACGATGGCGCAGCGTTGTTCGAGCCCGGGGCTCATGTGAGGGGTTCCAGCAGTTGCGGGTGAGCCGCAAGATAAGCGAGCGTGCGCAGCACCGATTCACGCAACGGCAGCGATGGCCGCCAGCCCAGTGCGCGGATGCGGCTGGAATCGAGATGGATGAAGGGACTGTCGCCGCTCCAGCCGCGATCGCCGCCGCTGAATTCGAGCGCCGGCGTGATGTCCAGCGCCTCGCAGATCCAATCGATCGACTGTCGCACCTCGCAGTAGCCGTCGCCACCAAGATTGAACAGGTTGATGTGTTCGTTCGCGTGCTCGATGGCGAGCAGCATCGCCTCGATGCAGTCCTGCACATAGAGATAGGACTTGCGCTGATGGCCGTCGCCGAGCACCCGCAAACGGCTCGGGTCGGTGCGCAGTTGCCCGTAGAAATCAAACACGTGCCCGTGTGTGTAGCGTTCGCCCAGAATCGACACCAGCCGAAAGATATGGCTCTGGAAGCCGTACCCCGTGCAGTACGCGGTGATCAGCCCTTCTGCAGCCAGCTTGGAGGCGCCATAGAGTGAGGTCTGTATGGGGCAGGGCGCATCCTCGGCTGTTGGAATCACCGCGGCATCGCCATATACCGAACCGGTGGAGGTGAAGGCGATGCGATGCACGCCGGTGCTGCGCATGGCTTCGAGTACGTTGTGCGTGGCGAGCGTGTTCTGCTCCAGATCGCGTCGTGGCCGCGCCAGGCCGAAGCGAACGTCGGCGTTGGCCGCGCAATGGAACACCCGTTGCGATCCGGTCATGGCAGCCGCCAGCGTCGACGTGTCGAGGGTATCGCCCCGGATGAGGCGGAAATCGGCGTTCTCGCGCGCGGCCTCGAGAAAGCTCTCCCGGCCCGTGGAGAAGTTGTCGTAGCCGACCACCTCGTGGCCGTGAGCGAGCAACCGTTCGGTCAGATGGCTGCCGATGAAGCCGGCACAACCGGTTACGAAATAACGCACACGCTGTCCTGTGGGGGCGGCGCCGCCGGCGTTCCGAATTGACAATCAAAGCTATTGTGCATCATCTTGCCGCGCGCTGCCGAGGGCCCGTATGCCGTCTTTGTTCACCCGACCCGTCGCTTTGGTTTTGACGGCCGTGCTGGCGTTGCTTCTGATTGTGCGGGGTGTGGTGCCGGCGTTGTCGCGCATCGATACGGATTTTCTGAACTACCTGACAGCTGCCAAAATTGTCGTCGATGGCGGCGAGGTCGGGCGGCTGTACGATGATGCCTGGTTTCAGCAGCAGCTCTTGCTCTACGCGCCCGGACAGGCCATACGGGGCAAATTCTCCCCGTTTCCGCCGCCGACGGCGCTGCTGCTGGTGCCGCTCAGTGCGCTCTCACCGCTCGCAGCGCTGCGCGCGACGACTGCCATCAGCGTGCTCTGCGTTATCGTGTCGATTGCGCTGCTGGCGAAAATTCTCGCGTGGCCCGCGTCCGATGCAGCCGTGATCGTGCTCTCTTCGGGTTATGCGATTGCCAATGGGCTGCGCTTCGGCCAGCCCTACATGCTGGTTTCGCTCAGCTGTGTCTTTGGCTACTACGCGTGGCGCAGGTCCTGGCCGCTGTTGGCGGGTCTGAGCCTCGGCGTGTTCGCGCCAATCAAGTACTTTCCCGTGATCATCGTCGCCGGTCTGGGCTACCTGCGGCAGTGGCGGGTGGTCGCGGGCGCGGTCATCGCCGTGGCCGGTGTTGCGCTGCTGAGTATCGGTGTGCTGGGCTTCGACATTCACCGCCAGTATCTCGTCTCGGTGCTGGGGCAGCATCTGACGGCCCATTTGAGCGGCCAGGATCCATTCTCGGTGTCGTTTCAATCATGGGATTCGCTGTATCGGCGCCTGTTCGTCTGGGATGCAGTGCTGAACCCGCATCCTTGGCGGACGCAGCCGGCGGCTGCGCCCATCGCCACGGCGCTGACTAAGGGCGCGCTGGCGCTGCTGACCCTGGTGGCGATCGGGCGGTTGCGGCGGATCCATCGCGACGATATCCAGGCGGCGGCAGCGCCCTGTATCGGCTTGCTGGGCATCGCCACGCTGCTGCTGGCTCCCGCCACTGCGAGCTACCATTTCGTGCTGTTGTGGCTGCCGGTCGCGCTGCTGGTCGATGACTTCCTGCGCGCGCAACAGCGGCGCGCTGCGTTTGGCGTTCTGGGTCTGTACGCGCTAATGGGATTCTTTCCTTATCGCTTCACCTTGCCTTTCGAAGGCCGTGGCGCATTGGGTGTACTGGCCTACCCGCGGCTTGCACTGTTGCTGGCGATGCTGCTGGGCAGCGTCGTGGCGATCGGTAGTCGCCGCGAAGCGTCGGGACAGGCGTGATTGCGTCGGGCCGCGGGCCCTGGTGGCCGGCCACTGTGCTGCTGGCGTTGAGCTGCCTTGCCTTCGTGCGCCTGTTGGCGATTCCGATGTTCGAAGATGAAGGCTCACAGCTGGGGTGGATCGTGCGCATCATCGATGCCGGGGAATGGCTCGCCCCGCTGGGGGACGGCAAACCACTGGAAGCGTGGCCCGTGGTGCCGCTGGTGCGGCTGGGCTTGCCGCCGCTCATCGCCATGCGCGCGCTGCACGTGCTGGCCGGCGCGATCGGCTCGCTGCTCGTCTATCGCATCGCGCTGCGTGTGGTCGCGTGGCCCGCGGCTTTCGCTGCGGGAGTCCTCTATGTCGTTTGCCCGTTCGTCGTCTACCTGCAGCGGTTCGCGCTGTCGGACGGCTTCCTGTGTCTCGCCGCGCTCACCGTGTGCTTATCCTTTCTGCGGATCACCGAAGAGGCGCGCTGGCCAGCTGTGCTGTGTCTCGCCGGTGGGTTTGTCTTCGGCGCCCTCGCCAAGCTGCCGGTGGGCTTTGTCCTGGTAATCACGGTGCCGCTGGCACTGCTGCTGATGCCGGCGGCGTCGCGGCGGACGCTGCTGCGTGCACCGCTGTGCCCGCGCTTGCTGGCGGCACATGTGCCGGTGACCCTGCTGGCGCTGCTGGTGGTGGTCACGGCCATGGTGCGGGTGCGCCGCGGCCAGGCGCCGGGCTTCGGCTTGACCGATTTTGCCGGTGTCGGTCTTGGGGCCTACCGCGACATCGGCGCCACGATGGGCATCGCGAGGATTACGCTGTTCGGAGAATTATCGGCACAACTGTCCTGGCCGGTCATCCTGATCGCTGCCGTCGGGCTCGCAGTCGCCGCCGCCTCGAGCGATTGGCGATTGCGCTGGCTCATCGCCCTTGCGGCCATGCCGATGCTGGCGATCGGCACGCTGGCGACCTTTTGGTACTCGCGTTACCTGCTGTTTACTGTGCCACCGCTGATTATCGCTGCGGTGGGCGGTTGGAGCGCCGCGAGCGACTGGGCGCGCCGTTCCGGCAGCCGGCTGGTGCGGGGACTCGCGCGGCCCGCATTGGGCGCGGCGGCAATCGTCTGCCTGGGTGTGATGGGGTGGCAGTCCGCGCGCATCGTGCTCGAGCCACTCGCCGCGCACTGGTCGCCCGTGGATCGCTTTCAATATTTCGAAGGTTGGGGCTCGGGTTACGGATATCCGGAGGCGGCCGTATTTCTGCTGAATTCTGCCACGGCGCCGCAGAGCGTGTTCGCGCTCGACGGACACAGCGCCTATCAGTTGCGTAGCTACCTCCCGCGCGCCTGGCTCAATCGAGTCAAGACCGTCTACTACGGCCCGGCAGGCGAAGTGCTGGCTGGCAATCGCGAGCGCCTGGAGAATCTTCTGCGCGATGGGCGTGCCTGGATCCTCATTCCCGAACCACTGCTGCAGCGCTATCTCGATGGAAGCTTCGGCGAGGCCTATCATGCGGACTGGCGGCTGGTCGCGGCCTTCGACAAACCGGGGGCGCGTACTCGGCTCGCGCTGTTTGAAGCGACCGGACGTTGAGGTGTGCAACTCAACCGCCGGCAACCGCGCGGGCACTCACGCGATGCCGCGACGCATACGGACAATTCGAGGGTCTTTGCTTGAAGAGAGCTTGGTGGCTGCCATTGTCCCTGCTCGCGACGCCGGTGCATGCGCCCGCGGCCGACCTCTATCGGCTCACGAGCGACAACACGCGCATCACCTTCAGCGTGCGCATTCTCGGCCTCACCCTGCTGAGCGCGCATTTCGACGATTTGTCGGGCGATCTGGTGCCGGAGCGGCGCACGCCGCCGAGTCGCGTCGATGTCACCATCAAGACCGCATCGCTGACCTGCGAGAGTGCGCGCTGGAATGCACAATTGCTGTCGCCGGTGTGGTTCGATGCGCAGCACTATCCACAGATCAGCTATCACTCTGAGCAGGTGAGTTTCGATGGCGAGGGCGGCGGCTCGGTCAGTGGGCAGCTCACGCTGCATGGTCATACTCACCCCTTTGACCTGGCGGTCAAGCGGTGGCTGTGCACCAATCAGTCGGGCGCCGCTGATACCTGTAGTTTTGACGCCGAGGGCCGCATCCACCGCTCCGATTACGGCCTGCCGCACGGCATCCTGGAGGGGGGCGATGAGGTCATCATCGACATCCGCGGCGAGGCGGTCAGGCCCGCGACATAACGCCGGGCGCTTATAACAAATCGGCAGCGATCCGCGCCGGTATGGACCAGGCGCTATCATCACAACCTTCCGGGGCTGGTGCGGCACTAACGGGGTGCCGCTTATTAATTGAGTGCCTGGAGGCTGTGGAATGTTCGGGTCGGATGGTCACAGAGAGCCGGAAGCGACTCGCGATGATGCTCGCGACCGCGAGCTGCTGACGCAGATCGTGGCCGGGGAACGCCGTGCCCTCGAGCGGCTGTATTTCAATTATCACGGCCGACTGGCGCAATTCCTGACACGACTCACCGGCCGGCGGGATGCGATCGAAGAGGCCATCAACGATACATTCTGGATCGTGTGGCAGAAGGCCGCGCAGTTCAGAGGCGATTCACGCGCCTCGACCTGGATCATGGGTATTGCCTGGCGCTGCGGCCTGAAGGCGCTGCGGCGTTCCGGACCGCTGCCGCCCGAACACGGCGAGGCAATGCTGGATGCGATGCCGTCCTTCGATACGACGCTCGCATCGGAGGAGCTGCGTGAGTGGCTCGACAGTGGCTTGCGAACGCTGCCGTTCGAGCAACGCGCGACCATGGAGCTGGCATATTTCATGGGCCACTCCTGCGAGGAGATTGCCTCGATCATGGGTTGCCCGGTCAATACCGTCAAAGCGCGAATGTTTCAGGCCAGGATCAAGTTGCGCAATCTGCTACCGACGCTCGGCGGAGCGACCTCCCAGGAGAGGTTCAATCATGAATAATCAAGTGCAGTCCCACCGTCAGATCTGGGAGATCTTGCCCTGGGCTCTCAATGGCAGCGCATCCGAGGAGGAGACGCTGGCGGTGCATGAGCATCTGCGCCAGTGCGCCGATTGCCGGCAGGCGTGGGAGTTCGAGCAACGCCTGCACGATGCGCTGTCGCAAACGCAGCCAACGGTCAGTGATGCGGATGAGGGCTGGTTACGGCTCTCGGCCCGTATCGATGGCGCTGCGGGCACCGGGTTGTTCGCGCGGATGCGCCCCTCCACCACCCTGCAGGTTCGCTGGCTGGCGGCGGCGGTCATCGTCGAGGCGCTGGCGTTGGGCGTGATCGTCACCTCGACGTGGCTGAATCGGCCCGAGGGCCCAAGCGCCGGGCTGTATCAGACCTTGTCGCAGCCCGATGCGGTGCGTACCGCGCCGACTATTCGTGCCGTGCTGGCCCCGGAAATGACGCTCGATCAGTTCCGCCATCTGCTCGGCGAGGCGCACTTGCAGGTGGTGGCGGGTCCGGGTGAGGCCGGGGTCTGGTCGTTGGCTCCGGCGGCGGACGCCAACGTGGTCGCCACGGAAGCGGCGCTGCGCGAGCTGCGCAGCAGCGCGCAGGTGCGATTTGCCGAGCCGATCGGTGCCGCGGCCGAGTCCCGCTCACCCTGAGCGCAGGCGCTCGAGCAGGTGGCGCAGCGCGATGGCTGATTCGCTCGGGTGACGGCCGCGTTGCAGCTCGTACCCGTCGATTCCCGCAAGCTGGCGGCGAAACGCCTTCCATTCCGGACGCCCCGCCGCATAGGCCTGGGCGGAGCTCAGTCGTGCGAGCGTGCGCTGCGGTGACAACGGCCTGAGCGTCGCGACCGATCCGGCGCTGCGTGTCGAGAGAAACACGATCCCTGCCAGGCGCAGTGGGGTGCGGGCCAACCGGCATCCGAGGCGGCGCATATCGACTTCGAACTTCGCTGCGCCGCTGCGGCGATGAATGACAGGCGAGCGGCTGATGCGTGCGGCCGTGGCGTCGCTTTCAATGAGGTGCAGCGAGTCCTCCCGGATATGCACGAAGTTCGAGATGCCCGAGGCCAGCAGCGTCTTCGGATCGACAAATACCGCGTCCTCCGACAGAAAATCGGTGCCCTGGAGCGCGCTGTGCAGCGCCAGGGTCGATTTACCCGCGCCACTGTCCCCGATCAGCAGCAGGCCGCGCCCGGCCCGCCCAATGCAGGCCGCATGCAACGGCACCAGTCCCAGTGCGCGTGCCGCCAGTGTGAAGAGTGCAAATTCAATCAGCTCGTAGCGCGCGTGATAACGCCGCGCCAGCATGTCGCGTGATACGGCGATGAGACCGGCGCGTGCATTCGGTGACAGCAGCACGAAATTGGATTCGTCCATGACCCCGCACAGCAGCCCTCCGGGACCTGAGAGCGTCTTCAGGGGCGGCGGCGGCGGCCGGCGCCGGGCGCGCGCCAGTTGGCGCTGGGTCAGACGCAGCTGAATCCGCAGCGCCGGCCCGGCCGATCGAGCGCGATGCCCGGGCAGACCCCGGTAGGCATGATCGACCAGGCGCAGCAGCTCGGGACGAGCGCTCTCGAACAGCACGCGTGCGCCGAGCAGCGATAGTCGCCGCTGCCCCATGGTCCCCGGAAGCTCGTGGAAGGGATCGGCGAGCGGATCGGGCGACGCGTTTTGCAAGTGTCTGGGCATGGCAATGGCTGGCGCCAAGTCTACATGGTCGCGCAGCTGCTGACCGGGCCTGTCACTCGGTCCGCGCCAAAAAGCCGAGGCTCGCTTAAAACCGCGTGCAGTACCACGGTGCACTCATGCCCTAGGGGTTCTATGGAGTGACTCGGCGCATGTTGTCCGTACTGGTTGGACACTCGTACTTTCAGCGGTTCGACCAAAAGCAGTTCGACCGTGCCAAACCCTATCCTCCGCTCGCGACCCTGCAGGTAGCCGCAACGCTGAGGCAGCGCGGGCATTACGTGGCGGTGTTCGACGCCATGCTGGCAGAAGGCATCGACAACTTTCAGGAGCAGCTGCACTCGCAGGCGCCGCAACTGGTGCTGCTGTACGAGGATACCTTCAACTTTCTGAGCAAGATGTGCCTGGGCAAAATGCGACAGGCGGCCTATCAGATGATCGCCGCCTCGCGCCGCGCCGGAGCGCGTGTCATCGTCGCGGGTCCGGATGCCTCCGATGCTCCGGAAGGCTATCTGAGCAGTGGTGCCGAATGGGTGCTCGTTGGCGAGGGCCTCTCGACGCTGCGGACCCTGATCGAGCGCCTGAACACCGATCCACAAGCGCCCGCCGCTGAAGTGGGCGAAGGCCTGGTCGGTGTCGTCTATCGCCAGGGCTCCACCACGCACGCCAGTCGCGGAGGTCCGTTGCTGCCCGCCTCGGACAGTCCGTCGTTTCCAGCCTGGGACCTGATCGACCTCGAGCGCTATCGGGCCGTCTGGAAGCGCGCACACGGCTACTTCAGCCTGAACATGGCGGCCTCGCGCGGCTGTTCATTCCGCTGCAACTGGTGCTCGAAGCCAACCTGGGGCAATCACTATCTGCAGCGCGAACCGGCCGAGGTGGCGCGCGAAATGGCCTACCTGCGGCGCTCCTTTCAACCCGACCACATCTGGTTCGCTGATGACATCTTCGGCTTTCGCGTCGACTGGGTATTGAGATTCGCTGCGGCAATCGAGCTCGAGGGCGCCCGAACACCGTTCACGATTCAATCGCGCGCGGATCTCATGAGCCGCTCGATGGCGCATGCGCTCAGGAGTGCGCATTGTGCGGAAGTGTGGATCGGTGCCGAGAGCGGCAGCCAACGGGTGCTGGATTCGATGAACAAGGGCGTGACCGTGGAGCAGATACACCTGGCACGCGAGCGTCTCAGGGCGGAAGGGATCCGCGTGGGATTTTTCATTCAGCTCGGCTACCTCGACGAGCAGCTCGAGGACATCCTCGCCACGCGACAGCTCATCGAGGCAGCGCGCCCGGACGACGTCGGCGTCAGTGTCTCCTATCCGCTGCCGGGCACCCGCTTCTATGAACTCGTGAAGCAGCAACTTCAGGCAAAGACCCACTGGCAGGACAGCAACGATCTCGAAATGATGTTCGAGGGAACCTACAACACCGCGTTTTATCGCGCCGTGCGCGATTTGCTGCACGAGCAGGTTACCGCCGGGGCCGATGCGGACGCGTCGCGCGCGCTGGAGCGGCGATGGGACATGCTGATGGCCAGCGAGCGGCAGTGCCGAAACGCCAGACCGGCGCTCGTCACCTTGAACCGCGCCGCATTCAATGAGTCCTGAGGATTCATCTGCGATGTCGGAGTGCACGGCGTGAGCGACATACTGCTGACGCACGGTTATTTTATTTTCGACGACGAGAAAGAGCAGCAGATCATGCGTCCCTATCCGACGCTGGGATTGCTCTATATTTCCGCCTATCTCCGGCGCGCCGGTTTCGAGCCGGAGGTCTTCGATGCCACCTTCGCGCGGCGTGAGGATCTGTACGCCCGGCTGCGTAACTGCCCCGGCGGGGTGGTGGGAATCTACACCAACCTCATGACGCGCCGGCCGGTGCTCGAGATCGTTCGCGTCGCCAAGGCCTGTGGCTGGACCGTCGTACTCGGCGGCCCCGAGTCGGCCAACTATCCCGGCGAATATCTGGCGGCGGGCGCGGATGTGGTGGTGCTGGGCGAAGGCGAGTCGACGCTGGCCGAACTGCTGCCGGCGCTGTCACGGTGCGGCCCCCACCGTCTTCATGGCGTGGCGGGCACGGTGTTTCGCGATGAGCAGGGCCTGGTGATCACCAATCCCGCGCGTGCCCAGATAGCGGATATCGATTCCATACCGTGGCCCGATCGCGCGGCTATCGACCAGCGCCGCTACATCGACGTCTGGCGGCAGCACCACGGCATGGGCAGCGTCAATCTGATTACGGCGCGCGGCTGTCCCTACAAGTGCAATTGGTGTTCGCATGCGGTGTTTGGGTTCACACACCGGCGCCGCAGTTTCATGGACTGCGCCGATGAGGTGCAGCATATCCTGGAGACCTACCGCCCGGACCAGGTGTGGTATGCCGACGATGTCTTCACGATCAGCCACATCTGGTTGTTCCAGTATGCGGCGGAGCTGCGCCGGCGCGGAATCCGCGTGCCGTTCGAAACCATATCCCGTGCGGATCGCATGATGAAGGAGGAGGTGCTGGCGACGCTGGCCGAGATGGGCTGTTATCGAATCTGGATCGGCTCGGAAAGCGGCAGTCAGCGGATCCTGGATTCGATGCAGCGCGGTGTCAAAGTGGAGCAGGTGCAATGGGCTGCCCGCGCCGCGCGCCGGCATGGCATACAGGTGGGCATGTTCCTGATGTGGGGTTATGACGGGGAGCAGATCGAGGACATCGAGGCCACGATCGATCACGTGAAGCGCTGCAGTCCGGACATTCACCTGACCACGGTGGCCTATCCGATCAAGAATACGGCCTACTTCAACCGCAACGCCGAGCGCGTGGTGCTCGACCACGACTGGGCGCACTCGACCGACCGTGATTACAAGATTCGTGGACGCCGCTCGCGCCGCTATTACAAGCTGGCGGATCAATGGCTCAACAATGAAGTCGCTGCGGCGAACATTGAGGCCGAGGACCCGGCCGGTGCGGCGATCAGGCGCGTGGCCGCGCAGCAGGCGCGGGACGCCATGACGGGCGCGGCAGCGGAAATCGAAGCTTGAGCGGCGCGTTCGAGTCATTGGCGGCGGACTACGATCGAAGTTTCAGCGGCAGCCATATCGGGCGCCGCATGCGATTGGCGGTCTGGGATCGTTGCCAGGCCCGCTTCGGACCCGGCAGTCGCGTACTTGAAATGAATTGCGGCACCGGGGAGGACGCGGTCCATCTCGCACGGCTCGGTGCGCGGGTATTGGCGACCGATGTCGCGGCCGCGATGGTCGAGATCGCGCGCGCGAAGGTGCAGCGCGCGGGAGTCGAAAGTCAGGTCCGGGTCCAGAGGCTCGCGTGGGAGGATCTGGGCTCCCTGGGCTCCCTGGGGTGCATGGGCGAGGGCGCATTCGACGGCGTGCTGTCCAATTTCGGCGGTCTCAACTGCGTCGCCTCGATCGAGTCCATTCGTGCGCCATTGGCGGCGATCCTGCGGCCGGGTGCGGTCGCAATGCTGTGCATCATGGGGCCGCTGGTACCGTGGGAATGGCTGTGGTATCTGATTCATGGCCAACCGCGGCGCGCCTTCCGGCGCCTGCGGCCGGGTGGGCTGTTGTGGCATGACGCACGTATCCGCTACCCGTCGATCGGCAGCGTGCGCCGCGCACTGTGCCCCGCATTTCGCGCGCTTCGCGTATCGGCCATCGGCGCACTGCTGCCGCCGCCCTATGCGGGAGCGTGCGCCGAGCGTTTTCCCCGCCTGCTCGAGCGGCTCGATACCTGGGAGCGACGCTGGGAAGCCATGCCACCGCTGCCGTGGCTGGCTGATCACTACCTGCTGGAGCTGGAACGACTCTGAGATTGCGCTTCAGAGGCCGGCGACGCGCGGGTCCCAGAGCTTGATGAAGCGCCTGGAGAAGTCGAGCTCCCATGGCCGCTCGTAGCGCCGCGACTGATAGCGCCACGAGGCGAGCGCGCGTAGGCCCCACTTGCCCCAGGTTGGCGAGCGCACATCGGTGATGGTCGGAAAGCGGCAACCGAGCACGGTGGTGAAATCCCGGATGCGGCTGCGCAGCTGCGGCGTCAGCCAGGGCGTGTCCGTATGGCACCAGTAATTCACCCATTGTGGCTCAGCCCATCCGCCCGCCGTGCGTGGAAAAACCAGGGGCCCTCCGGCGGCATCGCGCAGCGTGCTGACTGAGCGTTCCACCTGCGGGTTATGGCTGCCCGGCGCCGGCGGCAGCGGCGCGTAGATATAGAGCATGATTTCTGTTTTCGGATGCACCCGCTTGATGTGCCGGATGAATTCAAAAGTCTTCTCCGTCTCCCCCTCGGGGTCCTGAGGCGGCGCCAGCATAAAGGAGAGCTCCGGTATCACGTTGTTGGCGCGGCAGATCTCCACGGCCGCCAGGGTCTGATCGATCCGCGTGCCCTTGCGCACATCGTGCAGCAGCCAGTCGCTCGGCGATTCTGCGCCGATATACGCCATGCGCAGCCGGCTCCTTCGCACCAGATCCCAGGAGGATGCCGACAGGTTCAGCAGCGCGTCGGCGCGCGCGAAACACCACCAGGGCAGGCGGAATTTCGCCAGTACTTCCAGCAGCGGCACCATCTCGACCTCGCGGTCGAAAAAGTTGTGATCGAAGAACTGAATGGCATCGACGCCGAAGCGCTGCGTCAGCAGGTCCAGATCGCGCTCCACGCGCTCGGGGGCGGGCAGCGCCGTCTTGCCACGGAACATGGCCGCGACACCGCAGAAGGTGCAGCGGAAACGGCAGCCCAGTGCGGCCTGGTAGCCGGCGGTACGGCTTCCCAGGTAAGTCCGGCCCAGGTATTGCCGTGGATCTCCGAGCCGCTCATAGGGCAGCGGTCGCGCAAGGCTCGCGACCGAAAACGCGCGATTGCGGTTATGTACGATGGCGGAGTCAGAGCGCCACGAAAGCCCGTCAATGGCCGCGATCGATCCGGACGGGTGGTGGAAGATCGCATCCAGAGTCTGTGCCAGCGTGTCCTCACCCTGGCCGCGGATCGCGTAGTCCACATATGGTTCATTGAGGCAGGATTCGGCACAGATGGTTGGAAAGTGTCCGCCCCAGATGATGGGTATGGCGGGGAATTGCCGCCGGATGGCGATCGAGACGGCAATGGCGGAGCGCAGTTGCGGACCGCCCATCACACTGATACCCACCGCATCGATCTGCCCGCCTGCGAGCGTACGCAGTGTGGTGCCGATGAAATCCCGATCGATGTTGCCGTCGATGATGCTCGATTCGTAGCGGCCGTCGAGCGATGCCGAAAGGTTCAGCACGGCCAGCGGAAATCGGGCGCTACGCCGGGAGGTAATCGTCGGGTTGATCAGCAGCACTCGGCGCAGCGCGCTCATGACAACTTCTGCATGGGCACCAGCCAACGCGTGAACAGCATCTCGACCGGCCAGCGATAGTTATCGCTGCGACAGCGATAACGCGCCAGCCGTTGCAGCAGGCGCTTGCCGCGCGAGATTCGGCTCCACGCGAGCTCGTGGAAGAACTTGAAGCGCTCGATGAGCTCGAATTTCTCCGCTGAGACCCAGGGCCCGGGCTCGCCGGCGACGTAGTCGAACTTCGCCCAGGCCTCGAGCGTCTCTGGCAGGCGGAATCCGCGCTCGACCGCTTCGATGACCAGCGCGCTCCCCGGATAGGGCTTGAAATAGAAGATGGGCGTCAGGAAGTCCGGGCTCAGCGAGCGCAATCGCTTGGCACAGTCGAGCGTGGCCTGTATGTCTGCCTCGCTTTCTTCCGGGAAGCCAACGATAAAGGGGAAATGACCGGCGATGCCGAACTTGAGCATCTTGTCAGCGGTCTCGAATACCTGCTCGATGCGAATGTCCTTGCGGATGCGTTTGAGCACTTCGTTGGAACCGGATTCGACGCCCACCAGCAATCGTCGCAGTCCCGATTGCTTGCAGCGCAGCCAGACCTCGTCCGGCAGGCGAACGCCCTGGTCGGCACGCATCGTAGCGGCCCAGGTGAATTTCATGCCGGACTCAATGATGTGGTTGGCCAGGGTCTCGACACGATCGCGTTTGGTGAAGAAGGTCTCGTCCTGAAAATTGACGTCATCGAAGCCGTATCGGTCCCACAGTTCCCTGAGGCGCAACACCATTCGCACCGGTTCGAGTCCCACCCATTTACGTCCATACACGAACGGGTCCGAGCAGAATGCGCAGCGGAAGTTGCAGCCCTGGGAGGAGATGAAGTCCAGCTGCCGCTTGCCCTTGAGCTTGAAATAGCGCTCGACCGGGATGAGCGCGTAGTCGTGGGCGCGAAACCGATCCACCGGAGCCAGTGCGCGCGGCGGATTCTCGAGCACCGATCCGTCGCTGAGCCGGACCGTGCATCCCGCGCAGCCCTCGAGGGAGCGCCCGGCCGCCAGGCGTTGCATGATCTCGAGGAAGGTTTCCTCGCCCTGTCCACGCACCGTAACATCCACGGAGCGCTCATCAAGGCACTCGCGCGAAAACATCGAAGGATGCCAGCCTCCCCAGACTACCGTGAGTCCGGGACGCGCGCGTTTGGCGGTGCGAGAGATCTCCAGCGCATCTGAAATGGGCGCGCCGGTCAGGACGGTGACGCCCAGGCACAGTGCGCCATCGAGTTGCGCCAGCACCGCGCCTACCGGGTCGGCCTCGAGCCTGCCATCGACCGTCACGACCTCATAGAGGGCAGGGTCGAGCTCCGAGCCGATGGCCAGCAGCGCCAGCGGCATCGTAAAGAACACCGCGCGCGGGTTGTAGAGCACCACCTTGATGCGTGAGCCGCTCATGCGGCCCGCCACTGTGCTTCGTGAATCTCGACCCCCGCTTCGCTGGCCTGCCATTTCCCGACCAGTGCCGCGATGCCGGTCGCGAGGACTTTTGCGACACCGTCCACGCGCAGCTGCGCCCACTCGGAAGCCGGCAGCAGCTGCTCGGCGAACTCCCGATCGCCGTAACAGGGCCGCCCATCCTTGAGCAGCAAGCGAATATCCGCGCGGTGCGCCTGTGATAGTGGCAGGTTCGCGGGCAGTATCAGCAGATCGGCGCGGGCACCGACTGCCAGCCGGCCGCGATCGGCGAGCCGCAGCAGGCGCGCGCCATCCCGCGTCACCAGTGCCTCGAGTGCGGTCTCATCGATGGCGATCAGCTCCCTGGCAAGACGCAATTCATCGAGCAGATCGCGGGCACCGCTCATGCGGGAATCCGATCCCAGTGCGACGCGCCCCGCAATGAGCAGATCCTCGACCGTGGCGCTGCGGCCAAACAGATGCACATTCGACGATGGGCACCACACCAGGGCCGCCCGTGCTGCGATGAGCCTTGCACGCTGGGAGGCGCTCAAGGCGATGCCATGCACGATCACGGTATTTGGTTTGATGCAGCCGATGGATTCGAGCTGGTCGAATTCAGCGGCGGCAGCATCGTCGAGTCCTTCGGCGGCATGGATGATCCAGGGCCAATCGCCCGGGGTAGCGTGATAGCTGGCGCGCACCGCCTCCTCGCCATCGACGCCCAGCGAGTGCGACCAGCCGAAGTGCCGGAGCACACGGATCGGGTAATGCGGATCGAATAGCGTCGGGAACAGGGCATCATGGTGGGCCACCGTCGTCACGCCGCTCAGCAGGTTCTTGATACCGCCGGACACCAGCCTCTGCTCGCGCGCTACCGCAATCCTTGCTTCAAACTCAGGGTCGGCGCGCCGGTGAAGGTTCACGTCCGCGACCCACTCGCGAACGTTCAGGTACAGCCTGGCAGGCTCCAGCGGCGGAATGCCATTGAGCTGCAGATGATCGTGGGCATTGATCAGACCGGGCAACACTCGTGCACCGCCCAGATCGAGCACCCGGTCACCGGGTTGCGGCCGCTCGCCCAGCGAGGCGATGCGGGAGTCGAGGATCCGGATCGAGCGCGCCTGGGAGCCCCGGATATCGGCGCCGATCAGCGTGATGGGCGAGCTCAGCATGTCCTTGCCTTGCGCGCCCGAATGACCAGCACCACCGCCAGGCCATGCCAGCGACGATAGAACAGCGCCGATCCCGTAAAGCTTTCGCGCAACTCGTAACCCACGCGCAGTTCGCGCAGTGCCTCGATGCACAGTCCGGCAGAGTGGGCAGCCTGCCGATGATCCTTGAGGGCGTGCGGAAAATGCGAGACGCTGTGCCGGCGCTGCTCATCGTCCACGAACGAGCGCGTCATGCCGGTGGCGGCCGCATCGGGATGAAAGTCGGAATAGAGCAGCGAGCCGCCGGGGGCCAGCACCCGCGCTACCTCGTTCATCCATTTCGAAAGGTTGGCAGCGTGCCCAACGGCGAGCCCTGAGATCACGCTGTCGAACACCGAGGAGGCGAACGGCAGCCGTGCCATATCACCGCGCACGAGTCTCGGGCTGCTCGAGCGGCGCAGCATTTCGGGCGAGAAATCCAGCGAGGTGATTTCCGCCGCACCCGTGGCCGCCAGCACCCGGCTATAGCGCCCGGTGCCGCAGGCCAGGTCGAGCGCGCGCGCGCCGCTCACGCCGGGCCATTGCTCGAGCATCGCGCGCTGCTCGGCGCGCATGAGCGGATTGTGCGGCTGCGGCGGATAGCTCGGGGCCCAATGATCGTACGCCGCAAGATTCGGCAGCTCGGCGCCGGCCATGATCAATGCGTCACCGGTTCAAGATTGCGCCACATGCTGCAGACGCAGCGCTCGCATTCGGAGCGACGGCCGCTGCGGATGTCGGCGCGCAGCTGACGCATCGGCTCATCGTTCAGGAGCTCATCGAACCGCAGGCGCGTATCCTGCGCGGCCGGACCCTGAATGAAGAAGCAGGGCTGGATGCGCCCGCCGGCATCCATGACCGCGGAAAACTCCGGCGCATTGCAGCGCGGAGCCGGAAAGCGCGCCGCGCCGCGCAGCGCGGCGTAGTACTGCGCCAGCCGACGCAGTTTCGCCGGGCTCTCGGCGATGAAGCCGCTGGCAAAATCCGCCCGGCGATCGCGTTCGAGTGCATCCAGCGTGGCGGTGAACGCGACAAGATCGTCCCGGGTCAACGCGATCTGATCGTCCGCGCTGCCGTTGCGGCCGAACGCATGCGCATTGCTCACATCCGCTGCCAGGAAGGAGATCTGCGCGGCGCCGTGCTGCCGCGCCAGCGTCACGAAGTCAGCCAGGCGGCGGTAGTTTCGCCGCTGCACCGTGACTCGCACGCCCACGCGCAGGCCGGCGTCGGCCGCGGCGCGGATGCCCTCGCAGACCCTGCCGAACGCATCGAGTCCGCGGATCGCGGCATACATTGCAGGGTCGGCGCCGTCCAGCGACACCGTGACCGTCCGGAACAGCGTCGCGGCGCGCGCGGCGTGCTTGGCCAGGGAAAGCCCGGAGGTGAGCAGCCACAGATCGAGGCCGTTGTCCCTCAGCAGCTGTGCGATCTCGACCCATTGCGGATGGATCAGCGGCTCTCCGCCCGATATCAGGACCTGCCGCGTGCCCAGCTGCGCCAGTTGCGGAAGCAGCCGTGCCACCGAGTCGGTCGATATGTCCGCCGCGCCATGCCGCCAGTAATCGCAGCTCACGCAGCGCGAATTGCAACGCTCCGTCAGATACAACGTCAGGAGCGGCAAGGATCTTATTTCTCCATCCAAGACAACACCTTCGCCCGTGCCGGCGGCAATTCCCTGAGTGCCAGGCAGGCCTGCGCGGGTTTGAACCGCGCCGTACAACCCGTGCCATAAGGCCCGGGCACCTACGCCGCGTATCGATCAGTGCGAGCGGCGTTACATGCATGTCAGTCGACGGTTCTGGTGGAGCGGCCTGGTCATTGCCGGCTTTACAGCCGGCTGCGCCGGCAATGGCGAAGGACTCAATCAGCAGGGTGAGCCGATCGGCTCCTCGAGCAGTTCATCGGGCGGTGGTGCCTCCTCGGGCGGTGCAGTGACGGCCGACTTTCAATCGATCCAGGACAATGTCTTCACTCCGATCTGCTCCAAATGCCATATCGGCGCCAGTGCCCCCGAGGGCCTGCAGCTCGATGCGGCGCACAGCTACAACCTGCTGGTCGGCGTGCCCAGCGTGGAGGATGCCAGTCTCGACCGCGTCAAGCCGGGCGATCCCGACCACAGCTACATGGTGCTCAAGATCGAAGGTGCGGCGGGCATCGTGGGCGGTCAGATGCCGCTGGGTGAAACGCCGTTGCCGCAGGCCACGATCGCCGCCATCCGGCAGTGGATCATGGACGGCGCTGCGAATGCCGCATCCTCGCAGAGCTCGTCGCTGGCGCGGGCGATCACGCAGGCCGCCGGCAATCCGTTCGCGATTGAATCCACGGCACCGATGGATGGCGCGGTGGTGGCGGCGCCCTTCAGGCAGGTCGTGGTCGCCTTCACGCACGCGGTCGATGCCTCGCTGGTCAATGGCACCACCGTCGCAATCGAGAGTGACACCGGACCGGTGTCCGCGGTTGCGGCGCTCTCGAGCGCGAATCAGTCCGCGCTGCTGATCACTCCCCGCACGCCGCTGGCCCCAGGGCTTTATCGCGTGCATCTGCGCGGCACCGGCGCCGCCGCGCTGGCGGATGTCGATGCCGCGGTACTGGGAAGCGATGCCGACTTTGAGTTCACCGTGGAGAGCGCGCGATGAGTCGCATCAGCCCGAACACAGCGGCGCGCTGGCTGTTGATGTCGCTGTGCCTGGTGGCCTTCAGGGCCCATGCCGAGCCGTATCTGGCCGTGCAGCAGGGCCTCAAGTGCGGCGTCTGCCATGTCAATCCGACCGGTGGCGGGTTGCGCACGGTCTATGGCGATCTGTTTGCGCAGAATGTCATGCCGGCCAACAAGATTGACGCGGGTCCCGCGGACAACTGGGTGGGTCAGATCGGCTCTTTCATCCGCGCAGGCGGGGATCTGCGATTCGACGCCCAGCTCGTGCAGGCGCCGCACACGAGCTCGGTGCAGGAATTCACGCTCAATCAGGCGCGCGTGTACCTGGATGCGAGCGTGATTCCCGATCGGCTGCTGGTGGTCGTGGATGAGCAGGTGGCGCCGGGCGGCGCGCTCAATCGCGAAGCCTATGGAATGTTCTGGGGCGCCTCACACGATTGGTACATCAAGGCCGGACAGATGTACCTGCCCTTTGGTCTGCGCCTGCAGGATCAGACCGCCTTCATTCTGCAGGCCAGCGGCATCAACATGACCACGCCCGATCAGGGCGTCGAAGTTGGCTGGCTGCGCGGCGCCTGGGACATGCAGCTTGCCGTCAGCAATGGCACCGCGGGCGGCGCGGTCAACAGCGACGGCAAGCAGTTTAGTGCCCAGCTGAGCTATGTGCAGCCGCGCTGGCGGCTGGGCCTGGCGGCCAACTCGAATGACCAGTCGGTGGGGCACAAGAACGCGGTCGCGGTCTTCGGCGGATTGCGGACTGGACCGATTTCCTGGCTGGCGCAGGCGGAACAGATCGACGATGAAAGCATTGCCAATGGCCAGGGCAGAATGCTCGCCACACTGCTGGAAGCGAACTGGCTGATCTGCCGCGGCAACAATCTCAAGCTCACCGACGAATTTCTCAATCCCGACCGCGCGGTTCCGAACGGCGAGCAAACGCGCTGGAGCATCGTCTATGAACTCACGCCGATACAGTTTGCGCAGATCAGGGCCGGTTTCCGCTACTACGACGGCATCCCGCAGGACAACTCAGAACACGACCGGCTCTATTTCATCGAGCTGCACGGATTCTTTTGAGCGGGCTGGTGTGAGCGGGGCTAGTGCGCCCCGGCGCGCGGATCGATCGGAGTGGCCAAAGCGCCGCCTGCTTCCTGCGTCAGTGCGGCGCGCCGCGCCGCCACCATGGCCGGGGTGATCGCATCCTTGTAGCGGTTGCCGAAGTGCGTGCGCACGTAGTTCAGAACGGCGGCGACCTGCTGGTCGTCGAGGGATTCACCCAGAGAGATCATGGCGCGCTGGCCCCGCAGCACGACTGTGATCGGATAGATGGCGGCAGCGAGGCGCGGATTGGAAGCCAGTGCCGGGTAGGCGCCGGCGCCGATGGCGCCCTTTGCGTCGGGCATGTGGCAGCCCTGGCAGATGTGGGTATACAAATCCTCGCCGGTCTGCTGCGGGAACTTGCCGGCAAAGACTTCCTGGGACCAGGCCGTGCGCGTGCCCACTGTTGCGACTGCCAGCAAGGCAACTGCCGGCAATAGCCGCCAGGCACGCGCGCTCACGTGGCGCTCCCGCTGGCAAGCACGCGCTGATGCAGCCGCCGCATGGCATCGAGCGAGGAGGTGAGGGCACCTTCCTGCCAGCCGCCGATGCGAGAGGCGTGCTCACCGGCCAGTACGATGCGGCCATCGAAGGCGCATAGATTGTCGTAATGCTCCGCGCGCGTCTGGTCGGTCCATCGGCCATAACAGCCGAGCGTCCACGGCACACGGTGCCAGCCCACGCCGACGCCGTGCTGGAACTCGCTGTTGTACTGGGGGTGGATCTGTGCGCCCCATTCCACGGTCTTGCGCACGCGTTCTTCGGGCGGCATGGCCGTGATCTCCACGGCATTGGCACCAAAGGTGTACGCGCCGAGCAGTACGCCCGGACCATCATCGAAGTAGCGCGTGCTTGGATAGCCGATCAGCGCATTGGGCAGATCCGTGAAGGTGATGCCGCCGTAGATCGATTCGTCCTGTTCCCAGAATCGGCGCCGGAATTGCAGGCCGACCTTGATGGCGGCCTCATATGGGACTGCATCGATCGCGCTCTTCATTGGCGCACTGACCTGCAGCGGGATCTGGCTGAGGATGGATGCCGGGATGGTGCAGATGCACCATTGCGCGGTAGCGGTCTGGGCCGCGCCACCAGTCTTGGTGTCCTGGTAGGTGACGCTGACGCCGTGTGCGTCCTGGCGGATCTCGGTCACCTTGGCGTTGTAGCGAATCACGCCTTCGAGCTCGCGGCCGAAGGCTTTGCCGATCATGCCCATGCCACCCACGGGCTGGAAGATCACGCTCTGGAAATCGTAGATGTGTCCCATCGAGATCGCGGTCCACAGGCGTGACTGCAGCAGATCGTGCAACGCCATGGGTTCGGACGGTGTCGGCACCGAGGTGGTACCGCCGCCGGGATCGGATACCCAGCCGCGCCGCTCGCTCGAAAGCAGGCCCTTTTTGTATTCGTAGCTGGCATCGACCGCACCCCAGTCGCGCATGGCCTCGAGCAGGACCTGGCGATCCTCCGCGCTGACCGCTTCATCGAGTGCGCCCTGGTTCACGCACTTGGAGAGCAGTTCTGCCACGTGGCCGTTGAAGTCGGCCTGCACTTCCCGATAACGCTTGGGCTTGCCGCCGAACCCGTCCGGGCTCTGCACACAGGCCGCGTAGTTGACCTGGGTAAAGGGCTCGAGCGTGACCTTGAGCTGCTTGCAATAGTGAATCAGCGCCAGGTGATGATGCGGGATGCGCCAGGGGCCCGGGTTCAGGTACAGCCCATCGGAGAACTGGGCTTTCTGCGTGAAGCCGCCGAGTTCGGTGTAGGTGTCGCCGCCGTAGATCGACCAGTTGCGGCCGCCGGGACGATTGTTGTATTCGAGGATCTGGACGCGATAGCCGGCCTTGCGCAGCTCATAGGCTGCGGCCATGCCTGCAACACCGGCTCCGAGAATCAGGACCGAGGCGCCCTTGACGTCACCTGAGAGTTCAATCGGCCCGGTGTAGCCGGACTCGCCGGCGTGCCCGAGTTCGCTCATCGCCTGGTACATCACGGCGCTGCCAGCGGCCGCACCGATCATCCGAAACAATGCGCGCCGACTGACGGGCGCGGTCGACTCAACCGCCATGTGTTATGAACTCCCGCCCGCGCCAGACGATCAGCGCTTGATGAGGAAAAGTGTATAGCACCGAGCGCCGCGGCGCAGACAATTGTGTCCGCAGGGCTACGGCTTGAAGACGCGCGCCTCGCGCCATGCAATGGCTGCCTTGACGCCGTCGCGCGTGAGAATCTCCTTGAAAGTCCTGGATTCCGGCGTCTCGGTGGTCTCGATCTGAACATCAAGGTCGAGAGCCTGCCGCAGCGCGCGCTCGAATCCCATCTGCGAGTAGCTGCGATTGATGGCGGTCTTGGTCAGGCGCACCGCCTCGGCATCGAGCATCGCGCAGCGCCCGGCCATCGCCATCGATTCCGCGGCCAGGGCCTCGGGCTTTACCACGCGATTAACCAGGCCCATCCGGCAGGCATGTTCCGCGCTGACGCGATCGTTGCCGAACAGCAGCATCTCCTTCGCCTGCTTCGGCCCCGTGAGCCATGGCAGCAGCAGCGCGACGATGCCGGATCCGAATTTCGGCTCCGGCTCGCCGAAGCAGGCGCCCTCGGCCGCGAGTGTCATGTCGCAGGCCATCGCCAGTTCGAAGCCCCCGCCCAGCGCGTAACCATGGACGGCGGCGATCGTCGGCTTAGGGGAATTCCAGAACCGCAGGATAATTTCGAAATCGGCTTCGAGCACGGACCGCATGGCGGCCACATCCGCGCCCGACTGCAGCTCGCCGAGGTCGAATCCGGAGCAGAAGGAACGTCCGGCGCCGCGTAACGTGATCACGCGCACCGCGCTGCTGGCTTCGGATTCATCCAGCGCCCGATGCAGCTCGCGCACCATGTCGGCGTTGATGGCATTGAGTTTGTCCGGGCGATTCAGCGTGATGTGGGCCATCGGGCCCTCGATCCGCAATTCGATGGTGCCGAATGTCATGAGTTTCCCTCGCGGCTGGCGCGGCGCGGAATGATGAGGCAATCGACCGCGGTCGTACCCTCGGCGCTCACGAGCACCGGGTTCAGGTCCATCTCCGCGATCTGCGCGCCCAGATCGCGGGCGAGTTCCCCGAATCGCACGAAGGTGCGCACCAGTGCCGCGCGGTCGCAGGGTGCCGCGCCGCGCACACCGTCTAGCACTTTGGCGAGTCGCAGTTCCGACAGTAATCGCTCCGCAGTGGACTCATCGAGCGGCGCCATCGCCAGCGCGCGATCCTTGAGGTGTTCAATCCAGGTGCCGCCGAAGGCCGCCATCACAAAGCTACCGAAGGCTGCGTCCTGCACCAGCCCGAAGGCCATCTCGATGCCGGCTGGCGCCAGCGCACTGATGAGCACGCGGCGACCTAGCCTGGCGGCGACGTCATGGTAGGCAGCGGCCAGTTCGGTATCGTCTCTGATGCCGAGCCTGACACCGCCGACATCGCTCTTGTGAAGGATGCCGGGCACGGCGGTCTTGAGCGCCAGCGGATAGCCGATGCTGCGCGCGGCGGCCAGTGCCGCCTCCAGGCTCTCCGCCACCTCATGGCGCGGCACGCCGATGCCGTAGTCCGCGAGCAGCGCATAGCCCTCGTCTTCAGTCAGCGCCGAGGTGCGCGCATCGAGCAGCCGCCGCCAGTGATCGGCGCGCGGATGGTTGCCCGCGGCGACCGCGGCGACCGGGGCGACCGCAGGGGACGCTGCAGCGCGCGCCTGGAGATCGCGGTAGTCCAGTGCGTGACGGACAGCGCGCAGTGCGGGCATGGTGCCATCGAGCACCGCAATCCCGGCGGCGCGCAGTCGTGCCGCCAGGCCCCGATGGCTCCAGGCGCTGTAGTTGGTCATGGCCACCAGGAGTTTTGGAGTGCGCTGTGCGACCGCCTCGCACACCGCGACGTAAGCGTGGTGCAGGTCGAGCTCATCGCACAGGTCGCACACGAACATGCCCAGCGCGCTGTCCGGATCGTCCATCAGGGCGACCAGGCAGGTCTCGAATATCTGCTCGAACTCGCGCCCGGTCCCCCAGGCATCGAGCGGGTTGATCGCCTCCAGGCCGGGATCCAGATTCTCCTGCAGCACGCGCGTGGTATCGGCGCCGATGCGCGCGAACGGCACACCGGTTTCGGCGGCCATATCGACCAGTAACTCGCGCTCTCCGCCCGAGTCGAGGATGGCTGCCAGTCCTCCGGCGGCAGCCCGCCTCGGTGCCGATAGCAGCGTCGCGGTGGCCGCGAGCTCGGAGAGATCCCGCACGCTGAGCACGCCGTAGCGACGGAACAGCGCTTCATAGACCGCCGCATCGCCGGCGATGGCACCGGTATGACTCAGGGCGAGCTGCGCACCCGCGGCGCTGCGCGCCAGCTTGAGGAACAGCACCGGCACATCGCGGCGGCGCGCTTTTTCGAGTGACTGGATGAAGCGTTGCGGATCGCGAACCGATTCGAGTATCAGCGCGATCAGACGGGTATCGGCCTGATCGAGGGCATAGTCCATGAACTCCGCGGCGCTGGTGACCAGCTCCTGGCCGCTCGAGACCGCGAGATTGAACGCAAGCCGTTCATCGTTGAACAGCAGCGCCTGGATCAGTGAACCCGACTGCGCGATACAGGTGATACCGCCGGCCCGGAACGCGGGCGGGAAGAGTGCCGAGAAGGCCGGCAGCGACTGCGCCGCGCTGAAGAAGCCCATGCAGTTTGCGCCGCAGATCGGGATGTTCGCGGCCCGCGCCAGGGACGCGATGCGCTTGCGCCCGTCACCTTCGAGCGCCGCGCTGGCAAAGATGAGCAGCGCGCGCGCGCCGGCGCCGATGGTCGCTTCGACCGTTTGTAACAGCACCCGATTGGGCACGGCAAGAATCGCCAGGTCCACCGGATCCGGTAACGCTGCCATGTCGGGGTAGCAGACGCGACCATAGAGGTGCGCATAGGAAGGATTGACCGGGAAAACCGTGCCTCGATAACCGCCTGAGAGCAGATTGCGCAGCGTGTCGTTACCGACCGAATTGCGCTTGCGCGAGGCGCCGACCAGGGCGATGGATCGCGGGGCGAGTAGTGGCGCGAGCGGGTGCGTCAAGCTGGTAAACTTAGCATCTATCGTGCATTAACCGGAAATCGGGTGGGGCGCTGGCATGTTCAAGGCACTGCTGTTGGAAAATTCGAACGGTGCCGTGTCGTGCTCCGTGGTTCCGATGGAGGAATCGCGGCTCCCGGCCGGCAATGTCACGGTGGCGGTCGAATACTCGACCGTCAACTTCAAGGACGGCATGATCGTCAGTGGCGTCGGCGGCCTGGTGAAGACCTACCCGCACGTTCCCGGCGTCGACTTCGCGGGCACGGTTTGTGAGAGCAGCCACCCCGGCTATCGCGTGGGCGACAAGGTCATACTCACGGGATGGCGCGTGGGCGAGACGCAGTGGGGTGGCCTGTCGCAAAAGGCCGTCGTCAACGGCGACTGGCTGGTGCCGCTGCCCGCCGGTCTCACGACGCACGACGCCATGGCGATCGGTACCGCGGGATTCACCGCGATGCTGTCGGTCATGGCGCTTGAAGCACATGGACTCACGCGCGACTCGGGCGAAGTGCTGGTCACGGGCGCGGCCGGAGGCGTGGGTTCGGTGGCTACCGCCATCCTCGCGCATCGGGGCTACCAGGCCGTGGCATCCAGCGGCCGTGCGGACGCGCATGATTATCTCAAGGGCCTGGGTGCTGCCACGGTGGTGGACCGCTCGCCCTTCGCCGAACCGGCCAAGCGTCCCCTGGAGAGCGAGCGCTGGGCAGCCTGCATCGATTCGGTCGGCGGCAATACGCTGGCGCGCGTGCTGGCGCAGATGCGTCATAACGGCTCGGTTGCCGCCGTCGGTCTGGCCGGCGGCAGCAAGCTGGAAACCACGGTGATCCCGTTTCTGCTTCGCGGCGTCAGTCTGCTGGGCATCGATTCGGTCATGTGCGCGACACCGCGGCGACTGGAAGCCTGGCGGCGCCTGAGCGAAGATCTGCCGCTCGATCGGCTGCGGGCGATGGTGGTGGATGCCACCTTGAGCGATGTGCCGCGGCTGGCCGCCGACATACTGAAGGGACAGGTTCGCGGCCGCGTCGTCGTCCATGTCGGAGGCTGAGCGGCGCGACCTCGATCCTCGGGGATCTTACTCCTCGAAGATGGCTACCGCCCGCGTCCACCCGGCCGAGGCGCCGCGCACCTTGTGCGGAAAACAGGCCACGGTGTAGCCGTGCGGCGGCAGCACTTCGAGATTGTGAAGTTTCTCGAGATGACAGTAGCCGATGTCGCGACCGGCCTTGTGACCCTCCCAGATCAGCGATGTGTCGCCGCTCGCGGCCACGCGTTGCGCGGTATAGCTGAAGGGCGCATCCCACGACCAGGCGTCGGTGCCGGTCACGCGCACGCCGCGGGCGGTCAGGTACATGGTCGCTTCGTAGCCCATGCCGCAACCGATATCGACGAAGTTCGGCTTGCCGATGGCCGTGCCCGCGGCGGTGTTGACCAGCACGATATCCAGCGGCTGCAGCTGATGGCCGATGCGCGTGAGCTCGGCTTCCACATCCGCGGCCGTGACCACATAGCCGTCCGGAAAGTGGCGGAAGTCGAGCTTGATGCCGGGGCGGAAACACCAGTCGAGCGGTACTTCATCGATGCTGATGGCGCGATCACCACCATTCATCGTCGGGTGAAAGTGCCAGGGCGCATCCAGGTGCGTGCCGTTGTGGGTCGAGAGCGTGACGATCTCGGCGGCCGCAAAACCTTCGCCGCCGGGCAGTTGTTCGGCCGTGACGCCGGGAAAGAAATGCCCCGCTTCGACCATGGTCTCGCCATGCGTCTTGTAGGTAATCTTCGGACGCATGAAGGGCGGGTCCGAGATGACATCGTTTTCCAGGAAGATCGACAAGTCCACGAAGCGGCGCGCCATGCGGCCGATGTTATAGACGATGCCGCCTCGATCCAAGTACGATTCGCGCCGTGAAACGATGGCTGCGGCGCGTGGCGATGGCCCGTGGATATACCTTAGGCCCGAGGGCCGCCGACGCCGAGGTTCTGCAACTCATTCAGCGTCTGCGCCCGCGCAGCTGCGCGGTGCCCCTGATACGCGTCGGCGGCAACGGCGATGGCGGTTACCTGATACCCGATGACCTCGCAGGCATCGAGTACTGCTTCTCACCCGGCGTCAATCGCACCGCGGATTTCGAAAACGAGCTCGCGAACCGCGGCATTCGCTCATTCCTGGCCGACTATTCGGTCGAGCAGCCGCCGCTCTCGCGTCCGGAATTCGTGTTCGACCGCAAATTCATCGCTGCCCGCAACGATGAGATCTACATGACCTTGAGCGACTGGAAGCAAAAATACCTGCCCGATTACCGGGGCGATCTGCTGCTGCAGATGGATATCGAGGGCGGTGAGTACGAGGTGTTCCTGAACTCGACCCTGGAGTTGCTGTCGGGCTTTCGGATCATCGTGGTGGAATTGCACTCGCTCGAGCGGCTGTTCGACCGCTTTGCTTTCTCGATCATGAAGAGCTGCTTCGAGAAACTGCTGAGCCGCTTCTACGTCGTGCACGCCCACCCAAATAACTGCGGCGGCATGGTCACGCACCGTGGTATCGGCATTCCGGATGTGATGGAGATGACCCTGTATAACCGCAGCCGCGCGGAGCCGGGTGCCTACCGCAGTGACTATCCGCACGCCCTGGATGTCGACAATTGCACCAACCGGCCGTCGTTGACGCTGCCGGATTGCTGGCGCTGATCGCGCCGGAGCAGGCCTCTCAGGCAGAGACCAGCCCGAGCTTCTTGCAGGCGGGGCACTCGACGAACTTCGGCAGCTCCAGCTCGAACCAGGAGCGCCCGCATTCGCAACGCATCTTGAAGAGCCGCTGAGCCTTGACGGCAATCAGCTCCTCCTCGCGAACGACGATGCCACTCTCCATCGAGGACGCGTTGGCCGGTGCCCGACGGTTGGACGTGGTGGCCGTATCGGATTCCGCGGAGACAATGGAGAGCCCCGCGGTCTGAGCCGCCGGTCGTCCGTTGCCGCGATGCGCTGTGCCGTTTTTCATGGTTGCGTCGCCTCGAAAGCGCTGGAGTTATATGTCAATTTCGCGCGCATAGCCCCTTATTAATCAGGTACTTGCGGCTGAAACCTCTGTTATCGTTATGTTAACCATCTCACATCGCGTGAGCGTAAGCAACTATGGCTGACCCGATCCGGATCCGCTCGGCACTGGAAGCCGATGCGGCATCGATGCTCGAGATCTACCGTCCGCTGGTCGAGTCGACGGCCGTCTCGTTCGAGCTGACACCGCCCAGCGCAGAGGCGTTTGCGCTGCGCATCCGTAAAGCGGTCGCGGATTACAGCTGGCTGCTCGCCGAGCGGGACGGCGCCTGCATCGGTTATGCGTACGGATCGATGCTGCGCGAACGTCCGGGGTACCGGTGGTCGGTCGAGGTGTCCGCCTACGTGCATCCGGCGCATCATCGCCAGGGCATTGGCGCGGCGCTGTATTCGATCCTGCTCGACGATCTCATGGAGAAGGGTTTTTGCCAGGCTTTCGCCTGCATCGCGCTACCCAACCCCGCGAGTCTGGGGTTTCATCATCGCTTAGGATTCCGACCCATGGGCATGTTCAAGTCGGTAGGCCGCAAATTCGGCCGCTGGCACGATGTCGCTTGGCTGCAGCGCACGTTGCGCGACGAGCCGCCTTTCGATGAGCCGGCTTCCGACTAGCGCGGCTGGGCTGCCAGCCAGTCACGGCCGCGCTGACTGGTCAGATACGGCAGCAGGCGCGCGTCCAGTTCGGTATCCGGCGAGCGATAGCTCCATGCCGCCTGGGGCGGCATCGACATCAGGATGGCATCGGTGCGGCCGCCCGATTGCAGCCCGAACAGGGTGCCGCGATCGAACACCAGGTTGAATTCCACATAGCGTCCGCGCCGGTAGAGCTGGTAGGCGCGCTCGCGCGCGCCAAAGCCGAGCTCACGTCGCCGCTCCACGATGGCGAGATACGCGCGCGCATAATGGTTGGCGACGCTCTGCATCAGGTCGAAGCACTGCTCCCAGCTTAAGCCGATCGGCTCGGCTGCGGCGTTCAGATCGTCATAGAAGATGCCGCCCACGCCGCGCGATTCGCCGCGATGACGCAGATAGAAATACTCGTCGCATTGTGCCCGCGCCAGCGGGTAGAGCCCCGGGTGAAATGCGCCGCAGGCCTGCGCGGCCGCCTGGTGCCAGAGCACCACGTCCTCCTCGTAGGGCAGATAGGGCGTCAGGTCGAAGCCGCCGCCGAACCACCAGACATCGCCGGCGCTGAAGAAGCGCACGTTCAGATGGCTCGTGGGTACGTGAGGATTGCGCGGGTGCGTGACGATCGACAGGCCGACGGCGCGAAAACTGCGGCCGGCCAGGTGCGGGTTGCGCGCCGTGGCGGCCGGCGGCATTTGCGATCCGGCGATATCCGACAGCGCCACCCCGGCACGCTCGAACAGCGCGCCATCTTCGAGGATGCACGTCAGGCCGCGGCCCGCCAGTGTCGAACCCGCGCCCGCGCTCGCAGCGGCCGCGCCACCGCCGCCACGCTCCCACGCATCTTCGATAAATCGGCCGCCGTCCTGACGTTCGAAGGCGCGGCAGATCTCGCTCTGTAGCGCGGTGAGCCGGTCGCGCACCCGGTCCGTATTCAATCGCCGACCCTCACCCCGGCATCATCGAAGAGGTGCAGCCGCGCGAGCGGCAGATCCAGCTGCACGTCGCCGCCGATGGATAGCGGGTGGCGTTCGAGACTAAAGGCCTTGATGGCAGTGCCTCCCAACGTCAGATGCACGATCGTGCCGAGGCCGGTCGGCTCGATCAGATCGACGGTGCCGCGGATCGGGCCGGCCCCCAGCACGATGTGTTCGGGACGAATGCCCACTGTCAGCGCTGCGCCATCGGGCAGCGCCAGATCGCGCGGCAATGGGATCCTGAAGGCAGCGTGCGTCAACATGGGTGTGCCGCCGTCTCGCTCGAGGTGCGCCTGGAACATGTTCATGGCGGGAGAGCCGATGAAGCCGGCGACGAACAGATTCGCCGGCCGGTCATAAAGATCGAGCGGGCTGCCGACCTGCTGCACTCGGCCGCCGTTGAGTGCCACGATGCGATCGGCCAGCGTCATGGCCTCGATCTGATCGTGGGTGACGTAGATTGAGGTGGCGCCTAATTCGCGATGCAGCTTCTTGATTTCCGCGCGCATGTGCTCGCGCAGGCGTGCATCGAGATTCGACAGTGGTTCATCGAACAGGAAGGCGCCCGGCTTGCGCACGATGGCGCGTCCCATCGCGACGCGCTGACGCTGCCCGCCCGAGAGCGCCTTGGGTTTGCGTGTCAGCAGCGCTTCCAGTCCCAGCTTGCCTGCCGCCGCGCCCACCGCGCGCGCAATCTCCGCCGGCAAGGTACGGCGCAGCCGCAGGCTGTAGGCCATGTTGTCGGCCACCGACATGTGCGGATAGAGCGCATAGGATTGAAATACCATGGCGATGTCGCGCGCCTTGGGAGGCAGTTCGTTGACCCGGCGTCCCCCGATCCGGATCTCCCCGGCACTGACTTCCTCCAGTCCCGCGATCATGCGCAGCAGTGTCGACTTGCCGCAGCCCGAGGGACCCACCAGCACCAGGAATTCCCCGGCTGCCACCGTGAGATCGAGCTCATGCAGTACCGGCGTGGTGCCGAAGCGTTTGGAGACACCGCGGATGTCGATGGCGCTCATGTGTGGACTCAGCCCTTGACCGCGCCGGCCGTCAGTCCGCGCACCAGGTAGCGCTGGATCAGCAGGAAGAACAGGCAGGCTGGAATCAGCGCCAGCACGCCGGCCGCCATCATCTGGCCGAAGTCCACCGAGAACTTTGAGACGAAGGAGAGCAGCCCGACCGGAAACGTGCTGGCGCGCGCCGAGGAGTTGAGCATCAGCGCGAACAGCAGTTCGCTCCAGGCCGCGGTGAACACAAACCCCGAGGTGGCGGCGATGCCCGGCAGAGTCAGCGGCAGGATGATGCGCCGGAAGGCACCGAAGCGCGTGGCGCCGTCGATCATCGCGGCCTCTTCGAGTTCGCGCGGGATGGCATCGAAGAAGGACTGCATCAGGAAGGTGGCGAAGGGGGCGTTGAAGGCCGTGTATACGATCACCAGGCCGGTCAGGCTGTTGGTGAGACCCAGCGGCGTCAGCAGGCGGAACATCGGCGCCACCAGCATGACCAGCGGGAACATCTGCGTGATCAGCATCAGCGCGACCAGCGCCGATTTGCCTCTGAATGTGAACCGCGACAGGCCATAGCCGCAGGCACTGCTGACCAGGGTCGCGAGCACCGCCGTCGAAGTCGACACGATCAGGCTGTTGCGGAAGAACAGCGGAAAGTCGCTGTGCGTGAGCACGAAGCGGAAATGCTCGAGACTGGCACGCGATGGCCACAGGCGAATGCCTTCGCTGTAGAGCAGTTCGTTCGGCGTCAATGCCACCTTGAGCAGCCAGTACAGCGGGAACAGCGCAAACAGCACGTACAGGCTCAAGAGACAGTAGTGCACGGCCCAGTAGAGTGGACGGCGTCTCATGTGGCCTTACGCCTGGCGCCGCAGGAAGGCGCGGCGCAGCAGCAGGATCGCGATCGCATAGACAAACAGCAATAGCAGCAGTGCCGTGGCCACGGCGGAAGCGTAACCGAAGTCCAGTCGCCGGAACGCAACCGTGAAAATGTAGCTCGCCACGGTCTGGGTGGCATCGGCCGGGCCGCCATTGGTCATGACGATGATCAGGTCGGCGAAGTTTGCCACCCAGATCGTGCGCAGCAGGATGCTGATGGCAATGGTGGGCGCGAGCAGCGGCAGCGTGATCGAGCGGAACTGCTCGAGTAGTCCGGCGCCATCGATGGCCGCGGCTTCGTACAGGTCCTTCGGTATCGACTGCAGTGCGGCCAGGCAGGTGATGGCAAAGAAAGGTATGCCCCACCACACGGCCGCCACGATCGGACCGATCAGCGCGAGGTTCGGATCGGACAACAGGTTGTTGGCGTCGTGCGTGATATGCAGCGCGAACAGCCAGTGGGGCAGAGGGCCGACCACGGGATTGAACAGCCACTGCCAGTCCAGGCCCACCAGGAAGGTCGGCACCGCCCAGGGCAGGAACACCAGCGCCTGCACCAGCCGCCGGCCCGGGAATTCGCGGTTGAGCAACAGCGCGAGCCCCAGCCCCAGCACGAACTGCAGGCTCACCGAGGCGCAGGTCCATACCGCGGTGTTGCGCAGCGCGTCGCGGAAGATGTCATCGGCGATCAGCTCGCGGAAATGGTCCAGCCCGATAAACGCGCCGGCGAAGGGATCGAGCAGCTGCAGGTCGCGAAACGCATAGGACAGGCCGACGCCGAGCGGCACCAGCATGATGGCAACGATCAGCAGCAGCACCGGTGCGGTGTAGAGATACGGCTCGGCGCCGCTGGCGAGTCGTCGGCCGAGGGCAGTCACTTCTGGCTCTGTTTCGCCTTGGTGAGGATCTGCGCCCATTGCTGCGCCATATCCTGCGCAGTGAGCTTGCCGAGCAGCAGGTTCTGGGTGGTGCGCGGCACGATGGAACTCGCGAACAATGCCCAGGCCCGCAGATCCATCGGCATGATCATCGGTGACACGTTGGGATCGGCGAGTTCCTCGAACCAGCCCTTATAGCGCGGGTCGGCGTACATGGGGTCCTTGGCAGCCGCGGTATAGATGGGCAGCGCGCCGATGCGCCGGTTCCAGGCCAGGCTGCCGGCCGGACTATCGAGCGTGGCGATGAGCTTCCAGGCCAGATCCTTGTGCTTGCTGTTGGCGAACATCGCCCAGCCGCCATAGCCGATGGTTGGAAAGCTCTTGCCCCCGACACCCTTCATCCACGGCGCGACACCGTACTCATCGGGTTTCATGCGCGAGGCGATCGCGATCAGCGCATCCGGGTCATTGTCGATCATCGAGCAGACGCCGGAATAGAAACCCGAGACCACATCGTTATAGCCCCAGTTGATGCTGTCCTTGGGCGCCAGTCCCGCCTTGTACAGATCGGCCAGCACATTGAAGCCGCGGATCCAGCCCGCATCCGTGAACGTGGAGGTGCCATCAGGCCTGAAGAACACATCATCGCCGGTGGTCAAGGCACCGAACATCAGCCAGCCATTGACGCCGCCGGCTCCGCCGCGCAGGCAGTAGCCGTACTTCCCCGGCAGTGCAGACACCTTCTTCGACACCGCCAGAAATTCATCGAGGGTTTTGGGCGGCGCTGTCACGCCGGCGTCGGCGAACATTTTGCGATTGTAGTAGAGCGCGCGCAGGTAGAAGCCGTACGGCAGCATGTAGGCGGTGTTGTGGATCACGCGGCCGAGCTGCAGCGTGCGTTGATTCAGTTCGCCCGTGTGCTCCCAGCTCTTCAGGTATGGCTCGAGGTTTTCGAGCGCGTTGTTGTTGGCGTACAGCGCCAGCCAGGTATCGGGCATCTCGACCACATCGGGGGTGTCGCCCGCTGCCACCATGGTGGCGAACTTCTCGAATGACTGACCCCATGGCAGTGACACGATCTCGACGTTGGTGTCTGGATTGGCGTCTTCGAAAGTCTTGATGATGGCCCTGAGGGTTTCGGTACGCTCAGGACTCGTGATGACTTCGACCAGCTTAAGGGTCGTGTCCGCGTGCGCGGCCGACCCCAGGCAGGCGCTTAAGGCGGCGGTAGCCAGCCAGATATGCGCTCTCATTGTTTGACGATACCATATCGCTATGGAGCGAGCGGTTTCCGTGGCGGCAGCCGACATCGAGGCCTTCGAGCGCGACGGGGCGGTGTGCCTGCGCGGGCAACTCAGCGCCGAGCAGCTCGGGCTGCTGCGCGCAGGAATCGATGAGAATCTCGCTAACTTAAGTCCCCGCGCCAAGGTCGCCAGCGCGCCCGATGACCCCGGCTACTTCGTCGAGGACTTCTGCACCTGGCAGGACAATGCTTCCTATCGCCAGGTCATCTTCGATTCTGCTCTGGCACGCACGGCGGCCCAGCTCATGCGCAGCCGCACGGTACGGCTGTATCACGACCACATGCTGACCAAGGAGCCGGGCACGCGACAGCGCACGCCCTGGCACCAGGACCAGCCCTACTACAACATCGAGGGACGCCAGAACGTCAGCATGTGGATTCCGGTCGATCCCGTCAGTCGGGAATCCACGCTGGAACTCATCGCCGGGTCGCATAGAGGGCCATGGCTGATGCCGCGTACCTTTCTCGACAGCCAGGCCCGCTGGTTCCCGGAGGGCAGCCTGGCGGACCTGCCGAACATCGATGCCGATCGCTCGGCGCATCGCATTCTCGGCTGGGCACTCGAGCCCGGCGACATCGTCTGCTTCCAGATGCTGACGCTGCATGCCAGCGCGGGCGTCGGCGCTGCGAGCCGGCGGCGTGTGTTCTCGGTGCGCTTTCTGGGCGATGACATCCGGCACGCGCCGCGGGCCTGGCGCACCTCACCCGAGTTCCCCGGTCTGCTCGATGAACTGCCCGCGGGCGCTCCGATGGAGCACCCGCTGTTCCCGCTGCTTTATGGCGCGTGACCGGCCGACTGCTGCGCGTTGAAAGCCGCCCAGCTCTGATCGATCAGGTAGGCATGGATGTTATCGGCGTCCTGATCGCTGAGCAGATCATCGAATCGCTCCATGCCGGCCGGCCCCAGCACCCCGCGCAGCACGATGTCCTTGAACATGTCGTGCAGCTGGGGGCTCAGGCGACGCAGGTCCGGTGTCGAGCTCGGGCCCAGCACGTGGCAGCGCGAGCACTCCTCGATGAATTTGATTTCGCCGGCCTTGATACTGGCGGCACTGGCAGTCTGTCGCGGCGGCTGCGGGAATGGCCCTTCATTGCGCGCCGGCGGTGTCGGCACCGCGCCGCCGCCGAGCTTGAAGACGATCAGGCGATTGACGTTCTGGTACTTGAGCGCGGCACTGCTGGGCGGGATGGGGCCCACCGTGATGGCGGCGCCGCCGTAGCCGGCCTGCACTGCCACGTACTGTTCGCCGTTGACGACGTAGGTCATGGGCGCTGCCAGGATGTGACTGCCGGTCTGGATGACCTTGAGCACTTTGCCGGTGTCGGCTGCATACACCCACAGCTCGCCGCTGCCCCGTCCCTGGAACACCAGGTTCGATGCCGTGGACATGATGCCGCCGTCGTAGCCCCGAATGCCCGAGGAAGTTTCCACTTCCCAGGCGGTCTTGCCGGTTTCGGGATCGAAGGCGCGCAAAATTTCGCGGGTGGGCTTCTGCGGGCGCGCGGCCTTGATGCTGGCCATGTCGGGCAGCGGCCCATACAACGACTTCAGGTCCTCGGCAGAGTAGGTGTCATCGACGATGACGCCGTTGACCGTGAAGAAGCCGTCGATGTACTTCACCGAGCCGCCGTTGCTGAGCAGATCGACCCAGACCGCGGGCACATCGATCACCGGGATGTAGACCAGGTGCGTGCGCGGGTCATAGGACATTGGGTTCCAGGTGTGCGCGCCGGCCCACGAGGGATAGACTGTTTTCGGCTTCGCGTACCAGTCCGCCTGCGCCGTCACGACCGGGCGTCCGCTTTTCATGTCGATGTGCGAGGCCCAGTTCACATAGCTGAACGGGTTGGCCGACAGCAGCTTGCCGCTCTTGCGATCGAGCACGTAGAAAAAGCCGTTCTTGTTGGCCTGCATGATCACCGCATGCGCTTTGCCGCCGACCTTGAGGTCCGCCAGCACGAACTTCTGCACGGCATCGAAATCCCAGCTGTCGCGCGGCGTGGTCTGGTAGTACCAGGCCATGCGCCCGGTGTCGGCGTGAATCGCCAGGATCGAGGCGGTGTAGAGCGAATCGAGCCGCTGCTTGCCGAGCTGCCGCAGGTCATAGGGCGCCGCGTTGGCCGTGCCCACGTAAAGCAGCTTGAGTTTCGGATCGTAGGCGAGACCATCCCAGGCGGTTCCGCCGCCATTGAATTGCGGCGGTCGGTGCGGATCCCAGGTCTTGTCGGCGGCCGCGAGTTCGGGATTCTCGTAGGGCTGTCCGACCGGCGGCGGCACGGTCCAGAACCGCCACTTAAAGGCGCCCGTTTCCAGATCGTACGCCGCCACGTAGCCGCGCACGGCCACGTGCCCCATGTCCGCGCCACCGTTGCCGATGACGATGACATCCCCGGCAATCTGCGGAGCACCGGTACTCGAGTAGGGCAGCTTGTGATCGACCAGTGTGTCGGCTTCCCAGACCTGCTTGCCGGTGGCCGCATCGAGCGCGTGCAGGTGGCCATCGACGGAGGCGACGTAGACCTTGCCCTTGAAAACCGCGACGCCGCGATTGACCAGGTCGCAGCAGGGATTACGGCCGTAAATGAGATCCATCTGCGGCACGTATCGCCACAGTTCCTGTCCGGTGGCGGCATTGATCGCATACACCCAGCCCCAGGTACTGGAGGTGTACATGACGCCATCCACTACTACCGGCGTTGCCTCCTGCCCGCGATCGGTGCCCAGATCGTAGTCCCAGGCAAATCCGAGCTTGTCGACGTTGCCGGCGTCGATGCCCGTCAGCGGCGAGAAATAGGAGCCCTCGACATCGCGTCCGCCGGTGAACCAGTTCTGGGGTTCGGTGGCTGCATGCTCCAGCCGCTCGGCATCGACGTCACCGGGGCTGCGCGCACTCGATAACTGCGCACCGCCGATCAGCAGCGCCGCCAGTACCGGCAGCGCGGCGCGGCCGCGCGGCGCACGTGGGTACGTCGTCTCGGGGATCAAGGTTGTTCTCCTGCAAGCGGGGCAGTGGAATCATATCACTGCCGCACACGCAGGCTTTTCGGATCGTAGAGCGGCGCAAGCGAGGCGCGCG
>Ga0302308_10000283_pt1 | contig 45524 bp, 45 predicted proteins | sample III_Palsa_E3_3_FD_200531 | JGI IMG/M metagenome (GOLD analysis project Ga0302308, IMG submission 200531) | Peat permafrost microbial communities from Stordalen Mire near Abisko, Sweden - III_Palsa_E3_3 | ecosystem: Environmental > Terrestrial > Soil > Palsa > Peat permafrost | place: Sweden...
GGCCGCAACCCTCGGCGAAGAAGTCTTCCCTCTCCGCGAATTTCTCCCACGCATCACCTGCCCCGTTCTCGTTCTGCAAGGTGACCGCGACGAGTTTGGTACCACCCTGCAGCTCGCTGCCCTTCAAGCTTCCATTCCCAATCTTGAGCATGAGAGTTATCCCGACACCGGTCACCTCCCTCATAAGGAACAAACCGATCGTGTTCTTCACCGGGTCTCTCAGTTCCTGTCCCCAACGCATCTTCACCAACGGCACCCGCTTACCGGCGGTGGCAATTCGTAACTGTTTTCCCTTTACCTAGGAGCTTCCATGACGCACCGTTCACGCATCAACCGCATCAGCCGCATCGGCCTGTTCGTAGCCATCTTCGTCTTCCTCACCCAAATGCCGCGCGCCTCCGCACAGCAGCAGTACGTCGGACGCTACGACCTCTACACTGGCTTCTCCGACCTCTACACGCCCGGCCTCAACGGCATCAACCAGAAGGGCTTCCACCTGCAGGCCGGCATCAATAACAACCGCTGGCTCTCCACCGGCTTCGACTACAGTATCCAAACTGGCAACACCAGCCTCGTTCCCGGATTCGCCAGCCCTGCCATCGTCGCCGGCATCACCCAGCTCTATGAGCTCTACCAGGAAACTGAAGGCGCTTATGGTCTTCCACCAACCTATGCCGTCAATGTTCCTTTGAGCGCAACTACGCAGACGTTCACTGCAGGATCACAGCTCAACTATCGCCACTTCTCCAAGGTGACGCTCTTCATCCGCCCCAGCCTTGCAGCCTTCCGCCTGAACGCCACTGCGCATCCTCGGCCGGGCACACCGGATGAGACTGTCGTCGGTGCACTTGAATTGGCGAACGTTCTCCAGCCCAACGCAACTATCACCGACTGGACCGGAGCCTACGGCGTCGGTGGTGGCGCTGACTTCGCTCTCACCAAACACTTCGGTATCCGCGCCCAGATGGACGCCGTCTGGAATCATCCCTTCAACTACGTCGTCGCGGACGGCGGATGGTCTTATCGCTTCTCCGTTGGCCCATCCTTCCACTTCGGCCGCAACATCCTGGCCCCTTCCAAGAAGGCCAACTAGCTGCGTTCGTCTTTGCTTCGAAGGTGGGGCGGGACTTTAGTCCAGCCCCACCTTCCGCCAGCGCAACGCGGCTTTAGCCGCTGGCGGAATGCTCAATGCGCCGATGAACTTCTTTCACTTGAGCCACAGCGGCAGGAGCATGCTCCTGCCGCGCACCTTTCCGCAGGAGATTCCCCATGAAACTCACCCTCACCCGCTGCACAACCCTCGCCGCCGCCCTCTTCACCACAACCCTGATAGCCCCAAGCCCAGCGCTTGCCCACCAGTCGCTCACCGCGACCACCTGCACACTCATCGTCCACATCGACGGCTTCCGCAATCAGAAAGGCGACGCAGGCCTCTCCATCTTCAACTCATCCGACGGCTGGCCCGAGAACAACGACAAGGCCCTCCAGCATGGCCCCCATCCTTTCTCCGGCACTGCCACCACCATTACTCTGCAAGTCCCGCCCGGCCGCTACGCCGTCGTCGCCCTGCACGATGAAAACTCCAACCACAAGCTCGATAAAAACATGTTCGGCATCCCCAAAGAAGGCTTCGGCTTCTCCAACAACCCACACGTGATCCTCACCGCCCCATCCTTCGACACCGCAGCGATGCCAGTAGCCTGCCCCACCACCGAAACCACAATCCACCTCATCTACAAGTAGCGCAGCGCTCGCAGCAGCCCCAGCCCTTACCACCCTTTCATCGTCTCGACCGGAGCATCACGCTCTTGTCTTTGTGATGCGCAGCGGAGAGATCCCCGTATTGGCTCCTGCTTTTCTCCCGTTCTTGCTTTTCTTTCTGTCATTGCCTCGGGGAATCTGCTGTTCACGCAAGCGCCGCTACTCCGCTCGCTCCCACCACCCAGACCGCACCTCCGCGCCGCCAACCACCTCAGTCGGCGCTCCCGGCTCTGGCAGCCACAGCTTAATCCCCCTCTCATCCGCTACCTCCACCATCCGCTGCACCGGCTGCTTCCACGCATGCAGCGCCAGGTTGAACAGCCCCCAGTGGATCGGCATCAACAACCCACCCCGCGTTCCACCACCGTTCTGCATCATCACCTCGAAAGCCTTCGCCGCATTATCCGGCCCCAAATGAATCGCCGCCCACAGCGGGTGATAAGCACCAATCTCCAGCATCGTTAAATCGAAGCCATCGTACTGTGCCGCGATCTCTCCATACCCCTCCCACCAACCAGAGTCCGCGCCGAAGTACACCCGATGCCGCGGCCCCTCGATCACAAACGAACCCCACAGCGTAGTAAATCGATCCAACAACCCTCGCCCCGAAAAATGCCGCGCAGGCCATGACGTCACCTTCAACGCGCCCACCTCCACGCTGTCCGTCCAATCCAGCTCCGAAATCTTTTCTGCCGCCACGCCAAACCCGCGCAGCCTCTTCCCCACCCCCAGTGACGTAACCCACCGAGCCCCCGCCAACCCCGGCGCCTTCGCCAACTGCCGCACAGTCTTTGCACCCAGATGGTCATAGTGATCATGCGAGATCAGCACCACATCGATCTTCGGCAGCGCCTCGAGCGCAATCGTCGGCTCAAAAAAACGCTTCGGCCCCATGAACGCAAAAGGACTCGCCCGCTCCCACACCGGGTCGATCAGCACTCGCATCCCATCGATCTCAATAAGCGAAGCCGAGTGCCCAAACCACGTCACCCGCAACCCACTTGCCGGCTCAGTGGCGTATACGCTCGCATCCGTCCTAAACGGCCCCAGCAACCGCTTCGGCTCCGTCATCTCGCGGTTCTTCAAATACAGCGGCAACACCTTGAACACGATGCGCAGCCCGCCCACGTCCGTCGGCACGGGATTCAAAAACTTGCCGCCCTGTTTCTCTGCTCGCTTCAAATAACTCATTTGCGGATTGGATGCACCCATCGCCTCATAGTCTCAGCAATGCACCCCCGTCGCAACAGCACCCGTCACTCGCCGCCATACAACGCATCGATCCGATCCTTATACCGGTCGAAGATCACCCGCCGCTTAAGCTTCATACTCGGCGTCAACTCCCCACCCTCGATACTCCACTCTTCCGGCATCACGCCCACCTTCTTCATCCGCTCATGGTCCTGCAGCTCCACATTCACCTTCTTCACGATGCTCTCGTACTGCGCCTTCACCTTAGGATCCTTCACCAGCTCCTTAGGATCCTTGGTCGTGACACCATGTTCCCCGGCCCAGCGACCCAGCGCCTGGAAATCCGGCGATATCAGCACAGCTGCAAACTTGCGCGAGTCGCCAATCACCGCCGCGTTCCCCACCAGCTCATCAGCCTTCAGCTTCCCTTCAATCGGCTGCGGCGCAATATACTTCCCGCTACTAGTCTTGATCAGCTCCTTCTTCCGATCCGTAATCGAAAGAAACCCATCCTCATACTTCCCGATATCCCCCGTCTTGAACCACCCATCCGCAGTGAACTCGGCCTTAGTCGCCTCTTCCCTCTGCCAGTAGCCCGAGAACACGGTCGTCCCGCACACTTCAATCTCGCCGTCCTCCGCCATGCGCAGCTCAAGATTCGGAATCACCATCCCCACGGTCCCAATCCTGTAGCCGTCATACGTATTGCGCGAGATCACCGGCGAAGTCTCCGTCAGCCCATACCCCTCGAAGATTCTGATCCCCATATCCAGAAACCACTCCGCCGAATCCATCCCCAACGGCGCGCCTCCCGAAACGTAGATATTCGCTTTGCCCCCAAACGCCTCTTTCAGTTTCGAGTACACCAGCTTGTCCGCCAGCTTCCACAGCGGCGACGATGGCGTCTTCCCCGCTATTAACTCGTTGCGATGCTTCTTCCCCTGCACCATCGCCCAATACAAAATCTTCTTCTTGAATCCAGTCGACTTCGCTTCCGTCCCCTGCCGAATCTTCTCGTACACCCGCGGCACTGCTAGGAAGATCTGCGGCTTCACCGCCTGCATCGCGCCTCTCAAATCATCGAACTTCGCAAGGTACGCAATCTTCCCGCCATGCCCATAGATCGCATACCCCAAGTGCCGAGCCAGCGAGTGGCTCAGCGGCAGAAACGAGATCGTTACATCTCCCGGCCCAATCCTTAGCCCCACGGTCGAATACCGCAGATTGTCCGCCAAATTTCGATGCGTCAGCATCACACCCTTCGGATCCCCGGTCGTCCCCGACGTATACACAATCGTCGCCAACTCCTCCGGCTTCGTCTCCTTCAACAGCGCATCAAACCCCGCATCCACCGTCTCCAATTCCACCGCGGCCTTGAACGCCTCGCCCAAACTCACTGCCCCGTCAAACTCGCCCTCGTCCAGCACCCCCACAAATTCCAACGTAGGAATTTCTCCCGCCGCCACCAGCTTCTTGTACTGCAATTTGTTAGAAACAATCACCGCCCGCACACCCGCATCGCGCAGAATGTAGCCCATCTGCTCTGGCGTCAGCGTGTCATACAGCGGTACATCCACACCGCCGATTGCGAGCACCGCAAAGTCCACCACCGGCCACTCCCAGCGGTTCTCGCTCACCAGTCCCACGCGCTCTCCGCGCTTAATTCCCCACTGCTGCAGCAAGTCCACCAGTGCCCGCACCCGCCCATACATCTGCTGCGACGTAATCTCTTTCCACTCGCTGCCACTCTTCCACATCGCCACCGGCGTCTCGCCCTGATGGCTCATTCGCTCGAAGACATCATTGATCGTAGCGAACTCCAGCTTCGAATAATCAACCATGCAACCCTCTCCCTCTAACCACCACACGCACCTGCATCCTACCCGTCTTGCATGACAATCCGCTCAAATTTGCGGGGAGTTATCAGATGTCAGTTCTCAGTTTGGTTCAACTGACAACTGAGAACGAATAACTGAGAACTCCTATCCCAGCACCCCCTTCGACAAATACCTCTCCGCGGAATCCGGCACAATCGTCACCACCCGCTTCTCCGCACCCAACTCCTTCGCCACCGCCATCGCCGCAAACATATTCGCGCCCGAACTCGATCCCCCCAGCACACCCTCCTCCCGCGCCATCCGCAGCACCGTAGCAAACGCGTCGTCATCGCTCACCATAATCACGCGATCGCACACGCTACGGTCAAACGTAGCCGGAATCTCCGCCACCCCAATCCCCTCCACCCGGTGCGGCCCCGGAACCCCACCCTGCAGCACGCTCCCCTGCGCCTCCACGGCCACCATCAATACCGTCCCCAGCTTCTTCTTCAACGCCCGCGCAATCCCCGTAAACGTTCCAGCCGACCCCACCCCAATCACCGCCGCATCAATCCGCCCATCCATCTGTTCCAAAATCTCCACTGCCGTCGTCTGCTCATGAAAGTCCGGATTCGCAGGATTCTCAAACTGCATCGCCGCAAACGCCCCCGGCGTAGCATCCTCAAACGCCAACGTCCGCTTAATCGCCCCAGCCAGCATCTCGCTCTCAGGAGTCCGCACCACGTCCGCGCCCAACCCGCGCATCAAAATACACTTCTCCTCGGCAAACCCCTCAGGAATAAAAATCTTCACCTTATACCCGCGCTGCACGCCGATCAGCGCCAGCCCCACACCGGTATTCCCGGCCGTAGCCTCACAGATCGTATCGCCGGGCTTCAACACGCCGCGCCGCTCCGCATCCAGCACAATCCCCAGCGCCGCGCGGTCCTTGATACTCCCGCCCGGATTCATCGTCTCCAGCTTTGCCCACAGCTCCGCATCGCCACTACCCACCAGCCGGTTGATACGCACCATCGGCGTATGCCCCACCAGCTCCGTCACATTATTTCCAGTACGCATCGTCTTACAAATCCACTCGTGCGGCCAACGCGCTCCGCCATCCAAAAGACTACCGCACTTGCTCCAACACTAGTTCGTGACCGCCCCCGCACTCTGTCCGCCCGTCTTCGGGAAATACCCTGCCCGCGTCCGCACCCGCAGCCCGCGATACCCCTTCTCCGACGCCTCTACATGAATCGTCCGATACCCCGGCACCGACATTGGCTTGGTCGAGTGATACTCAATCATGTACTGCGACCGGATATCCTGCGCGACTTGCTGCGCAATCCCGTCCACTTCCCTCAAAGACTTGGGAAAGTAAGCCTGCCCACCCGTCTCATCCGACAGCTGCGTCAGCACCTCCTTGGAGTGCTTGAGATCCTTGTGATTCAAATCCCCCCCAAACAAAAGCCCAATGCAATAAATCGACGGCCCATCCAAAGCCTGCACCCGTTGAATCGCCTCTTCGAGCGAAGCATTCGACGAGTTGTCATCCCCATCCGTAACAATCAGCAACACCTGCTTGGATTGCTTCCCGTTCTTCGACAGATAATCAGCCGACGCAATCACCGCGTCATACAGCGCAGTCCCTCCGCCAGCCTTCATGTAGGCCAGTCCCTGCTGCAGCTTCGCGATGCTACTCGTAAAATCCTGGTCGATATACGGTTCCGAGTTGAAATCCACCACGAACGCCTCGTCCTTCGGATTCGAGAGCTTCACCAAATTCAGCGCCGCCGCATCCACCGACGGCCGCTTGTCATACATCGACCCCGAGCTGTCGATCAGAATCCCAAGCGAAATGGGCAGGTCCTCGTGCCGAAAGCCCACAATCTTTTGCAGCGTTCCATCCTCGTAAATCTTGAACGCGCTCTCCGGCAGCGAGTCCACTATGTGGTCACTGCTATCCAACACTGATGCGTTCAGACGCACCTCGAACGCGTTGGTGCGCAGCGTAAACCGCCCATTCTCCTTGGTAATCTCGTCCGACTGCGCCTGACCCTGCGTCTGCCCCAGCACCGGCATCTGACCGGGGACCGCATTCTGAGGGTCCGGGCTCGGCACTGGATCCGAGTCCTGCGTTAACGGGTTCGGCGGCCGCTTCTGCATCACCGCGTTCTGGCCCGTCGGGTTTTGCGGCGGCGTATCGTTGTCCGCCGGCGTCTGTGCAGCAGCCCGCAGGCCTCCGGTCGCGAGGACTCCGACCACTAAGCTGATTCCTGCAATCAAGACCCATCTTCTACAACAATCCTGCATAGTTCCCCTCGCGACCATAGAAGGAGCCCATGACCGTCGCTCCTTCAATTTACGCCACACTCCCAACCCCGCGCGCTTCCCCACGACTCTTAGCAGGCCCTCCGTGACGGATGTCCTTTCATTGACCGTCCTATCCGCGTATGCTCTAATTCGCCCATTCGCCAAATCGCGTGTTTTTACTTCGGCTATTTGCTCCATCATTTTCCGAGAAAAATTAAGAGGAATCTTTTTCATGAACTTAGGCGTGCTCGCAACACTGATCTTCAGCTTCCAAGACGTCCCATCGAGTGCTCCGGGCACTATCCAAAATAGCGACACCATCTGGCTCTGGATCGCTCTCGGCGTCGGCGTCCTCGCCCTCATCGCCGCCTTCATCCTCGCCCGCGTCGTCCTCGCCGGCGACACCGGCTCCCCCGACATGCGCCTCATCTCCGACGCCATCCGCGAAGGCGCCGAAGCCTTCCTCTCACGCCAGTACCGCTCCATCGGCATCATGGCCGTCGTTCTGGCCATCGTCATCTTCCTTGGCTACTACTTCTCCCCCAGCACCCGCGCCGTCGCCATTCCGACCGTCATCAGTTTCCTGGTCGGCGCCATCTGCTCCGGCCTCGCAGGCTTTACCGGCATGTACGTGTCGATTCGCGCCAACATCCGCACGGCAGCAGCAGCCCGCAACTCCCTCAACGGAGCCCTGCAATCCGCCCTCCGCGGCGGAGCCGTCACCGGCCTCGTCGTCGTAGCTCTCGCTCTCATCGGCATCGCAGTCCTCTTCCTCTCCTTCGGTGGCCTCAACAATCCACAGCACGTCGTCTACGAGCTCGTAGGCTTCGGCTTCGGCGCATCCCTCGTCGCCCTCTTCGCCCAACTCGGCGGCGGCATCTACACCAAGGCCGCCGACGTAGGCGCCGACCTCGTAGGCAAAGTAGAAGCCGGCATCCCCGAAGACGATCCCCGCAACCCCGCCGTCATCGCCGATCTCGTTGGCGACAACGTAGGCGACTGCGCCGGCCGTGGCGCGGACATCTTCGAGTCCACCGCCGCCGAAAACGTAGGCGCCATGATCCTCGGCGCTGCTCTCTACCCCGTCTTTGGCATCAAGGGAATCCTTTTCCCGCTGATGGTCCATGCCATCAATCTCGTCGCCTCCATCATCGGCGTCGCCGTCGTCAAAACCACCGACAACGAAGATCCCATGCGCGCCCTCAACCGCGGCTTCTACGTCACCTCCATCCTCGCCCTCGCCGGCTTCGGCGGCATCGTCTACAAGATGCTCGACGGCCCCGGCGTCCAACCCGGCTACCTCTTCCTCTGCGGCGTCATCGGCCTGGTCACCGCGTTCCTCTTCGTCTGGATCACGCAGTACTACACCGAAAGCCGTTACCGTCCCGTGCAGTCCATCGCCGAAGCCTCCCTCACCGGCCCCGCCACCAACATCATCAGCGGTCTAGCCGTAGGCATGGAAACCCCAGCGATGCCAGTAGTCGTCATCTGCGCGGCCTTGCTCCTCAGCTATTACTTCGGCGTCAAGGGTCTAGCAGGCGTCGACCTCCCCGGCATCTCCAACTACGTCAAAGGCATTTACGGCACGGCCATCGCCACCATGGGCATGCTCTCCTGCGCGGCCTATATCCTCGCCATGGACACCTTTGGCCCCATCACCGACAACGCGGGCGGCATCATCGAAATGTCCGCCCAGCCCGACTCCGTCCGCGACCGCACCGATAAGCTAGACTCCGCCGGCAACACCACCAAGGCCCTCACCAAGGGTTACGCAGTAGGCTCCGCCTCGCTAGCCGCCTTCCTCCTCTTCTCTGCCTATCTTGAAGAGATCAAGTCCATCGTCACCGCCCGCGTAGCGGCAGCAGGCCCCGCAGGCTACATGCCCCACGGCTGGTCCTTCACCAACGTCAACCTCGCCGAGATCCCCGTCTTTGCCGGTGCGATGCTAGGCGCAATGCTCGTCTATCTCTTCTCGTCGATGGCGATCAAAGCAGTAGGCCGCACCGCGCAGATGGTCGTCAAAGATGTTCGCGACCAGTTCCGCGAGAACCCCGGCATCATGGCCGGCACCTCCAAACCCGACTACGCCCGCTGCGTCAGCATCGTCACCGGCGCAGCCCTCAAAGAGATGATCCTCCCCGGCATCCTCGCAGTAGGCCTGCCAGTAGCGGTAGGCCTCATCTTCCGCAACTTCAGCTCCGTCTACGGAGCCGGCACCGAAGTCCTCACCCAGGGCGGCTTCTCAACGGTCCCCACCATCAACGGCGTCCCCGTCAACCTAGGCGGAGCCACCGCAGTAGCCGGCCTGCTCATGGTCGGCACCATCGCGGGTGTCCTCCTCGCCATGCTGATGAACAACGGCGGCGGCGCCTGGGACAACGCCAAGAAGTGGATCGAAACCGGCAAATACGGCGGCAAAAAATCCGACGCCCACAAAGCAGCCGTAGTAGGCGACACGGTAGGCGATCCCTTCAAGGACACCGCCGGCCCCTCCCTCCACGTCCTCATCAAACTCCTGGCAACGATCACCCTAGTCCTAGCCCCCCTCTTCCTCTAACCTAACCAGCACCAGGCAAAGGCCGCCGACTTTGAAGTCGGCGGCCTCGCCTTTGTTCCTTCCACCCCAACCCTGTCACCGTGAGCGAAGCGCAGCGATATCGAAGCACCCGAAGAAGTCACTCAACCCCACCCAAACTCTGTCATCCTGAGCGAAGCGCAGCGCAGTCGAAGGACCCCGAAGAAGTCCGCCGGCCCATATCCTGAAACCCTTCTCAACCAACTCTGCTTTCTGTTGCCGGGTGCCCCATTCATGACGGCCTCATCGTCATGAGTGGGTATCGGGCGCAGCCCGACCTCCCCCGCCTATTTCAAACCCTGCCACGCAAAGTCTCCCGCCGTCCGCGCAGGACCACCTAAATCTCTCGCTCCATCACCACAAAGTGCAGATCATCCCGCAGCGGCCGCCCAATCCGCCCATCCCCATACGGATACGGCTGCGTCTCCCCGGTCTTCCGATACCCCCGCCGCTCATACCATCCCATCAGCACATCGCGTCCCGACAGCACGGTCATCGTAATCCGCCGCCCACCCCGCTCCCGCGCATACTCCTCAGCAGCCGCCAGCAGCGCTCTCCCCAGCTTCCGATCCTGCACATCCGGCCGCACGGTCAGCAATCCCAAATACCAAACACCATCCCCCTTCGGCTGCATCCACACCGTCCCCATCAGCGGTCCGCCCGGCTCATCGCGCCACACCAGCAACTCCGGCTTCTCCGCCAACTCCTCATGCAGCGTAGCCTCCGTCAACCGCGGCCCTTCCACCAACCCCGTCTCGACATTCCAGCTGGCATCCGCCTCGCCATTCTGCTTCCCGGTTCCCCGATACGCCAGGTTCGCCAACGCCACCACCGCCGCATAATCCGCTTCCACAACCCGTTCCAGCAACATGGGCCCCAGTCTACGACAACCACCCTCCGGCGGATCTCCTTCACCGTAAGCGGAGGATCTCCTTCCGCCCTTGCACCCGCCGGTGCCGTTGCCCTCTGCCTCTACCTCTACCTCTGCCGTTGCCTCTGCTTCTGCCGTTGCTGTTGCTGTTGCTGCTGCTGTTGCTGTTCTTTTGATAATTTCTGAAAGAAATTGTCATTCCGAGCGCAGCGAGGAACCTGCTTCATCCGCTTACCCATAACCCGTCATCTCGACCGCAGCATCACGCCCTTGTCTTTTGTGATGCGGAGTGGAGAGACCCCTGTATTTGCTTTTGCTTCTGCTCTTGCTTTTGCTATAGCACTGTCATTCCCTCCGGGAACCTGCTTCTGCTCTCGCCCAGACAGACCCCCAAAAATAAATTCCCAAAATCACCTTCAAAAACAACCCAAAATCCGCATGTCAACCCCCACCGACCGCCAAACCCCACAAAACCCGCATGCCCATTGCCGATTCCCCTTCCCGCAACTTGGCATAGTTACCCTCACCAAAGGCCTAAACTAGAACTAGCCCACATAATCAAGCCATTTCACCCACCCGGTGCCAAAGCCCCAGATCAAACGCCACCTCACGCACGACGGGGTCACCAGTCCCGCCAGACTCAAAACCCGCATGGGAAGATACTTTGGCCCTTAACCCACCTGAATGCAAAGAGTTAGGCAAGAAGACCCCATACTTGGGGGGATACTTTTCCCTCTAACCCGTTTGACGAGAGCACTTTAGACAACAAGTCATACTTAGAGAGGGGTGGGGGGCCCGTCCTACCACCCCGACCCTCGCCGTCCGCGCAGGACCGCGCGCGCACGACATTACAATCAACAGATGGCCCGTCTGTACCCCTTCCGCGCTCTCCGTTACGATCCAACCCGCGTCAACCTCACCGACGTCGTCACCCAGCCCTACGACAAGATCACCCCGGCCATGCGGGACGCCTACTACGTCGCCAGCCCCCACAACCTCATCCGCGTAATCCTCGGCAAGCACCTCCCCGCCGACACGGACGCCAACAACGTCTACACCCGCGCTGCTTCTACCCTCGCGGAGTTCCGCCAGGAAGGCATCCTCAAAGAAGAGACCGAGCCCGCTCTCTACATCTACTCCCAGACCTACACCGTCCCCGGGACGACAGAGGTTCGTGAGCGCCGTGGCTTCATCGCCCTCGGCCAGCTACACGACTACGCCGACAAGGTGGTCTACCGCCACGAGCAGACCTTCCCCAAGCACAAGTCCGACCGCCTCGCCCTCTTCAAGGCCACCCGCGCCTACTGCGAGCAGATCTACATGCTCTACTCCGACCCCGAATCCAAGGTCGACCACCTCCTCTTCGACACCGAAGGCACCGAGAAGCCCGCAGCGATGCGCGCCCCCGACGTAGAGATCACCGACGAGTACGACGTCATCCACCGCCTCTGGAAGCTAGCCGATCCAGACATCATCCAGAAGGTCCTCAACGCCATGGCCGACAAGTGGCTCCTCATCGCCGACGGCCACCACCGCTACGAGACCTCCACCACCTACATGCAAGAGCGTGCCGCCGAGTTAGGCATCGACCCCAACGCCAACCCCGTAGACGTCCCGGTAGCCCCCGGCAAAACGCTCCCGCAACCAGCCTTCCCCGAGCAAGCCATGATGATGACCTTCGTCAACATCGACGCCCCCGGCATCACCATCCTCCCCACCCACCGAGTAGCCTTCGGCCTGACTGGCTTCAACGGCCGCGGCTTCGCAACCAAAGCCGAACAGTACTTCAACGTAACGGAAATCCACCCAACGCAAAGCGGTCACTACCCTGGCCCCGATGCCCTGCTCAAGCAACTCAACGACACCAAAGGCGTAGCCTTCATCGCCGCAACTCGCGATGGAGACTTCCTCCTGACGCCGAAGCCAGAGCCGATCGCCCCGCTCTTGGCCAGCCTCCCCAGGCGCCAGCAGCAACTCGACGTAACGCAGCTTCACAAAGTAGTTCTGGAAAAACTTCTAGGCCTAAACGAAGAAACCGTCCGCGCCGGCGGCAACATCCGCTACCTGCGCGAAGCTGCCGAAGCCCTCCAGCAAGTAGGCTCCGGCAACGCCGACGTAGCTTTCCTGATCAAGCCCGTAACCCTCGAGCAGATGCGCGACATCTCCCTCAACCTAGAGGTCATGCCCCAAAAGTCCACCGACTTCTACCCCAAACTCCTAAGCGGCCTGGCCATGTACACGCTCGACTAACGCAACCTAATACGGCACGCGCCGCGAAACCATCAACGACGCTCCAAACCCCAGCAGGAACAAGCCGGCGTCCTTGAGATACCTCTCGGCTTGGGGCATTTGTTCCTTCGCGGCATCCACATCTCCAGGCGCCTCGCGATCATGGCTATCGACCGCTTCGATCGCTTCGCCCATCAAATTCGGCATCGTGACCAACTGAATCGCGTAATAGCATGCGCCCACCAGGCAAGCGAAGGCGCACAGATACAGGATGCGTTTCACAGCGCTATTCTCACCGTGAAATGCCCTCTAACGGCGAACTCGCCGTCGCATACAACTTCTTCCCCATGCGTCCCGCAAGGAACGCCTCGCGCCCAGCCTCAACGCCTTTCTTCATTGCCGACGACATCAACACCGGGTTTTTCGACGCCGCCATCGCCGTATTCAGCAGCACGCCATCAAACCCCATCTCCATCGCCAGCGCCGCATCGCTGGCCGTGCCCAACCCAGCATCCACAATCAGCGGAACCTCGGTGATCAGCTCGCGCATCATCCGCAGCGTATAAGAATTCGCAATCCCCAACCCTGTCCCGATCGGCGCGCCCAGCGGCATCACCGCCGCAGCGCCAACATCGATCAGCCGCTTCGCAAACACAATGTCGTCAGTCGTATAAGGAAGCACAGTAAACCCTTCCTTCACCAGCACACGCGTAGCCTCAACCGTCGCTTGAACATCCGGATACAGCGTAGTCGTATCGCCAATCACCTCGATCTTCACCCAATCCGAAAGCCCCACCTCGCGCCCCAACCTCGCAGCGCGAATAGCCTCTTCCGCCGTAAAACATCCCGCAGTATTCGGCAGCAGAAAGTACCTCTTCGGATCAATGAAATCCAACAAGCTTTCCTTCGACCGGTCCAGCTCCACTCGCCGAACTGCCACCGTCACCATCTCCGCGCCCGACGCCTCAATCGCCGCCTTGGTTTCCGCGCCATCCTTATACTTCCCCGTCCCGACAATCAGCCTCGACCCAAACGTCCGCCCTGCAATCACCAAAGAATCCATGCCGTTAATCCTACGCCAGCCAAAAACACAAGCGGCCCGCCTCCGTAAGGAGCGAGCCGCCAATGCAGTGATCTGTTGAGATTGACTTGAGGCATCCGTTCTCGGATGGGCCTCGGAGCTTGTACCCACGCAGGAAGCATCTACCTCACCTCCCGCACTCCAGGTCTAGAGCACGGATGCTCTAAGCCTCAGTCACCTCACGTGTTGTGGTGTTACAGGAACAATCAATTTTCATAGGTTTGGACCATCCTCCTTTCCCGTGTTGAAACTCAAACTACGCCGACCTCGCGCCCCAAGTCAACGCCCCCGACCAACCCTCTGTGCATATCTGCATCTCACCTGCTGAATCCAAATCGCTTAGGAGAATCTCCTCCATGAAACCTGCAACCATCATCGGTGCCATCCTCATCGTCATCGGCATCATCGGCTTCGCCGTCGGCGGCTTCAGCTTTACCCACGAACATCAGGACGCCAAGGTCGGCCCCATCGACATCGAGCACAAGCAAACCAGCACCGTGCCCATCCCGCCCATCCTTAGCGGCATCGCCCTGGTCGGCGGCATTGCCCTCGTCGTCGTCGGAGCCAAGAGCCGCTAGGCTCCTCGCTCCCCCACGGATTGAACCCCGGAGCGAGCCCCGGCACCCCGACGCTCACTCACTTCATGTAAGCCCGCACCAGGTCGATCAGCTCCTCGCCCAGCTCAGGAGTCAGCGCCTTCGCCTTCGGCCCAATCAGGTGAATCCGAATGTGGTCCTCCAACACCTCAGCCATCAACCCGTCGATTCCGCCGCGCACGGCCGCCAGAAGCATCAACACATTCGCGCAATCGTGCTCCTCGGTCAGGCTGCGTTCCACCCGCTCCATCTGCCCATGAATCCTCTTCGCGCGGTTCACCAGCTTGATTCGCTCGCGATCTAATTCCATACTGCTCCTCCAATACCCTACTGGGGTATACTATTTGAACCAAGAGCAAATTCACACTCTATTCTTTCTCTCCATGAAGAATGAGGAAGCTTCATGATCTCCCTGCGCACGTTTCTCATTGCCGCTATACTCGTTTGCCTGCCGACGGCCGACCGCCGCGCGCACGCGCAGTGGTCCCCGCAGATCGCACAAGAACCCCTCCCCGACGCTCCTTCCGCGCACCTCGCGACAGATGTTCTTCCCGACACCGCCATCGCCCGGCAAGCTACCCAGCAATCAATCCCCACAGACCAGGCACCCACCACTCCGCAGCAGACTCCTGCCACCAGCCCCGCGCACAACACCCCTTCGGCCACCGACGAATCCGACAAGCCGCCGCAAACCTACAACCTCCACGCTCAATACACCCTTACCGGCATGGCCTATCCCTCCTTCAGCGCCAAATACTCGAACCCCGCTTACCTGGTCTACGGCACCGGGAGCAGCCTGCCCACAGAAGGTCAAGCTCGCGAAACACAATCGTCCGACGTCTACTTCGGCTACCGCTTGCTCGCCAACACGGAGTTTCACGTCGATGCCCTGTTCTGGCAGGGCTATGGCCTGAACAACACGTACGGCATTGGCGACTTCCCTGACGGTGAAGCATTCAAAGTGGGTGTACGCTACCCTCACTTTGCCGTCGCGCGCTTCTTCACGCGGACAACCATCAATCTGGGTGGCACCCAGGAAGCAGTGGACGACGACCTCCTCACCCTTCGCGGCAAACAGGATACGAATCGCATCACAATCACCATCGGAAGAATGAGCGTCAAAGACATCTTTGACAACAACCAATACTCCAACGACCCGCGCGGGCAGTTCATGAACTGGGCTCTCATGGCGAATGCCGCCTACGATTACCCGGCAGACGCCCTCGGCTTTACAACCGGCATCGCTATTGAATGGAACCGCCCGAAGTGGACTCTCCGCTATGGATGGTTCCAGATGTCGAAATACAGAAATCAATTCACCGCCGAGGGCCTGTACCTCGTCCTCCCGACCGAACCTCTATCAGGCGACGGGAAGATTTTTGAGGACTGGGGAATGGTAACCGAGCTCGAGCACCGCCACGCCATCGCCTCTCATCCAGGAGCGGTTCGTCTCCTTGTTTTTGACGACCGTGCCAACATGGGCAGCTACAAAGCGGCGGTGGCTCTCGCCAATGACCCCGCCACCCTCGCCGTCTGGGGCACACCCGCAAAGTTTCTCGCCAGTGCGAACGATGTAACAGGTGGCATCGACGACACGCACGCCCTACGCAATACCTGGGGTCTCGGTCTGAACATGGACCAGGAGATCACCAAGAGCATCGGCGTATTCTCCCGCATCGGTTGGAACAGCGGCCAGAATGAATCCTTTGAATTCACGGACTCCAACTGGACAGCGACGTTCGGCACGAGCATCAAAGGGGAGAAGTGGAAGCAGCCCGACGACGTTATCGGCGCGGCCTTCATCACCAGCGGCCTTTCGAAAGCTGCCGAGGAATACCTCGCCGCCGGCGGCATCGGCATCCTCACCGGCGACGGCGCCCTGAACTACGGCCATGAGAAAAATGTGGAGCTCTACTACGATCACAAAATTTCGAAGTACTTCCACGCTGCACTGGACTACCAATTTGTCGACGACCCCGCCTACAACAAAGATCGCGGCCCCGTCCCCGGTATCTTCGGTATCCGGCTGCACTACGAGCGCTAGGCGCGCTAGTGTCTAACTCGCGACGGCCGGCCGCCTCCGCAACATCACCCGCAGCGCCCACCCCCCATCGAACAACACCACCCCCAGCACTCCCCACACAATCGCTCCTTCGTACGCCCGCCACGTCGTCGCGATGATCGCCCCCTGCGGATCGCCCTCGCGATACAGCACCGGCACCGTCTCGCCCGCAGCAAACTCAATTTCATCTGACCCCTCCCCAGCCTGCACCGTCACCAACTCACCACTCGGCAGACGAAACCGAAAGCGCGGGGTGTACACCACGCCCCCTTCCTTCGCGAACCCCGAAACATTCTCGGTGATCGTCGCCGTAGCTCTCACCCGCGTCCGCGCAAAGTTCCACGAGCGCGCCGCAAACACCGCAGCCACCACCAGCAACACTGTCCCCACCAGCGGCAGCACGCCAGCCAGCAACGGCGCCACCCGCTCAAAACTCTTACACAGCCATCGCAAAAACTCCATTTCCCCACTCTAGCCTCTCAGACCCATCTAACAAAGAGTTCATCTGTTGCACGCACATCTCCGGCTAGAATCGATCACAATCCTTATGACCTCTTCCCACAAGATCCTGAAAGTCGTTCGCCAGATCCATCTCTACACCGGCATCTTCATCTCCCCTGCAATCCTCTTCTTCGCTCTCACTGGAGCCCTTCAGACCTTCAGCCTCCACGAAACAACGCGCGGCAGCGACTACAAACCTCCCACCTGGATTGCCACCCTCGCCCAGCTCCACAAGAAACAAACCACCACTATCCCCGTCCGCAAACAGCGTCCTCCTGATGCCGCCCCCAAGCCCGACAAGCATGCCGACACCTCCGCCCCGCAGCCATACCCCGAGCCGCCACAGAAGTCTCATCTCCCAATGAAGATCTTCTTCCTCGTGGTCGCCATCGGCCTCTTCACCTCGACCCTCACCGGCATCTACATGTCCTACAAATTCATGCGCAATAAGCTCGTCGTGACCGCTCTTCTAGTAGCGGGCATCATTATCCCCCTCCTCCTCCTTCCCTTCTGACGCACCACAAATCGGGCGCCCTCTCCGTACGCGCTTTTGCGGACGGGTGGGTTCGGAGCACCACCTATACTCGATCTAATGGTTACCCCGCTCGTCTTCGAGCTGCCCGCCTTTTTCCTCGGCCTGCTCTTCGGAAGCTTTCTCAACGTCTGCATCTCGCGGCTGCCCGACCACCGCAGCCTTAGCATGCCACGTTCGCACTGCCCCCACTGCTCGCATACGATCGCCTGGTACGACAACGTCCCGCTCCTGAGCTGGATCCTTCTCCGCGCCCGCTGCCGCCACTGCCGGCAACCGATCTCCTGGCGCTATCCCGCAGTCGAATTCGCCTTCGCCCTCTGGCTCACCTTCGCTGCCCGCACGGCCTTCCCTCTTCTTAAGCCCGGCATCTCCACCAACGCCTTCGCGGCCACCACCATCGACGCGGTCGCCCTCGCCATCCTTGGCTTCCTCCTCATCGGCCTCCTCGTCATGGACTGGCAAACCCACACCCTCCCCGACGCCTTCACCCTCACCGGCACCCTCATCGGCTTCCTCCTCCTCTGCGTCCGCGCCGCTTACCTCCCTCCTCACCAATACGATCTGCTGCTCCGCGGCCACAACCCGCTGACCAGCGTCGGTGGCACCGTCGACAACGGCAACGTCATCCTCACCGGCTCCGAGCACCTCGTCCTCGGCCGAATCCTCGGCATCGCCGTCGCCGCCGGCCTGCTCCTCCTCATCCGCTTCCTCTACGAGCAACTCCGCCATCGCGAAGGCCTCGGCCTCGGCGACATCAAACTCGTCGCGATGATCACCGCCTTCCTAGGCTTCTGGCTCGCCGCCTTCGCGATCTTCCTCGGCTTCATCCTCTGCGCCATCTACGCCGTCACGCTCATAGCCCGTCGCCGAGCCGAAGCCACCACCCGCCTCCCCCTCGGCGCCTTCCTCGCTATTGGAGGCCTCGTCGCCGCCATCCTCGGCGCCCCCGTCATCGCCTGGTACGCCTCACTCTTCTAAGTCTGCGTCGCTGCTATAAATCTTCCGTAACCTCCAAACACCTATCCTCGCCTCGCAAAGGACACAGTCATGACCACCAAAGTCTGCGTCGACGTCCCCGGAATGCCCGCCATTGGCCCCTACTCCCACGCCGTCCGCGCCGGCGGCCTACTCTTCGTCTCCGGCCAGCCCGGCCTCGACGTCGCAACCGGCCAGGCCTCCCCGACACCGAGCAGCAGATGCGCCAGGCCTTTCATAACCTCGACACCGTCCTCCGCGCCGGCGGCTCCAACCTTGACCTCGTCGTCAACACCACAGCCATCGTCCCCGACCTCGCCCACTTCCCCCTCGTCAATCAACTCTTCGCCGAGTTCTTCCCCACCGCTCCCCCCGCCCGCATGACCATCAACGCGCCCCTCCCGAAGGGCCTGCAGTTCTCCATCGGCTGCGTAGCGGCGCTCGCCGACTCCTAATCGAATCTCGCCTCCCCTCCCCACTGTCCGTTTCCCGCCCGAAACGTGCGATGACCGCGCGCAAACTTGACCCTTGACCGCACCACTCCTACACTCAAAACTAGCCATGTCGACGCAGAATCCCTACATTTGGCAGTACCTTCCGCTCGTGCTTCAGATTCTCGTAGCCGTCGGCGTCGCCAGCTTCATGGTGGCCGCGTCCTACTTTCTCGGCAAGCACAAACCCTCCCGCACCAAGCTCAGCCCTTACGAGTGCGGCATGGATCCCGTCGGCGACGCGCGCGGCCGCTTCTCCGTCAAGTTCTACATGGTTGCCATGCTCTTCATCCTCTTCGACGTCGAGGCGGTATTTGTCCTGCCTTGGGCCGTTATCTACCGCCGCCTCCCTGCCATCACCGGCCAGCGCTTCTTCGGCTTCTGGGAGATGCTCGTCTACCTCGCCTTCGTCGCCGTCGGCCTCTTCTACGTCTGGAAGAAGGGCATCCTCAACTGGTCCAACGATAAAGCAGACCTCTAGCGATTCACTCGAAGGGGCACGGCCTCAGCCGTGCCATAAATTACCACCAGAGCGAGGGCTTTAGCCCCTGAGGTAAGAAGGCCACAAACGATGGATCCCATCACCAATCCCGCAACCCCCGACGCCATCTTCGGCAAGCAGGCCGTCTGCGAAGCCCTCGCCGACCACGTAGCCGTCGGCGCAATTCAGCACCTCCTCCTCGACGCCAAGTGGGATCGCAAAGAGCTCACCCTCACCGTCGCCCCCGAGAACATCCGCGCCGCCGCCCAGGCCGCCAAGGACGTCGGCTACAACTTCTTCGAAGACGTGACCGCCGTCGACTGGTACCCGGCCGAGCCTCGCTTCCAGGTCGCCTACTCCATCCTCAGCATGGCCCTCAAGCAGCGCATCCGCATCAACGCCCGCCTCTCCGGCGACGACCCCCGCATCGACTCCATCACCTCCATCTGGCCCTCTGCCAACTTCTACGAGCGTGAAGTCTTCGACCTCTATGGAATCCACTTCGCCGGCCATCCCCGCCTCACCCGCATCATGATGCCCGACAACTGGAACGGCCACCCGCTCCGCAAGGACTACCCCGTCGAGGGATACCGCTAATGAGCAACTCCACCCTTCCCGACCTCGAAGAAGCCCCGCGCCAGACCGCCTACAACGACGCCCCCGCAGGCTCCGCGCCAGTCACCGACACCACCGGCGCCACCCTCGCCGGCTTCCGCAACGCTGAAGACCTCATCATTCCCGGCGTAGAAGATGTAGTCGAAGAATCCACCTCGCAACATCACCCTCCCGGCTCCGACCCCGTCACCTCGCAGACCATGGTCCTGAACATGGGACCGCAGCACCCGTCGACCCACGGTGTCCTCCGCCTGGTCTTAGAAGTAGACGGCGAGACCGTCATCTCCTGCGCCCCTGACATCGGCTACCTCCACACCGGCATCGAGAAAACCGCCGAAGCGAAGTTCTACTCCCAGGTCACGCCTCTCACCGACCGCATCGACTACATCTGCCCGATGACCAACAACACCGCCTACGCCCTGGCGGTCGAAAAGCTCCTCGGCCTCGAAATCCCCGAGCGCTCCCAGTACCTCCGCGTCCTGCTCAACGAGCTCACCCGCATCCAGTCGCACCTCGTCTGGCTTGGCACCCACGCCATGGACATCGGGGCCCTCACCGTCTTCCTCTATTGCTTCCGCGAGCGCGAAGACCTTCTCCGCATATTCGAGGCCATCAGCGGCCAGCGCATGATGTCCAGCTACATCCGCATCGGCGGCGTAGCCCTCGAGCCCCCCGCCGACGTCTACGACCGCATCCGCAAATTCCTCAACGCCTTCCCCAAGCACATCGAGGAGTACGAAGGCCTGCTCAACGCCAACCCCATCTGGATGGGCCGCCTCAAAGGCGTCGGCGTTCTCTCCGGCGAAGAGGCCATTGCCCTCGGCGTTACCGGCCCACCCCTCCGCGCCTCGGGCGTCGACTGGGACCTTCGCCGCGACATGCCCTACTCCGGCTACGACAAGTTCAAGTTCAACGTTCCCGTCTCGAAGGACGGCGACGTCTGGGCCCGCTACATCGTCCGCATGCAGGAGATGCGCGAGTCCGTCAGCATCTGCCACCAGGCCCTCGACCTCCTCGCCAACCTCCGCGAAACCCGCCTCAACGCCGACGCGCCCAAGATCGTTCTCCCCGACCGCGAGCAGATGAAGACCCAGATGGAGTCGCTCATCCATCATTTCAAGATCGTCACCGAAGGCTTCCAGGTCCCAGCCGGCGAGGCCACCAGCTCCGTAGAAGCGCCGCACGGCATGATGAACTACTACGTAGTCTCAGACGGCACCGCCAAGCCCTACCGCGTCCACATGCGCAACGCCGACTTCGCCAACCTGCAAGCCCTCGAAACCATGTGCAAAGGCCGCCTAATCGCCGACGTTGTAGCAGTAATCGGCTCCATCGACATCGTCCTAGGAGCCATCGACCGTTAGTGAGATCTCCCACTGGAAACCAAGCTGCACTCAAAGGATATGTTCATGGACACCATGGAAACAGATCTGAGACATGCCGGCAGAATCCCGCAGGAAACGCTGGATTATCTCAGCAACAAGACCTTGCAGACCTTGAAGACCGACCGCGATCAAAAACTAAGGTGGCTCACCGCCGGCATCCTCTTCATCGCCTGCGAGTGCCTCGCGCTCGCCATCTTCTTCATGCCACACAATCGGAGCCATTTCCAATTTCACCCCATAGCGCTGTTCATCCTACCGCTGTTAGCAACGCCCTGGCTATCGGCGAGAATGGCTCTGAGAAGATACAAGCTCCTTGGCGAGCCAACCATCCAGGCAAACATACAAGCCGACATTTCTTATCGACTGGCATCGCTTGTGTTCTTTGCCTATACCCTGTTCATGGCGGGAATGGTAACCGCCCTAATAAAAATGAGCTTCCTTGGATAACCGCCTCCACACCGAACTCTGGACCTCCTGGGCCTCCCTGCTCCGCAGCTACGCAGCCGCCCACGGACTCAACAGCACCCACCACGCCGTAGTCGAGGTGAGTGCCAACGAAATCACCCTCCGCGTCAACGACCGCTGGCTCCGCTTCACCTCCAGTGACCTTCAACACAGCGGAGAATCCCCGTTACCCTTTACCCTCAACGAAAACGGAACCGTCACCATCGACCACCAACCCGAGCAGGAGATGGACATCGCCGCCGAACAGTTCGCCCGCGAGATGCTCACCGAGCCGCAGTAGTCTTGTTGTTGCCGTTGCTTGTTTTTCGTCGTCATCCTGAGCCGTAGGCGAAGGACCCCCGCATTTGCACCACCCATGCTCCCGCAGGAAACACACGAATGGCCACCATCACCAACTCGATTTTCACCCCAGCCACCGCCGCCCGCTTCGACAAGCTAGCCACCATCTACCCGGTCAAGCGCTCAGCCCTCGTCCCCATGCTGCTCTACGCGCAGGACGAAATCGGCTACGTCTCGGACCCCGTAGTCGCCGAGATCGCCCAGCGCCTCGACCTCCTCGAGCTAGACGTCCGCAACGTCCTCAGCTACTACTCCATGCTCCGCACTGTCCCGGCCGGAAAATACAACGTGCAGGTCTGCACCAACATCTCCTGCATGCTCCGCGGCGGCTTCGAGCTCCTCGACCACTGCAAGCACACCCTCGGCATCGGCCACAAAGAAACCACCCCCGACGGCCTCTTCTCGCTCGAAGAAGTCGAGTGCATCGGCGCCTGCTGCTGGGCCCCCGCTGTCCAGGTCAACTACGACTTCCACGACGACCTAACCCCCGAAAAAATGGACGCCGTCCTCGACGGTTACCGGCGTAAGGAGCAGCGCTAGCCTTGAACGAGGGGACCTTAGCACTAGCACCGGTGTCACCTGATCAGGGATCGGTGACATCGTATAACCCCAGTCTTCGATACATGCCTGGGTTGGATATCGTCCGCGGCATCGCTATCGCGATGGTGATCGTGTATCACGCCTCAACAGATTTCGATTGGCTCTTCTACATTCACCACACACCGCTCGCTCTGAGTATTCAATTCGTCCTGCACCTCGGCACATTTGGTGTCCATCTGTTTTTCATTCTCTCCGGTTTTCTAATAACCGGAATCCTGCTCGACAGCCGCGACAAATCTGACTACTTTCGCAATTTCTATCTGCGACGCATCCTGCGGATCGTTCCGGCCTATCTCGCGGTCCTCCTCGTCCTGGTTTTCACGCATAACATCAGCGTTCGCTACTTCGCGGTATGCCTCATCTATTTCTGCAATATGACCGGCATCTTCGGTATCAACGCGGAGTACGGTCCTCTTTGGTCCCTCTCGGTCGAGGAGCAGTTTTATCTTGTTTGGCCCGTGGTGGTCCGCAAGTGTTCTCGCCGCACCCTCGCATGGTTCTCTTTGGGCCTCGTCTTAGGGAGCCCTCTGTTGCGCTTAGCCCTTCTGTACGGTCCCCATGCCGTTCACGACATCTATTACAAGACCTGGGCGGTGCTTGACTTTTTTGCGGCGGGCTCGCTGCTGGCCATAAGCGTCCGCCACTCCTTTTCCACTCAGCGCCTCACTCAAGCCTCGACGCTCTTGCTGTTTGGCGGAGCCCTATTATTTGTGCTGCAAAAAGTGATACCTGGCCCAAATCAAGTCTTCCTGCAGAACGTTCTGCAGACAATCTGGTTAGAGCCGTTGCTTTTCTTCTTTACAGGGCTCACTCTGCTTGCCTACTCGAAACCGCAACTCGGGTCGATCACCGCACTGAAGCCGCTGATCTTTCTTGCCAAAATCAGCTACGGCCTCTACCTCTACCATATGGTGATCTTTGACCTTACCATCAGGCACTGGCCCGCAAAACTTACCGCTTCAATGGGCCCGGTCTCACTTGCGTTTCTCAAGTTCTTCGTCCAACTCACATTGTCCATCATCATCGCAGCCCTCTCACGATACACATTGGAGGAGTACTTCCTCCGCCGCAAACCGCAACATTCCCGCACGTCGCGCCGTCACAGCGCCGCAGGAGAAATCGCGTAAACTGTTCGACATAGGGTAAGGAATCAGCATGCCAACACTCGTCTCACATCCCGATGAAGTGAAGGTCCTCTCGAGACGCTTCGGCCTGGGCGCTGCCAACATCGAAAAATACATCGAGCTAGACGGCTACAAGGCCACCCAGAAGGCCATCGCCGAAGGCCCCGAGTGGATTATCAACACCATGAAAGCCTCCGGCCTGCGCGGCCGTGGTGGCGCCGGCTTCCCCACCGGCATGAAGTGGTCCTTCGTCCCCAAGGTCTCTGAGAAGCCCAAGTACATCCTAGTCAACGGTGACGAATCCGAGCCCGGCACCTGCAAAGACCACCTCGTCTTCCGCGAGGACCCCCACGCCGTCATCGAAGGCACCATCATCGCCGGCCTCGCCATCGGCTCGAAGATGGGCTTCATCTACCTGCGCGGCGAGTACCGCTACCTCCTCAACATCGTGGAGAAGGCCGTAGCCGACGCATACGCAAAGGGCTTTCTCGGCAAAAACATCTTCGGCAACGAAGGCGTCGACTTCGACATCATCACCCAGACTGGCGCCGGCGCCTACGAGGTCGGCGAAGAGTCCGCCCTCATGGAATCCCTCGAAGGCAAGCGCGGCATCCCCCGCATCAAGCCGCCCTTCCCCGCCGTCGTCGGCCTCTATGGCGGTCCCACCGTCATCAACAACGCCGAGACCATCGCCAACGCCCCCCACATCCTCCTCATGGGTGGCGAGGCCTTCGCCAAGCTAGGCACGGAACGCAACGGTGGCACGCGCCTCTTCGGCATCTCGGGCCATGTAGAACGCCCCGGCGTCTATGAACTACCGATGGGGTATTCGCTCAGGAAAGCCATCTACGACGTAGCCGGCGGCATCAAGGACGGCAAGCAGCTCAAGGCCGTAGTCCCTGGCGGCGCCTCCTGCCCCATCCTCAAGGCCGACGAGATCGACGTAGGCCTCGACTTCGACCAGATGGCGAAAGCCGGCACGATGCTAGGCTCCGGCGGCATCGTCGTCCTCGACGAAACCGTCTCCATCGTCGAGTTCGCCCTCCGCACCATCCGCTTCTACCAGCACGAATCCTGCGGCTGGTGCATCCCCTGTCGCGAAGGCACGGACTGGATCAAGAAGACGCTCACCCGTTTCCACGCCGGCGGCGGCACAAAAAAGGACATCGACAACGTCCAGTACATCGCCGAAAACATGATGGGCCGAACCTTCTGCCCCCTCGGCGACGCAGCCGCCATGCCCACCCTAGGCTTCGTCAAGAAATTCCGCTCCGAGTTCGAGGACTACCTAGCGGGCGCCCGCCCAGCCAACCCTCTCATCCAGATCCAACCAGTCGGCGAACCCGAACACGCAGGAGCCCACTAGCCCATGGCTGACGTCACCTTCATCGTAGACGGCAAGACCCTCACCGCCCCCGCAGGCACGCTCCTCATCGAAGCCTGCAAGTCCCACGGCATCGAGATCCCCGCCTTCTGTTACTACCCCGGCCTCTCCCTCCAGGCCGCCTGCCGCATGTGCGTAGTCCGCATCGAGAAGCAGCCGAAACTCGCCACTGCCTGCACCACAACGGTAGCCGAGGGCATGAACGTCACCACCGAATCCCCCGAGATCGCCCAGGCCCGCAAGGCCACGCTCCAGCTCCTGCTCGGCAACCATCCCCTCGATTGCCCCGTCTGCGATGCCGGCGGCGAGTGCGAGCTCCAGGACATGACCTTCAAGTACGGCGCCGCCGACAGCTTCTACGCCGAGCCCAAAAATCATCGCGACGAGCAGAAGTGGTCGCCCGTCGTCTACTTCGATCGCCCCCGCTGCATCCTCTGCTACCGCTGCGTCCGCATGTGCGGCGAAGGCATGGACATCTTCGCTCTTGGCGTAGCGAATCGCGGAGCCAGCTCCATCATCGCGCCAAACGTCCCCGCGCATCTATCCGGCGTCGTCGAAAACGGCACCGAGCTCGCCCAGCTCGACTGCGAGCAGTGCGGCATGTGCATCGACGCCTGCCCCGTAGGCGCGCTCACCTCCGGCACCTATCGCTACAAGACCCGCCCCTGGGAGATGAACCACACTGCCACGGTCTGCACCCACTGCGGCGACGGCTGCAAGACCACCCTCGGCGTTCGCTCCGTATCCGACGGCTCCGAAATCTTGCGCGGTGACAACCGCGACAAGTCCGGCATGAACGGCGACTTCCTCTGCAACAAGGGCCGCTACGCCTTCGACTTCGCCAACAACATCGAACGCCTCACCTCGCCGCTCATCCGCAAAGACGGCAAGCTAACGCCCGTCTCCTGGGACGAAGCCCTCACGTTCGCCGGCAACAAACTGCGCGACCTCCGCCAGGATCGCGGCCCCAACAGCATCGGCATCATCGGCTCCAACCGCACCACCAACGAGGAGAACTACCTCCTCCAGAAATTCGCCCGCACGGTCATCGGCACCAATAACATCGACCACCACCGCACGGCCGATTACGTTACCTTCGCAAATGCCCTCGCCGGCAAGCCGGGCATGGCTGCCTCGCAGCGCGACGTCCTTACCGCGCCTGCCATCATGATTCTCGGCGGCGACCCGACCAATCAAGCGCCTCTCACCGCGTGGAACATCCGCACCAACGTTCGTCTCAACAAGGCTCGCGTCTACATCGCGAACCACGAGCAAATCAAGCTCGCCCGTCAGGCCAAAAATTTCGCGCAGATCGCGCCCTTCAGCTACGGCGACCTTACGAAGTTCATCGCTGGCGACGACGCGGTAGCCGACACCCTCGCGCATCCCAGCTACCCCGCGCAAGCATTCCACGACTTCCGCGCCGCTGTCCGCGCGGAAGAAAGCCTTCTCGTCCTCATCGGCTCTGAGATTCGCGGTGCAGACCTCGCTTGTCTCCTCGCCTTCGGCACCACGCTCCCCAACCGCAAGTTCGCACTGCTCGCCGACTACGTCAACTCGCGCGGAGCGGCGGACATGGGCCTTTTCCCCGACGTGCTCCCCGGCTACCAGTCCCTCGCAGGCAGCACCATCGCCAATGAATACGCCGCCGCCGACAGCCCCGGCCTAGACCTCCTCGCCATGTTCGACGCAGCAGCAGCCGGCAACCTCTCCGCCCTCTACGTCGTCGGGTCCAATCCCGTGAAGCGCTACGGCATCGATCCCGCCACGCTCAAATCCACGTTCCTCATCGTGCAGGATCTCTTCCTCACCGAGACGGCCGCGCTAGCCGACGTCGTCTTCCCCGCCGCCAATCTCTACGAAAAGGCGGGCTCGGTCACCAACAGTTACGGCGACCTCCAACTCGTCACCAAAGCCTCCGACAAAGCCGGCACCCGTTCCGACTTCGAGCTAATCGTTCGCCTCGCCGGCCACATGGGCCACGACCTCAAGACCCTGGTCCCGTTTGGCAAAGGTCTGCGCTCCGACATGGGCCAGTCCCGCGGCGCGCAATCCGGCGAAGCCGATCGTCACAGCGTCTGGATGACCGCCAACAACCTAGAGCCCAAAACAAGCCCCTTCGATCCCTTCGCCATCCTCGACGAGATCCAGCGCCTGGTCCCCGGCTACGACAAGCTCCTCCGCCTCCAGCTCCTCAGCGGCAACGATCAGCACATCAGCCCCGCTGCCGACGGCCTCGTGCAAATCGCCGCCACCCGCAAAGACCTAGTCCTGCCCAGCTCGGACACGCTCTTCACCTCCGGCTCCCTCACCCGCTACTCGCCCATGCTCCAGGACGTCCAGCGCCACCAATCCACCGAAGTAGCCGACCACCTGGCCTCCGCCGACTGAGAATTGATAGCGATCCGATGAGCCACCTGAACAACTTCGAAATCTTCCTGCTCCTCACGATCGTCAAGATCGCCATCGTGCTCGTCATCACGCTCATGTCGGTCGCCTACACGGTCCTGCTCGAGCGCAAAGTTCTCGGCCGCCTGCAAAACCGCTGGGGACCCTCCCGCGTCGGTCCCTTCGGCCTCCTCCAGCCACTCGTCGACGGCCTCAAGCTCTTCCTCAAGGAAGACATGATGCCCCTCGCCGTCGAGCGCCCCCTCTTCATCCTCGCGCCCATCATCGCCCTCGGCTGCGCGCTCATCTCCATCTCCGTCGTCCCCTTCGGCGCGGTCACCCTGGTCCACGGCGTCGACCTCTTCCAGATCGCCAACCTCAACATCGGCCTACTCGTCATCCTCGGCGTCACCAGCATCGGCGTCTACGGCGTCGCGCTCTCCGGCTGGAGTTCCAATAGCAAGTACTCGCTCTTCGGCTCCCTACGTTCCACCGCGCAGATGATCAGCTACGAACTAGCACTCGGCCTCTCGCTCGTAGGCGTCGTCATGCGCGCACAGTCGCTCTCCCTGCGCGACATCGTCGCCTCCCAGTCCGCGCACGGCGCCATCTCCTGGAACCTTTTCGGCGGCCTCCAGTTCATCGCCTTCTTCATCTACCTCATGGCCGCCTACGCCGAAACCAACCGCTCGCCCTTCGATCTCTCCGAGGCCGAATCCGAGCTCGTCGCCGGCTACCACACCGAGTACTCCTCCATGAAGTTCGCCATGTTCTTCATGGCCGAGTACGCCAACATGATCACCGTCTCCTGCGTCGCCACCCTCCTCTTCCTCGGCGGCGCCTCCAGCCCCTTCGGCCACCTCTTCGACCACATCGCCTCCGGCCCAATCCTCACCGCCTTGATCTCCATCTTCTGGTTCGTCGCCAAGGTCTTCTCGTTCCTCCTGCTCTATATCTGGGTGCGCGGCACGTTGCCCCGCTTCCGCTATGACCAGCTCATGGCCTTCGGTTGGAAATTTCTTCTACCGGTCGCCATGGTCAACATCCTCGCCACCGCGCTCGCGCTCACGTATCACGGCTAACGCTCATGTGTCACAGATAATCCAATGCAATCCATTTACAATCAGCACGAATCAACACAGCACACACGCACTCTCTGGAATCGATAGTCCCCGATGGAAATCGCACTCTTCCTCATCTTCGGTCTACTGGCAGTCGCAGGAGCTCTCAATCTCCTCTTCCAGCGCCATCCCATCAACTCGGCGCTCTCGCTGGTCGTCGTCATGATGTCCCTCGCCGTCCTCTACTGGTCCCTCGGTGCCGAGTTCCTCGCCGCCGCCCAGGTCATCGTCTACGCGGGCGCCGTCATGGTGCTCTTTATCTTCGTCGTCATGCTGCTCAACGCTGGTGAAGAAGAACGCTCCTCTCAGGGTTCGAGGATCGCGTACATCGCTGGCATTCCTGGCGCCGCCGCCATCTTCTGCCTGCTCAGCTTCGTCTTCCTCTCCGAGCGCAGCCACCTCGGCGCCACCACCCTTGGCGGCTATCTCTCGAGCGCCGTCTCCAACATCTCCGAGATCTCGCACACCCTCTTCACCTCCCTGCTTCTGCCTTTCGAAGTCACCTCCATCCTCATCCTCGTCGCCATCCTTGGCGCCGTCGTTCTTGCCCGAAAGGAGCTCTAGTCATGACCATCCATTGTGGCGGCTTTGCTGTTCTTTCAACTGCGTGGATGCTGCTTGTCCTCTGTTCCGTCGTCGGCGTCATCGTCGTCAAGAAACTGGGGAGACCCTGAGCATGGTGCCCATCGCCTACTATCTCGTTCTCGCTGCCGTGCTCTTCTGCATCGGCATCGCGGCCTTTCTCATCAAGCGCAACGTCATCACCATCTTCATGTCCATCGAGCTCATGCTCAACGCCGTCAACCTCACCTTCGTCGCCTTCGCCCACATGTGGCACCAGGTCTCCGGCCAGATCTTCGTCTTCTTCGTCATGGTCGTCGCCGCTGCGGAAGCCGCCGTCGGCCTCGCCATCATCATCGCGCTCTTCCGTGTGCGCCAAACCCTCAACGTCGACCAGGTCGACCTATTGAAGAATTAACCATTGCTTTTGTCGTTGTCGTCGCTGTTGCTGTTGTCGTTGCTTTTGTCCTCGCAAGTCTTTCGCCGTCATCCTGAGCGAAGCGAAGGACCCCCGTATTTGCTTTTGTTGTTGCCCTTGCCTTTGTTGTTGCTTCCGCCTTTGCTCTTGCCCTTGTTTTTCTTTCTGTCATTCCCTCTGGGAATCTGCTTCTAGCATTTAGCACCTCGCACCACGAATCTCGCATATGAACCCTCAACTGCTCTGGCTCATCCCGATCCTCCCCTTCGCCGGCTTCCTGCTCAACGGAACCATCGGCCGCAGGCTGCCTCGCGCCCTCGTCGCGACCATCGCCCTGCTCTTCACCGCGGCCCCGGCCTACATCGTCGCGCAGCTCTGGATCTTCATGAAGTCCGCCGGCGCGCCCCTCGCCCTCTCGGTCGTCAGCCGTCCCTGGATCGCAGTCTCCGGCTTCCAGGTTAATTTCGCCTTCACCGTCGACAACCTCACCCTCGTCATGCTCGGCGTAATCACCGGCGTAGGCTTCCTCATCCACATCTACTCGGTCAGCTACATGGCGCACGAAGAAGGCTACTGGCGCTTCTTCGCCTACCTCAACCTCTTCATGTTCTTCATGTTGGTCCTGGTCCTCGCCTCGAGTTTCCTCCTGCTCTTCGTAGGCTGGGAGGGCGTAGGTCTCGCCTCCTACCTGCTCATCGGCTTCTACTTCACCAAGGATTCCGCCGCGAACGCCGGCAAGAAAGCCTTCATCGTCAACCGCATCGGCGACTTCGGCTTCCTCCTCGCCATGTTCCTCCTGGTCGCCCATTACGGCACTCTCGACTTCAGTACCATCTTCGAGCAAATCGCCGCGTCGCCTCTCAGCGGAGGAATCTTCACCGCCATCGCCCTCCTCCTCGTCCTCGGAGCCACCGGCAAATCCGCGCAGATCCCCCTCTACATCTGGCTGCCCGACGCCATGGAAGGCCCCACCCCTGTCTCCGCCCTGATCCACGCGGCCACCATGGTCACCGCAGGCATCTACATGATCGCCCGCTGCCACGTCCTCTTCGACCACTCTCCCGCCGCCCTCACGGTCGTAGCCTGCATCGGCGCAGCGACCGCTCTCGTCGCCGCCACCATCGGCCTCGTCCAGCACGACATTAAGCGTGTCCTCGCGTACTCCACGGTCTCGCAGCTCGGCTACATGTTCCTCGCCTGTGGTGTCGGAGACTACGCAACCGGCATCTTCCACCTCATGACCCACGCCTTCTTCAAGGGTCTGCTCTTCCTCGCCGCCGGCAGCGTCATCCACGCTGTCTCCGGCGAACAAGACATGCGCAACATGGGCGGCCTTCGCAAGCGCATCCCCATCACCTTCTGGACAATGTCCGCGGGCGTCTTCGCCATCTCCGGCATCTTCCCCTTCGCCGGCTTCTACTCCAAGGACGAGATCCTCTACGACACCATCACCTCACCCAACCACCTCCACATCCTCCTCTGGTTCATAGGCCTTCTCACCGCCGGCCTCACCTCCTTCTACATGTTCCGCCTCTGGTTCAAGACCTTCTTCGGCGCCCAACGCTTTGAAGAACACGGCCCCACCCACGACTACGATCTCCACGCCGGCCATCTAGCCGCCGTCCACGCCAGCAAGTCCTCCACCCTGGTCCTCGAAGCCGAGCCCGAACCCACCCACGCCCTCGCTCACGGCGTCCACGAGTCCTCCTGGGTCATGACCCTCCCCCTCATCGTCCTCGCCATCCTCTCCCTCATTGGCGGATGGGTCGGCATCCCCGAAGCCCTCGGTGGCCACAATGAGTTCCAACACTTCCTCGCCCCCGTCTTCAACGCCGGCGCGGACATCGCCGCCAATCCGCAGCACTTCTTCATGGAGCGCGTGGACGCCATCGTCTCCCTTCTCGTCGCGCTCGCGGGCGCCTTCATTGCCTGGTACTTCTACTGCTACAAGCCCGGCACCGCCGCCGCCCTAGCCGCAAAGTACCGCCGCCTCTACTCGCTCATCGACCACAAATATTGGGTCGACGAAATCTACGGCCGCTTCATCATCACGCCCATCCTCGTCGTCTCGCGCCTCATCCTCAACGGCCTCATCGACGGAGGCATCATCCAGGGCAGCGCCTCCGGCCTCGCCGCCTCAACGCGCGGCGGCGGCTGGCTCGTCCGCCGCATCCAGTCAGGAAACATTCGCTCCTACGCCGGCTGGTTAGCCGCCGGCGCAGCCGTAGTCATCGCCATCGTCCTCTTCGGTCACCACGGATTGCCCCACTAGCCCTTTGTCATCCTTCGCCGCAGGCGGAGGATCTGCTCTTCGAACTTAGGATCCAATGAACTTCGACCCAATCATCCTGACGCTCATCATCGCCACCCCGCTAGCGGGCGCGATCCTGCTCGCCTTCATCCCTGAAAAAGAAGGCTCCAAAACCCACGCCATCGGCGCCCTCTGCATCAGCCTCTTCACCCTTCTCCTCACCCTCCATCTCCCCAGCCGCTTCAACTACCACGCCGCCCCGCGTACTTTCCAGTTCGAGCAGAACCTCTCCTGGATCCCGTCCCCCAACATCCGCTACCACCTAGGCGTCGACGGCCTCAGCATGTGGCTCATCGTCCTCGCCGCCTTCTTGGCCCCCATCGGCGTGCTCGCATCTTGGAATGCAATAAGCACGCGAACGAAGCTCTTCTACACCCTCTTTCTCCTCCAGCAAGTCGCCATGCTCGGCATCTTCGCCGCCCTCGACCTCTTCCTCTACTACGGCTTCTGGGAACTCTCCATCGTCCCCATCACACTACTCATCGCCACCTTCGGCCGCACCGAAAACCGCCGCCGCGCCGCAATCAAATTCTTCCTCTACGCCTTCATCCCCTCGGCGATTCTCCTCGTAGCCATCCTCTGGCTCTACAACCTAACCGGCACCTTCGACCTCCCAACCCTCCAGTACCTGGCCCTCGCGCACCACCTGGCCACGACGCCCACGGCGCTCCTCCTCTGCTCCATCGCGTTCCTCGTAGCCTTCGCCGTCAAAGTCCCCGTCTTCCCCCTCCACGGCTGGCTACAGGACGCAGTCGCCGAAGCCCCCACGGCCGCCGTCATGGTACTCGCCGGCAAACTCGGCCTCTACTCCATCCTGCGCTTCAGCTTCGGCATCTTCCCCGACCAATCCCGCCACGTAGCCCCGGTCCTCATCGCTCTAGGCGCCATCGGCATCGTCTACGGCTCACTCATCGCGCTCATCAAGACCGACCTCAAGAAGCTAGCCGCCTTCTCCACCCTCGCGCACGTGTCCTTCGTCATCCTCGGCATCTTCACCTTCACGGTCATCGGCCTCGACGGCGGCGTCTTCCAGATCCTCAACGAGTCGCTCATCGGCGCCGCCTTCTTCGTCCTCCTCGGCCTGCTCTACGAGCGCTACGGCACCTATGACATGCGCGACTACGGGGGCCTCGCCACGCGTCACCCGTGGATGGTCACGATGTTCGTCATCACCGTCCTCGCCGCCGCCGGCCTTCCCATGCTCAACGGCTTCGTCGGCGAATTCCTCATCCTCTCCGGCTCCATGCAATCCATCGCCGCGCACCACATCTTCTGGACCGTCCTCGCCGCCACCGGTGTCATCTTCGGTGCGTCGTACCTGCTCTGGATGATCCAGCGAGTCTTCTACGGCATCCTCGGCGTCCGCCCCGAAGAAGTCCCCGGCTGGGACCTCACCGCCCGCGAGCACCTCGAGCTCTGGCCCTTCGCCGCCCTCTTCCTCGCCATGGGCCTCGCCTCCCCCTTCTGGATGCGCGCCATCGACACCTACGGCGCCGCAACCGCCGGCAAGGTCGTCGAAATCGCCCCGGGCTGGTACAAGAACACCGAAACCAACGCCTATAGCGTCAACAATCAGGAACTCGGTCGCTGGTGTCTCGACCATCCAGGCGGCTGCCGAGTCAGCATCGGATTTCACGTAGCCGCAAGCAAGGAGGCCCGCTAATGTCCACCAACCTCCTCGCCCTCCTCCCCGAACTCATCCTCGCCCTCACCGGCGTCCTCGTCATGCTGACGGAACCGTTACTGTTCCCCGGCCAATCCCGTAAGTTCCTCGGATGGGTCGCAATGGCAGGCACGCTCGCTTCGGGACTCACCGCGCTCTGGCAGATCAAATACGTCGACCACTGCGGCACCCTCACCGCCTTCTCTGGCACCATCCAGGTCGACGCCTTTTCCGTCTTCTTCCACCTCCTCATCGCCAGCATCGTGCTCGTCACCTTGCTCGCCTCGCTGGACTACTTCGAGTCCCCCATCACCCATGCCGGCGAGTACTTCGCCCTGGTCCTCTTCGGCGCCACCGGCATGATGTTCATGACCAGCTCAGTCGAGCTCCTCATGGTCTTCATTGGCCTCGAAATCTCCAGCATCTCCACCTACATCCTCGCCGGCTTCCGCAAGGGCCGCGCCACCGCCTCCGAAGCGGCCCTCAAATACTTCCTCCTCGGCAGCTTCGCCACGGCCTTCTTCCTCTACGGCATCGCCCTCTGCTTCGGAGCCACCGGCTCAACCAGCATCGCCGCCATCGCCGCCGGTCTCGCTATTACCAAGACCCCGCTCTTAGGCTGGCTAGCCGTAGCGATGGTCCTCATCGGCCTCGGCTTCAAAGTCTCCGCCGCCCCGTTCCACGTCTGGACCCCTGACGTATACCAAGGCGCCCCCGCCCCCGTAGTCGCCCTCATGTCGACCGCCCCGAAAGCAGCCGCCTTCGCCGTCCTTCTCCGCTTCCTCTTCAACGCCACGCCCATGTACCGAGACCACTGGGTCCTCATGGTCGCCATCCTGGCCGTAGCCTCGATGACCATAGGCAACCTCGGTGCCCTCCTGCAATCCGACGTGAAACGTCTGCTCGCCTACTCCTCCATCGCCCACGCCGGCTACCTCCTCGTTGCCTTCACTTCCGCACAGCGCGAAGCCGTCTCCACCGCCTTGTTCTACACCGCCGCCTACGCCGCGATGAATGTCGGCGCCTTCATCGTCCTCACCCAGCTCTCCGGCTTCGACGAAAAGCTCCGCACCCTGGACGACTTCACCGGCCTCGCTCTCAAGCGCCCCATCCTCTCCGCAATCTTCGCCTTTTTCCTTCTCTCCCTCATCGGAATCCCCTTCACCGGTGGCTTCTTCGGCAAGTTCTACGTCTTCTCCGCGGCTGTCCACGGAGGCTACACCTGGCTCGCGATCGTCGGCCTGGCCAACTCCGGCGTAGCCTGCTTCTACTACCTCCGTCTGCTAGCCGCCCTCTACGCCCGCCCCGCAACCGACACCCTCGCCGACACCACCCCCACGCGTGTCACGATCCCCGCAGCCCTGGCCCTTGCCGCGACAGTCGCCGCCACCCTCTTCCTAGGCATCCTCCCCAACCACGTCCTCCACCTCACCCAGCGAGCCGCCCCCACCACCCGCGCGCAAGCCCCCATCACCCCTCCCCAATAGCCCTTACCCCAACCCAAAATCAAAACGGCCTCCGCAAAGCGGAGGCCGTCTGTATTTCCCTACTGTCTACTCTCTACTGTCTGCCCTACTTCACCTTCAGGAAGATAATAACGAACGTAAACAGAGCCAGCGACTCGATAAACGCCAGTCCAAGAATCAGGAACGTAAAGATACCAGGACGAGCTCCCGGGTTACGCGCCAGCGCTTCGGTAGCCGAAGCCGTTGCACGTCCCTGACCGATTCCGCAAAGGCCAGCCGCCAGCGCCATGCCGATACCGCCGCCGATGGAAACCCACCAGTGACTAACAGGTTCAGCAGCAGCCTGTGCAAATGCCGGCGTCGCCAAAAGCATCGCCGCCATCGCCATAAATGCAAACTTCATCATGCGCATTGCGTTGTACATTGTTACTCCACGCTCCCATGAATCTCGCCGCCAGTGGGTGGTTGAGGCTCACCGTGCTGGCCCCCTCACGCTGGATCGGCGGTAGTACGCACCACAGGCAGGGAGCACCCGCCCATGGGAATTTCGATAGGTCAGGGCTTTAGCCCTGACTAGAACGCGACCGCGTTCTAATGCTCGTGCGACACCGCAAGGCTCAGATAAACCGCCGCCAGCAGCATGAACACATACGCCTGGATAATGGCCACGCCCAGGTGTAATCCCAGGAACAGCAGCGGCACGCCAATCGGCACTAGCGAGAAGAACGCCAGCGTCACCAAGTCGCCCGCAAACATATTTGCATACAAACGAACCGTCAACGAAAGGACGCGCGCGCAATGCGAGATAATCTCGATCGGCAATAGCAGCGGATACAACCACCAAACCGGTCCCAGGAACTGTTTGATATACGCAAAGCCATTCGCCCGCACGCCGTGATAGTGGTAAAACACAAACGTCACCAGCGCCAACCCCAGCGGCACCACGGGGCTCGCCGTGGGCGACTCCAGCCAAGGTGACAGCAGTCCCAGCAGATTCGCCAGCAAAATGAACAGCAAAATCACCGTCAGGTAGCTCGTAAATTGCTCATACCCGTGTCCGATAATTTGTTCGCCCTGGCCCGAAACAAATTCGTCCGTCATCTCGGCCAAATGCTGCACGGCGCCTGGATTCTCGACGCTCAGGCTCGCCCGCACCGCGACAAAATACCCCAGCAGGATCAGGAATACCACCAGCTCCATCGCCACCGAGTTCGGTATCGGAGCCGCCGGATACTGCGGCGTCACATGCAAAATCGCCAGCACCTTATCGACAGGCCCGGCCAGGAAGTGATTCAGAAAACTCGTGAGAAATAATTGAGGAGGCATAAAAGAAATTTACTGACGGCTGCAGTCCCGCAACCCAAGGTTCAAGTTCAACATCCTGCTATACCGTCCATGCTCTAGCCATCTTGATGGCCTCGAAAGTGAGCGAAACAATGCCCAATCCGAGTCCCACAGCGAGCGCAATTACGGAACCGTTTAGATACTTAAGACTAACATAGAGCATCACGATCGCCAGCCCCAGCCGGACGAAGAAACCCGTCAGCACCAGCCCCATCGGACGCCCCTCCCCGCCAGCGTCCATCCGCGCCATCACTGCGCTCATCAGCCTCATCCACTCCCACAATCCCGACCCCGAAATCGCCGCCCCCACCAGCAGCAGCACCGCACTCCGCCACCCCAGCTTCCACCCCACCAGCGCCATCCCCACCAGCGTCAACACCGCCAACAGCCGCAGCGTCCGCACCAGCGTCGACCGCACATCTGCGTCGGTAAATCCTTCCAGCCCCTCCGCCACTATTCGTCCCTCTTCATCTGCTTCGATGCAGCCCGATAAATCTGCACGAATCCCGCCGTCGCTCCCAGCAGAATCCCCGTCACGCCAATCCACCCGGTATGGAAATGCTTATCCAGCGCCGCCCCGCCCACTCCCCCTATCAAGCAAGCAGCCGGCAGCACCAACGCCAGCTGAATCATCGACTCAGCCTTCACTAGGTCACCCAGCGACCCGCCCTTCTTCCCGTTGTTCCCGTCATCCGCCATCGACCCAAACCATACCACCCCGGCGCCGTTCAAGCCACCCTCCGCCCCCATGCTCTCGGCCCCACAATCACAAACCCCCATCCCACCGCCGTGCCAATCACCGACGGAATCACAGCCGCCCACGGCAGCGCGTTCGGAAAGATCGTCCCCGCCGCAGCCGAGGTAATCGCGATAAACGCACCCATCATCTTCAGCAGATGTTCCTGCATCCATACCCGCCGCAGCCATACCAGCGGCAGCACATTCCGCAGCAGGTCATACCCGCTCATCGCGACCAGCCCTCCCAGGATCGACCACGTCAATACCGGAGCCCACGGTTTGTGCAAATGCCGCATCACCGTCATAAAAATCCACGGCGTACACATCCCCAAGACGCTGGCAATGCGATCGATCGTTTCCGGCCGCTTCCCCCGCAGCTGCAGCGCACGATACCCCGCGAACGCGTCATAGAAGCTCAACACCGTCACCACCGCCAGGAACGACCGGAAGTCGAACACCAGCAGCCCAATCATCGCCGTCACGATCACGACCAGATACGCGTACAGAAAAAGCATCCCTGAGCGCCGATGCACCTTTCCACCCTTCGCACTGAGGATCGCCACCAACCCAAGCATCAACGCCGCCGCGCCGAACGTTACATGGATCACAAGATTCAACCAATGCAGCGGCGTATGGTTATGCAGCATCGCACCATCCTTCGTAACGCGTGACTATTCTTTGGCTCATGTAGATAAACGATGTCAAAGCAGAATTTGTTCCAACGATATACTGAAGCCTCGACATCCAACCTGAAACGAGCCGCATCGTGTCCCAGTACGACAGCCAATTCGAAGAAAACCTCTATCAGCTTCGCCGCGAAAAGCTCGACCAGATCTCCGCCCTCGCTCGCGCCGCCGACCCTTCGCTCTCCGACTACGAAGCCAGGTACCCCAACTGCTTCTCCTTAACCGCCTCGGTCCCCGAGCTGCGCGTCCTCGGCGAACATCTCTCCACCGAAGACCTTGAGAGCATGCACCTCGAGGCCGCGGTCGCCGGCCGCATCATGGCCATCCGCGTCCAGGGCAAAGCAGGATTCGCCCAAATCCAGCAGCACGGCCAGCGCCTCCAAATCTACGTCCGCAAAGACGACGTCGGCGAAGACCTCTTCAACCTCTATAAGCTCCTCGACCTCGGCGACCACATCGGCGTCCGCGGCTACCTTATGCGCACGCGCACCGGCGAGCTCACCCTCCACGCCGCTCCCATGGTTCTCCCTGGCCATGAACTCTCGTCAGGAATCAAAGCCCCCGCCGTGCGCGCAGCACCAATAACCTTCCTCTCCAAGGCCATGCTCGCGCTTCCCGACAAGTACCACGGCCTCGAAGACATCGAGATCCGTTACCGCCAGCGTTACGCCGACCTCTTCACCAACCCCGAAGTCCGCGACGTCTTCGTCAAGCGCGCCCACATCCTCCGCTCCGTCCGCCGCTACTTCGACACCCACGGCTATCTCGAAGTTGAAACCCCCATGCTCCACACCATCGCCGGCGGCGCCACTGCCCGCACCTTCACCACGCATCACAACGCGGAAGACATGGAGCTGACCCTCCGCATCGCGCCCGAGCTGCACCTCAAGCGCCTCGTCGTCGGCGGCCTCGATCGCGTTTACGAGATCAACCGCAACTTCCGCAACGAGGGCATCGACCGCACCCACAACCCCGAGTTCACCATGCTCGAGTTCTACCAGGCCTACGCCAACTACCACGACCTCATGGCCCTCACCCAGGACCTCATCATCAACGTCGCAAAGGAGGTCAACGGCACCACCCTCACCCACTTCAACGGCAACGAGATCGACCTAAGCAAGTGGACCCGCCTCTCCATGCGCGAAGCCATCCTCAAGTGGTGGCCAGAAGAAGCGCACGTCCCCACCGACGGCATCTTCACCGATCTCAATCTCGCCATGCCAGCCGTCTTCAGCCTCTACATGTACTACAACAGTCCCACGCAGGATGAGGACGACGTGCTCGCTTCGCAAACTCCCGAAGAACGCAAGGAGACAGCCAGGAAAGCGGCCGCCCTCTGGCCCGCATACAAACAGGCCGAGCCCATCTATATGCAAGCCCAGGACGATCCCGCGGGCACAAAGGAGTTCGCCCGTGCAGCTCTCGGCAAGTTGATTGCCGGCGTCTTCGAAGCCCTCGCCGAAGAGCACCTCATCCAGCCCACCATCATCTACGACTTCCCCCTCGCCGTCAGCCCGCTCTCCAAGATCAAGCCCGACGAGCCCGATTGGGTCGAGCGCTTCGAGTTCTACATCGGCGGCTTCGAACTCGGCAACGCCTTCTCCGAGCTCAACGACCCCGACGACCAGCTTCGCCGCTTCCAATCCCAGCTCGACGACCGCAAGCGCGGCGACATCGAAGCCATGGCCGAAGTCGACTACGACTACGTCCGTGCCCTGGGCTACGGCCTCCCCCCCACTGCCGGCGAAGGCATCGGCATCGACCGCCTCACCATGATCCTCACCGGCAGCCGCACCATCCGCGACGTCATCATCTTCCCCCTCATGCGCCCCCAAAGGCCCTCCAACGAACCCAACCCCAACCCCGAACCCGACCACACCCAAGGCGAATCCGCCGAGTAACTTCAAAATCTCGTCATCGACCTAAGGCTCACAAAAAGTTCTCGGAGTAGCTTCAAATCTCGTCATCTCGACCGAAGGCTCACGGCTTCATATGAGCCGTAGCGGAGAGACCCCTGTATTCCGCACCTCCAACCGCTGTTAGTTAGGCCTTGTGAGGCGCGGAAAATCTGTCATCCTGAGCGGGTGAGTTGGTTATTAGAAATCACTGATTCAGTGAGAGATAAATAGCCAATTTTTGACTGTGTAGGAACTGTGCAGGTGATTTCCCGATTCCTGTGCATTTTCTCGAGCGCAAGACACCATTTTATAGAGACGCTTCATGGTTTAGCGGCTGTGTCCTAAGCCCATGCCGTGTTCGACGACCGACGCGATTTCTGGCTGTGGCGGCTGGTATGCTCCGGCTTCATCACTGGTGTGTATTCAGTTTATGGCTGCGGACTTTGTCCTTCGATAGCTATTTTGAGTGCTCCCGTCGCCTTGTCGGCAATGTCATCTTGAATCATGAGGATGTCATTGAAGGGACGATCATAGGTCTCGGACCAGATGACGTATCCGTTGTCGGCACGAACGAGGCGGACCGCGACGCGCACCCGGTTGCCGGATTTGCGGACGCTGCCATCGAGGATATAAGCGACACCGAGTGCGCGAGCAATCCCGGGCAGAGCAAGCTCTTTGTCCTTGTAATAGAAGGATGCGGTCGGCGAAGGCACGCGCAGGCCCGATACCTTGCTCAGCTTGTCGATCAGCTCCTCAGTCATGCCATCAGCAAATTCTCCCTGTTTCATTCCTTCAGTCAGGTCGAGAAAGGGCAAGACAGCATAGATTTCTGCGGCGATGTTGCGACGGCTGTGGAGGCGGAGGCTCTGCCGTTTTCGTCACGGTGGACTTTACTACGGTGGTACAGGAAAAGTCCGGTTCCCAGGATGATGCAAAGAACAACGGCTGCAATCTTAGCGAAGGCCTGCTTGTGGTGTCGAACAGGTGACGGAGCGGAGGCTTCATGCGGAGCTATCGGTGTGGAGGATTTCTTCCACTCTTCGACCCGCGCGATCATCTGGTAGCCGAGGCGTGGGACAGTCGCAATGTAAGCGGGCTGCTTAGGGTCATCTCCAAACAGGCGGCGGAGCGCAGCCATCGCCTGGTAAACAGAGTCCGGGGAAACCGTGACACCCGGCCATCCCTGATTGAGCAACTCGTCAATGCTGACCACGGCAAGGCAGAGAAGAAGCCGCAGAGCGCGGGCATCGAGTCGGATGGTTTCGCCCTCGCGGGCCATCTGGCCAGAGACAGTGTCAACACGCCAGTTACCGATACGCAAAACTGCTGTTTGAGGCGTCATTGGAGAGGTTTCAGAACCAATTCAGGGCATTTCAGAACTGCTTCAGGACTTCAGGAACGTCTCCGGCTATTTTAACGCCATGTTGCACAAAGGTAAGGGGTTCTTTAGCTGGAGAGTGTGTAACGCGAACTGAAGACTTTCTAAGACAAGGAGGATATCCAATTGACGGAAAAGATGAGCCGAGAGGTAACTGGAAGAAGAGGTGCTCTATGGGCAATTACAGCCGGGGGCCTGTCCGCAGGTGTGCTGGACCTGTTGGTGGCCTGCATTCAGCTCGGCTGGGACACGCCTCTGCTCATTGCAGAAGGCGTGCTTGGGCCGCGTGCGCAGCATGGAGGCGCAGGCACCTGGCTTCTGGGCGTGCTGCTGCATTTCTTCATCGCATTTTCTGTGACAGCGGTGTACTACGCGATCAGCCGTAAGCTCGTTTTACTCATTACACATCCCGTCCTGTGCGGCCTGTTCTATGGCGCAGCCATTACCTGGGTGATGGATGCTATTGTCATCCCGTTCTCCCGCATTCACGCCCCGGGATTTGACAACTATCATGACCTGCTTCAGGGAATGTTTCCCCACATGGTGCTGGTGGGGCTGCCTGTAGCGTTCAGCGTTCAGCGTTTTGGAGAACCAAAAAGAATATTGGTTGTACGACCGGACGAAATAGCTGACGAGCGATCGTGAAGCAATTTTCCGTTTATCTGCAAGTCTTGGATAGAGAAACAAAGAAAGGCTACGAGCTGAATGAATTTTTTTTGCGCAGATTCGCTTATCCTGAGCGGAGCGCAGCCGAAGGACCCCGAAGGTTTCCATCAACCACTAACGCTCGGACCGTTCCAACACCACCTGCGTCGACGATCCCATCGGAGCCCCAAATTGAAGACCCTCTTCCTAACCCTCGCCCTCACCCTTCCCATCGCCGCCCAAACCCCGATGCCCGTGATCGCCCCCACCGGCCACGTCCACACCCCCGACGTCGATCTAGCCTACTGGGTCTACGGCGCGCCCCAATCCACAACCCCCATCTTCGCCGTCAACGGAGGCCCCGGCCTCTCCCACATCTACATGGTCCAAAACGACGTCTGGCAGCGCCTCTCCCAACACCGCCAAGTCATCTTTTATGATCAGCGCGGCACCGGTGCCTCGCCCCTCACCAACCCCTCCGCCCCGCAAACCATGGAAGCCCAGGTAGCCGACCTCGACGCCGTCCGCGACCACCTCCACCTCGCCAAAATCGATCTCTGCGGGGACTCTTACGGCGGCCTCCTCGTCATCGCTTACGCCGCCGCCCACCCCGAGCACGTCCACCAGCTCATCATCTCCGACGGCCTCGTCTCCTACGCAAGCATCGTCCACCTCTTTCCGCAAGTCTTCCCCGACAAGCTCGAAGCCCAGGCCGCCGCCGCCAAACTCTCCACCGCCACTCCCGAAGCCCAGGCCCAGCAAGGCCTCCGCGACCACTTCAGCATGATCTTCTACAGCCCCGAAAAGATGTCCCGATACATGGCTAACGCACCCGACCTCGGCTTCTCACCCGCCACCAGCGAAGCCATCGCCAAGGCCAACCCTAACGTCGACTACACCGCCGCCCTCGCCAAATTCAACTTCCCCACGCTAGTCATCAACGGCCGCTACGACATGAACGTAGCCCCCCTAACCGCTTGGCGCATGTACAAAGCCATCCCCAACGCCAAACTCGTCATCTTCGAACAAAGCGGCCACCTCCCCTCCTACGAAGAACCCGAAAAATACATCCAGGTCCTAACCGACTTCCTCATCAACTAACCTCCAATCCCACCAAACCGGGTGCCCCATCTTCGCGACGGCCTCATCGTCGCTAAGGTGGGCTGGCGAAACTTCCCCAGGAAATCGTCAACCGGGTACCATGCCGAGCTCCGCGGCGAATCCGCCCTTCAACGCCCAATCACCTCCGCCACAATCCGCAACCCCTCTTCCACCCGCGACCGCTCCACCTCACCGCCCATCCCAATCCGCAGCGCCCGAGGCACCGACACCCCCGGCGCCGTAAACCCGGCCGCCCCACTCACCATCACCCCGCGCTCCAAACAAACCCGCTGGGCCTCAGCCGCCGTCAATCCCTCCGGCAGCGACACCCAAAGATGCCACGCGCATCGAGCACCCACCCCTACCGCCTCGCCGAGAATCTCCCGTCCCAAGGCATTTCGCCGAGTCCCCTCAACCAGCTTCGCCCCGATCACACGCTCCAGCGTTCCATCCTCAATCAGTTCTATCGCCGCAGCGTTATGCGCCAGCGAAGTCCCTGTCGTCGTGTTCCTGATCACGTTCTCCATCTCACCCACGAACCGCTCAGGGCACACGACAAACCCTGTCCTCGTCGCCGGCGCATAGCTCTTGCTCAGCCCGCGTACATAGAACGTCCTCTCCGGCGCCAGCACACCATAGTTCGCCGCCGCATCCGGCTCCATAAACCCATACGCATCATCCTCGATGAGAATCAAATCAAACTCTCTCGCAATCTCCACGATCGCCAACCGCCGCTCCAGCCCCGCCACAATCCCCAGCGGATTATGCACCGTCGGCATCAGGAACACACCCGAAATCTTCTCGCGCTCACAAGCCTCGCGCAAAGCCTCAGGCGTCATCCCCTCACCATCAAAAGCGCACGCCACCACCTTAATCCCGAGCATCTGCCTCTGCTCCAGCATCGCAGTATACGTAATCTCCTCCACCGCAACAGTCTTCCCTCCCAGGCCCGCAACCAGCAGGCTCACCAGCGTGCCATGATGTCCGCCGCAAACAATCCACGCTCGCTCCGGTTCAACGCCCAGCCACTTTGCTGCTCGCACCCGCAGGCCCGCATCGCCGCCGCGAAACGAAGGTCGCATCAACCGTGCGTCGTCCACCGGCAGCTCGTCCACGGCTCGTCGCAGATATCCCTGCCACTCAGCCCCCAGTTCCGCAAACAAAGGAAAGTTCCACACCAGATCGATCATCCCCACAGTCTAAGTCCTCCTCTGCGCAATTCCTTAGCGAAACGTGGCTCCTTTCTTTGCGCCCTTTGCGTCAAGGCTTTTCCACCTCACACGCGCTAAAATCGATAAGTGAACATTCTCTTCGTCGGCGACGTCTTCGGATCGCCCGGCCGCCACATCGTACGCGAGCATCTCCCCCACGTCCTCGAAACCAACGCCGTCGACCTCCTCGTCATCAACGGCGAAAACTCCGCCGGCGGCTTCGGCATCACGCCCTCCATCGCCGAAGAACTCTTCGACCTCGGCGCCCACGTCATCACCACCGGCAACCACGTCTGGGACAAAAAAGAGATCGTCGAATACATGACGGTCCCTGCCAACTCCCACGCCCGCGGCCGCCGCGTCCTCCGCCCCGCCAACTTCGCCCACGGCACTCCCGGCTTCGGCCTTTACGAGGGCGAGCTCGGCAACGGCACCAAGTACGCCGTCATGAATATGCAGGGCCGCGTCTTCATGGCGAGCTCCGACGACCCCTTCCGCAAAGCTGACGAGCTCCTCACCATGATCGAGCGCAACACCAACGCCAAGGTCATCCTGCTCGACTTCCACGCCGAAGCCACCAGCGAAAAAGCCGCCCTCGGCTGGTATCTCGACGGCCGCGTCACCGCCGTCCTCGGCACCCACACCCACGTCCCCACCGCCGACGAGCGCCTCCTCCACCACGGCACCGCCTACCAGACCGACGTCGGCATGTCCGGCCCCTTCGACTCCATCATCGGTGTAGAAACCGAGCTAGTCCTCAAGCGTTTCCTCACCGGCATGCCCGGCAAATTCGAAGCCGCCAAAGGCAACCCAAAAATGTGCGCCACCCTCATCTCCTGCGACGGCGCCACCGGCCGAGCCCACCACATCCAACGCATCATGCTAGGCGAATAACTCTCTTTTAGATTCTCCGATCTCCACTTCAAAAGCTAATCGCAGATAATCCATTGGTACGTATCTCCGCTTCACGACTACAGCGATCGACGAGGACTCCCGCAAGCCTCGTGGAGTATTCATGGAAGCGCTATTGCTTCTGGACTCGGGAAATTTGGATCAGACTGAATGGCAGCATCTTAGGGAGATTCTGGACTGGTTCAATAAGAATCTCCCCACGCCACCAAAGAAATTCGTCGCAAGTCGCGCTATCTTCTGGTTCAAGCCAACCGCCGAAGAGAGTATCAGTAGGATTTGGGATATGGTTCAT
>Ga0302308_10000284_pt1 | contig 45404 bp, 41 predicted proteins | sample III_Palsa_E3_3_FD_200531 | JGI IMG/M metagenome (GOLD analysis project Ga0302308, IMG submission 200531) | Peat permafrost microbial communities from Stordalen Mire near Abisko, Sweden - III_Palsa_E3_3 | ecosystem: Environmental > Terrestrial > Soil > Palsa > Peat permafrost | place: Sweden...
CACGTCGGAAGGAACGCGCATGCGCATCGGATTCATCGGGCTGGGTGCAATGGGCTTGCCCATGGCGGGACACCTGGTGGCTGCCGGCCACGACGTCAGCGTCGCCTCGCGCGGCCGGGGGCCGATCGACGGGGCCGTGTCGCTAGGGGCCACCGACGGAGGCTCGCCCCTCGGGGTGGCCCAAGCCTCCGACGTCATCATCTTGTGCGTTCCCAACTCGCCCGAGGTGGTGGAGGTGATCGACGCCATGTTGCCGGCGCTGGGCGCCGGCAAGACCGTCATCGACACGTCGACCATCGACCCCGAGGTGGAGCGGGCGCAGCACGCACGGGTGGGGGAGGCGGGCGCACGCTATCTCGATGCGCCGCTCTCGGGCGGCACGGCCGGCGCGCAGAAGGGCACGCTCACCCTGATGGTCGGCGGTGACGCCGACACGTTGGCCGACATGGAGCCGGCGCTCCAGCCCTTCGCCGGGCTCGTGGTGCACGTGGGAGGCCCGGGCATGGGCCAGGTCGTCAAGCTGTGCAACCAGGTGATCTACGCGGCGCAGATGACGGCGACGGCCGAGGCGACGGCCATGGCCCTCCGGTCCGGAGTCGACATGGACAAGCTGCTGCTCGTGCTCACTCATGCCACCGGCGACTGCGTGGCGGTGCGGACGCGCCTGCCCGTCCCCGGTGTGATCCCCGAGAGCCCGGCGTCGAACGGATGGCAACCCGGCTTCATGACCGACCTCATGGCCAAGGACCTCGACCTCGCCCTGGCCTACGCAGCGCGCTGCGGCGTGCCCCTGCCGACGACCGCCACGGCACGCCAGCTGCTCACGGCCGCCAGCACGGCCGGGTACGGGCGCCAGGACTTCTCGGCGGTGGCCAAGGTCGTGCTGGCGCTGGCCGGCGCCCAATGAGTGGCATCGCTCAGTTGCCAACCCCCGCGCTCATCCTGGCGGCCGATCATCGCGCCCGCGCCATGGTCACCACCGAGAACTGGGCCGAGTTCTTCGCGGCGTTGGCCCAGGCGCTGCCCTCTTGCGACGGAATCCTGGCCACCGCCCAACCGCTGGACGCGCTGGCGGCGGGGGGCCATCTCACCGCGCTGCACCGCACCTACCTCTCCATCAATCGCACGGGTCTGGCCGGCTCCGTCTTCGAGCTGGACGACCGCCTGGTGGCGAGCGTGCCCCGGGCGGCCGCCGAGGGCTGGTCGGGCGTGAAGCACATGACACGCATCGACATGGACGATCCACGCACGGCCCCCGCGCTCGAGCTGCTGGGCCAGGTGCTCGAGCAGGCGAAGCAGGCGGGGCTCGATGCGCTCATTGAGCCGCTGGGGTGGGAGGGGGGGCGGATCCGTCGGGACACGGATGCCATCGTGCTGGCGTCGATCATCGTCCACGACATGGGCGCGCCGGTAATTAAGGTGCCGGTGCCGGCGGTCGCTCCCGGCGCCGAGCGCCAGCGCGCCGTGGCCCGAGTGGTGGCCAGTGTGGGTGTGCCCGTCCTCTTCCTCGGCGGCCCGCGCACCGCGGCCGGGCGCGACGCGGTGTTCGACGAGGTGCGCGACGTGATGGAAGGCGGTGGAGCGGGCATGGCGATGGGGCGCACGATCTACCAGGACCCCGACCCGGCCGAAGCGGCCGGACTGGTGCGCGCCCTGGTGCACGGCCGATGATCCTCACCATCGACTTCGGCACCTCGGTCACCAAGGTCGGCTTGTGGGGCGATGACGGCCTGGTGGCGCTGGCCCGGGCCGAGCTGACCACGACCTACCCGCAGGTGGGCTGGGCGGAGCAGGACCCGCTGCGCTGGTGGACGTCGCTCGTCATCGCCTGCGCCGAGGCCCGCGCCAAGGCTCCCCTGGCCTTCGCTGCCGTCGACGTGGTGTCCTGCTCGGGCGCCCGCCAGACCTTCGTCCCCGTCAGCGCGGACGGTGATCCGATCGGCAAGGGCATCCTGTGGTCGGACCACCGGGGGGCTGCCGAGGCGCGGGTACTGGCCGAACGCATGGGAGGCGACGACATCAACCGGGCCCGGACCGGGATCCCGCTCGACGCCGGCGCCGTGGCGGCCAAGCTGGCGTGGCTGGCCGAGCACCAGCCGGAGCGGATCGAGGCGGCCCGCGTGGTGCTGTCGCCCCGCGATTTCATGGTGTACCGCATGACCGACCAGCTGGTGACCGACGCCACGTTCGCCTCCCGCTCCGGCCTCTACGACTTCGACGGCAACGCCGTGCGCGAGCTGGCCGGGCCCGCCCTGGGCAAGCTCCCGAGCGTGGTCCCGTCGGACACCGTCGTCGGCCAGCTCAAGCCCGTCCCGGCGGCTGAGCTCGGGTTGCGCCCGGGGGTCCCCATCGTCATCGGCGCCGGTGACCGGCAATGCGAGGTGCTGGGGTCCGGAGCGTCGGAACATCACCCGATGGTGAGCTGGGGCACGACGGCCAACGTCTCGGTGCCGGTGCAGGAACGCCCCGTGCCCTCGCCCGCCGGCGCGGTGGTGACCCGCGCCGCCGACGGAGGCTGGCTGCTCGAAGGCGGGCTGTCCGCGGCCGGTTCCTTCCTGGCCTGGCTGGCCCGGCTGCTCGACCGCAGCACCGACGAGTTGGGACGACTGGCCGCCGAGAGCGCTCCCGGAGCGCGGGGCGTGGTCGCCGTGCCGTGGCTCGACGGTGCCCGCGCCCCGTGGTGGCGCGACGATGCCAGGGCGGGGTTCATGGGGCTCGGCGCCGCCCATGGTGCCCCCGACATGGCACGGGCCGTAGTGGAGTCCGTTGCCTGGGACGTGGTGCGGGTGATGGAAGTGGTCACGGTCGGGCGACTCGGCGGCTCGACCGCGGAAGGGGTGACACTGGGTGGCGCCGGGTCCGGCTTGCCGGTGTGGGTCGAGGTCCTCACCTCCGTGCTCGGCCTTCCTGCGCTGCGCCACCGCTCCGGAGAGGCCGCATCGGCCGGGGCGGCGCTCCTGGCCGGCAAGGCCCTGGGCATGGGGCTGACGCTCGACCAGCTCGACCCTGTGGCAGCCGTGATCGTGCCGAACCCGGCCGCAGTCGAGCTCTACCGCGGGCTGCGGCTGCGGGTCGACCACGTGGCCGAGGCCGTGCTCGCCGCCACCGAGTCGCTCCCGGGAACCGGTTACCCAGCGCCCTGACCCGTGCGCGTCGAGCTGGCCTACGGCCGCCACGGGACAGCGGTCGAGGTCCCCGACAGCGCCGAGGTCATCCTCCCGACGGACGAGCCGGGGTTGACGGACGAGGCCGCGGCGGTCACCGCGGCCTTGCTGAGCCCATGGGCCGGACCGCCGCTGCAGCAACTCGCGGCAGGAGCGGAGCGGGTGGTTGTCGTCTTTCCCGACCTGACGCGTCCCATGCCGAACCGCACCGTACTTCCACCATTGCTGGCGGAGCTCGACCGCTGCGGGGTGGCCGACGACCGCATCACACTGCTGTGCGCCACCGGGACCCACCGGCAGGCCACGGTGGCCGAGATGCTGGAGCTCGTTGGGCCCGGGATCGTCGAGCGCTACGGGATCGTCGATCACGACGCGACCAGTACGACGCACGTCAGCGTGGGAGAGGTCGACGGTGTGCCGGTGCTCCTCCAGCGCGAGTACGTCGAGGCCGACCTGCGCGTCGTCACCGGATTCGTCGAGCCCCACTTCTTTGCCGGCTTCAGCGGCGGGCCGAAGGCGGTGTGCCCGGGCCTCGCCGCCAGCGCGACCATCCTGGAGGCACACCACCCGCGCCGCATCGCCGATGCCCGGGCGACCTTCGTGACGAGGACGGGCAACCCCGTCCACGACTTTGTACGAGCGGCCACCGCGCTGGCGCCCCCCCAGCTCTCGGTCGACGTCGCCATCAACCGGGCCCGCCAGGTGACGGCCGTCTTCGCGGGCCCGCTGCCCGCAGCGCACGATGTCGCCTGTGCCCACGTGCAGTCGTCGGCCGTGCGCACGGTCGACGCAGCGTTCGACCTGGTCGTGTCGACGAACGGCGGGTACCCGCTGGACCGCAACCTCTACCAGGCGGTCAAGGGCATGGCGGCGGCGGGACGCATTGTGCGGCCGGGCGGGATCATCGTCATGGCGGCCGCCTGCGAGGACGGCATTCCGGTCGACGGAGCCTTCGCGCGCATTCTGGCGGCGGCGCGCACGCCGGCCGACCTGGCCGGCGCCGCGGGGGCGCCCGAGCTCGATCGCTGGCAGGCACAGGTCCTCGGGCGCGTGCTCGCCCGGGCCGAGGTGCAACTCCACACCGACACGCTGGACGGACCCCCGCTCCCGGAGGCGCTGTTGACGCCGGCGCCGGACCTCGACGGCGCCGTGGCGGCCGCCCTGGAGCGCCTCGGAACCGGAGCACGTGTGGCCGTCCTGCCGGAGGGCCCCCTCACCGTGGCGACGGTGCGCCCACAACCGTGACGCGGGGTTGCGAGGGACTCCAGGGCTTCTAAAGAAAATCCCAGGGCCGGACGACAATTGCCGGACCAGAGCAGGAGCGACCTGCTTGGCGCAGGCGTCTGTCGCTGGTCCGCCCGGCTCTCCGCGAGGAAATCACATGACCAACCTTTCAGGTTTTGCCGTCCTCGAGGACCTGCCTGCCGGCGTGCGCCTGGCCGAGATCGCGCAGCGCATCGCCGAGACCGTGGCCGGACCGGCTGCCTACGACGTCGATCTGCACGCCCGCTTTCCGGCCGAATCGCTGGCGGCCCTGAAGGAGGAGCGTGTGCTCTCGGCCCTGGTTCCCGTCGAGCAAGGCGGGATGGGGGCCACGCTGACGGACGTGAGCAATGCAGTCCGCATACTGAGCCGCTCCTGCGCGGCGACGGGGTCGATGCTCGGCATGCACATCGAGCAGCTGTTCCTGCTCCTCCGGTTTGGCAATACGCCCGCGCTCCGTCGGATCGTCGACGAAGTCGTCGAAGAGCAACTGCTCATGGCCAATGCCATCAGCGAAGTGGGGCTCGGCGGCGACGTGATGCGAAGCATCGCCGCCCTCGAGCCCGAAGGCGACGGGTGGCGTTTCGACAAGCAGGCGCTTGCCGTCTCCTTCGGTTCTGACGCCGACCTCATCCTTTCGACGGCCCGACGCTCCGCCGACGCCCCAGACTACAACCAGGTGCTGGCGCTCCTGCGCGCGGCCGAATGCACCCTCGAGCCAACGAGTGAGTGGGACACGCTCGGTCTGCGCGGCACCTGCAGCGCGGGACTCCATATCAGCGCTCATGTGACGGCTGACGACCTGTTCCCGGTGCCGTTCTCAGTGATCGCCAATGGCGGCGCCGCCCAACTGCGCCACGTCACGCTCACTGCGGTGTGGACCGGCCTGGCCGAGGCAGCCATGGAGGAGGCGCACAAGACCGTACGCACCGCGGCCCGGCGCAGCATCGGCACCACCCCCCAGTCGGCTCTGCGGCTGGCCGAGATCTACACCGAGGTGCAGGCGGCGCGCTGCACGCTGGCCGATGCGCAGCGCCAGATGGAGGAAGCCATTGAGTCCAACGGCTTCGAACACGTCGGGCTCATCATGAGCCTGCGCAACGTCAAGGTCGTCACCTCCACTGCCGCCATGCGGGCTGCCACTGCGGCCTTGCAAATTTGCGGCATCAATGGTTTCCAGCGCGGTGAGGACCGACCGCTCGAACGGATTTTGCGCGACGCCTGCGGCAGCTTGATCATGATCAGCAACGATCGCTACTTGCTCGAGAACGCGGAGATGTTCGCCGTCCGCAAGACCATTTGAGTCGAGCGGGAAGCCGGCCGGGGCGGTATCGTCCACACTGAGGTTGGGATCGTGAAGGTGGGAACGACAACAAAGTCTGTCCTCGTGACAGCGCAAGATCGGCGCGCCACTGCAGTGGCGCCGCTTTGAGGAGCCGGGTGCTTTCCCCTGACAGCGTGGAGTCCTTTGCCGTCTGGCTGGGGACACCTGACAGACCGCATTTCGCCTGGTTGGACTTTCCCGAGGACCGGCGCGTTGTCGGCGCCGTGGTCCTCTGCCCGACGATGGGGTTGGAAGCGGTCTATTCGGCCCGTGCGCTCCGGGACCTGGCTCAACGGTTGGCGGCGTCGGGTTGGTTGGCGATCCGGGTGGATTACGCGGGCATGGGGGACTCCGCGGGATCGTGGACCGATCCCGACCTGGTCGCCGAGTGGTGCGGCGGTATCCGCGAAGCCATCGACTACGCCCGTGGCTTCGGTGTGGCGCGGGTGGCGTTGGTGGGTCTCCGACTCGGCGCCACACTCGCCGCCGCCGAGCTCGCCCGTGGCGGGGGGGTAGACGACCTCGTGCTCTGGGACCCGTGCGCGACCGGAAAGGCGTTCCTGCGCGAGCAGCGCGCGCTGTGGGCCTTCCTGCGGAGCCAGGCCATCGAATGGGGGGTGCTGAGAGAGGACCAGGTGTGGGGTTCGGGGGACACGATCGACGCTGGGTCATTCGAAGCGCCCGGCGTGATGTTCTCCGCCTCGACCGTCGAGGAGCTCGAACCGCTGGCTATCGCTCCGAGCGACCGGGTCCTCGCCCCTCGGGAACTGATCCTGACGCGGGAGGGACGGAAGGTCCCCCGCGCCCTGGCTGAAAGGGAGTCGCTGCCCGACGTCGAATTCCTCGAGATCAGCGGGCAGGAAAGCCTTCTCGAGGTCAGCGCCGTCACCCCCGAGCCGACGCTCAATCAAATCCTCTCCTGGCTCACCCCAGCCGACCCGGCGGTGAGCCGGTTGGAGCTCCCGCATGAGCACGCGGCGGCCGTACATCGGACCGAGGGTGGGCCAGGCATCGTCGAGTGTCCACTCACCATGGGCCCGCTCCGCCTCTTTGGGATACTGAGCGAACGCGAGGACCGGGTCGAGACGCCGGTTCCCACCGTCGTGTTCTTCAACGCAGGTCGGATGGACCATCAGGGTCCGGCCCGGCTCTGGGTGGACCTGGCCCGAGCGTGCGCGGCTGACGGCTTACGATGCCTGCGCGTTGATCTAAGCGGGCTGGGCGATAGCCCCACCAGGCCGGGACGAACGGAAGGGGTGGAGTTTCCCGCTGACGGCCTCGAGGACGTCGCCGACATACGTCGGGACATCAGCGCCGCATTCGGCCCGCAGGTGCAGCTTGTCGGGCTGTGCTCCGGCGGCCACTTCGCCATTGAGAGTGCCCTGGCCGAACCCGCGCTCTCCGTGTGTGTCGTCAACCCCGCCATTTCGATCTTCCCATGGGACTTTCGATCGGAGCGGCGCTTCGAGCCCAACGAGGAATCGGCGCTGCCGGAGCGCGATTCCTCCCACCCCTTGATGTCTCGGATGATGGCGAAGCTCGGGCCTCTCAAGGACGCCGCGCGAAAGACCCCTCTCGGATGGTGGGTGCTCAAGCGATTCTTCGTGAAGGTGAGTCCCGCCCAGATCTTCGAACGCTTGACCCAGTCCGGTGTCGAAGTCCTGGTCGTCGCCGGAGAGGCTGAGGACCATCGACTCCGCGAGGGTGAGCAGCGTCGGTACCGTTCGTTGAACCGGAAGGACTCCTTCACCATGGAGGTGTTCCCCGACCTGGAGCACACCCTGCTGGAGCGAACGGGACGTGACCGTGTCTCCAGGCTCATGCACACCTTTCTCGTTCGCGGTGGCGTCGACGCCAGTGAGATCGGCGCGGCTGGCACACCCGGCGATGCGCTGCGCAGAGTCCACGACTAGGGTCGAGCGCGTTCGGCTGGAAACTGAGATGGCGGGCACCGCTGGGTTGGCGGTATGTGCTGAATTCTCCAGCGAGGACGCGACACGTGACGGATGCCTGCTCAGGAGTTGGATGGTTCATGAATGCTCAAGCCCCCGTCAACGTTTTCGATAGGACGCCGTGAGCCTCGAGGTTTTTGAAGACTGGGAATCCGAGGTGCGCGGCTACATCCGCCTCTTTCCGACGACGTTCGACGCTGCGCGAGGGTCCGTCCTGATCGGCGAGGACGGAGCGGAGTACATCGACTTCTTCGCCGGAGCCGGAACGCTGAACTACGGACACAACAATCCGTTGTTCAAGCAGGCAATTCTCGAATACATCGAACGTGACGGAATTGTTCACGCGCTCGACATGGCCACTCGGGCAAAGCGTGAGTTCATCGAGACGTTTCGCGACCTGATTCTCAGCCCGCGCGGGCTGCGGTACAAGCTGCAGTTCACCGGACCGACGGGGGCGAATGCAACGGAGGCAGCGATCAAGCTCGCACGACTGGCGACCGGGCGGACAAGCGTCATTGCATTCACGCACGGGTACCACGGGCTGAGCCTCGGGGCCCTCGCCACGACGGCGGCGCGCCAGTATCGGTCAGCGGCTGGTGTGCCGCTGGGCAACGTGACGTTTGCCGCGTACGAGGACTACTTCGGTGCCGACGTCGACACGATCGCGCTCCTCGCCAAGCAGCTCGAAGACCCATCGAGTGGCGTCGACCGGCCTGCGGCCATCATCGTCGAGACCATTCAAGGCGAGGGCGGAGTCACCGCCGCGAGTGCTGAATGGTTGCGTCGCCTCGCCTCGCTCGCCCTTGAGCACGAGGTTCCACTGATTGTCGACGACATCCAAGCGGGGTGCGGCCGCTCTGGCGATTTCTTCAGCTTCGAGCGGTCCGGCATTCAGCCCGACATGGTCGTCCTCTCCAAGTCGATCTCGGGGTACGGATTGCCGATGTCACTCGTGCTGATCAGGCCAGATCTCGACGTATGGGAACCGGGAGGTCACACGGGCACGTTCCGAGGCAACAACCTCGCCTTTGTCGGGGCAACGGCTGCTCTGCGCACGTACTGGACCGACGGGCTCTTCAGTGCTGAAATCAAGCGTAAGGGCGAATTGCTACGGAGTCGCCTGGAGGCCATCGCGGCGCGTTATCCCGGTCGACTCGAAGCGTCCGGGCGCGGCTTGTTCCGGGGGATCGCCTCGCTTACCGACCCGAGTTTCGGGGCGCGGGTGTCGCAGGAATCGTTTGCGCGTGGCGTCGTCATCGAGACAGCGGGGACCTACTCCGAGGTCCTCAAGTTCCTGCCCCCGCTCACCACCGATGACGACATGCTGCTCAGAGGCTTGGACGTCGTCGCGGGCGTCATCGAAAACCAGTTCGCGGCGCTGACGGGATGACGCGGCCTCCTGAAGATCAAGGGCGCATCGGGGACCGAGGGGATGGAGCGGTCACATCAGAGGTGGCCCCGTTGTGCCCTTCGATACGCACCACGCTCACCGTCGACGCGATGAGGTCTCGGAGCTCATCGAGATCCGGGGTCGTGCCGGCGACATGGAAAACGTGCGCCTCGGAGCCCTCCCGCCAATCGATTCGCTGACCCGGCCCTCTGACAAGCACGATCTCGTCGACACCCTCGAGCTGGCGGAGGTCGGAGAGGCCCTCGACGCTGTCAATCCACTCGACGTCGGTCTGAGGAAAGACGTAGAGGAGGTACGCGATCCGGGAGCATTCGACCGGCCCTTTCAGTCCGACGGCGTCACGCACCGCCAGGCGGAGCGCGGTGCGCAAAATGCTGAAGCCCGAAGCGCGCTCGACCATTTCGGAGATTCCACCGCCCGGCCGCCCGTTCACCTCAATGATTACTGGTCCGTCATCCGTGAGCTTGATCTCGGTGTGGAGGCAGCCTGACTCCACACCGAGAGCCTGTGCGGCTTCGGTAGCCGCCTGGAAAACTTCGGCCTCGAGCTCAGGAGAGAGTGCACTGGGCGTGAAGTAACCGGTCTCACGGAAAGGCCACAGGAAGGGCGTGCGGGCACTAATGGCCGCGTGTTCGACGTTGCCGTTCTCCACCACGCTCTCCACGGAGACGAAGCCTGCGAATCCACTGCCGGCGAGGTCCGTGCCTGCGTCGGGCACGAATCGTTCAAGTACGTAGTCCTCGTTTGGTGCGTCGCGCCGCCCGCGCAGGAGCTCGAGCGTGGTGTGGAGCTCCGAGGCTGACGAAATGGGCAGAGTGTCTCGACTGGCCGAGCCGTAACGTGGTTTCAGTACTGCTGGGTAGGTGAACGCGAATCCGATTTCCGTGATGGCGGCACCGTCAGCATCCTTGTCGATGACCGAGATCATGGGGACCGGGAGCCCAGCCGAGGCGAGTGCGTCGCGCTGTGCGAATTTGTCCGTGAGCAACTTCGCCGTATCGAGGCTGTGGAACGGGAGCCACAGCAGCTCGGCAAGGCCGGCCGTCCAGACCAGATCGGAGTCGTGAATCGACAGCACTCCATCGGGCTCGTGCTCTCGCAGAGCGGCGGCAACGCGCTCCAGGTCGCGGTCCGACGAGTCGATCACGGGGCCGAACTTGCGCAGCAGCCGCGCCGTCGTCGGCGCGTTGGGCTTCGAGTGGTCGACGACCCACACCAGGCGGCACACCCCTTCAGCCGCTTGTGTGATCGACAGCGGAGCGAAGGAAAGCGGGTCGTAGACGTAGGCGAGGGCGGGGAGCGATGCCACGGCTCGACTCAGGCCGCCTGAGATTCAGCGCCGAAATGCGCATTGAGGCCGACCTCGTAGCCAGCGGGATCCTCGACGACAGAAGATCCTGAAGTGTCGGTCATGTCATTTCCTCGCCGAGCGTCGAACGGACCAGCAGCAGACGAGTGTGCCAGCTAGCCGGAGTTTATGGGCACTGCCTGCGTGCCTCCTGAGTCCCTGCGACTGCTTCTCGCAGATCCGCGACGCGAGGGAGTGGCGAAGATCTCTGTCATGGACAACCGATGTCCGGCGGGAGCGAAGGTGTCAGCGACGACGCTGGCTCCCGGCGAAGACGACGGATGCGCTCTCGCCTGTTGTCCACCTGTCCGACACGGCCGCCACGTGATATCGGCCGATTCGAGCGGGCGGACTTCGGGGCTGAGCACCCACCTTCCCTGACGCATGTGTCAGAGATAGAGTCCCCAGCCGGTGGCCACCGATCCGTTGTTCGACTTCGCCGTTCCCGAAGACCTGCTGCGTGAAGCGGTCTCCCAGGTCCGGGATCCCGACGTGGTGGCGGACCTCGATGTCATGCCGGGTACGGGTGAGGGCAAGCCGCCGGCGCTGATCGGCATCCTCAAGAGCTCGGGCTACGCCCCCCTGGTGCTCCTCACGGCAGCGGCCATTGTGCCGGGCACCTTCGGCAACGGCATCGCCCTGATCGGCAAGAACCTCGAGACCTCATTCCACATGTCCAACGCGTCGCTCGGTGCCGTGGCCTTCATCGCCCAAGTGTCCCAGCTCCTCTGGGCCGTCCCTCTGGCGGTGTGGGCCGACCGCGGCAGCCGCAAGAAGGTGGCCGCCATCGCCCTGCTGGTCTTTGCCGCCTTCGGAAGTCTGATGGCGATCTCGCCCAACGTCTGGGCCTTTGCCTTCCTGTACCTCGCCGCCTCCGTCGGCACCGGAGTCAACAACACGGTGCACAACTCGTACCTTTCCGACGCCTACCCCACCGAGTCGCGGGGGCGGATCTTCAGCTGGCACAACCTGTCCGACCCGTTGTCGCAGACGATCGGGATCCTGATCTTCGGCTACGTCGTCACCGTCTCGCACGACTGGCGCTACGGCCTGCTCGTGGCGCTGGCCGGCATTCCGCTCGGTTTCGCCCTCTTCACACTGCGCGAGCCTGAGAAAGGGGCCAACGAGAGCAGCCACATCCTCAAGGCATCTGGCATGGACCTCCACAGCCAGCAGGAGAAGGCACCCCGCGTGCTGCTCGGCTCCGCCGTGACCAGGCTGCTGCGGGTCCGCTCCCTCTACTTCGAGCTCGTGGCGGTGGCCATCCTCGGCTTCGCCGGGACCGGTGCGCCGCTGTTCGGCAACCTGTTCTTCATCGACAAGTTCCACCTCGACACGGCGTCACGGAGCGAGGTGTACGCCATCATTGGCCTGGCTGCCTTTCTCGGCCTTCCGTTGGCGTACGTCTTCGGTGACCGCTACTTCCGGCGCGCCCCGCAGCGCCCCCTCGTCATCGCCGGCATCTGCATCACGGCCTACGGGGGCCTCTTCGTCCTGTCGCTCTATGTGTCCCAGCTCTGGCTGTGCGTGACCTTGCAATTCCTGGCCAGCGCCGCGGTGTCGCCGCTGGCCATCTGTATCTTCCTGACGTTGGCCGCCACGGCCCCGCCCGAAATGCGCACCATCTGCTTCGCCATGTTCGGGGTCTACTCGCTCGTCTTCGGCGGTTTCACCGGCTCGGTGCTACTCGGGGCGGTGTCCGACGCCATAGGCGGTCTGCACGGCATTGTCGTAGCGCTGACCATCATCTTCCCGGTCTGCGCCGTCGGTGGGCTCCTGCTCGTCATCGGGTCGCGCAGCGTGCGGCGCGACATCACGCTCGTCATCGAAGACGTCCTGGAGCGCTACGCCGAGGGCAAACGGCGCGAGGCCGGCGGGGAGATCCCCGCGCTGCAGGTCCACAACCTCGATTTCTTCTACGGCACCAATCAGGTGCTCTTCGACGTCAACGTCGAGATCGAGCAGGGGGAGATGGTGGCCTTGCTCGGGACGAACGGCGCCGGCAAGTCCACATTGCTTCGCGCGGTCTCGGGGTTGTCCCATCCGCACCGCGGGGTGATCCGCCTGTTTGGTATGAACTCGACCTACCTGGAACCGGAGCAGATCATCGACGAAGGCGTGGCCCTGTTGGTTGGGGGGAAGATGACCTTCCCCGGGCTCAGCGTGCGCGAGAACCTGCGTATCGGGAGCCATACATTGCGGAAGGACCGGGCCAAGACGCAGAAGGCGCACGACGAGGCGCTGGCGGCCTTCCCCGAGTTGGCGATGCGGCTCGACCAGCCGGCCGGGACGCTTTCGGGTGGCGAGCAGCAGATGCTCGCCCTGTCGCGGGTGATGATGACCGCCCCACGGCTCTTAATGATCGACGAGCTGGCCCTCGGCCTCGCCCCTATGACCGTGGAGCGCCTCATGGCCATGGTGCGGCGCATCAACGACTCGGGCACCACGGTCATTCTGGTGGAGCAGAGCCTGAACCGGGCCCTCAGCCTGGCCCAGCGCTGCTTCTTCATGGAGCGGGGCGAGATCCGCTTCGACGGGCCCACGGCCGAGCTCATGGCACGCGACGACCTCCTGCGCCCCGTCTTCCTCGGTACCGCCACCGCCGGTCTGTCCTAGGCATCCGTGCTGGCGTTCTCCGCTCCCAACTTCGTCCTCATTCAGGGCCTGTTCTACGGGTTGGGCTACGGGCTGCTGGCGCTGGGCCTGGTCCTCGTCTACCGCACCAACCGGGTCCTGAATTTCGCCCAGGGCCAGATCGGGGTCATCGCAGCCGTCTTCCTCGTCAAGCTGACGGCGGACTTCCACTTCAACTACTGGTTCGCGCTGGTGCTCTCCATCGGGTTGGCCGCCCTGGCCGGAGCGCTGTCCGAGCTGCTGTTGCGCCGGCTTTTCAGCCGCCCCCGTGTCCTCGTGATGGTGGCCACCATCGGGTTGAGCTACGTGCTGCTGGCGCTCACCGCGCTGCCGTTCATCCGACCGTCCAACCTCTACAAGCCGGTGCCGGTGCCGTTCGACCTGCAGTTCTCGCTCGGCCCGTTCATCATCACGCCCACCGAGGTGCTCACGCTGATTGTGGCGCCCATCGTCACGCTCGTTTTGGTGCTCGCGGTCCGGTTCACCTCGTGGGGGCTGTCCATGCGCGCCATGTCGGAGAACGCGGACTCCGCCCGCCTCTCGGGTGTCTGGATCCGCCGCACCTCCACGCTGACGTGGACCGTGGCCGGCGCACTGTCGGCCTTCACGGCCATCCTCAACGCGCCCAACCAGACCAGTGCGCTGACCCAGGCCCTCTCGCCCGACCTGCTCCTGTACGCGCTCACGGCGGCACTCATCGGGGCCATGGTCAACCTGACGGTGGCCTTCATCGCCGGCATCGGCATGGGGGTCTTTCTCGAGTTGCTCGAGTGGAATATCCCCTCACCGGCCAAGCAGCAACTCATCATCTTCGTCGTCGTCATGGTCGTCCTCCTGGTGCGGGTCGGTGCCCTGCGCAAGGGAGCACGGACAGGGGAGCGGAGCACTTGGCAGCACGGGGCGGCCACCACCCTGCGGGTCGGGGTCGATCAGTTGCGGCGCCGCGTCTCGGTCACCGGGATCTGGCTCACCATTGCTGCCGCCGTCCTGTTGCCCTTCGCGCTCTCCGTCGGCAACAACGTCCTGTTCAGCCAGATCTGCATCTACGCGGTCATCGCCCTGAGCCTGACCATGCTCACGGGCTGGGCAGGCCAGGTCTCGCTTGGGCAGTTCGGCCTCGTCGCCGTCGGGGCGCTGGTGGCCGTGCACCTCGGGACGTCGCTGCCCCTGCCCATCGTGATGCTCTACGGCGGCGTGGTCACCGCGTTGGTGGCCATCCTGATTGGGCTGCCGGCGCTGCGCATGCCCGGGCTCTTCCTGGCCGTGACGACGCTGGCGTTCGCCATCTTCATGCAGAGCGCGGTGCTGGCCACGCCCTGCATCACGCTGCTCGGCATCAACAAGACCCTGTGCACGGGCCTGCCCGACCCCGGCTACACCTACATCGGGCGCCCCTCGCTGTTCGGCATCAGCCTGGCCTCCCAGCAGTCCTTCGCCTGGTTCTCCCTTGGCGTGCTGTTGCTGTCCGTGTTCATGGTGCGGATCTGGCGGGACAGAGGCGTGGCGCGCCGCCTTGTCGCCGTGCGGGACAACGAGCTCACCGCGGCAGCCATGGGAATCCCGATCCTGCGCACGAAGCTTCTCGCCTTCGGACTCTCCGGCTTCATGGCCGGGTATGCGGGAGTGTGCTTCGCCTTCGCCACGCAGCAGCTCAACAACACCGACATCACGTTCGACCCCACGACCTCCTTCGTCATCATCTCCATGGTCGTCATCGGGGGCCTGGGTTCCATTCCCGGCGCCATCCTCGGCGCCATCTATCTCGAGGGGTTGCCCGCGCTCTTCGGTGCCAACCAGACGATCCAGTTCATCACCAGCGGCCTGGGGCTGATTTTGTTCATTCTCTACCTGCCGGGCGGGTTGGCCGAGGTGTTGCACCGTACCGGGGACGCCGTCACGCTGGGCATCCGCGCCGCACAGGAACGGCTGAGCTCGCGGCGCGCCGGACCCCCGGTCACGCCGACGCTGGTCCCCGACGGGGCCGAGCAATGACCGCCGTAGCCGAGAGCCCCGTCGCGGTGCACGCCGCTCGCCTCAGGGTCGAGGGCCTGCAGGTTCAATTCGGGGGCGTGCATGCCCTCAACGGAGTGACCTTCGAGGCCGAGCCCGGCTCCATCGTGGGGTTGATCGGCGCCAACGGGTCGGGCAAGACGACCACGCTCGACGTCATTTCGGGGTTGGTGGCTCCCCGGTCGGGCAGCGTGCACCTGGACGACACCGACCTGGCCGAGTACCTGCCGGAGGAACGCCTCAGCATCGGCATGGTGCGCTCTTTCCAAGACTGCCGTCTGTTCCCGGAGCTCACCGTGCTCGACGTCCTGCTGCTCAGCGAGGACGCCCGCAAGGAGGTGGCGATCATCTCCACCACGCTCCGCCTGCCTTGGGCGCGGCGGACCGAGCGGCGCAAGCACGAGGCAGTGGATCAGGTCATTGCCGCTTTCGGACTGGAGCGGTTCCGGCATCACCGCACCGCGGAGCTGTCCACCGGGACGCGCCGGGTGGTCGACCTGGCTTCCATCGTGCTGGCCAAGCCGCGCCTGTTGCTCCTCGACGAGCCCACGGCGGGTATCGCCCAGCGGGAGGCCGAGGCCTTCATTCCGCTGCTGCAGCGGATCCACGAGGTGGCGGACACCACCATCGTCTTGGTGGAGCATGACGTGCCCCTCGTCTTCGCGCTGTGCAGCACCGTTGTCGTGATGGAGCTCGGCCGCGTGGTTAGTGCCGGGCCGCCTGAAGTGATCCGCGCTGACGCGAAGGCGCTAGCCGCCTACCTTGGTGCGAGCGACGAGGCCATCATGGCGTCGGGCCCCATCGCGGAGGGCGGCGGTGCAGATCGCCGTGAAGGAGGGTGACGATGGAAGCCACGACGGAGATTTCTGCGCACCGGGGGGCGGCCTTCCATCCCCTGGCGCCGTTGGGCCGGTCCTGGCGGCGCCTGCGCCGGCGTCCGCGCGCCACCCAAGTACGGACCGCGCTCATCGCCATCGCCATCGTCGTCGGGCTCGTCGCCTGGCTCGTCCTGGCCCCTACCGGTACGCCGGGCGGATCGGGCAGCGCCGGCGCGGCGATGGTGGCCTCGTCGAGCACCAAAGCGACGCCGGTCACGCAGGCCAGTACGAGCAGCCGCGGCGTGACCGCCACGACCATCAACGTGGTCTTCCCCGTGGTGGCCATCAACAGCCTGGCCGGCAAGGAGGGCTTCGCCGAGGACAAGGAGTACAACGAGCAGGTTCCCGCGATTCACCTCTTCGTGAACCAGATCAACAACAGCGGCGGCATTAACGGCCGCAAGATCAACCCGATCATCGTCCAGTTCGACCCGACCAACGACGCCAACATGCAGGCGCTGTGCCAGCAGTGGACCCAGGGCAGCCCGGCGGTCTTCGCCGTTGTCGACGGGATCGGGAGTTGGGAAGAGGACGATCAGCTCTGCGTCGCCCAACAAGGCCAGACCCCGCTCATCAGCGCCTGGTCGACCACGACGAACTGGACCAACCTGGGCTCGCCCTATCTCTGGTGGACCGGGCCGGACATGACCCCTGTGTTGGCCGCGGTGGTGCAGTGGGGGGAGAGCTCGGGTCGCCTCGGCCACGGCAAGAAGGTCGGCGTCGTGGTGTCGGACCAAGCGCCGGACCAGGACGCGTTGAACGACTACCTGCTCCCGGATCTCAAGAAGATCGGCATCACCCCTCTGGTCGAGACCGTGGCCGGCGGCACGGACCAGACGGCCGAGACCAACACCGATGCACAGCTCGCAGTAGAGAAGTTCAAGGCGGCCGGCGTGCAGTCGGTCATCCCGCTGTTGCGCGAGAACGTCTTCTTCCCCTACGTCGCGGCCGAGACGGCCCAGCAGTACTACCCCCAACTCCTCCTGAGCGACTACCAGTCAACGGTGACGGTCGCGCTGGGCCTGATCCCTGTCCCCTACGAGCAGGCGCTGAACGGGCAGGAGGGCGTGACGACACAGACGCTGGGCGGTTTCGACGACAACCGGCCCGAGAGCCAGGGTGGCTACGACCCTGGTGTGCGCTCCTGCTACAACACGTGGCACGCGTACCACCCCAAGCCGATCGCGGGCACGACGAGCTTCTACATCGAGGAGCAGGGACCCATTCAGGCGTGGTGCGGGGCCATCCGGCTCTTCGCCACGGCGGCGAAGAACGCCGGCAAGGACCTGAACCGCCGCACGTTCGTCGAAGCGATGTCCAAGATCACGAACTACCCCGGCACGCTCTCACCCGTCTGGAGCTTCGGGCCCAACAAGTTCTACGGCCCGACCGAGTACCAGGTGGTCAAGGTCCACAACAACGTGCCCCCGTCGTCGCAGTGCAAGCTCAAGACGAATCACAAGCCGCAGGGCACCTGCTGGGTGACCGTGCAGCCGTTCAAGCCGTTGCCGACATCGGGCTGACGACGACCGGCGTCAGGCGGCTCAGGCGATCATCGTCGGGCTGGGTGGCCGCCCCTGCACAATGTCGTCGAATCTCGTCGTGATGGCGGCGTCGAGCTCGGGGTGGGTGAGGATGTAGAAGGTGTTGCGGACGGCGTCGATGACGCGTTCGGCCACCGCCGCCGGCGGAATGCCACTGTCGACCAGGTTCTGCACGACGCCCCGGACCTCCTGCGCCCCCGGGACCTCGTGGTCGGCCACCGCCCACGCCGGTCGGTTCCGTTCGGACTCGGCGATGCGTGTCCGCACGAACCCGGGGCACAGCACCGACACGCCGACCGGCGCGCCGACGGCCTGCAGGTCCTTGAAGAGCGTCTCCGAAATCGCCACGACGGCCTGTTTGGTGGCGTTGTACGGGCCGAGGAACGGGGTCGCGATGAGGCCGGCGACCGAGGCCGTGTTCACGATGTGTCCTTCGCCCTGTTCGATCAGGAGCGGGGTGAAGGTCGCGACGCCGTGGATGACGCCCCAGAGATTCACGCCGAGGATCCAGCGCCAGTCCTCCTCGCTGACCTCCCAGATGGGGCCACCCAGACCGATGCCGGCGTTGTTGTGGACGAGATGCACCGCGCCGAAGCGGTCGAGGGCCCGGTCCCGCAGCGTCCGCACCGACGCCGCGTCGGCGACGTCGGTCACCACGCCGACGGCCTCGACGCCGTTGCTCGTCAGCTCGTCCTCCGCCGCCTTGAGCGGGCCTTCTTCGATGTCGGCCAGGACGATCTTCATGCCCTCGGCGGCGGCTCGGTCGGCCACCGCCCGGCCGATGCCGCTGGCCCCGCCGGTGATCACCGCCACCTTGCCCTGCAGATCCTTCATGGGGTCCCTCCCGGTGTTCGAACGCGCGTTCGCGTTCTGCCTGCCGCGACGCAGTCAACCACGGCTCCCGCGCGCGGCCAAAGTCAGCTTCCTCTTCCGACCCCAGATCTCAGACGGAGGCGATCGAGCGGTGGCGGCGCAGATGATCGGCTCCGGCGGGGGAGACGGCGATCAGCTGTCCCCGCCCGGGCACGTGCCGCCGAACCAGGTAGCCGCGCGCGTTGGCGTCCTCCCAGACGGGCAGGCGGGGACAGGACGTGCGCCACGCCTCCATGACCTCGTCGTAGGGCCGCGGCACGGGGCCGACCCACTCGAGCAGGTCGAGGATGAGGGAGTCGACCGGTTCCGGCACGTCACCCATCATCGCGCCGGTCACAGCAAGGAGAAGGTCCCGGACTCCACCATGACCAACACGCCGATGCAGCACAACAGGACCGGGACGGCCAGGTGCCCGAGGCGCAGCATGACGGCCCGTGCCCTGGGGTGGCGGCCTGCGGCGAGGACGATCCAGGTGAGCAGGACCTCGCCTACGGTGAAGACGGCCAAGATGGCGCCCACGTTGGTCGCCCCCCCGACGCGGAAGAGGGGGATGTAGGCGGCGAGGTTGTCGCCCCCGGCCGAGATCGTGATCAGGGCCGCCGCCGTCAGGCTGCGGCCCACGGCCCGCTGTTCCGCACGCAGGGGCCGCCGCCTCCCGCGGCCCGGCGTCCCCCCGTCCTCCCCATCGTGCCGCCTCCGCACCAGCGTCGCCAGGCCGTGCAGGCCGATGGCGACCGGCACCAGCCCGAGGAGGCCGACCACGGCCGCCGAGAACTCGAACAGGAGTGCCGCCGCGGCAGCGGCGACCGCGACCAGGACGGCGAAGCCGATCACCTGGCCCAGCGCGATGCGGTGGGCCCGCTCCTCGGGCGCCCCGGCCACCAGGGCCATGGTCACCGCTGCGTTGTCGATGTTGGTCCCGACGAAGGCTGCCACCGCGACGCCGAGGTCGGTCCCCAGGCCGGCTGCCAACGGAGGCCGTCAGCCCGCGGGCAGCGGCATGGCCGGCCCGAAAGGCTTGTCACCCCGCAGGGTGACGCGGTGCGCATAGCGCGCTGCGTCCCCATAATCGTCGAGCGCGTAGTGCAACGTCGCCCGATTGTCCCAGAAGGCGACCGACCCGGCCCGCCAGCGGAAGCGGCAGGTGTACTCCGGCTTGATGCTGTGGTTGTAGAGCATCTCGAGAATGGCGCTGCTCTCGTTGTCCGACAACCCGAAGATGGTGCGGGTGAATTGCCGGTTGACGAAGAGGCCGTTGTGCCCCGTCTCGGGATGGGTGCGCACAACCGGATGGAGGGCCGGCAACAACGTGTTACGCCACGTGCCGTCCCACTCGTAGCCGCCCCGCTCGGCGACATCCGCCGCGAACCAGGGGTCGTGGTGGATGGCGATCAACTGATCACACAGGGCACGCACGGGCGGCGCCAGCCCGTCGTAGGCATCCTGCAGGCTGGCCCACATCGTGTCGCCACCGACCTCGGGCGCCTCGAGCATGTAGAGGATGGAACCCATGGCGGGCGTCTCCAGGAAGGTGACGTCGGTGTGCCACCAGCTGGCCCGGTCCACCTTGCCGTCGATGGCGAGCACTTCCCGGCTCTCGTCGATGGAGGGCAGCACGGGGTGGGCCTCGGTCACGATCCCGAACTGGCGGGCGAAGGCGGCCTGCTGGTCGGCGGTGAGGGACTGGTCACGGAAGAAGATGACGTGGTGGGTGTTCAGTGCGCCCCGGACGGCGGCCACCACCTCGGGCGCCAGCGGCAGGGCGATGTCCACGCCGGCAATTTCGGCGCCGATGGTGGGGGAGAGGGGATGGATGCTGACGGAGGTGGCGAGGGTCACGGCGCAATTGTGCCCGAGGCGGATGGATGGCGCCGACGCGGTGCCGGGCACCTCCGGTCACGGGCGGATCCGATCCGCCTACATTGGCCCTCCACCGCCACGCGCACCGCCAGAAAGGGCCGTTCATGAGCGAAGACTCCGGGAGCCTCGTGCTCACCCCGCCGGCCCGCAATTACTCGCCCTGGTACCAGTGGATGACCCGGCTGGCCGCCACGAGCCACGAGGACCCGTTGCCCGAGCACGACCCCGCGGCCATACCGGCCTGGGTCGAGCGGGGTCGGGCCCGCCTGGTCGAGCTGCTCGGTCCCGAGCCCGAGCCGGTCCCGCTCGAGCTCCAGACGCTCGAGTCGGAGGCCTGCGACGGCTACCTCCGGGAGAAGATCGTCTTCGACACCGAGGACACCATGTCGGTCCCCGCCTACCTGCTCGTCCCCGATACCCGCCGGGACCAACCGGCCGGGCCGGCCGGGCCGGCCGTGCTGGCCTGCCATGGGCACGGGCCGGGCAAGACGCAGGTCGTGGGGCTAGAGCACACCGACATGCCGAATGCGGATTACGCGCTACAGCTGGTCCGCCGCGGCTACGTCGTGCTGGCGCCCGACCTGCGCTGCTTCGGCGAACGGCTGGACTGGAACCCCGAGGACCACTACGCCTGCGACACGAACCTCGTGCATGCCGCCATGGCGGGCTGGAATCCCCTGGCGCAGAACGTGTGGGACCTCCGGCGCTCGCTCGACGTCCTGGAGCAGCACCCGCTGGTCGACCCGGCGCGCTTGGGCATGGTCGGCATCTCCTATGGCGGCACTGTCACCCTCTTCACGGCTGCCCTCGACAACCGCGTCGCGGCGTCGGTCGTGAGCGGCTACTTCTCGTCGTGGGCCGTAAGCCACAAAATGCCGTGGAACATGTGCGGCTCGCAGATCCTGTTCGGGATGTTGGGCCGCCTGGAGCACGAGGATCTCGGCGCGCTGGTGGCGCCGCGGCCGATGCTCGTGGAGTCGGGTACCGAGGACGACCTCTTTCCCTTCACCACGGCGGCGGAGTCGGTGCGCCGCACGCGCCTCGTCTACGACCAGCTGGGCGCGGGGGACCGACTGGTGCACGACATCTTCGAGGGCGGTCACCAGTGGCACGGCACCGAAGCCCTCCCGTTCCTCGACTACTGGCTCGGCCTGTCTCCAGCCTGAGCCAGTAGTTTTCCGGCGCGGTCGCGACTACAAGAAGGCGCGCAGCACGTTGGCGAACGCGGCCGCCAGCACGACAGTGCCGTGAACGTCCCGTTCCGTCGGGACCGAGACCGGGTGAGCCGTGGGCACGTTCATCAGGGAGAGGACGGCGGAGACCGGGGTGCCGGGTCCGAGATAGATGTGCGAGGCCACCTGCGTAAGGATCGAGCTGGTGCCGGTCGGGTTCGACATCATGGACGCAACCGACAACTTCCCGGTGGCCAGCTGGCCCAGCGCGGAGGCCGGGTTCACCGCGTGCAGGTCCACGCCGACGTAGTGGCTCACGGGGATGCCGAGATGCCGGAGCCCCGAGATGATGGTGGAGGGCGCGTGCAGGCTGAGCGTGGCGAGGGGCACGGTGGCGCCGCCAGCGAGGGGGAGCCCGAGCGCCTTGGGGATCTGCAGGACGTTGGTGTGCCCGTCGACGTTGTGGAAGACGTAGACCTGCTCGCTGTGCTCGGGTCCCTTGACGATGGCCAGGAGATCGTTCTTGCCCCGGGCCAGGAGCGAGGCCGAAACGCCGACGTGGTGCACGGCGTGGTCGATGCGGTAGAGGCTGATACCGATCCACGAGCCGACCACCAGGATCAGCGTGACGAGCGCGGCCCCGGCGGCGAGCAAGGCCCGCTTGAGCGTGACGCGACGGCGCGGGCGCGGCGCCCGTCCCGGGGCGGCCAGGCCCAGCCCCCCTGTGGCAATCGTCACGCGCCCCTCCTCCGGTGCCCCGGGCCTGCGCCCGGAAGCGCCGATCTCCGTGCCGGAAACCTACGGAATGGCCATTGCCCCGCCGTTGCCCGCCGGGTTCGATGTGGTTGCCATGATCGGGCCGCCTCCGTCACCGCGTCAGCCATGCTGGTGTCATGGGAGGGGAACGTGGCCCGGAGCCGAAATCGGCGGTGCCGCCGGGAACCTTGTGGCACTACACCTCGCCCGACGAGGACAGCGCCCGCTGGTGGGATTTTCCGTTCCGCGCCGGCGACATTGTGGTGAGCACGAGGTCCAAGTCGGGCACCACCTGGGTCCAGATGATTTGTCTCCTGCTGGTCTTCAGGACCCCCGACCTGCCCGATCGCCTCGGTCGGCTCTCGCCTTGGCTCGACTGGCTCGTCCAGCCCGAAAAGGACGTCCGGGCGAGTCTGGCCGCCCAGACACACCGCCGCGTCATCAAGACCCATACCCCCCTCGACGGCGTGCCACAGCGTGCCGGTGTCACCTACATCGTCGTCGGACGCGAACCACTCGACATGGCGGTTTCCCTCTATCACCACGCCGCCAACATCGACCGCCGCCGTATGGCCGAGCTGACCGGCCAGCCCGAGAGACCGAGCCCGGCCCGGCCGCCGCTGCGCGAGTGGCTGCAGCGCTTCGTGGACTGGGACGGCGATGCCCGCGCCTGGCTCGACACGTTGCCCGGGACGATGCTCCACCTCTCCGATGCCTGGGCCCGCCGCCACCACGCCAATGTCGTCCTCGTGCACTACGACGACCTCGTCGCCGACCTCAATGGTTCCATGCGCCGGCTGGCCGGCGTGCTCGCGATTCGCATCGACGAAGAGCGCTGGCCGGCACTCGTGCAGGCGGCCACGTTCGACGCGATGCGCGCCGATGCGAGCACTCCCGACGCCGGCCTCGGTGTGCTGAAGGACCCGGCCGCGTTCTTTCGCCGAGGGAGCTCGGGTGAGGGTCGGGCGCTTCTCAGTTCGGGCGAATTGGCCCACTACCGTGACCGCGTCGCTGCCATGGCCCCCGATGACCTGCTGACCTGGCTGGAACGCGACAGGGAGGAGTGAGCGTGCCGATCGTGCCTGACGACAAGGACTGGACCTGGGTGCTCGAGCGCCCATGTGCCGAGTGCGGGTTCGACGCATCCACCGTATCGCCCGAGTCCGTCGCAACGCTGCTGCGCGCCAACGCGGCGTCGTGGGAGGGCGTGTTGCGGCAGCCGGCCGACGTGGTGCGACGGCGCCCGGCCGACGATCGCTGGGCGCCGCTCGAGTACGCCTGCCACGTGCGCGACGTCTGCGCGCTGTACCGGGAACGGCTCGTCCTCATGCTGCGTGACGACGACCCGCTGTACCCGAACTGGGACCAGGACATGACGGCCGCCGAGGAGCGCTACGACGAACAGGACCCGGTCGCCGTCTCGCTGCAGCTGCAGGCCACCGCCGCGGCATTGGCCGATGCCTTCGACGGCGTGCACGGCGACCAATGGCTCCGCACGGGCCGCCGCAGCGACGGTGCCCGCTTCAGCATCGCGGGCTTCAGCCGCTACTTGCTCCACGACCCAGTTCATCACCTCTACGACGTCACGGGACGCCGGGGGTCCTAGCCCCCCACATCAGGGGGCTCAATCGGGGAGCAGCCGGGCCGAGTCGGGCTCCAGGTAGATGGTGGCGTAGGGGATCGTCCGCAGCGCCGAGGCCGGGCACGCCGCGCTGATCGGCCCCGTCAGCGCGGCGGCGACCGGCTCGGCCTTGCGGGCCTCGGGGACGACGGCCAGCACGCGGCCGGCGCGCAGCAGGGCCGGGATTGTCACGGTGATGGCGTGCGCCGGGACGTCCTCGAGGCCGGGAAAGTGACCCTCGTGCACTTGCTGCAGCCGGCAGGCCGCCTCGAGCTCGACCACCTTCACGTCGCGGGGGTCGGCGAAGTCGGCCACCGGTGGGTCGTTGAACGCCAGGTGCCCGTTCTCGCCCACACCCAGACAGCACAGGTCGAGCGGGTAGTGCCGGAGGAGGTCGCTGTAGCGACGGCATTCGGCCTCGGCGTCGCCCAGCCCCTCTACGTAGTAGGCGGCCTTGGGGCGGGCCGGTTCCACGATGCGCTCACGGATCCAGCGCTGGAAGCCGGCGGGGTGGTCCGGTCCCACGCCCACGTACTCGTCCATGTGGAAGACGACGGTGTCGGCCCAGGGCACCGCCGGGGTCTCGTGCACCAGTGCCTGCACGAAGGCCAGCTGGGAGTTGCCGGTGGCGAACATCACGTGGACGGTCCCCCGGGAGGCCACCGCGGCCTGCATCACGGCGAGCGCCTCGTCGGCGGCCGCCCGCGCCATGGCCGCCACGTCGGCCAGGACGTGCACCGTGGCGCCGTCAATGTCACGGGTCCCGGTCTGCACGGCGTTCAGCATGCCAGGCCCGGCCTCGGCCAGACTGGACCGGTGCGCGAGGTGGAGCTCCCCGATTCGGCTCAGCGGGAGGCGGCCTGGAAGGTGGTGCGCCGCTTCCTGGCGGTGACGCCGCTGGTGGGCGCTCCCCAGCTGGGCCCGGCGGTGGCGGTCAAGGTCGAGACCGTCCAGCCGACCGGCTCCTTCAAGGTGCGCGGCGGCCTGGCCGCCGTGTCGGCGACGCTCGAACAGGACCCCGGCCGCGCCGTGGTCGCCTCGTCCGCCGGCAACCACGGTCTGGGCCTCGCCTACGCGGCGTCCAAGCTGGGCGCCCGCGTGACCGTCGTGGTACCCACCGGAGCGTCGGCAGCCAAGGTCTCGGCCCTCCAGCAGTTCGACGTGCGCCTCGAGCTGCATGGTGAGGGGTACCGCGAGGCCGAGACCTACGCGCTCGAGCTGGCCGATCGAGACGGGAGCCGCTACGTCTCGCCCTACAACGACCCCGACGTGATCGCCGGCCAGGCCACCCTGGCCCGCGAGCTGGCCGAGCAGGTGCCCGGCCTGGGCACCATCGTCGTGCCCTGTGGGGGCGGTGGACTACTGGCGGGCGTCACCCTCGGCCTCGAAGGGACGGGCGTGCGGGTCGTGGGGGTGGAGTCCGAGGCGTCGCCGTCCATGAGCACGGCGCTCCGCGCCGGGGCGATCGTGCCCATTGAGGTCGAACCCACTGTGGCCGACGGGCTGGCGGGAAACCTCGAGCCCGGTGCGGTGACCGTCGGGGTGGCGCTCGCCCACGGCGTCGAGGTCCTCACCGTCAGCGAGGCGGACATCCGCTCCGCCATGGCCTTCTCGGCCTCGAAGATGGGCCTCGTCCTCGAAGGGGCCGGAGCCGTCGGCGTTGCCGCGCTGCGGGCGGGCGTGGTGACGCCCGACGCCGGTGGGAGGCAGACCGTCGTGTTGTTGACCGGGCGCAACGTGGCGCCGAAGCTGCTGTCGGAGGTGCTCCATACCTGAGGTCAGCGCCAACGGCGCCACGCTCAATTATGAGGTCTCCGGCGAAGGGGAGCCGCTCCTCCTCATCGCGGGCTGCGGCCAGCCGGCCGTGGCCTGGCACCTCTCGCTGGTGCCGTCCCTCGTCGCCGCGGGCTACCAGGTGGCCACCTTCGACAACCGTGGGGTCGAGCCCTCCTCCTCGCCGCCGGCGCCCTACAGCGTCGATGGCATGGCCGCCGACACCGTGGCGCTGCTCGACCACCTGGGCTGGGTCGATCCGGTGCGCATCGCCGGGCACTCCATGGGGGGCTGGATCGCCGAGACGCTCGTGCTCGACGATCCCGCGCGCATCCGGTCCGCCGCGCTCATGGGCAGTGCCAACGCGCCGACGGCCTGGGAGATTGCCATCACGACGGTCGAGCGCGACCTGGCCCGGCTCGACTACGACCTGCCCCCGCTCTTCTACGCCACCGAGACACTGCGCTACCTGCCCATCGCCGACATTCAGGACAACGACGTGGTGAGCCTCTGGCTGTCGATGATGGGCGATCTGCCGGTGTGGCCCAATCCCGGACGGCTGGGCCAGTACGAGGCTGCCCTCGCCTGGTCGACCGACCTGGCCCGCACGACGCGCTGGACTGAGGTGCGCGTCCCGTGCCTGGTCCTGGCCTTCGAACACGACGTCGACTCGCCGCCGCGCTACGCCCGCCTGGCCGCCGAGACCATCCCGGGCTGCGAGTACCGCGAGGTGGCGAACGCCGGGCACATCGGCATCCTCACCCACCCCGACGAGGTGGCGGCAATGCTCACCGAGTTCTTCGCCCGCACCTGAGGCCGGAGCCGCCCGCGACGGGCGGCGGCGTCAATCGGGGGAGAAGCTCAGGTACTGGTGCACCGCGCTGACACAGGCCGAGCCCTCGCCCACCGCGGCCGCCACGCGCTTGGTCGAGCCCGAGCGGACGTCGCCCACGGCGAACAGCCCGGGATGACTCGTCTCGAAGGGGAGCGGCATCCGGCCCAGCGCCGACCAGCGCTCGTCGAGGTGCTCGGGCCCAAGGGCCCGGTCGGTCAGGACGAAGCCCTTGTCGTCGAAGGCGGCGCAGCCACTGATCCAAGCCGAGGACGGGTCGGCCCCGATGAAGGAGAAGAGTCCGGCACATGGCACCTCTACCGGCCCGTCGGTGCCCGCCATCTGCACGGCCCGCAGGTCGGGGTCCCCGACCAGGCCGGTGATCTGCGTCCCCGTCCGCACCGTGATGGCGGGGTGCGTGTCGATGCGGTCCGTCAGGTAGCGGGACATGCTCTTGCCGAGGTCGTCGCCGCGGATGACGACGGTGACCGGGCCGGAATCGGACAGGAACATGGCCGCCTGGCCGGCCGAATTCCCCCCGCCGACGACCACGGTGGGCGAGGCGGCACACTGGCGGCGCTCCATTTCGGTCGCCGCGTAGTAGACGCCGTTGCCCTCGAACGCCTCGAGACGATCGACGGGGAGGCGCCGGTAGCGCGCGCCGCTGGCCACAATGACGGCCCGCGCCGCCACGTCGGAGCCGTCGGAGAGGCTGAGAATGAGGTGACCGGCCTCCTCACGCAGTGACAGCACTTCGCAAGGCGTGGTGAGGTGAGCGCCGAACTTCTCGGCCTGGACCACGGCCCGCTGCGTCAGGTCACCGCCCGAGATCCCCAGGGGGAAGCCGAGGTAGTTCTCGATCCGCGAGCTCGACCCCGCCTGCCCCCCGGCACCGAACTTCTCGACGCCCAGGGTGTTGAGCCCCTCCGAGGCGCCGTACACGGCGGCGGCCAGGCCGGCCGGACCGCCGCCGACGACCACCAGGTCGAAGCAGCGCTCCGGCAGGCTCTCGAGGGTGAGGCCCAGGTACTCCGACAGCTGGCCGGGGGTGGGCCGCCGCAGCACCGTGCCCGAGGTGATGACGACCGGGAGCTCTTCGGGGTCGATCCCGAACTGCTCGAGCAGGGCCTCCACCTCCTGGTCGCTGTCGGGGTCCAACCACTCGTACGGGATGCGGGAGCGGGCCAGAAATTCGCGTACCTGTAGGCACAGGGGGCAGAAGCGCGAGCCGATGAGCCGGGTCGAGGCCGACGCGCCGGTCATGAGGACCGAGCGCCGGGCGATGAAGGCGGCCAAGATCGTGTCACCCAGCGCCGGGTCGGTGGCGATGAGCCGGCGCAACCGGTCGCGCGGGATCACGATGACCACGCCGGACTCGGCCACGCGGGCCGACACGAAGACGCGCAGACCGGAGAGCATGTTGAGCTCCCCGAGGAAGCGGCCGGGCCCGTGCTGGACGACGATCTGCTCTTCCTGCCCGCTGTTGGCGATCACCTCGACCGCGCCCGACACCAGGACCATGAAGTCGTAGGTCGCGTCACCCTCGCGGTAGAGGTACTCGCCGGCGGTCATCGGCCGCCGCGTGCCGAGTCCCTCCATCACCGCCATGTCGGCGGCGGTCAGGGTCGGAAAGGCAACGGAGTCATCGGCCATCGTCGGGCCTCCTCGGGTTGGGGCGAGTGCAGCTGGGCCATGCAAACTGAGCCATTAAAGCGGGAACGGGAGAAGGCAGACGCGTCAGTCGCGTCCGGGTGGGGGGCCAGACCAGTCCGAATGGGGGTCGGAGGCGGGGAAGGAGTCCTCTTCCTGGCCGTCGAGGTACGCCTCGCGATCCGTCCCCTCCTCCTCCGGCTCGTCCTGCGGTGTCGCGTTCACTGCGTGGCGTCCTCTCCGTCGAATCCATCGAAAGTCCCAGGTCCCGCTACCAGGACTACACCTTGCGAAATTCCCGTGCAAGGGCTCAGGACGGTGGGCGTGGCGTCTCCCAGTCGATGGTGACCGTCGCCGCGTCCTCGGGGTGCTCCTGCAGCCAGCGGCGGGCGAACGGGCACCAGGGCACCACGGTCAGGTGATCGCCCTGGGCCAGCGCCAGGGCGGCGCGGACCAGCCGGCCCCCGATGCCGTGTCCGCCCCACGCCGAGGGGACCTCGGTGTGGACCAGCAGCAGGCGGTCGCCGTCGATGACGTAGATGAGCTCGGCCTCGCTGCCGCCCTCCCCGAGGACGAACCGGCTGCCGGCAGTGTCGACGACGACGGCGGCGTCGTCGGCGGGAATCGTCATGTGGTGCGGCCTCCCCATCGGTGTGGTCCCGTGCCGCGCACCACCCTAAAGGTGTAGGAAAGCCGATGATGAGTGGGCCGATCGCCACCGACGACGCGCCGCCGGCGCCCGAACCCCCGGACCAGGCCGCAGGCCCGGTCGTCGAGGTGGCCCCCGGCCGTGTGACCCAGGTGGGCTCGTTGCCCGTGCGCCGGGTGCTGCCCCAGCGGCCGCGCCGGACCGTCGGGTCCTGGTGCTTCGTAGACCATGTCGGCCCCGTCCGGGCGCAACCGGGCGGAGCGTTCGGCGTCGGCCCGCATCCGCACCTGGGCCTGCAGACCGTCACCTGGCTGGTAGCCGGCGAGCTGCTGCACCTGGACAGCCTGGGCTCGGAGCAGCTCATCCGGCCGGGGCAGTTGAACCTCATGACGGCGGGCCACGGGGTGGCCCACGCCGAAGAGGACCCGGCCCGGGCCGAGGAGATCCATGCCGTGCAGCTCTGGGTGGCGCAGCCCGCCGCCACCCGTGAGGGCCCGGCGGCCTTCGAGCATCATGCCGACCTGCCGCGCCTCGAGCTCGGAGGCGGCGAGGGGACCGTCCTGGTCGGCGCCTTCGGCGGGGTGGATTCGCCGGCGCGGCGCGACACCGAGCACATGGGGGTCGAGCTCACCCTGCAGGGGCCGGGCACCGAGGTGCCGCTGCGCCCCGACTACGAGCACGCGCTGGTGGTCCTGGAGGGCAGGGTCAGGGTCGACGGCGTGGCCGTGGAGCCCGGGGTGTTGGCCTACCTCGGGCTGGGCCGCGACCAGTGCGGTTTCCAGGTGGAGGCCCCGGCGCGTGCCCTGCTGCTGGGCGGCGTGCCGTTCCCCGAGCCCATCCTCATGTGGTGGAACTTCGTCGGGCGCAGTCGCGAGGAGCTCTCCGAGGCCAGGCGGCAATGGACGGCCCACGCCGGTCGCTTCGGCCACGTCCGGTCCTCGCTGAGCCGGATCGAGGTGGGACGGCCCCCCTGGGAGTGACCTACCAGTCGCCCCAGCCCGGCGGGCTGACGGTCCCGGTGATGCTGCGGGGATCGACGGGCATGCGGGTCGCCCCCGCCTCGTAGACGGCGAAGCAGAGGCGGAGGACGGCGGTGGCCTCGTCGGGGGTCATGGCGGCGGCCGTCCCGTTGAGCAGCGCGTCGATGAAGTGCTGCGACGAGCGGGCGAACCCCGCGCCCCAGTCGGCGTCGAGGTCGGTGAACTCCGTCGTCTTGAGTTCGTTGGCGGTCCCGGTGAACAACATGACGGGAGCCAGGTCGAGCATCTCGCCCGTGGCCCGGGTCACCCAGAGCTGCCCCTCGTCACCGGTGATCTCGAAGAACTCGTCGGCCCCGTAGTACTTCGAGCGCATGTAGAAGCGAGGGGCGTACTGGACCTCCATGGTGCCGAGAACGCCCGGGTCCTCGTACTCGAAGATGACGGCACACGGTTCGAAGAAGAGGTCGCGCCGCCGCACCACGGCCTGCACCGAGGTGATGTCCATGTCGAGCAGCCAAAGCGCCATGGCGTACTTGTGCACCATGTCGTCGAAGAGGTGCCCGCCCGCGCTCCGCTTGTCGAGGCGCCAGCCGTAGCCCTCGGGGCGCAGGGCGGCCTGGAAGTCCGAGCTGGTCTGGCCCACCAGGGTCCGGATGCGCAGCGACGTCGGCGTGCCGATGGCACCGTCGGCGACGAGACGCTTGGCCAGCTCGAGCGGGGGGTAGTGGACGAAGCACTCGCTGATGCGCAGGGTGCGCCCCACGCGATCGGCCACCGTTCCCATCTCGAGGGCGTCCTCAATGGAGTTGGCGACCGGCTTCTGGACCGAGACGTGCTTGCCGGCCTCGAGCGCGGCGATGACGTGGTCGTGGTGCATGTGGGTCGGCGTCAGCACCTCCACGGCGTCGACGGAATCGTCCGCCAGCAGGTCGGCCAGGTCGCCGTAATACGACTCAGCGCCCCACTCCTTGGCCGCCAGGCGGCCGATCTCCTCGTCGGTGTCGCACACCGCGACGATGTCGCAGCGCGGGTCCTCGAGGTACCCCCGCACGTTCATGGCCGCGATGTTGCCTGCGCCCAGTACGCCCAGCCGGACCTTGTCCATCAGACCTCCCCTTGGCCGCCGCCGCCTACGTCTCGGTCCCGAATGCGCCCCCGTCGCCGGCGGCAGAGATCTGATTGTCGTCATAACCGAGGACGGAGCGCAAGACGGCTTCGGTGTGCTGGCCGACCGTCGGCGCCTTGGCGGGATACGGCAGCTCCTCACCCACGAAGTGCAGCGGCGTGAAGAGTTGGTCCGCGCCCATGTCCGAGGCCGGCAGGAGGGGGAAGCGGTCGGCGAACTGGGGGTCTTCGAGCACGGTCTTGGGCGTGTTGACCGGTGCGATCGGTGTGTTGACCCGGCCCCCGAATTCCAGCCACTCCGCAGCGGTCTTGGTGCGGAAGATGGCGCGCAGCTCGCGCCGGAGCTCGCGGTTGCCCCGGGCGTGGTCGGCGTACTTCGAGCCGGGCCAGCGCTCGAAGAGGTCGACACGGCCGACCCCCTCGCAGAAATTCTTCCAGAAGGCCTGCTCCGACGCCATGAAGAGGACGTGGCCGTCGTCGGCGGTCTCGTAGACCTGGTAGCGCACGCCCTCCACCATGCCGGCGGTGCCTGGGGCGCGGCGCTCGTAGTCGTCCGCCTTGTTGCCGGTCACCTCGGACTCGGGGCGCTCGTAGGCGCGCCAGGTCTCTGAGCGGTACCAGTCCATCATCGCCGCCGCGTCGGACTGGGCCAGGTCGATGAAGGAGCTCTCACCCGTGGCGCGGGCGCGGATCACGGCGGCCAGGATGCCGAGGGCTCCGTAGAGCGGGCCCGCGTTGATGCCGATGGAGACGTGCTCGGGAATGTAGGTGAAGCCCTCGTCGTCGGTGGCGACGTTGACGATGCCCGCCCAGGTGTCGTAGGCCACCCCGTGGCTCGGGTAGTCGCGGTAGGGGCCGGTCATGCCGTAGCCCGAGATACTGCAGAAGACGATCTTCGGGTTGAGCAGCCGCAGGTCGTCGTAGCCGACGCCGCGCCGCGCCAGCGCCCCCGGCCGCATGGCCTCCACCACGACGTCGGCTCCGGTGGCCAGTTCCTTCAGGATGGCGACGCCGGCCTCGGTGCGCAGGTCGAGCACCAGCGAGCGCTTCCCCCGGTTGAGGTGGAGGTGCATGAGCGACGTACCTTCGACGATGGGCCAGGTCATCTCGCGGATGTAGTCGCCGGCGGGCGGCTCCACCTTGATCACGTCAGCCCCGAGGTCGACCAGAGCCGTAGTGATGGCCGCCGGGCCCAGTGCCGAGCATTCGATGATCCTCAATCCGTGCAGAGGCGGCGTCGTCGCCATCGGACCTCCCGTCGTCAAAGGCCGGATCGTACTGGCCGACGGCCCAGGCGCCCGCGCTGGAAGCTCGCCATACTGGAACGGTGGAGACGGACCCCCTCGATGACGCCCTGACGGTCTTTGCCGGCGCCGCACCCCGCTACGGCTCTGCCGGCCTGGCCAATCACGGCCCGATGGCGGCGGAAGCACTGGCCCACCTAGGCCGGCCCGACGCGATCCCCGCCTGGGTGGCGCGGTACCGCGCCCGCCTCGATGACGCGCCGCCGCCGGCGGGTCCGTTGACGGAGGCGGAGTGGCCGGCTGCGCTCGGGCAGGAGGACCGTTTCCCCGCGTGGCTGGCGCTCTTCGAGCGCGAGATCGCCGACCGCCCCGTCGCCGCCGTGGTCGGGGAGTGGGCGCCGCGGCTGCTGCCCGGTGCCGTCGCCGCGGCGACGCACGGGTTGATCCGCACCGGTCACGCGTTGCGAGGGCTGGGCGCCGCCGACACCGCGCCGCGGCGCCTCGAAGTGGCGAACGCACTGGCCTTCTGGGCGTCGACCTACCAGGAGCTGCCGGGACCACCGCTCCTGATCGGGAACGAAGGTGTGGCCGAGGCATTGGCCGACCTGCCGTACCTCCCCGAGGACTCCCCGCGCCCGATGTTGATCAGTGACCGGGTGGCTGCCGTGGCCGACATCCCCGACGAATTCGAACAGGCGGTGGCGTCGCTCGGTTGGACGGGCGATGCGATCGATCTCCTCGATCAGCTCGCCAAGGGCGGTGCGCTGGCCTACTTGCGCAACGCCGACGACGGCGGGGTGATCGGCCTGCTGCACGCGGTGACGTCGCCCTTGGCCTGCGAGCTGGTGCTGCCATGGCTGGCCCCGGAGGATCGGGACGCCGCCCTGGGCTACGTCTGGCAGGCCGCGGCGGCCTTGCACGTCGGCTATGACCTGGACCGGCAGGCGCTGGCACCGACGAAGACGCCTCCACCGACCGACGACCTCGTGGACAGCGCCGTGGCCTCCGGTGACGAGCACGCCATCAAGCTGACCGAGGCCGCGCTGCGCAGCTTCGCCCGCACGGGCGAGCCGGCGCTCCTGCTGGCCGCCGCCGACGCCTGCAAGCGTCTCTGACGCGGCCGGCCCGCGGCACGCGTCAACGGGCTCCTGGCTAGATTCGGCCCGATGGAATACCGCACACTCGGAAGAACCGGCCTCAGAGTCAGTCCACTGTGCCTGGGGGCGATGATGTTCGGCTCCTTTGGCAACACGGACCACGACGACTCCATCCGCATCATCCACGCCGCGCTCGACGCCGGCATCAACTTCGTGGACACGGCCGATGTCTACTCGTTCGGCGAGTCCGAGGAGATCGTGGGCAAGGCGCTGGCGCAGACCAAGCGGCACAAGGTGGTCCTCGCCACGAAGGTGCATGGCCAGATGGGCCAGGACCCCAACGCGCAGGGGAACTCGCGGCGCTGGATCATGGCCGCCTGCGACAACAGCCTGCGCCGCCTCGGCGTCGACTACATCGACCTCTACCAGATCCACCGGCCGTCACCCGAGACCGACATCGACGAGACGCTGGGCGCGCTGACCGACCTGGTGCGGGCGGGGAAGATCCGTTACTTCGGGAGCTCCACCTTTCCCGCGCACGAAATCGTCGAGGCGCAATGGGTCGCCGAACGCCGGGCCCGCGAGCGTTTCGTGACCGAGCAGCCGCCGTATTCCATTCTCGTACGGGCCATTGAGAAGGACGTGCTGCCCATGTGCCAGAAGTACGGCATGGGTGTGCTGTCGTGGAGTCCGTTGGCGGGTGGCTGGCTCTCGGGCGCCTTCGGCCCCGGCAAGGAGAACACCAGCCGCCGCGCCGCCTTCCTACCCCATCACTACGACCTGGAGGTGCCGGGGAACCGGGCCAAGCTCGAGGCCGTCATGCAGCTGAACGAGCTGGCCGACGGCGCCGGCCTCTCGCTCATTCAGCTCGCCCTGGGCTTCGTGCTGGAGCATCCGGGCGTGACGTCGCCCATCATCGGGCCCCGCACCATGGAACACCTGCAGTCACAGCTGCCCGCCTTGGAGCTGCGCCTGAGCCCGGACGTGCTCGACCGCATCGACGCCATCGTGCCGCCGGGTACCGACCTCAACGACACCGATGTCGGCTGGGTTCCCGCCGCCATAGCGGATTCGTCGTTGCGCCGCCGCCCGCGCTGAGCCATGCCCGCGCTGAGCCATGCCCGCGCTGAGCCATGTGGAAAACCCCTTCACCCGCGTCGGGTTCGGGCGGGACTATCCCTTGTGGGACGCGAGCGCCTTCGCCAGGAACAGCGCATCGGCGCGGCTGAAGTTGCCGCTGATCTCCCCTCCACGACCAGGTGGCGGCCGACATCCGACGCGCGATCGCGGCCGGCGAGGCCAGCCCGGGTGAACGCCTGCCGCCGGCCAAAGGACCTGGCCGCGGTGCTCGGCGTCAACGCCAACACCGTGCTGCGGGCGCTCCGGCTCCTGCGCCACGAGGGCTTGCTCGAGTTCAGAAGGGGACGGGGGGTGGCGGTGGCGGGGAGTCCCGAACGGGGAGCCGTCATCGAGCGGACGAAGCAGCTCCTCGAGGTCGCCCGCTTCAGCGGGTGCAGGAAGGAAGACGTGATCGAGATCTTGGGGGAGTTGCCCTAGGAACAGAGGGCCGTCTGCGTCAGAGTGACATGCTGCGCGGTCACGGAGACGTGAAACGCCGCTCACTGGTTCTGCAGTACCGCGCAGCGCTGCTCCTCGACGCGAAGGTCGTTCCCTCGCCGCTTCGTTGGCGCGTCGTACAAAGCGCAGGGCGGTCGATGGCGTCGTTGACTACGGTGTCGGCCGAGAGGTTCGAGACCGGGGGAATGATCTGGTGCCGACGCGACGCGACGTGCTCAAGGGCAGTGGCGGCGCGGTGCTCGTCGGTCTGGCCGGGTCGTCCGTCGTCGCCGACATGGTCGGGTCGGCCTCGCAGGCCAGCGCTGGCGAATCCTCGGTTGCGACGGCAGCAGCTTCCGCACCTGCCGCGGTTCCCGGCTTTCGACCCGGCGGACCCGGGCCGCTCTACTGGAGTACGTACGATTACGAGAACGTCGCCAACGTCATCATCCCCGAAGCGGTGTGGCAATCCAATATCGACTGGGTGGCGGCCACCTTCCGCGACTACGGCTACACCATGGTGTGTACCGACGGATGGATCGACGGGACGCAGAAGATCACCGAGCACGGCTACATCGTCAGCCAGGCGGACGACTGGGAGCACGACTGGGCCTGGTGGGCCAAGTACCTGAAGGCCAAGGGAATGCAGCTCGGCGTTTACTACAACCCTCTGTGGGCGACCAAGTCGGCGGTGACGAACTCCTCCGTCACCGTTGTCGGGCGGCCCGACGTCAAGGTGGGCGATCTCGTCAACGCGAACGACTTCTTCGACGGCGGCGGGCAGCTGCAGTGGGTGGACGCCACCCGTGACGGGGCCGAAGAGTACGTGAAGGGTTACGTGGCGTACTTCCGTGAACTCGGTGCCGTCTTCCTCCGAATCGACTTCCTGGCCTACTACGAGACCGGTTTCGACCAGAACGACGGCACCGTCGGGGTTGACCACGGCCGGGAGTCGTACTTGCAGGCGCTGCAGTGGATGCGGGAGGCGGCGGAGGACATGCAGCTCAGCCTCGTGATGCCCAACCTGTTCGATCACGGGTCGGGGGAGCGGCAGTTCGGCAATCTCATCCGGATCGACAACGATGCCAGCTTCGGGACCTGGTTCAACTTGAGCGGCGGCCGCCAGACCTGGCAGCCCGAATGGTCCCAATGGAACAACCCGTTCCTCGGGTTCACCGGGTTCGCCGATATTTCCGGGCGCGGTCAGATGATCCTCGATGGCGACCCGTTGATCATGTCGTCGTTCACTCGTGACGAAGAGCGCCAGAGCGCCGTCAATCTCTTCACGCTGGCCGGCGCCGCCATCGCCATCACCGATCAGGTCGACACCATCGGCGACAACGCGCACGTGTTTCAGAACCGGGAGGTGCTGGCACTGCGCAAGGCCGGGTTGGTCGGCAAGCCCGTCTTCAACAACAGCCACGCGTTCGAATACGACCCCACGAGCAGGGACCCGGAGCGCTGGGTCGGCCAGTTGCCCGACGGGAGCTGGGCCGTCGCCCTGTTCAACCGGGCCGATGCCGCCGCCAACGTGACGAAGTCGATCGAATTCGCCGATGTCCTCGGCTTCAGCAGTCCGGCCGCGGTGCGCGACCTGTGGGCACACCAGGATCTCGGTTCCATGACCGGCTACCAGGCGAGCTTGGGGCCGCACGCCTCGGTGCTCCTCTCGGTCGTGCCCCCGGGTCCTGCTCATTTCCAGGCCGACGTCGGTGCCTGGGCGGGGTCGGCCCGCTTCGGCAACACGTTCGCCGGCCACGAGGGGATGGGGTATGTAACCGGCCTCGACACCGAAGGGAGCAGCGTCGCGGTGGCCGTCTCGGTGCCCAGGGCCGGCAGCCGGCGCGTCGTGTGCCACGTGGCCAACGCCACCGGGACCCCCTCGAAACTGACGGTACAGGCGCTCGACCCCGAGACCGGTCGCGCCCACGGCTCCACGACCCTCGAGGTACCGAGTGCATCGGCCTGGACCTCTTGGCGCAGCGTGCCGGTCACGGTGGCCATGGCGGCCGGGACCAACCTCGTGGTGTGCAGCGTCGAATCGGCGGATCAGGGCGGCGTCAATCTCGACTACCTGACCCTCATCTGATCCGGATCGACCTCAACCAAACTTTGGCCTGCAACAGGCGCCCAGAACACCGAGTAGCAAGACCGCGACTCTCATCGCACGAGTTCAGGGTGTGTGGTTGGGTCGATCGGTGAAGAACGACACGCCTCCTTCGGGCAGGTCGATCCATTCCGAGACTGGGTAGCAGGACATCTCTCCGGAGCTCCAGATCGTCAGGGTCGCAGTGCTGCCGTCGGACCCCGTCACTTCGAACTCGCATGTGCCGTGCGGGTGGTAGCCACGCGGCAAGTTCCACACGAACCCGCTGAGGTGATCGACACTCCACCGTCGGGTAGCGATGGTGACCTTGTGCCCGTCTTTTACGAAGGGTTCTTCCGGGTCCACTGGTGACGACGAATCCATTGCACCAGTACAGCACCTCCTCCTCGCCGCCCTCGTCATCGGAATTGTCCTGTCCGTGTTCAGGAGCGGTCGCGCACCCGGCGCAGTGCGACGCCGGCCGACCGGCCCGCCTCCCCTGGGGGGAGCGCATGCAGCACGTCGGAGAACACCTCGACACCGAGCGGCGCGTCCGTGCCGGTCGCCTCGAGGTCGGCCAGTAACGTGGGCAGTGCCAACTCGCCGTCGCCCGGCAGGAGCCGTTCGTGCAGAGTTGCGTGGAGCGGATTCGTCTCGGGCACAGCCGGCGCGTCGCACAGCTGGACGCCGAGGATGGACGGACCCGGGATGGAGCGCAGCAGTGCGCCGTCGGATGCACCGCGGAAGTAGTGCCAGGCGTCGAGCATGATCCCGCCGTTGGGCCGATCGGCTGCATCGACGACCTGCCAGGCCGTCGCCAGGTCGGGGATGCGCGACCAGGGCAGGAACTCCAGATGGACGAGCAGGCCGTGCTCAGCCGCCCGGTCGCACAAGCCGGCGAAGGCCGCCGCCGCCTCGTCGAGTGACCACGGGCCTCCGAACACGTCGACAGCGTTCAGCGAGCGCGCGCCGACGGCGTCGGCGACGGCGAAGAGCTCCGGCTCGCCGTAGCGGAAGATCCGTTCTGCGTCGTGCTCCGGGGGGATGTGGATCTCTGACGCGCCGGGGAGCCACCACCACCCAGGGTCGAGCTCGGCCACCCACAGGCCGTGATCGGCCAGCAGCGTGCGGATGTCCCGATCGCTGAGCCCTTCGTCACGCGCCACCTGATAGTCGCGACCCCAGAGCGACAGACCCGTGAACCCGCCGGCCTGCGTGGCGGCGAGTCGCTCTCGGAAGGTGATCCCGGTCCCGAGCGTGCCCGAACAGAGCACGGTCCCGTCACCCCCGAGGGTCACCGGCGCGCCCGCTGCGAGACGAACAGCCTGTCGGGGACACGCCACAGCGGGTGTCGGCGTCTGGTCACTATCGTTCCTTCCGTGACCGAGAACGGTACCGGAGCTGCGTCCGGAGCTCACGAACCCGCCGCCGCCCGTGCCTAGGCTCGTCCTGCACGACGCCACCGTCCTCGACGCCGACGGTCCCCGGCCCCGCAGCACCGTGGTGGTCGAGGATCGTCGCATCACCACCGTCCGCTCCGGGGCGCCGGTCGAGACCGGTCCCGCGGACCGCGTCGTCGACCTCGACGGCCGCACGGTCATGCCGGGGATGGTGAGCAGCCACTTCCACGCCACCTACAACGAGCTCGGTTCCAAGACGGCGCCCTTCGGGCTGGAGGAGCCGCCGGCGTTGCAGGCCGTCCGGGCGGCGCACCACCTCGAATTGCTGCTGCGCAGCGGCTTCACCGGCGCCGTCAGCGCGGGCGCGCCCTTTGCCATCGACGCCTCCATGAAGGCCGCCATCGCCGAGGGGCTCTTCCCAGGCCCCCGGTTGATGGCCGGCAGTCGCGACGTCAGCACGACGGGGCACGCCGGCGACAAGAGCTTCCCCTGGTACTGGGATGTCGGTGCCCGCGGTGCCATCAACCGGTGCGACGGCCCCGACGGCTTTCGCCGCGCCGTGCGTGAGGAGATCAAGCAGGGCGCCGAGATCATCAAGATGTTCGTCACGGGCGGCCACGGCACGGTCGCTCCGAGCGAGCAGACGGAGATGTCCCCTGAGGAGATCACGGCCGGCATTCAGGCGGCTCACCAACGCGGCGTGCTCGTCCGCGGTCACATCGCCAACCGCGAGGCCATCCACATGGCGCTCGATGCCGGGATCGACGTCATCGACCACGGGGACGGGCTCGATGCCATGGGGATCGAGCGCATGGTGGAGCTCGGCACCTTCCTCGTCCCGAGCCAGCTCTTCCCGGTGCGCTTCGCCGAGATGATGGGCGGCGGCGGCCTCGGGTTCACCGCCGCCATGGCTGAGGACATTCAGCGCGCGCTCGCTGTGTTGCCCAAGGCCAACGAGGCCGGCGTGAAGCTGCTGTGCGGGGACGACTACGGCGCCATCAGCCTGCCCCACGGTCGCTATGCCGACGAGCTCGAGTTCTACGTGAAGGAGGCGGGGATCCCGCCCCTCGACGTGATCCGCTGGGCCACCCGCAACGGTGCCGACCTGATGGGCCGGTCGCACGAACTCGGGTCGGTGCGGGAGGGCTACCTGGCCGACCTGCTCGTGGTCGACGGCGACCCCTTGGCCGACGTCGGGCTCCTCCGGGACCAAGCCCGGCTGCTGGCCGTCCTCAAGGGCGGGACGCTCGTGAAGGACGATCTGGCTCTTCTCGCCGCGCGCTGAGGGCGCCGCTACCCTCCGGGAATGATCATCATCGCCGGTTCCCTCAGCTTCGACCCTTCGGACCGGGACGACGTCCTCGCCAGCCTGGCCGAGGTGACCGAGGCCAGCAGGCGTGACCCCGGTTGTCTCGAGTACTTCTGGGGCGAGGATCTCGAAGCGCCGAACACGTTTCGCTTCTTCGAGAGCTGGGGGTCGCAGGAGCTGCTCGACTCGCATCTGGCCCAGCCGCACGAGATCGCCTTCGGTGAGCGGAACCTGACGCGCATCACGGGTGCGACGGCAAGTTTCTTCGACGCCTCCCCGACCGCCCCGAGCATGCCGGCCGCCGGGACCGCGGCCGACTGACCGCCGCGAGACCACCCCTGCCTTACTGCGGGGCGAAGTAGCGGGGGAGCGTACCGCTGGGAACGCTGGCCCCGTTGGTCTGTGCCTCCTGCAAGTGGCCGAGGTCCTCCCAGTACGGGAGGATCGCCGGGGCCAGGAAGGAGCCGCCGCCACCGGGCTGCATGTTGAAGTGGCTGCCGTCGCTCTGCCGCACCGGGACGCCGTCGAGATCCTCGGTGTAGTTGCCCCCGGGGCAGACGTAGGAGTTGAGGTCCTGGACGTAGACCTGGCCCGGATGCTCGGCCGCCACCTGATGCAGCAACCCGTTGTACACCGCCTGCCGGGCCGCGCTGTCCTGCGGCCACGGCTGGCCGTTGGGTTGCTCGCCCGTGCTCTGGCAGGGCTTGGTCATGAAGACCATCAGCGCGCCGCCCGCCGTGGCGATCCGTACGGCCTTCTCCAGTTGACTCTTCACGTAGTCGGCGAAGGCCGGGTGCAAAATGTTGGTCATCTCCCCGCGGTAGAGGCGGTCGAGCACCTCGCCCCCTCCGGCCAGGAGCACGACCACGTTCGGCTTCAACTGGCGCACCCAGTCGCTCCAGGCGGCGGTCCAGGCCTGGCAGGCCACGTTCTGCTTCGGCCCGAAGACGCCGTCCGGGGGGCACTGCGCGCTCTGCGGATCCGGCGTGCAGGGGGCCCCCACGATGAACGTCCCACCGGACTGCTCACCTGTCGTCCCGTCGGCGACGCCGCAGCCGAGGATCCCCTCGTCGAGGAGGCGCAGGTTGTCGTACTTCTCCGGGTGGGCGGTCAGCGCGCCCTCCAGCCCGATCCCGAGTGTCAGGGCCTGAGAGTCGCCCACCAGGAGGACCCGGGTCGGGGTCGTGTCGTACGTCGCCGGGATGGTCGACGTGATGGGCGTGGCGGCCACGGTGCCGTTGGCGGCGGCGCCGACCGGAATGGTGTCGGCTGCCGGCAGGGTGGCCAGGACGATGGCCAGGATCACGACGCCGAGTGCCGGGAGCGTGAAGACCTGGGCCCGGAAGCGGGTAAAGAACGTGCCCTGCCGGATCGGCCGTTCCACGAAGTAGAAGGAGAGGGTGGCGATGCCGATCGTGGGGATCACCCGGACGAAGAAGAGGGGCCAGGGGTTCAGCCCGGTCCGCTGTTCGTTGATGAAGGTGAACAAAGGGAAGTGCCAGAGGTACATGCCGTAAGAGATCCGTCCGATGAACGTGAAGGGACGGAACGAGAGCAACCGCGCCAACGGCGAGAACTGGGCACACGAGACACTGATGAGGATGGCGGACGAGCCGAGCGCGGCAAGGAGGAACCCACCCCGGTAGGTGAAGACATCGTCGGAGTGCACGGTGACGAACAAGACGATGCTGCCGGCGAGACCGATGACCCCGAGAACGGTCAACACCAGGCGCGCCCACGGCGTGCGCGCCTGCCAATTCAACTCGTCGCCCTTCCGACGGCTTTCGGCCCACAGGAAGAGGCCGATCGCCGCCGACGCCCCCACCAGCACGGACTGCGCGTGGGTGTCGGTGCCGAAGTAGAGGCGATTGATGTTGGTGGGGTTGAAGAGCAACGCCATCTCGGCCGCCGACGCCAGCGCGCCTGCGACGGCGACGACCAGCAGCACCCGCAGTGAGCGCGTCAGCTTCATGACGCCGAGGAAGACAAGTGGCCAGACCAGGTAGAACTGCTCCTCCACGGCGAGGGACCAGGTGTGGATCAGCGGCGACGTGAGGCCGGTCATGTGGAAGTAGTCGGATCCTGACGCGATGAAGTGCCAATTGGAGAAATAGAACAATGCGGACAGCGCGTCGCCCCGCAGGGTCGGGTAGGTGCCGGCCGGGACGAAGACGCCGTAAATGATGGCGACGCCGATCAGCATCACGAAGAGGGCCGGTAGCAGCCTGCGGGCGCGGCGGGCCCAGAAGGCACCCAGCCTGATCGTGCCCCGCTTGCGCCATTCGACGATCAGGAGTGAGGTGATGAGAAAGCCCGAGAGCGCGAAGAAGGTGTCGAGGAGGAAGAAGCCACCGGCGGTCAGGTAGACGCCGGCGTGCACGCCCATGATGCCCAGCATGGCCAGGCCTCTCATCCCGTCGAGTGCAGGCAGGTATGCGAGCGTGGCCCCTTTGCGCGGTGCGTCGGGAGAGACGCGTGCGGCCATCGCCGGAGCGTACCGTCGGCACCGGCGTCGCCGGGGTTCAGGCAGGCGCCCGAGGTCCGCCGGCGACCCTGCGTCGGTATAGTCACGGCGCACTGCACCAAGGGGGTTGTCCATGTCGTGGAGCAAAAGGCGCGCGTCCGTCGTGCCCAAGACGGGAACCGTCCTTGCGGGCGTGGCGGCGTTGCTCGTGTCGCCCCTGATCGTGGCCACCGGCGTCGAAACCGCAGGCGCGGCCACCGCCGCGTCCACCGTGAGCTACCACAGCGCGGCCACCCTCGCCGGCCCTGTCACGGTCGGGCACATCATTGAGCCGCTGTCCGCCCACCCGCTGGACCTCGCCGCCAACGGCTACGTCGAGCAGGAGTTCTTCGCCTCGGGCACGGCGACCGCCTTCAAGGCCGACTCCATGCCGAGCGACGGGAGGTGGACCACCACGCCGACGACAAAAGCGGCGTACAAGACGAGGATCATCGTGCGCCGACCGGCCAATCCGGCCCGCTTCAACGGGACCGTGATCGTGGAGTGGATGAATGTCTCGGCCGGTGAATCGGCACCCGATTGGGACTTCCTCAATCCGATGCTGATGCGCGACGGCTACGCGTACGTCGCCGTCTCGGCCCAGGCGCTGGGCGTGAACGGCGGGAAGGCGCTCCTCGGGTCACCAGGATCATCGGCCCCGAACACTGGCCTGGTCGGCGAAGAACCCGCCCGCTACGGGTCGCTGCACCACCCCGGTGATCAGTACGCGCTGGACATGTACGCCCAGATCGGCCAGGCGATGCGCGCCCCGCACCAGAAGGCGTTGGGTGGCCTGAAGCCCACGCACATCCTCGCCGTCGGCGAGTCCCAGTCCGCCTTCTACCTGACGACGTTCGCTGACGCGATCCAGCCGCTGACCAACACCTACGACGGCATCTTCATCCACAGCCGCGGCGGTTCGGGTGCCTCGTTGGCGGGAACATCCATCGCCTCCAGCAGCGGGCCCGACAACCTGCGCATCCGCACCGATCTGCAGGTCCCGGTCTTCATGTCCCAGACCCAGACCGACCTCATTCAACTGGGCTACGCCCCGGCGCAGCAACCCAACACCGCCAAGATCCGCACCTGGGAGATCGCCGGCACCGCACACGCCGACGCCTACACCGTGGGCGCCGCCGCGAGCCTCCTCGGCTGCACGACGCCCGTGAACAGTGGCCCCCAGCACAATGTGGTCCAGGCCGCGTTCACCGCCTTCGACAAGTGGGTCGACAACGGCACGCCGCCCCCGAGCCCGCCACCCTTCAAGTTGTCGAGCTCGCATCCGGCGACGTTGGCGCTCGATGCGCACGGCAACGTGATCGGGGGAGTGCGCACACCGGCGGTCGATGTCCCGATCTCCACCCTGAGCGGGGCACCGGCCGCCGGCGCCAATGCGATCTGTGGCCTGTTCGGCTCCACTGTCGCCTTCACCCCGGCCCAGCTCGCCAGCCTCTACGGCACCCAGAGCAACTACATCGCGCAGTACACGAAGAGCCTCAACAAGGCGATCGCCGGCGGGTACATCCTCAGTGCGGACAAGGCCTCGCTCCTGGCCCAGGCCCACCAGGTGCAGTTCCCGGGCTGAGCCCGCGCCGGGTTCTTCTGCGAGCCCACGAACGAAGCGGGGCTCATGCCGATCGCGCCGCCAGGGCGGCGAACGCCTGCGGCGGTCCCTCTCCCACCCGGCGGACGATGCGTGCGACACAGGACTCCGCCGAGTCCCGTGTCGTGTCCACCTCCAGGTCGTAGATGCCCGGGTCGTGCACCGCCCGCTCCCAGCGGAGCACGATTTCCGGAATCGTCCCGTTGGGCGGCGAGGTGACGTAGCCCCCACCTGCGCTGGCATCACGCCGGGCCATGATCACCTCGGCCGGGCAGCGGACGCCGACGAAGTAGGCCGGCAGCGCCCCCAGCTCGACCGCTGCCACGTTCGTCAGGATGCCCAGTGGCCGCGCGTAGTCGTCGTGGTGGCCGACGTCGACGACCACGTTGAGGCCGGCGTGGCTCCACGCCGCCACTGTGGCGTACAACGAGCGGAACAGCAGCACCACGGAGTCCTCCAGGTCGGGCCGTTCCCCGCCCGGGCGCAGGCCGATCCCGGGCCGCACCTCCACCGGCAGCACGTCCGCCATCGTGTCGACGCCCAGGTTGAGCCACGGCCCGCCGGCTGCGCTGGCTTGCAGCGCCGACACAATGCTCGACTTGCCCGACCGCGGCGTCCCGTTCAACACGACGATCGTCCCGGGCGCGACGGCAGGACTCGGATCCGTCACGCGCCAATCTCCTGCAGGGTGCCGGCCGCGACGTCGATCCGGTAGAGCTGCCCGTGTGGGTGGGTGAAGGCCAAGGCCTCCGCCGGTGTGATGTCGAGCAGCCGCCGTAAGAGCATGCGTCCGATCATCTCGTGGGAAACGATCAACGGACGCACAACACCGGCGGCAGCGATCACCTCCAACGCCGTGCCGGCCCGCAGGTCACCGTCCGCGTAGCTCTCGCCCTCGGGGAACCGCCATGTGAACTTGTCCGCGGCGCGCCGGGTCAGCGCGCCGGGGAAGGCCGCGTCGATCTCCTCGGTCCGCAGTCCCGCCATGACTCCGTGATGGATCTCCGCCAGCTCGTCGACGACGACCACCGGCAGGCTGAGCGCGTCGGCGTACATCCGGGCCGACACCTGCGCCCGGCCCAACGGGCTCGAGAAGACGGCGTCGACGAGTCGCCCGGCCAGCCGTTGCGCCACCCGTGCCACCTCGGCGCGCCCTTCGGGGGTGAGCGGCGAATCGAGCTGCCCCTGCCGCCGTCCGGCCCGGTTCCACTCCGTCTCGCCGTGCCGGGCCAGGTAGACCTCCTCGATGCTCAGGCCGTCTCCTGCGTCGGCATCGACTGCACCGCCGGCACGGGGTAGACCGGCATGGCGGAGGCGGGCGCCGCTTCGATGATGGAGGCCTGCGTGCACCCCAACGCCATGACGTTGGCCTCCTTGTCCTTGGAGGTGCTGGGCAGCTTCGGCACCGAGGTGTCGCTCCGCTTCGGGTGCAGCGCCGAAGTGAGGTCGCCCGCCGTGTGGCGGCGCCAGGCCGAAATGTTGGGAGCCTTCACTCCGAAGCGCTCCTCCAAGAAGCGCAGCTGCGACGTGTGGTCGAACACCTCGGAGGCCACGTGGCCGCCCCGGCTGAAGGGCGAGAGGACGAGCATCGGCACCCGGAAGCTCATGCCGACCGGGCCGGCCATGCCGTCGGAGGGGTCGGGCAGCGGCGAGACGGTGAGGTACTCCCCGGGGGTCCCCGTGGGGGCCACCGGCGGCACCACGTGGTCGAAGAAGCCGTCGTTCTCGTCGTACATGTGGAAGAGCACCGTCTTGGACCACACCTCGGGGTTGGACACCAGCGCCG
>Ga0302308_10000294_pt1 | contig 44299 bp, 35 predicted proteins | sample III_Palsa_E3_3_FD_200531 | JGI IMG/M metagenome (GOLD analysis project Ga0302308, IMG submission 200531) | Peat permafrost microbial communities from Stordalen Mire near Abisko, Sweden - III_Palsa_E3_3 | ecosystem: Environmental > Terrestrial > Soil > Palsa > Peat permafrost | place: Sweden...
CGCGCGGGATCTCCAGCCGGTGATGGGAGACCGCGATCAGCAGGCCCCCGGGCCTCAGCGCGGCGGCGAGCCGAGGCAGCACGGCGGCCAGGTCCATGTGGTGCAGGGCGCTGATGCTCGTGACCGCGTCGTAGGCACCGGCGGGCAGGTCCGCGATAGCAGCATCGCCGAGCAGGCACGTCACGTTCGCCGGCACGATCCGCCGCGCCTCGGCGATCATGGCCGGCGACCGGTCGAGGGCGTCCACCCGGTCAGCCCGCTCTGCCAACCGCGTGGCGAACCAGCCCGCGCCGCACCCCACGTCAAGCACCCGTCCGCACCGCGCGGGCAGCGCCCGCAGGAGGCGCTCGTGGTAGTAGGAATTGTGGTCCCAGGCAACGTTGATCACGGATGCGATCCTCGCGCATCCGGCAGCGCTCGCAGGCCGGAGCGGCAGTGGAAATGGTCATCGGCCCGAACGGTGATCGGGGAGCACATCCGGGAAGCTGACGCGAACCCCAGGTGGGGGTCGCCTGCTGCCCGCCGCCCGCCGCATGCACCAATTGTCACACCCCATACCTCGTGTCACGCGTCGAGCAAACTTGTGACTGAGCAGCCAGTTTGGCATCTCGGATAACTACGATCTGGCGGTGTGAGCGGGTCTGTGCATGAAGGTTGGCGCGTTCTGGGCACGGTGGTTGGCAGCTGGGTCCGTTTGAGCAAGGAGGCTGGCGCGAGCGCGGCTGGCGATCCAGGTGTGCCGGGAGCGCGTGCTGGCGTTGCGGGAGTTCGGTCAGTAGGGCCGGGCGTGCGGCATTGCGGCAAGTCGGTGAACAGCTCGATCATCTCCACACCGATGACAGAGCAACGCCGGAAGGAAGCTGGGTGTTCACAGCCGAAGAACGGGACCGCGTCCGGGAGCAGCTGCTCACGCGCGCCGAAGCCGACAGCGCAATCACCGGTGCCGCCTTCACCGGCTCGCACGCAACCGGGGGAGGCGACCGCTGGTCCGACACCGACCTCGTGCTGGCAGTCCGCGGCGAGCCCATCCCGGTGCTGAACCAGTGGACACGATGGCTGTGCGACGAGCTCGGCGCGCTGCACCACTGGGACCTGCCCGCCGGAGCGAGGATCATCCGCGTGTTCCTGCTGCCAGGCTGGATCGAGATCGACCTCACCTTCGCGCCAGAGGACGAGTTCGGGCCACGCGGCCCGCAGTGGCGGACGGTCTTCGGCCACCCGCAGCCGCTTGCGCCCTTCCCGGCGCCGGACCCACAGCACCTGGCCGGGCTCATCTGGCACCACGCTCTGCACGCCTTCATCTGCACCGAGCGCGGCCGCTGGTGGCAGGCCGAGCACTGGATCAGCGCCCTGCGCGATCACGCGATCACACTGGCCTGCCTGCGGCTGGGCCACCCCGCCGCCTACGCGAAGGGCGCCCACCTGCTGCCCGGCGACCTGACGGCACCACTGGAAACGACACTCGTCCGCAGCCGAACCCGGCATCGTGGAGGACTTGTTCGAGTCCTGATGGCGGTCGTAGCGATCCACGATGATGGGCTTCAGCGGGCGCGAGGTTTCATCAGCCTCATGGGGAGCAGCTTTCACAGGCTCAAAGCGCGGAGGCCGAATCTTCCGCGGAAACTCGCAGAAGGGTCCGTCTGGGAGATTCGCGGCATCCGGGGTGGCTTCAGGGAGCGGCAGCTCGTCCGCCGACTGGACCCGCACCGATCGTGGCCGCGCTGCTGCTTCCCCAGTGGAGTGGACCACCGCGAACGCGGACGAAATCCTCGCAGCCGCCCCGATCGGCTGGGAAAATCGGGCGGGGCACCGTCCTAGCAGTACCCGATTTAGTTGCCGTGAATTTGAGCAGTGAGTACGGTCGCAGGAGTGGCAAGCGATTCGGGTGGCAGCAACAGATCATCGGGCCCGTGGTATGCGTCGGAGCCCTCGACCGAGTCTTTTCCCGCCGTCGGGTCCGCCCCTCAAGACCCGAAGGGCCCGGCCGGGCCTTGGCGGCCGTCGGGGCCGACCGGTAGGGGACGGCGAGCAAAACCGCCTGGGAAGCGGCGCAAGCTCATCATCGTGCTGTCCGCGGCGGCGCTGGCCGTGGTGGCCGGGATCGCCGCGGTCATCGTCACGGTGGTCACCTCGGGCGCCAACCCGAACGCGACGGGCTTCGTGCCGACCGGAAGCTCGTCCGCGCAAGATGGCGACCAGATCACTACCGCGTTCCTCCAAGCGTGGCAGACCGGTGACCTCGGGCAGGCCGCCCGCTACACCGATCACCCCGCCACCGCCAAGGCCGCGCTGGCCGCCTACGGCAAAGACCTCGGTCTGAAGAAGCTGACGGCCACGGCCCAGGCCGACACCATCACGCCGACGGGCACGTCATCGACGCCGCGTGAATCGGTCGAGTACGCGATCAACGCCACGGTGACGGCCCCGGACGGCGCCAAGACGCTGAGCGGCGCCTGGAAGTACAGCGCATCGCTGGTCGCCTACCAGCAGCGGAACTCATCGCTGTGGTACATCGCCTGGGCTCCCGATGTCCTCGCGCCGAACCTCAGCGCGTCCACCCATCTGGCCGCGGTCATAGTGGCTCCCCAGGTCGCCTCGGTCAACGATGCCAGCGGGAACGACCTCAGCTCGTACGGCGACGCCGGGCTGACGACGATCGCGGGACTGCTCCAGAGCAAGGCGCCACCGGGACAGGGAGCTCCTGGCCTGTACGTCGAGATCCAGACCGCCTCGAACCATCTGGTGCAGAACAGCCAGGCGGTCGTCATCCCGCCGACCAACATACCGAACCTGACCACCACCATCAATCCGCAGGCTGAGGCCGCCGCGCGCGCCGCCGTCGCCGAGCACAGCAGCAGTTCGATGATCGCCATCCAGCCCTCCACCGGCCAGATCCTGGCCATCGCCAACAACGCCGGCTTCAACGATTTCGCCCTCACCGCTCAGGTCGCGCCGGGCTCGACGATGAAGGTCATTACCTCCACCGCGCTGATCAACGCCGGCGTGCTCACCGCGTCCAGCGATGTCGCCTGCCCCGAGGCGTACACGGTGCAGGGGATCACCTACCACAACGACGACAACGAGTCCGAGCCGGCCTCGACCCCGTTCATCACCGACTTCGCCCAGTCCTGCAACAACGCCTTCACCACGCAGTGGCCGCACCTGTCCGGTGCCCTGGCTCGCACCGCCAAGGACTACTACGGCCTGGACCAGAAGTGGGACATCGGCATTACCGGCGCGTCGGCCAGCTACTTCAACGCCCCGGCCAGTGCTAGCGGCTCCGAGCTAGCCGAGGAGGCGTTCGGCCAAGGGGAACTGGTCGCATCGCCGCTGGCGATGGCCTCGGTGGCGGCCACCGTGGACGCCGGGATGTTCAAGCAGCCGATCCTGCTGCCCGGAGCCAAGCAGGTCACCGCGACCGCGCTTCCGGCCAGCACCGACGCGCAGCTGAAGCAGATGATGCAGGCCGTGGTCACCAGCGGGACTGCCGCGCCGATCGGGTTCGGGCCGGGCGTCTACGCCAAGACCGGGACCGCCGACATCTCGGGCCAGGAGCAGCCCAACAGCTGGCTCATCGCCTTCGACCCGGCTCAGGACGTCGCGGTCGCCTGCCTGGTGGTCAACGCCGGCTACGGCGCCCAGTACGCCGGCCCGGAGGCGAAGGCCTTCCTGGGCAAGTACTAGCCCGATTCCACCACGAGGTCATCGGTGAACGCTCGAAGTCGGCGAAAGCCGCGACGTCATCGCCTACCCGCCTGCACCCATCGCCGGCCGCTAGCCCGAAGCTGACGGCCGCGGCTCAGATCGACTTTGGTAGGCTGCGCACAAACGATTGCATCAGCGTGGCAGGCACCGTGGCAGGCACCGTGGCAGGCGCCGTGGGCGACATCCTGGGGACGCGCTACCTCGGCGCTGCGCGGCTGGCGGTGCCGGCCATCGGGCTCGGTTGCATGGCGCTCAGCGGCCTGTACGGTACCCCCGAGGAGAGCGGCTCGCTGCGGCTGCTCGACCGGGCCCTGGAGCTGGGCTGCACCTTCCTCGACACCTCGGACGCCTACGGCCCCTTCACTAACGAGGAGTTGCTGGGCCGGGCGCTTGCGGGACGCCGGGACAAGGTGGTGCTCGCGACCAAGTTCGGCAACCTCCGCCGCCCCGACGGTTCATTCCTGCGGGTGAGCGGAGATCCCGCCTACGTACCGCGGGCCTGCGACGCGTCGCTGCAACGGCTCGGCGTCGACTACATCGACCTGTACTACCTGCACCGGGTGGATCCGCAGGTACCGATCGAGGAAACCGTGGGCGCCATGGCCGAGCTGGTCGCCGCGGGGAAGGTCGGCCACCTGGCGCTGTCTGAGGCGGCGCCGGAGACGATCCGGCGGGCGCACGCCGTCCACCCCATCACCGCGCTGCAGACCGAGTACAGCGTGTGGTCGCGGGAGCCGGAAGCGGAGATCCTGCCCGTCGTGCGCGAGCTCGGCATCGGTTTCGTGGCGTACGCCCCGGTCGGGCGCGGCTTCCTGGCCGGCCGGTTCAGCGACCCCGCCGAGCTGACGACGGCTGACATCCGGCGGCAGCATCCCCGCTTTCAGGGCGCCAACCTGCAGTCAAACGCCGCGGTCGCCGCCCGGCTGCGGGCCATCGCCGAGGCCAGGCAGATAACCCCCGCGCAGCTCGCGCTGGCCTGGCTGCTTGCGCAGGGGGACGACATCGTTCCCATCCCTGGCACGGGCCGGATCGGGCATCTGGAGCAGAACGTCGCGTCCGCCTCCGTGCGGCTGACGCCGGCCGAGCTGGCCAGCATCGGTGCGGCGTTCCCGCCCGGTGTGGCCGCCGGGGACCGGTACGCGGACATGAGCCTGTTGAACCGCTGACCTGCACCTACGCGGCCGACGCAGGGCGGCCAGGCCAGAGCACCAGTCAAGTAACCTTCATCGGGCGCAGGTCATGGCCATGTTAGCGCCAACGCGGAAGGCCACTCCGGTTACCGCAGCGGATCCGGGCTTCCGTGGTGGATCCGGGTGTATCCCAGCACCACGTACCAACTGTGAAATCATCCGGTCCGGGCGGCGGCTGACGATCGAAGCCACGATCAGTCTGTGATCGCTCAGTCTGTGATCGCTCGCGCCAACGGCGGTCCTGGTTCAGCCGGTCTCAGCCGCGCTGGCTGATCCGCAGCCGGACGCGGGCGGGTTCCGGGACATGCTGCACGGCACTGGCCAGGTCATCACGGACAGCGTCGAGGTCTGTCGCGTCCTTCAAGCGAGCCGCGAACGCGCCAGGGTCCGGGAGATGACACTCACCCGGAAAAACCGCACCTCTGGAGCATCGGGCCGGTTCTAACCGGCCCGATGCTCCAGAGGGCCGGCTGGCTGCGGGTCACGCTGGCCCCACGGGCCGCGGCGGCCCCTGCAGGCCCTGTCTTCGCGGCCGGAGGCTGCCGCGGCTTGCCGTCGTGCTTCCCGGCTGCTGGATTCCCGGCCGCGGGACCCCGCCACCGCCTAACCGCCCGGGCGAAGGTAACTTGACACAGCATTAGTTCCATGACGGCGGGGACCGCCGAGGGCCTGGGGAGGAGGAAAGGCCGGCTGGGGACAGCTGGAACCGGGGCCATTTGGCGGGTTCGGGGTTGAGCCCAAGGCACCGGATCCACCACCGAAATGCAGCTATGAATATGGCAAACCGGACACTCGCGACACGGAGTGGCTGCCACCCGGCCGATAACCCATAACCAACTACTGACCAGCTAGGAGATCTCCCCAAGCCGTTCGGCCAGCCAGTCGGCAGCCTGGGGCCGCCAGCGGTAGGTGAGGTTCATACAGACGTGGTTGCCCTCTTCGAACATCCACAGGTCCGCATGCGGCGCCTCTCTCGCCACCCGGACGGCGTGCTCCCACGGGACGAGCCGGTCGCGCTGGCCGAAGACCACGACCATGGGCTGGGTGAGCCGGCCGAGCACGCCTTCCAGGGTGAGCCGGGAAGCGAACTCGTATGTCGCCTCCTTGGTGGTGGTCCCGCTGTTGTGGGCGAAGGTGGCGAGGCTGTGCGGTGCCCGGTCCCGGATCAGGGCGCCGTAGTCGTACGGGCCGCCGGAAACCACAACCGCCCGGATCCGGGGCTCGAACGCGGCCGCCCTGGCGGCGTAGTACCCGCCCAGACTTACCCCCATCATCCCGACCCGCTCGCCGTCCAGGTCGCGGCGGGCGCACAGCACGTCGAGCGCGGCGGCGGCCGGCGCCTCGAAATCGGGGCGGATGGTGGCCGAATAGCCCGTTTCACCCTGGCCGGGGCCATCCAGCGAGAACGTCGCCATACCCCGGGCCAGGAAGACGTTCTCCGCCGCGAAGAACTCTTCCTTCGTGGAGTCCAGGCCCGCGATCAGCACGACCAGCGGCGGGCGGTCAGCGCCGCGCGGGCGGCGCAGGTTACCTACCATGGTGGCGCCGTCGAAGGCCACCTCCACCCGCTCGGCGGTGGGATCGAGCAGACGGTGCGCGTGCGCCATGGCGGCCACCGCCCGATCAGCCGCGCTGCGGTGTTTCGCCTGGTCAAGCATCCACACGAATTTGCCGAAGTGATAGCTGAGGGCAGCGCGGACCCAGGCCTGTCCCGCCGTCAGGGACCGGCCCGCTTCTTCCGCCTGGCGGGCGAGCCCAGCGTGCAGGTCGCCGTTGGCACACCAGGCGTCCAGCCAGTCCGCCCAGCGTTCGAGGGGCCCCGTCACCCGGGCAAAGTCACTGGGGTCGACCCCCTGGGCCGTGAACCGCGGACCCCAGTTGGCCACGGCCGAGGTGATCTCGACATCCGGCACGGGCTGTCTCCCTCCATCGCGGGCGGGAATTCAGGCAGGCCAGCACAGTGCCGGCAACCGTTTGCAGCGACGCTATTCAAGGTGCGACCCGCATGTCAAGGGTTCCTGGCCAGGTGGCGGGCCGGCCACGACGCGTACGCGCAGCTCGCCGTTACCGGTCCTGGCCCCTGGCTTCGGGTCCCGGTGTCGGCTGCTTGGCCTGGTAATGTTGGTTGACCTTTGCTGCTAGCGTTTGCATCGGAGTGTGGGGGACATGTCATCCGGCCTTCGCGAGGACCGCCGAGTGCGGCTGCCGGGTCGGCCGGGCGTGGCGTCATGACCCCGGATCGCCGCTCACCCCGGCTCAAGGATGTCGCCGAGGCGGCGGGCGTGCACATCTCGACGGCGTCCCGTGCGCTGAACGAGCGGACCGCTGCCCTGCTCAACCCGCAGACCCTGGAGCGCGTCCGGGGGGCTGCGGATGGGCTCGGCTACCGGGTGAACGGGATGGCGCGGGCCCTGAAGACACGGCGCTCGATGACCATCGGAATGGTGGTGCCCGACATCACCAATCCCTTCTTCCCGCCCGCGGTCAGGGGGGCGGAGGACGTGCTCGACCGGGCTGGGTACTCGCTCTTGCTCTCAAGCACGGACAATGACATGGGCAAGGCCAGGCGGCAGGTCGCCGCCATGCTCGAGGGCCAGGCCGACGGTCTGCTGCTGGCCATGGCCTTCCGTGACGATCCGCTGGTGAACGAGCTGCGAGCGGGTGGCACGCCCCTCGTGCTAGTCAACCGGACCATCGACCGCGGTGGCGTGTCGGCGGTTATCCCCGACGACTTCAACGGCGCGGTGGAGGCGGTGGAGCACCTGTACGCGCTCGGCCATCGCCGGCTCGCCTTCGTCGGCGGCCCGCTGTCGACCTCGAACGGGGCCCGGCGACGGGCCAGCTTCGAGGAGACGGTGCTGCGGCTCGGCCTGCCGGAGGTGGCGGTGCTCGAAGCTTCCGCCTTCGATGAGGCCGCAGGCTACGCGGCGGCGCAGACCCTCCTCACCGAGCACCCGCGGATCACCGCGGTGGTCGCAGGCAACGACCTGGTCGCCGTGGGGATCATCGTGGCGGCCGCCGAGCGAGGCCGGGGCTGCCCCGCTGACATCTCGGTGGTGGGCTTCAACGACATGCTGCTGGCCGCGCGTCTGGCGCCGCCGCTGACGACGATCCGGATCCCCCAGTACGACGTGGGCGCGCGCGCCGCGAAACTGCTGATGGCCCAGCTCGCTGAGCCTGGCCGGAGCCCCGAGACGGTGCTGATCTCGGGTGAGCTCATCGTGCGCGGTTCGACCGCTCCGCCGGCCCGCGGCGAGGGCGAGCCCTAACCCGCCCGCCGGGGGGGGGCCCGCCGCTTGACAATGCCCGCATTGGTGTAGAAACATGCTGCAAACGGTTGCACACAGATAGGCGCACAGATAGGCGCACAGATAGGCACACAGATAGGCACACAGGCAGGCACGCAGCCAGGAATGTGTCCCCAGGTAAGGAGAGGCCGGTCGTGGGCGTGAATTCGCTGGCAGGCGGGCGCGATCATGGCGGGGCTCTGCTCGCGGGCCTGCTGGCCGAGCACGGCGTCCGCCATGTGTTCGGGGTACCGGGCGGCCAGACGCTTGCGCTCTACGACGCCATCCTGGACCGGGCGCCCGCCCTCACGCACGTGCTGGTACGTGACGAGCGGACCGCGGCGTACGCGGCCGACGGCTACGCGCGGATGACCGGGCGGGTCGGCGTCTGCGACGCGACCGTGGGGCCGGGCGCGGCCAAGCTGCCCTCGGGCCTCGGCGAGGCCCTGGGTGCCTCGGTGCCGGTGATCGCCCTGGTCAGCGACCTGCCCACCCGGCTGGCGCCGCACCGGTACCGGTCCGCCGCCTCGCAGGCGCTGGACCAGGCGGCCCTGCTGGCCCCGGTGACGAAGTGGCTGGCCAGCGTCCCGGACGCGGCCTCGATGCCGGGCCTCGTCCGGCAGGCGTTCCGCGAGGCGACCAGCGGCAGGCCCGGGCCGGTCGCGCTGCTCCTGCCGCAGGACATGCTCGACGCCCCGGCCGAACCGGTGACGCCGCGGGCGGCCTCCGCGCGCTTCGGCGCCTACCCGGCTTTCCGGCCGGCCCCCGAGCCCGCCGACGCCGCCGCCGTGGCGCAGGTGCTGCGCCGGGCGGCCAGGCCGTTCCTGCTCGCCGGGGGCGGGGTCATGCATTCGGGCGCCGGGCCGGCCGTCACCGCCCTGGCCGTGCGCCTTTCCGCGGCAGTCGGGACCACGCTGACCGGCAAGGGCGCGATCGCGGAGGACCATCCGCTGAGCGTCGGGGTGACCGGCACCATGGGCACCGGCGCGGCCGCGGCGGCGCTCGCCGAGGCCGACGTCGTGCTGCTGGCCGGAACCAAGGCCAGCGGCGGCGCCACGTACGGCTGGACGCTTCCGCACGCAGGCCAGCAGGTCGTCCAGCTCGACATCGATCCGGCCGAACTGGGCCGTGCGTTCGAGGTCGCGGCGGCCATGCTCGGTGACGCGCGCGCGGGCCTGGCGGCGCTGCTGACCGAGCTCGGGACCGGCGCGACCGACGGAGCGGAGCCAGATCGCAGCGCCTGGCGGGTCCGGCTGGCCGCGCTGACGGCCGAGTGGCGTGCCGTGCGGGACACCGAGCGGGCGAGCGACGCCATCCCGATCGCGCCTCAGCGAGTACTGGCCGCGCTGGAAGAGGCGCTCGCGCCGGGCGACTGCCTCGTCTGCGACGCCAGCCTGGCCAGCGGCTGGGGAGGCGTGTACTTCGAGCAGCGGCGGCCGGGGCGCCAAGTGCTGTTCCCGCGGGGCCAGGCCGGGCTCGGCTACGCGCTGCCCGCGGCGATCGGCGCCGCCACGGCCGCCACCGTCACGGCCACCGTCACCGCCACGGCCAGCGCGGCCGCGGCGGCCGGGGCCCGGACCGTGGTGCTGACAGGTGACGGGGCCCTGGGTTATGCGGTCGGGGAGCTGGCTACCGTCACCGAGCTGGGGCTTCCCATCACCGTCGTCGTCCTGAACAACCGCTCGCTGGGCTGGATCCGCTGGTACCGGCGGATTAACTTCGGCCGCGGCTGGGAAGACGACGACTTCGCTGACGTGGCCTACGCCGACGTGGCCAGGGGTTTCGGGATGCATGGCGTGCGGGTCACCGACCCGGCCGAGCTCGGCGGCGCGCTGGCATCCGCTCTGGGCAGCGACCGTCCCGCGTTGGTAGATGTGGTCACCGAGGCGTGGCAGACCCCGATCGGCGCGCACCGAAGCGCGGTCGCGCAGGGCGCGACCGCGGGATACGGAGGCTGAAGACCCATGCCGCGTCACCCTGATCGCCAGCTCGAGCGGCTAGCCCAGCCCGTGGCCGCGCGGCTGCTCGCCGCGAGCGGCGCGGCGGTCGTCGCCGTCGGCAGCGTGGAGCAGCACGGCGGCCATCTGCCCCTGGGCACCGACGCGTTCGCCGCCCAGTCCATTGCCGAACGGGTCGCGTTCCGGCTGGACACCGTGGTCGCGCCGCTGGGCCCGGTGGGCGTGGCTCCCTATCATCTCCCGTGGCCGGGGTCGCTGTCCCTGTCGCCGAGCACGCTGACGGCCGTCCTGGTCGACGTGTGCGCGGCGCTTGGCCAGGCCGGGGTGTCCCGGATTGTCCTGGTGAACTGGCACGAGGGTAACTCGCCGACGCTGCGGCTGGCCGCCGCCGAGGCGCAGCAGCGGCACGGGCTGGGCATTCTCATCGCCGAGACGCACGTCATTACCCACGGCCTGTATCCGGAGGAGATGGAGTTCACCCACGCCGGGTCGATGGAGACCGCGGCCGTGCTGGCCTACGACCCGGGCCTGGTCCATCTGGACCACCTCGTCGAGGCCAGTGACCTGGCGGCCGGCGAGACCGCACACGAGCTGTTCCGGCAGCGCGACGTCTACCCGGTCCTGCAGGACTTCCACGACATCGCCCCGACCGGGTGGTACGGGCGGCCCGAACGGGCCGAGGCGGGACGGGCGGAGGAAATCGCCGAGGCGGTGGCCGACCATGTCGTGCGCCGGGTCAGGGAGATCTGGGCGGCGCTCGCTCACCGCGACGGACTGGTCGCGCCGGGCGGTGTCCCGCCTGGTCCGGACGCTGGCGACGGGGTGAGCGCGGTCGCGGGGGCGCAGCGGTGAACACCAGGCCCGTTCCGGCCGAGATGGACGCGGCCCTGCTGTGCGACTTCGGCGAGCTCACCGTGCAGCGGGTGCCGGTGCCGCAGCCCGGCGAGGGCGAGGTGCTGTGCCGGGTGCTCGCCTGCGGGATCTGCGGCACCGACCTGAAGATCGTGGCCGGCGACTACCGGGGCACCTGGCCGCCCGCGCTGCCCTTCATCATCGGGCACGAGTGGTCCGGCGAGGTGGCCGTGCTCGGCCCTGGTACCGAGCGCAGCGGGCTCGCGGTGGGCGACCGGGTGGTGGCCGAGAATCACACCGGCTGCGGTGCCTGCCCGATGTGCCGGGCCGGACGCTACAACCTGTGCGAGCGGGTTCGCGAACCCGGCTTCAAGCTCTACGGCCACACCGCCCCGGGGGCACTTGCGGAGTACGCGGTCCGCCCGGCGGTGGCCCTGCACCCGGTGCCCAAGCAGGTCAGCGATGTGGCCGCCGCACTCGTCAACCAGGGTGCGCTGACCGTGCACGCGGCCAGGCGGGCCCGGCTTGAACCGGGCTCAAGCGTGGCCGTGTTCGGCCCCGGCCTGCTCGGCCTGCTCATGCTCCAGGTGGCCAGGGCGGCCGGGGCGACCCAGATCATCACGGTGGGCCGCGGCAAGAGGCTGGTCACCGCGCGTGAGCTCGGCAGCACCGAGGTCGTGGACTACAGTGCCGCCGACCCGGTGGCCGCCGTCCGCGCCGCGGCCGGCGGCCGCGGGGTGGACTACGTCTTCGACTGCTCGGGCAATCCGGCGGTGCTGGCGCAGGCCATGCACGCGGCCAGGCGCGGCGGGACGGTGGCGGTGCTCGGCCTGGCCGGAGGCCGGACCGCGGAGCTGCCGGTGGACCCGCTGGTGCTCGACGAGCTGAACCTCCTGGGCGTCCGCTCCAGCCCCAACGCCTACCCCGCCATGATCGCCTTGCTCGCCTCGGGGGCAGTGGTCACCGAGCCGCTCACCACCCACAGGTACCCGCTTCGCGACGTGGCCACCGCGTTCGGCGTGCTGGCGCGCCGCGAAGCCATCCGGCCGATCATCACGATGGCGCGCTAGCAGGAGGAGAAGGCGAGATGGCATCCGGAATCGGTGGCGTCATCGGAGCCCCCGTCACCGCGTTCACCAGCGCTAACACGGTGGATCTTGACACCACGGAACGCATCTGCGACTTCCTCGTCGCGCGCGGCGTGCACGGGCTGGCGCTGCCGCTGCACACCGGCGAATCACTCAACCTGACCGGGGCCGAGCGCAAGAGCCTGGTCGAGTGCGCGGTCAGCGCCGCCGGCCGCCGGGTGCCCGTCTTCGCGCACGTCAGCCTGCCCGGCACCGACCAGGTGATCGAGCTCGCGCGGCACGCGGAGAAAGCCGGCGCCGCCGCGGTCATCGTGGTCACGCCCTACCACTGGCGGCCGCCCCGGGCGGCTCTGCTCGCCCACTTCACCGCGGTCGCCGAGGCCGTCTCCGTCGATGTGCTCGCCTATAACTTTCCCAGCAGGCTCGGCGTGGGCGTGGACGCCGCCCTGCTGGCGGAACTGATCGGCCGGTGCGCCAACTTCGCCGGGGTGAAGGACGCGAGCTACGACATGCAATCGTTTACCGAGGCCTGCGCGCGTACCAGCGCGCTTCGCCCCGGGTTCGCGATGCTCACCGGCGTCGAATACCTGCTTACCTCCATGCCGGTCGGCGGCACCGGGTGTTTCTCGCCGTCGGCCGCCATCGCGCCCGGGCTGGTGATGAGCCTGTATGCGGCCTGCCGGGACGGCGACATCGGCCGCGCCCGGCCGCTGCAGCACCGCGCGTCGGCCCTGTGGCACCTGCTCCGCGAGACCGGGTACCCGGCGTCGGTCAAGGCGGCCATGGCCATCTTCGGCCGCCCCGCCGGGGGCGTCAGGCTGCCGCTGCTGCCCCTGGACCCGGCCGCCGTCGAAAGGCTCAGCCAGGGCCTCGCCGAACTGGGCCTGCTGGACAGCGAACCGCACGGATGGCCCTGACGGCCGCCGCGGGCGTCACCTCCCCCTGATCACCGGTAGCAGCAGCGAGGACGGCGTCCGCGCCCCGCTGTGGACCCGGGTGATCCCGGCGGTTCTGGGCGGCGGCCGGTCCGCCGGGTCGTCGTGCGCGAACGGCCCCGAACCATGGAACCCGTCCGCGCCCTCGGGCCGGGTGAAATCGCGCCCGGCCACGGACAGGGCCAGCCGGTAGCCCGCCGGAAGGACGACGCAGGTGGGCCACATCTCCACGGCCACCGGATAGGCCTGCCCTGGGCGGGCCGGTTCGACGGACTGGTGCGGGTGCCAGGGCCGCCAGGGCAGGGACCGGGCCGGGTCCACCGCGCGGTGGGACAGCCGGAGCCAGCCCTGCGACAGCGGGGCCCGCGGATCGTTCGCCCCCCGGAACGTCACCTCCTGGCCGCCCGGCCCGAACGCCCGCAGGGTCGCGAACAGGTCAGCGTCGTCGCCGTCCGTGCTGACGTGCAGGTCAGCGAGCAGCGGGCCGGTGAGCTCGAGCGGTGCGGGCAGCGGCGCGGAGGTGAAGGTGACGCCGTCGCCCCGGCCGTCGAACGCGGTGCTGGCCGCGGTCTGCGGCCGGGCCGCAGACAGGCCCCCGGATCCGAGCGGTACCGCGCCGTCGGCGTCGATGTACCAGCGCGACCATTCAGTGTCCGGCAGCGGCCACGCCTGCTCGCCGCGCGGCCGGAGGGTGCCGTCGGCGTGCCGGACCGTGATCTGCACGGGCGGCTCGGTGTTCCAGCCGTTGTCCGCGCCAAGCAGGAAGTGGTCGAAGAACCGCCGCTGCAGCTCCAGGCCGTGGCTGGTGTAGAACAGTTCCTCGTGCCTGCCGGTGTGGACCTCCAGCCATCTGGCCGCCGAGCCCGCCCGCGCGAAACCCTCGAAGTTGCCGCGGCTGTGCAGCCCGAGGCCCCCCCAGTTGGCCGCGGAAAGCAGCGGAACCTCGATCTGGCCCAGGTCAGCGCTTCGCTCGGCATGCCAGCCGTCATCCAGGCCGCGAGCACGGATGTCATTCAGATAGTCGGTTCGCAGTAGCCGCAGTTTGGCCTCCGGCAGGGTTTCCGGGCCGGCCGCCAGGCCGTCGCTGACCCACGGGCTGCGCGGGCCGTCCGTGCCGCGGCCGTGCTGGATCGGCAGCACCTGGCGCGGGTACCAGCGCTCGAAGAAGCCGTTGGCCAGGATCCCGCCGTGGTGGGACATGTCCCGGTAGTGGTCGCTGGCGCCCTCCCAGGGCAGGATCGCGGCCAGGTGCGGCGGCCGGGTCGCGGCCACCAGCCACTGGTTCATGGCGTAGTACGAGATGCCGCACAGGCCGACCCTGCCGCTGCTCCAATTCCGGGTGCCGGCCCACTCGATGGCGAGATGGTAGTCGCGGATCTCGCGGGATGACAGCAGGTCGAGCAGGCCAGGCGAGCGCCCGGCGCCCCTGGAGTCGACCCGGACCACGGCGTAGCCAAGCGGGATCCACCGTTCCGGGTCGACAGTCTCCCAGTTCATGTGGACGCAGCTGGAGCCGTCGGTTATCTCCGGATGGCCAGCCAGCAGCCGTTCCCACCGGGCCGCGAACCACCCGGCCTGGAACGGCAGCCCCTTCCCGTAGGGCCCCAGTGACATAATCACCGGGAACGGGCCTGGCTCGACCGGCCGGAACACGTCAGCTCGCAGGACGAGGCCGTCATCCATGGGAACGGGCAGATCTCGCGTTACGATCATCGGCACGGTCGCCGGTGCCGCCCCCTCGGGGCGCTGGCCCGGCGTCATGCCGCTTCCCTGTCGTCCATCCCGGCTCCCTGTCCGGCTCGGCCGGCTGGCCTACCGCAATTGATTGCACTCAGGCGAAGCGCACGGCCTCCAGGCGAGCCTCGTGAAGCGTTGACACCCTGATAACCCGCACCGTAGCATGACTGCAATCGTTTGTGTTACGCGCTTTTCATACGAAGAAATCGGACATTCGTGTCGCCGCGGGGCTAGTCCCAACTAGCCCAAGGACGGCGCGAAGGGGCTTGCCGCCGGATCCTGGCAGGCCATGCCCGAGCCTGGCAGCAAGAGAAAACGGCTCCTGCGCGGCATACGACATGTCCGGCCGGCGAGCCGAGGCGGCAGCCGGCCTGGCCGGCGGCCCGAATCAGGAGGTTGATTGTTTGTCATGAAACTCCACGGAAAGCCTGGCCAAAGACACAGAAGCCGCAGCGCTGGCCTGCTGGCCGCCGGGGCAGCCGCTGCCCTGGTCCTGGCCGCGTGCAGCTCGTCCGGCTCCTCTGCTTCTTCGGGCTCTGGTAGCTCCACGACGCCGATCACGATCGGCGTCTCGGTCTCGCTGTCTGGTGACTTCTCCGGTGACGGCCTGGCCACCAAGCAGGGCTACGAGACCTGGGCGGCCTTCCAGAACGCCCATGGCGGCATCCTCGGCCGCAAGATCGTGCTGGACTTCCTTTCCGACGGCTCCAGCCCGACCCAGGTGATCACGAACTATCAGAAGCTCATCACCGTCAACCACGTGAACTTTGTCGTGGGTCCCTACTCCACGCTGCTCACCAAGCCTGCCTCGGCGATCGCCAACCGGTACGGCTACGTGATGATCGAAGGCATCGGCGGTGGCCCGTCGGTGTTCTCCCAGGGCCTGAAGAACGTGTTCGACGTGAGCGCCTCCGCCGCGTTCCAGCTGATCACCTTCGCCAAGTGGCTCGCGTCCACCCACCAGCCCGAGGACATCGCGTACGCGTCGATGACCGACCCGTTCCTGCAGCCGATGCTGGACGGCGCGCGCAGCTACCTCACGGCGCACGGGTTCAAGAGCGTGGTCTACAAGCTGTACCCGCTCGAGACCACCGACTACACGCCGATCGCCTCCGCGATCGCGGCGTCGAAGGCTCCGGTCGTGGTGCTCGGCACCATGCCTCCGGACGGTTACGCGTTTGTCCAGGACCTGATCCAGGACAAGTTCAGCCCCAAGGTGCTGATCGAGGCCTCCGGGCCAGACCAGGGCGCGGCGTTCGTCAAGGCCGTCGGCGCCTCGAACACCGGCGGCATCATGGTCCCGAACACCTGGTACCCAGGCTCGACGTACTACCAGAACGCTCAGATGGTCGCGCTCTACCTCAAGATGTTCGGCGGGACCGCCGACAACATCAGCGCCGACGTGGCGGAAGCCTTCTCCACCGGCCAGGTCCTCACCCAGGCGGTCGACCACAACAAGAGCACGAGCAACTCCGCCCTGGAGTCTTACCTGCACTCCGACGTTACGTTCTCAAGCGTGCAGGGACCGGTCAAGTTCCTGGCCGACGGCGAGAACGGTGCCGCCACTCCGTTCGTGTTCCAGTGGCAGAAGGGCACGCTGCAGGATGTGCTGCCGGCCGGAGTGGCCAAGCCGGTGCCGATCATGGCCGCCAAGCCGGCCTGGGGCGCTGGCGGCTGACCCGCGGCTCAGCGAAGGTCACCGGGGCCGGGTAACGGCCGGATTTGATACCACCGAGGGAGCGTTCCGATGTTGGTTCTCCAGGCCATCATTGATGGAATCCTGGTCGGAGGATTCTACGCGCTGATGGCCGGCGGCCTGACGCTCGTGTTCGGCGTGATGGATATCGTCAACTTCGCTCAGGGAATCCTCGTGGTCCTGGGCGCGTACCTGAGCTACGCGCTCTATTCGCACCTGAACATCGATCCGTTCCTGAGCCTGCTCATCACCATTCCGGTGATGTTCGTTGTCGGCATCGCCGTGTACTGGACGATGATCAAGCCGATCAAGCAGGACCGGGTGATTATGTCGCTGCTGGTGATGTTCGCCGTGGGCACGGTCGCGGAAGGCATCCTGGACCTGATCTTCAGCAGCAACCTGGTCGAGATCCATACGTCCTACGTGAATTCCTCGGTCCGGCTCGGCTCGCTCGTCTTTCCCGCTATCTACCTGTACGCCTTCGCGATGAGCGTGGTGCTCCTCGGCGGGGTGTACTACCTGCTGTACCGCACCAGGTTCGGCCGCAGCCTGCGGGCTTCCATGCAGAATCCGACGGCGGCGCGGCTGGTCGGCATCAACACCGACTGGGTGTCCGCGTTCACCCTCGGCATCGGGGTAGGCCTGGCGGCGGCGGGGGGGATGGTGTTCGGCCTCACCAACTCCTTCGACGCCGCCAGTTCCTACGACCTCATCTCACGGCTGCTTGCCATCGTCATCTTCGGCGGCTTCGGCAGTCTGTCCGGAGCGCTGATCGCCTCCATCGTCATGCTGGTGATCCAGGATCTGGTGGCAGTGGTCTGGTCGCCGACCTGGGGTCAGACCACCTTCTACCTCGTCCTGGTCCTCGTCCTGCTGCTGCGGCCGCAGGGCCTGCTGGGCCGGAAGGCGGTGCGGGCCCAGTGACGGCCATCGACGTGACACCCGTGGGGGCGGCCGCCCCTGAGCACATTCCCTACGAGCCGCCCAAGGCCGTGCGGCGGGGCGGCACGGCCCTGGTGCTCGTCCTGCTGGCCGCGTTCCCGCTCGTCTTCACCAACCCGGCCGTGACCTCCATCGGGGTCTTCACCATGATCTTCCTGGTCGCGGCCTGCGGATGGAACATCTTCTCCGGGTACTCCGGCTACATCTCGATCGGGCACGCCGCCTATTACGGCATCGGGCAGTACACGGTGGCCCTGCTCGTCCTGCACCTGAAGGTGGCGGCCGGCTGGGACACGTTCGCACTGCTCCCGCTGGCCGGGCTGGTCGCCGCCGTGCTGGCGGTGCCGATCGGGTTCCTGCTGCTGCGGGTGCGCAAGCACACGTTCATCATCTTGACCGTCGCGGTCATGTTCATCCTGCAGCTGCTGGCGTTCAACCTGACGTCCTGGACGAACGGATCCGGCGGCCTGGAGCTGCCGTTCCCCACCTGGACGGGGGCGTTCTTCAACGAGCCCTTCTACTACGTCGGCCTGGCCGGCGCCGTCGTCGCCTGCGCGGTGTCCTGGTGGGTGCGCAGGTCCAAGTACGGACTCGGGCTGCTGTCGATCCGCGACGACGAGGATCGCGCCCGGGGCCTCGGCATCCGCACCACCCGGACCAAGCTGATCGCCTATGCGATGTCGGCGTTCTTCGTGGGCATCGCGGGCGGGCTCTACGCCCCGTTCGTCGGCTCGGTCTACCCGCAGTTCGGCTTCGACCCGAACTTCGATCTCGCGGTCGCGGTGCTGGTCTTCGTGGGCGGCATTGGCACCTTGTCCGGGCCGGTCATCGGGGCCCTGCTGCTCATCCCGCTGCAGCAGTACTTCTATCTGCAGTTCGGCAACGACAACTTTTTCCTGATCGCCTACGGCGTCCTGTTCTTGCTGATCTTGCGGCTGCTGCCGGGCGGTATCGCGCCCAGCATCACCGGGTTGTACCGGCGGGTCCTGGTGGCGCGGCAGCTGCGGACCACGGCGCCACCGGGTCCGTCGGCCCCACCGGGGTCGCCGGGTCCGCCGGGTGCCGGAGGCGTCACGCCGGCCGCCGTGACAGGCGCCGACGGCAAGGAGGGCACGTCGTGAGCATCCTGCAGGTGACCGACATCAAGAAGTCCTACGGCGGTATCCGGGCGCTGACCGGATGCACGATGACCTTCGAGGAAGGCGCCATCAACGGCCTGATCGGCCCGAACGGGTCAGGCAAGACGACCCTGTTCAACGTGATCAGCGGGTACGAGACCGCGGATGAGGGCCGGGTGAGGTTGCGCGGGAAGGACATCACCAACGCTAAGCCGGACCGGGTGTTCGCGGCGGGAATCGGCCGGACGTTCCAGATCACCCGCATCTTCGCCCGGCTGACCGTGCTGGAGAACCTGCACGTGGCCTCGCAGCGGCGCGGCTTCGCCGCCCAGCTGCGCTCCTGGAAGTCCGCGGCGGAGCGCCAGCACGCGATGGAGGTGCTGGACTTCGTCGGGCTCACCCCCCTCGCGGACGAGCCGGCCGGGGGCCTGTCCTACGGCCAGCAGAAGCTGCTGGAATTCGCCTTCATCATGATCGCCAAGCCCGCCATCATGCTGCTGGACGAGCCGGCCGGCGGGGTCAACCCGACGCTTCTGCGCGGACTCGCCGATCGGATCAAGGCCCTGAACAAAGAAGGCGTCACCTTCGTCATCGTGGAACACGACATGGAATTCGTGATGGGGCTGTGCGACCGGGTGATGGTGATGCACCAGGGATGCGCGCTGACGGCCGGGTCGCCGCAGCAGGTCCGCTCGGACCCGGCCGTCCTTGAGGCCTACCTCGGCGGCATGACCGATGTCACCGACGTGACCGACGGGGGAGGGGCGAGCTGACATGCTGACCATCTCTGGCCTGTTCGCCGGCTACGGCGGCGGCGACGTGCTCCGCGGGGTGAACCTCACCGTGGAGGACGGCTCGGTCACCTGCGTGGTCGGGCCCAACGGGGCCGGGAAATCGACCCTGCTCAAGATCGTGAGCGGGCTGCTGCGGCCGCGGGTCGGCAGCGTCACCTTCCGCGGCACCGAGATCGGCGGGGCTAGCCCGCGCAAGATCCTGCAGGCAGGCGTCGTGCAGGTGATGCAGTCCCGGAACCTGTTCCCCGAGCTCACCGTGCGGGAGAACGTGGAGCTCGGCGGCTTCCTGCTGCGTGATGCCGGGCTGGTGCGCAACCGCATGGCCGAGGTGGCCGACCAGTTCCCGATCGTGGCCGAACGAGCCGGCGACCGGGCCGGCCAGCTCTCCGGCGGGCAGCAGCGGATGGTGGAGTTCGCCCGGGCCCTGATGCTCGACCCGGCTCTGGTGGTGCTGGACGAGCCGTCCATGGGCCTGGAGCCGCGAGCCGCGGCGTCTATGTACGCGAGCATCAAGCGAATGACGGAGACCGGCCGGACCATCTTGCTTGTCGAGCAGAACGTGCGCGTCGGGCTCGGGCTGGCCGACCACGGTGTGGTGATGGAGACGGGACGGGTCCGGCTGGAGGGGACCGGGGCTGAGATCCTCGCCAACCCGCAGATGCGCGCGCTGTACCTCGGCGGCACGGTGGAGGAAGGGGACACCGGTGAGGTCCCGGCCGGGGACCTGAGCGTGTGACCATAAGTAGCCGAAGGAGCCCGATGGACGACCGGCTGGAGTCGATGTACCGCCGCTTCACCTGGCGGATCTTGTCCAACTACGTCTCGCCGTGGGAGTTTACCCAGCTCCGCGAGCAGATCACCGACTACGAGCAGTGGTGCGGGGCGTGGTGCGCGCAGGCCGAAAGCCACGTCCGGCGAGGTGACGAGGCTCTCGCGGCCGGGCGGCGGCTGACCGCGGGGGACGCCTACCTGCGCGCGGGCCTGTTCTACCACTGGGCCAGCTTCATGTTCTGCCACGATCAGGAGCAGTTCCGCGCGGCCCTGGCCGCCATGGCGGACGCGTGGGAGAAGGCGGCTCCGCACCTGGACCCGCCGATGGAGATCCTCACCGTGCCGTTCGGGGGCCTGACGCTGAACGGCTACCTGCGGATTCCCCCCGGCGTGGCCCGGCCGCCGGTTGTGCTGCTGCTCCCAGGCGCCGACTCCACCAAGGAAGAGCTTTACCACCTGGGGGACTACATCGTGGCACGCGGCCTCGCCTTCGCCGCTTTCGACGGTCCCGGCCAGGGCAGCGTGAGTTTGCAGGGCAAGCTCGGGCCGGACTACGAGCTGGCGGTGCAGGCCATCATCGATGCCCTGGCGGCCCGCGGGGACCTCGATCCGGACCGGCTGGCGGTGGGCGGCATCTCCTACGGCGGACTGTTCGCGATCCGGACCGCCGCGATCGACGACCGAGTCCGCGCCGTGGTGTCCATCTCGAGCTGGTACTCCCCGGCGGGCCGGTTCGAGACCATGGAGCCGCTGTCGAAGGTCGGGCAGTACCAGCATCTCGGGCCGGACCCGGCGGCCGTCATGGAGGCGATCACCCTGGCCGGCGCGGCCGGCCAGGCGACCGTGCCGCTTCTGCAGGTCTACGGCGGGCTCGATCCGGCCTCACCGCCCGCTCAGGCCGAGAAGGTCGCCGCGGAGTACGGGGGACCGGTGACCACGCTGGTGTTCGATGACGGCGTTCACATCCTCAACAACGTCTGGTACAAGGCCAGGCCCGCGGTGGCCGACTGGCTGGCGGAGACCCTTTAGGAGCAGCGGTGGACTACGGCCGATCCGAGGCGAAGGCGGCCGCGCGGGAGCGCTTCAGTGGGCTGTGGGCGGCCACGACCACCCCGTTCGACGACGCCGGCCAGCTCGACGAGGTCGGCCTGGCGGCCGATATGGACCGGCTCACCGGCGAGCTCGGCGTGGACGGGGTGTTCTGCGCCGGGGTGATGAGCGAGTTCTGGGCGCTGAGCGCGACCGAACGGCATCGCCTCGTTACCGCGGTGGTGGCCGCGGCGCGCGGCAAGTGCCAGGTCATCGCGCACACCGGTCACCACAGCGTGACCGAGACCATCGAACTGACGCGGCAGGCGGAGGCCGCGGGGGCGGACTTCGCCGTCGTGATCAACCCGTACTATCCGCAGGCCGACGACGACGGGCTCTACGACTGGTTCGCCTGGGTGTGCCGGAACGTGAACATCGGCATCTGGTTGTTCGACACCCGGTACGCCGGCGTGAGCCTCTCGCTGCCGCTCATCGACCGGCTCGCCGACATCGAGAACGTCTGCGGCATCAAGGTCGGCCGTGATCATGAGCGCTACCTGGACGTGCTCCGCAAGGTCGGCGACCGCGTCCTGGTCTGCGAGCCGAACGAGGGCACCTGGCTGGAGAACATGCTCGACCACGGCCAGCGGGTGTTCATGTCATCGGCCGCGCCGTATCTTTACCAGCTCCCTGGCTGGCGGCCGATGCGCGAGTACACCGAGCTCGCGCTGGCCGGGAGCACCGTCCGGGCGGCGGAGGTGGCGGCCACCCTGGAGCCAGTCCGGGCCGTGGCGGCCACCTGGCTGCACGGCGAAGCCGCACGGCGGCGCGGCAGTCCAGTGCCCTACATCAAGGCCTGGGCGGGTCTGCTCGGCATGTCCGGCGGCCCGGTCCGGCCGCCGCTCACCCAGGTGCCGCCGTCCGACCTGGCCGCGCTCGCGGCCGACCTGGACGCGGTGGGCCTGCCCTGGGCAGCCCTGCACGGGGCTGCGCCGTCAGCCACCTGACGCCATTACCCCGATCCGCGCCCCCCGGATCACGGGGACAGCGAGAAAGATGGTGAAGACGGGCCCGCCATACCGGCCAGCAGTTTGGCCGGTCCCTGGCATGCACCGTCCACCGGGCTCGGGTTCGGGGATACGGTGAAGAGGAATGCCCTGGAGCTGCGGCGTGCAGGTGAGGAGGCGACGTGGCGGACGACGGACGGCGGGCCCGCATCATGGCGGCGGTCACCGTGAAGGACACCGCGGCCGGCGCGGGTGAGCTGATAGCACGGCTCTGCCGGTTCGCGGTGGATGAGATGGCGTTGTCCGGGTGCGCGCTCGTGCTGATGTCGGGGACGGAGTCGGCGAGCATGCTGGCCGGGGCCGGGCGGCACGCCTCCACGGTCACCGGGCTGCAGATGGAGCTGGGCGAGGGCCCGTGCCTGCAGGCCCACGCCTCCGGGGTTCCGGTGCTCCTGCCGGACCTGGCGGCTGAGAACGCGAACCGCTGGCCGGCGTTCGCGGCGGCGGCCCTGGCGGCTGGAGTGCACGCCGAGTTCTCGCTGCCGTTGACCGTGGGGCCGGATGGTATCGGCACGTTGGACCTGTGCCGTGACAAGGCGGGGATGCTGAGTAAGGAGCACCTGGCGGACGCCCTGGTTACGGCGGATATCGCCCGTGATGCTGTGCTGTACCAGCACTACGCACCGGGGGGCCGGGGTCTGGCGAAGTTGCTGGATATGGGCGGCACGGACCGGATCGTGATCTATCAGGCGACCGGGATGATCGCCGCGCAGCTGAATGACACCATGTCCAATGCGCTCGCCCGGCTGCGCGCCGCGGCGTTCGCGAGCGGGCGCCCGATGTATGACATTGCGCAGGATGTCGTTGAACGGCGGGTGCGGTTCGATGACTGAGATCAGCGGCGGCACGGCCGCCCAGCCCGGAGACTCTGGCCGGTACGACCGAAGGGGCCGCGAGGCCGCGCTGGCCCGGGCCTTCGTGCGCTTGGCGAACACGCTGGCCAGCGACTTTGACATCGTCGACTTCTTGCAGGGCCTGGCCGCCGACTCGGTTGAGATCCTGGGCGCCGAGGCGGCCGGGGTCATGCTGACCGACGCGCGTGGCGGGCTGCGGCTGATCGCATCCTCCGACGAGCGGATGCGGCTGCTTGAGCTTTTCGAGCTCCAGGGCGCGCAGGGGCCGTGCCTGGACGCGTTCTCCACGGGCCGGTCCCTGCAGGCGAGCGCAGCCAGCAGCCGCATCCGCTGGCCCATCTTCGCGCAGCATGCATGCGATTCGGGCTTCCAGATGATGTGCGCGGTCCCGCTACGGGTACGCACGGACGTTATCGGCGCAATGAACCTGTTCCGGGCCACTGACGAGCCGTTCACCGATGACGAGATGGACATAGCGCAGGCCATGGCGGAAATGGCAGCAATCGGGCTGATCCAGGAACGGGCGCTCCGGGAACGCAGCCTGCTGACCGAGCAGCTCCAGGCAGCCCTGATCAGCCGGGTGGTCATCGAGCAGGCCAAGGGAATGCTCGCCGAGTACCTGAAAATGACCGTGGACGACGCATTTCAGCTGCTGCGGAGCTACGCGCGTGACCGCAACCACAAGCTCTCCGACGTCGCCCGCGACGTGGTCGACCGGAAGATCCCGAGCACCACGCTGACCACACGGCCCGATCAGGAATCCTAGCGCTGCAGCGTGATCGCTTCGCGACCCTTGACACTCGGACACGGCCATGCGATAGCGGGAAAGCGGCGCTTGTCCCCAGTCCCATGGATGGCTAGTGGCCGGTTCCCGGCGAGAGGCCCTCGTTTGCCTGACGTTGCGCCCATGACTCCAATACCAGCCGACACCATAAGTGACTATCGCACCCACCCAACCGATACTCATACCGCTCAGGCTGCTGTTATGCAGCGTCTGGACGTAGTTCTCGCCCATCGCAAATGCCAGCAGGACAAATGCAAGACCAAGACCAGACAGCACGATCCACGGAGGGTTGTGGCTACGGGCAGACCGGATAACAAGGGCGATTGCGCCGATAACGACGATCACGGCAGCAACGACGTGCAGCAGAAGCGTGGGATGCGTGAGCACGAACCGCCAGTTCCTGTCGGCGGACTGCCCCGCGGGGATGGTGATGTCGTAAGAGACGAGCGCGACGATGACGACCAGCCCGACCGCGAGCCCGCGTGTCATCGCCTTGAATCCTGCCCGGTTCATCCTGCCGGTCATACCCGTGCCTCCCTTTAGGCGTATGACGTACGCTTACGCTAGCACGCCTCGCTGTACCCTGAGAAGCCATGCCACGTCCCCGCTCACTCGATCAGGTCACTATTGCTGCGGCAGCACTGGCGGTCGTCGACCGCGACGGCCTCGATGCGCTCACCATGCGGGCCGTTGCGGTTGAGTTGGGCATGGGCACGATGTCGCTGTATCGATACGTCAGCGGGCGTGAGGAGGTGGAGCGCCTCGTCGTCGACCGCATCTTCCTCGCCGTCGACGCCCGCGTCTCAGCGAATACCAGCTGGCAGCAGCAAGTGACCGAGCTCAGCGAGGCAATCCATTCGGCGGTCCGGGCTCACGCTGCCGTCATCCCCCTGCTCCTGGTCCACTTTCAGCACTCGCCCGGTGCGTGGAACTGGCTCGCGGCCCTGCTCGGGGCGCTCGACCGGGCTGGCTTCACCGCGCCGCAGCGGGTCATCGCCGTCCGCACTCTGCAGGCTTACATCATCGGCGCTCTGCAGAGCCAGTTCCTCAACCCGATCCACGGGGCCGGAACAAACGCCCTCGCCAGACTGTCTCCGGGCGACTACCCGCTCATAGCCCAGACCGCCCAGGCAGCCTTGTCGGCAACACCAGACCAGGAGTTCAGGCATGGTCTCGCGGTCGTCCTGGAAGGACTTGCCGCGGGCCGGACCTGGCCACACCCCGCGTGATCGTGCCGGTGCCGGCACCGCCCCGCGAGCGGTCAGGCGAGCAGCCGGGCGACGTTCCCGCCCAGCACCGCCGCCTCGGGATGACGCTCAAGCACCCCCGCCATCACCAGGTGAGCCGCGGCGATCGTGGTCTCGTCCGCGCTCACCACGACGTGCGCGTGAGCGTCTACGATCACGACGCTCAGCTGGTTACCGACGGCAGCGGAACCGCCGCTCCGGGCGGCGCGGCCATCACCTCCGCCGGGTCGTGGCCCAGGTCGTGCAAGAGCACGATCGCGGCGTTGCGGCCGGGCGCGCCGGTGATGGAGCCGCCCGGATGGGTGGATCCGCCCGTCTGGTACAGGCCGGGGATCGGCATCCGGTGCGAGGCCCAGCCGGGCACCGGACGCAGCGGCCCGCTGCCGGCCAGCCCCCGGTCGCCGCCGTGGAAGGCTCCGTGCACCATGTGCCGGTTCAGCCGCTCGTAGTCGGCCGGAGACTTCACCATCTGGCCGAGGATCACGTCGTCGGTGAAGGCCGGGGCGAAGGTGCGCAGGTGCGCGAGCTGCCGCCGGGCGTGCTCGGCCTTGACCTGCTCCCAGTCCGGCCTGCCATCCGGCAGCTCGTAGACCTGGTGGCTCAGCACCTTGACGGTGTGCTTCCCGGCCGGGGCGCGATCCGGATCCACTAGCGTCGGCGTGGCCACCAGGAGCCACGGCACATTGGACACGAACCGGCCGGCCCGCAGGTCCTGCCCGAGCTGCACGACGTCCTCCGGCCAGCCCACGGTCCCGGCCGAGACCGCGGTGACCAGGCCGTCCGGCGTCTCGAACTGCGGCGGAGCGCTGGTGGCGAGGTAGACGCCGAAACCGGGCACGCCCAGGTCGTAGGTGTCGATGCCGTAATGGAACTCCTCAGGCCACGCGTCGGCCGGGGCCATGTCCCGCAGGTGGGTGACGTGGATCGTGGACAGCACGGCGGTGCCGGCCAGGTACTGCTCGCCGTCGTCGGTTTCCACCCCGATGCAGCGGCCGCCGTCGAGCACCAGCCGGGTGACCAGCTTGTCGCAGAGCACGGTGCTGCCGTGGCTTTCCAGGTAGCCGGTCAGCGCCTCGGTGAGCCGGCCGGATCCGCCGACCAGGATCGACCAGCTGCGCTGCTGCCGGCCGAAGATGAGCGAGTAGGCCAGCAGGCCGGAGCCCGGCACGTCCACCGCCTGGTTGGTCTGGAAGGCCATCCAGAGCATGAAGGCCCGGACGTGGCGGCTGCTGAACTCGTGCTTGATGATGTCCCACGCCGACAGGACGCGCCGCCGCTGCCAGAGGAGGCCGCGCGGGTGCTCGGCGAGCCGCGCGTCCATCGAGGGGCCGAAGCCGACCGGGGTGAACTGCGAGGAGCTGAAGATCGACTTCACCTCGTCGTATTCGTCCAGCATGCGCAGGTAGCTGACGGCATCCGCGGCCGAGAACCGGGCGATCTCCGCCGCGGTGCGGTCCCGGTCGAGCCACATGGTGAAGTGCTCGCCGTCGGGAAACGCGACGTGCGCGACGGGATCGGGATCGATATAGCGCAGCCCGTAGTCGGCCACCAGCCCGAGCTCGTCCCTGGTCAGCAGCGGGTTGATGCGGATCAGGGTGTGCCCGGTGGCGCACGTGTCGATGCCGAAACCGGGGAGCAGGAGCTCCTCGGTGGCGGCGCCGCCACCGGGTATGTGCCGGGCGTCCAGGACCAGGCACCGGTAGCCGGCCTTGGCCAGGTAGCACGCGGCCACCAGGCTGTTGTGCCCGGCCCCGGCGACGACGATGTCCGCGCTCGTGTCCATGCTTCTCCTGCTCGCTAGGCCATCCTGACCTGGCCGACCGCTAGCGCTGCCAGTGATCGTCGGCCATAATGCAAACCATTGCAGGGATTATCGTCCCGCGCAAGAGACCCGATAAGCAGACCTAGCAGACAGACTCAGCAGGCAGACACTGAGGAGCCGCCCGTGCGCGCCGTGATCGTGACCGCGTATGGCGGACCGGAGATGCTCCGGGTGGCCGAAGCAGGAACCCACTCGAAGTCACGCCAGGAAGCAGCGTGACAGACGGGAATCTCTGCCCTTCCTCACTGGCCGTCTCCTTAGCTCGCCTCGATTTAGCTCGCCTCGATCGCCTTGGTGATCTGCGCCGTGGTCAGCGGGAGATCACGGACCCGCACCCCGACCGCGTCGGCGACCGCGTTGCCGATGGCTCCGGCGACCGGTCCGGCGGCGAGCTCGCCCGCCCCGGTCTCCTCCTCGTCGGAGTCGACGATCCGCACCGTGACCTCGGGAACCTCGGTGAACCGCAGGATCGGGTAGCTGTCCCAGTTCGCCGACGTGATCCCGTCCCGGTCGAACCTGACCTGCTCGCGCAGCGTCCAGCTCGCGCTCTGCACCGCGCCGCCCTCCACCTGATTACGCACGCCGTCCGGGTTGATGACCCGGCCCACGTCCACCGCGAGCCAGAGCCTGCGCAGCTGGACCGAGGTATCCGCTTCCACCTCGGCCACCACCGCGCAGTAGCCGGCCACCCCCTTGTAGCGAGCCACCGCCACGCCGAACCCGGTTCCGTCCCGGCCACCCTGGATGTCCCGGCCGCCCCGGGTGTCCCAGCCGGCCAGGCGCGCGGCCTCGGTCAGCACCCGGCGAGCGCGCGGATCGGTCAGGTGCTCCAGCCGGAACTGCACCGGGTCGGCACCCACGGCGGCGGCCAGTTCGTCCATGAACGACTCGATGGCGAAGACGTTGAGGTGCGCGCCTAGCGAGCGCAACGAGGACGTCCTGATCGGCATGTCCAGGAGGCGGTGCCTGGTGACGTGCAGGTCCGGTATGTCGTAACCCGGCACCGCGTTGCGGGTGGAGCCCATCGCTCCGGTCGGCGGCCCGTCCGGCGACGGCGGCATCGACCCGCTGTGCCGGCCGCCGCCGGAGTGGGTCAGGGCGAGTAGGCGCGGTTCCCCACCGCTGCCGGGCCGTCCGACGAAGCCGTTGCTCCACACGTCCTGCCGCCAGGTCACGATCCGGCCCGCCGGATCGAGGCCGGCCGACAGCTGAGCCAGCATGGCGGGACCGAACGGCGCCCAGCGCATCTCGTCCTCGCGGGTCCACAGCACCCGGACCGGCCGGCCCTCGGCCGCGCGCGCCAGCAGCACCGCGTCCATGGCCGCGTCGTCCGCCCCGTTCTGGCCGTAGACGCCCGCTCCTTCGGTGTGGTGGACGGTCACCTGCCCGGCCTCCAGCCCAAGTCCGGCCGCGATCGCCCCGCGCAAGGCGAAAATGCCCTGGCTGTGGCTCCACACGGTGACGGACCCGCTGTCCCAGCGGGCGATCGCGCAGCTGGGTGCCATCGACGCGTGCGCGACGAACGGACGGCTGAACTCCGCCGTCAGCGTGCGGGTGACGGTGGCCGCCGCGACGGGATCCGGCTGGTCCACCACTGGCTGCGGTTCCGAAGGCGCGGCCAGCAGGAACGCCGGCAGGTCGCGTTCGTCGGGCAGTCCGACGCGGGGTTCCGCCAGTTTCCATTGCGCCGCGCGAGCGACGCGCCGCGCGGCCCGCAGCGCGGCGCGGTCGGTGCTGGCCACCACCCCGACGAACGAGCCATCCCGGACCAGCAGGTCATCGTGGCAGAGCCGGATGGCGGGCAGCTCGCTGAGCTCCGCGTCCGCCGAAGGCGGCCGCACCACCCGGCCGAACAGCATGCCCGGCAGCACCAGGTCGTGGACGAACCGCGGCCGCCCGGTGACCTTGTCCGGGAGATCCAGCCGCGGGGCGGGGTGCCCGGCGACGGTCCACTCGCCGGGCGGCCGCGGTGGCACCAGGTCGCCTGCCGCCCGGTCCAGCGTGCCCGGGCTGGCCAGCGACCAGTAGCTCAGCCCGGTCGGCCGCCCGGCCGCCAGGATCTGCCCGTCCGCCACGCTCAGCGTCTCCGGATCGACTGCGAGCCGGGCCGCGGCGACCGCGAGCAGCAGCTCGCGGACCTGCGCGCAGGCCTGGCGCAGCGCCGAGCCAGAGTCCTGCACCGACCGGCTGCCGGCCGTGAATCCCTCGTCGGGGCTGGTGCTCGTGCTGACCGGGGCCATCCGCACCCGGGCCAGGCCCACCTGAAGTTCCTCGGCCGCCACCTGCGCTAGCGCGGTCCAGATGCCCTGGCCGTACTCGACCTTGCCGGACCGCACCGTGACCTCGCCGTCGCGGCCGAAATCGAGCCACCGGGCCAGCACCGGGTTGGCCGCGAGGCTGGCCGGCAGCGCGGCCGACACCGGTCGTGACGGCGTTGAGGCCGGTCGCGGCGGCGCTGACACCGGTCGTGACGGCGTTGAGGCCGGTCGCGGCGGCGGGCAGGGCGCCTGCCCGGCCGCCCGCAGCACCGCGCGGACGATCCGGCCGTGGGTCCCGCAGCGGCACAGGTTGCCCTCCAGAGCGGCCCTGACCTCCTTCTCGGCGGGAGCGGGGTTGTCCCGCAGCAGGTCCACCGCGGTCATGACCATGCCCGCGGTGCAGTAGCCGCACTGAGTGGCCTGCTCGTCCAGGAACGCCTGCTGGACCGGATGAAGCCGGCCGCCTGTCGGCAATCCCTCCACGGTCGTGACCGGTCCGTTCGCGGCCGAGACCGGCAGGTTGCAGGACGACTGGGCCCGGCCGTTGATCAGCACCATGCACGCGCCGCACAGGCCCTGCCCGCAGCCGAAGGCCGGTCCGGATAGGCCCAGGTCGTGGCGCAGGACGTCCAGCAGCGGCGTGTCAGGCTCGCAGCTGACGGTGTGCTCGGCACCATTGACGACCAGGAGGAATTCTTCCGTCTCCATGATCTCCCTCAAAGAGCGGGCCCGCCGGCGGCCGCGGGTTGGCCCGGCGGAGCGGTCACGGTGTTGACCCGAGCCTTCCACAAGAGTATGCATTCGTTTGCAGAGAACGTCGGAAGCGATCGTCGGAGGGACCGTGACATGGATGACAGGCTAGCCGCGGCTATCTCACACTGGGCCCCGCGGTTCACGACCAACGGCGTGACCGCGGCGGACTTCGACCGGATCACCCGCGATCTGCCCTCGTGGGACGAGTGGTGCTCGGCCTGGAGCGCCGTCGCCGCCGAACACGAGCAGCTCGGGCGGGACGCGCTCAAAGCGGGCCGGACGATCTCGGCCGGGGAGCACCTCTCACAGGCCGCCGTGTACTTTCACTTCGCCAAGTTCCTGTTCGTCAGCGACCTGGCGCAGATGCGGGCCGCGCATGAGCGGGCGGTCCGCTGCCTGACCGATGCGCTGCCCTACCTGGACCCGCCCGGCCGCCGGGTCGAGATCCCGTTCGAGGGATCGCGGCTGGCGGGCGTCCTGCGCGCACCGGCCGGGCCGGGACCCCAAGGACCCCAAGGACCTCATCCGGTCATGATCATGCTCTCCGGGCTGGATTCGGCCAAGGAAGAGCTCCGCAGCACCGAAAAGCTGTTCCTGGAACGGGGGATCGCCACCTTCAGCGTGGACGGGCCCGGTCAGGGAGAGGCCGAGTATGACCTGGCCATCCGGGGTGACTGGGAGGTGCCGGGCGCCGCCATCATCGACCAGCTGAGCACCGAGGAAGGAATCGACCCGGACAGGATCGGGATCTGGGGCGTCAGCCTCGGGGGGTACTACGCACCGCGGGTGGCGAGCGGCGATCCGCGGGTGAAGGCATGCGTCGCGCTGGCCGGCCCGTACGCGTTCGATGACGGCTGGGACAGCCGCCCCATCCTCACCCGCGAGGCGTTCCGGGTCCGGTCCTTCTCACATGACATGGATACCGCCCGCCGCCGGTCGCAGGAGCTGACCATGGCCGGCCGCGCGGAGCTGATCACCTGCCCGCTGCTGGCGGTCATGGGCAAGCTCGACCGGCTCATCCCCTGGCAGCACGCACAGCGGCTGGTGGAAGAGGCGAGCGGCCCGGCCCGGCTGCTGCTGCTCGAGCAGGGCAATCACGGCTGCGCGAATTTGGCGCCGTTCCACCGGCAGGCCACCGCCGACTGGGCCGCCGAGCATCTCGGCGGCACGGTGAGCCGCGCGGCGGCCGGCTAATGCCGGGACGGCCGCCGGCCGCGAGTTCGGCCGGCCCGGCCGCGAGCTCGGCCGGCCTGACGATGCTGGCCCACCACGACCTCGGCGGCCACGGCGACGGCATGCAGGTCGTCCGCAGCGGCAACGCGCTGTACGTGGGGCACACCGGGACCACCGGCATGGGCACCTCGGTCCTGGACGTTACCGATCCGGCGCACCCCGTCCTGGTCAGCCAGTGGCCCGCGCCGCCGCGCTCGCATACGCACAAGGTCCAGGTCGCCGGCGGCCTGCTGCTCGTCAATCACGAGAAGTTCCCGTACCGGGCGGTGATATCCGAGCCGTTCTCGGCCGGCCTGGCGGTCTACGAGCTGAGCGACCCGCTGCGCCCGCGCCAGGCCGGGTTCTGGCGCAGCGGCGGACGGGGCGTGCACCGGATCGTGTGGACGGGCGGCCGCTACGCGCACATGTCCGCCATCCCGGATGGGTTCCGTGACCGTATCTGGGTGGTCGTGGACCTGGCCGACCCGGCCCGCCCGGCCGAGGCGGCCCGGTGGTGGTGGCCGGGCCAGCGGGAGGACGAGCAGCCCGGCTGGCCGGACGGTGAGCGCTACGCCGCCCACCACGCCCTCATCGCCGGTGACCGGGCCTACCTCGGCTACGACGATGCGGGCCTGGTCGTCCTGGACGTCTCGGACCTGACGAAGCCGCGCCAGACCGGCCACCTGGGCTGGGACGGCGGGTCGACGCACACCTGCCTGCCGCTGCCCGGCCGCGGGCTGGTCGTCGCCACCGATGAGCAGGTCACGGACGGACCGCGGGCACCGCGGCGTGCCGTCCGGGTGATCGACGTCACCGGCCCCGCGCCGCGGGTGCTGGCCGTCTGCCCGCACCCAGCTGGCTTCGACGATCTTCCGCTCCGCTTCGGCGCTCACAACCTGCACGAGAACTCACCCGGCGCCTACCGCAGCGAGCGGCTCGTGTTCGCCAGCTACTTCAGCGCGGGGGTGCGCGTCTATGACCTGGCCGACCCCGCCCGGCCTGCCGAGGTCGCGCACTGGGTGCCGGATCCGCCCGACGGCCAGCCGGTGCCGCAGATCAACGACCTGTTCGTGGACGACGCCGGCCTGCTCTGGGTCACCGACCGAATCGGCGGCGGCCTGTACGTGCTGGCGCCGCAGCCGCCGCTGGCGGCGCTGATGGCGCAGGCCAGGACGGTCGCGTCGTCATGACGCTGTTGGGTTGCAAACGATTGTGATAATCTCGGCCGAGTGATTAGGCGCTGGTGCGGTGGTCACTGCGGTAGGGCTATGCAGGAGGGACGTCGTGATGGCATACCGTGCGCTTTCCCAACCTATGATCGGCTGGATCGGGGCGGGCCGGATGGGCCTGCAGATGGGCTCCAGGCTCCTCGACGCCGGGTATGACGTCGCCGTCTACAACCGGACCGCGGCCAAGGCGGCCCCGATGGTCAGCCGCGGCGCCGTCGCCGTGGACAGCCCGGCGGACCTGGCCGGCCGCGATGTCGTTTTCGCCATGGTGTCGGGCTCGGATGACCTGCTGCAGGTGACGACAGGGGCCAACGGGGTGCTCACCGATCCTGAACGCTCGCCCAAGCTGTTCGTGGACTTCTCCACCGTCTCGATGGAGGCCTCCGCGGCGGTCCGCGAAGCAGCCGAGAAGCGGGGGACTGATGTTCTCGCCGCGCCGGTCAGCGGTAACCCCAAGGTCGTGAGCGCGGGCAAGCTCTCCCTGGCGGTATCGGGCCGTGCGGACACGTTCGCGGCGGCCGAGCCGCTGCTGGCGCTGTTCGGCGCGCGGGTCACCTACGTCGGCGAGGGCGAGGTGGCGCGGCTGGTCAAGATCTGCCACAACGTGCTCCTGGGCGTGGTGATCCAGGCCCTGACCGAGGTGACCGTGCTGGCCGAGAAGGGCGGCACCAGCCGGGCCGCGTTCCTGGAGTTCATCAACCACTCGGTGCTTGGATCGATGTTCACCAGGTACAAATCACCGGCGCTTGTCAATCTGGATTTCTCCCCCACGTTCACGAACCCGCTGCTGCTGAAGGACTTTGACCTGGGACTCGCGGCCGCGCGTGACCTCGAGGCGCCGATGCCGGTCGCCGCGGTCGCCGCGGCGCTGGTGGCCTCCGCGCTGGGTGCCGGCTACCGGACCGAGGATTTCGCGTCGCTCATCCTGGAGCAGGCGAGGCGCTCGGGCATCACCCTGACCCCGGAGAATGTCGAGGTCAACGACGGGCTGGCGGCCTCATGAGCGCTCGCCCGCTGCGGGCCCCCGGGCACGGCGGCGTCGACTTCGAGGAACGAGTGGACTTCGACCGGTTGCGGCGCTACCGCCTGGACCGCTCGCGCGCGGCGCTGAATGCGACCGATTGTGGCGGGTTCCTGCTCTTCGACTTCTACAACATCCGGTACACCACCCAGACGTGGATCGGCGGCGCGCTCGGCGACAAGATGACCCGGTATGCCCTGCTGACCCGCGACGGCGAGCCGATGCTGTGGGACTTCGGATCGGCCGCTAAGCACCATCAGCTGTACTGCCCGTGGCTGGAGCCGGAGAACTGCAAGGCGGGCATGCTCGGCCTGCGCGGCGCCATCGCGCCAAACGTCGGCCTGATGGCCTCCGCGGTGCGCGAGATCAAGCAGCTGCTCGCGGCGCAGGGGCTGGACGGCGAGCCGGTCGGCGTCGACATCATCGAACTGCCGTTCCTGGCCGAGATGCAGCGCCAGGGCCTGACGGTGGTCGATGCGCAGCAGGCCATGCTGGACGCGCGCCAGATCAAGTCCGCCGACGAGATCATGCTGCTGACCCAGGCCGCCGCCATGGTCGACGGCGTCTACACCGACATCGTCGAGGCCCTCAAGCCCGGCGTGCGCGAGAACGAGATCGTCGCCCTGGCCAACAAGCGCCTGTACGACATGGGCTCCGAGCAGGTCGAGGCCATCAACGCCGTGTCCGGCGAGCGCTGCAACCCGCACCCGCACAACTTCTCCGACCGCATCATCCGGCCAGGGGACCAGGCCTTCTTCGACATCATCCAGAGCTACAACGGCTACCGGACGTGCTACTACCGCACCTTCAGCGTGGTCAGCGCCACGACATCACAGCGCGACGCCTACACCAAGGCGCGGGAGTGGATGGACGCGGCGATCCAGGCGGTCAAGCCAGGCGTGGGCACGGATGACATCGCGCGGCTGTGGCCCGCGGCGACTGACTTCGGTTTCGCCAGCGAGATGGCGGCGTTCGGCCTGCAGTTCGGCCACGGCCTGGGCCTGGGCCTGCACGAACGACCCATCATCAGCCGCCTGAACAGCCTGGACCATCCCGTGGAGATCCTGCCGGGGATGGTGTTCGCCCTCGAGACGTACTGCCCGGCCTCCGACGGGTTCTCGGCGGCGCGGATCGAGGAGGAGGTCGTGGTCACGCCGGACGGTCCGCGCATCCTCACCCTCTTCCCGGCGCAGGACCTCATCGTCGCCAACCCGTACTGAACCCGCTCAGCTGGTGAGGTTATCGTGCCCGTCCCTGGACTTACCCGCGTGGACCACATCGGGATCACCGTCCCCGACCTCGAAGAAGCGAGCCGGTTCCTGGTCGATGTGCTCGGCTGCGAGTACATGTACACGCTCGGTCCCTACGTGCATGACGACGACTGGATGACCGAGCACCTCAACGTGCACCCGCGCGCCGTGATGCAGCAGCTGCATTTCTTCCGCTGTGGCGGCCAGGCGATATTCGAGGTATTCCAGTACGCCGCGCCCGACCAGAACCAGACCCTGCCCCGCAACAGCGACCACGGCGGCCATCATGTCGCCTTCTACGTCGATGACATCGACGCCGCGGTGGACTACCTGCGCGCCGAGGGCATCGGTGTCTTCGGCGATCCCACCGCGAGCAGCGGCCCGAGCGAGGGCCAGCGCTGGGTCTATTTCCTGGCCCCGTGGGGTATGCAGTTCGAGCTCGTCTCTTACCCCGGAGGCAAGGCCTTCGATCGTCAGGGACCCAGGCCGGCTTAGATCGGGCCGGCCTAGATAGGGAGCGCCATGCCGGAGCACCATCACCTCGAGATGTCGGCGCCATGGACCGAGGTCATCGTGACCGAGTCCGACTGGGACGCGGCCGACCCGCACTGGCTGACGGCCGCCTTCGCGCAGCTGAGCCTGATCCGCGCGTTCGAGGAATACGTGCTCGGGCTGGCCGCCGGCGGCCTGATCCACGGTCCGGCCCACTCCAGCATCGGGCAGGAAGGCGGCGCCGTCGGCTCCGTCCTCGCGCTGGGTCCTGGCGATACGGTCAACGGCTCGCATCGCGGTCACCACCAGTTCCTGGCCAAGTCCCTGGCCCACGTGGCGCCCAAGGGAATCGACCCGGTCCGGCCGTACTCCGAGGAAGTGCGGGCGCTCATGCTGCGCAGCCTGGCCGAGGTCTGCGGTCTGCAGCGCGGCTTCAGTCACGGCCGCGGCGGCTCGATGCACCTGCAGTGGCGGGAAGCCGGCGCCATCGGCACGAACGCCATCGTCGGCGGCGGGGTACCGCAGGCGGCCGGCTCCGCGTGGGCGCACCAGCACGCCGGGACCGACGCCGTCGCCGTCACGTACTTCGGTGACGGCGCGACTAACATCGGCTCCACGCTGGAATCGCTGAACCTGGCCTCGGCCTGGAAGCTACCCGTGTGCTTCTTCATCGAGAACAACCGCTACGCGGTCTCGACCGGGGTGGAAGAGGCGACCGGCGAGCCGCGGCTGTCCGCGCGCGGCCCTGGCTTCGGCATCGCCAGCTGGAAGGTCGACGGCATGGACACGCTGGCCGTGCACCTCGCCATGACCGAGGCCGTCGCGCACATGCGGGCCGGGAACGGCCCGGCCGTCGTCGAGGCGGACGTCTACCGCTTCTTCCATCAGAACGGCCCCTTCCCCGGCAGCGCCTTCCGTTACCGCACCCGGGAGGAGGAGGCCCGGTGGCGTGCCCGCGATCCGCTCATCCAGATCGCGGGCCACCTGGTGCGCCGCGGCATCTTGACCCAGCCGGACGTTGACTCGGCCCGGGAGCGGGCCGGCGAGCTGATGGCTGAGGTCGGGTCGGTCCTGCTGGAGCCGGTGCCGGGGGGCAAGCCGGACGAGCGGCGTATCAAGGCCGCCGAGTGGCCTGACCCCGCCTTCGTGGACGTGGGCGTCCGCGGTGACCTGTCCGAGTTCGCTGACGCCCCGCTCGCCGACCGCGAGGATTTCGGTGGCCCGCAGGAGGAGATGAAGTTCATCGACGCCGTCGCCGGAGTCATGGCCAGGCGGATGAGCCGCGACGACCGGATCGTCATCATGGGCGAGGACATCCACCGGCTCAACGGTGGCACCAACGGCGCCACCAAGGGTCTCAAGCAGGCCCACCCTGACCGGGTGCTCGGCACGCCCATCAGCGAGAACGCCTTCACCGGCCTGGCTGGCGGTATCGCCCTCGACGGCCGGTTCCTCCCGGTAGTCGAATACATGTACGCCGACTTCATGTGGGTCGCGGCGGACCAGCTCTTCAACCAGATCGCGAAGGCCCGCCACATGTACGGCGGCCGCAGCGACATGCCGATCGTGCTCCGCAGCAAGGTCGCGACCGGAACCGGATACGGCTCGCAGCACTCAATGGACCCCGCGGGCATCTTCGCCACCGCGCCGGGCTGGCGCATCGTCGCTCCGTCGACCCCGTTCGACTACATCGGCCTGATGAACGCTGCCCTGCGGTGCAAAGACCCGGTGGTCGTGCTTGAGCACGTCGATCTCTATCCGGCCACCGGCGACGTGCCGGCCGGGGAATGGGACTTCTGCCTGCCGGTCGGCCGGGCCGCGGTGCGGCGCACGGGGTCGCAGGTGACGGTCCTGTCCTACCTGGCGATGACCGGACACGTCCTGGATGCCGTGGCAGCAGTCGGCACCGTAGACGCCGAGGTGATCGACCTGCGCTGGCTTGATCGCGCCAGCGTTGACTGGGACACGATCGGCGAGAGCATCAAGAAGACCAACCGCGTCCTTATCGCCGAGCAGGGCCCGCGCGGCACCTCTTACGGCGGTTGGCTGGCCGACGAGATCCAGCGGCGCTTCTTCGACTGGCTCGACCACCCCGTCCAGCGGGTGACCGGCGGCGAGGCGTCGCCGACCATCAGCAAGGTGCTGGAGCGCGCGGCCATGGCGCGCGCCGAAGAAGTGGCCGAAGCCCTGATCGAGATCGCGACGGCCTGACCGTGGCCCATCTGCTGCGCGTTCCCGAAATCGCCGCCGGCAGCACCGAAGCGGTCCTCGCGACCTGGCCGGTCGCGGAGAACAGCTCTTACTCGGCGACCGACGTGATCGCCACCGTGGAGACGGCCAAGGCCGTTATCGACATCGAGGCCGAGGAAAACGGCGTGATCCTGCGCCGCCTGGTCTCCGAGGGCGCCGATGTCGCCGTCGGTCAGCCCATCGCGATCCTCGGCGCGCCCGGCGAGTCGGCGGAGAATATCGAGGCAGAACTACGCGCCCAGGGAATCACGCCGGATGCGCTCGAGACACCAGATCCCGGGCCGGCCCCTGCGGCAGCCAACAGAAATCGGCAGCGCATCTTCATCAGCCCCATCGCGCGGCGGCTCGCTCGCGCCGCCGACCTGGACCTGCGCGATGTCTCAGGGACCGGGCCGAACGGCCGGATCATGCGTCGTGATGTCGAGCGGGCGGTCCGCGCGGGGGTCGATGATCAACCCCAGGCCCCGCCAGAAACTCCGGCCGCGGTAACCGCGCCGGAGCCGGCCGCCTACACCGAGGTGCCGCACAGCCGGGTCCGGCGGGCGATCGCCACCAGGCTGACCGAGAGCAAGCAAACCGTCCCGCACTTCTATGTCAGCGGCAGCGCCCGAGCCGGCAAACTGTTGCGGCTGCGCGCGGAACTCAACGAAGGCAGCAGCCCGGTCCGGGTATCCCTGAACGACCTGGTCATCAAGGCGGTGGCGCACGCCCACCAGCTAGTGCCCGCCATGAACGTGACCTGGACCCCGGACGCGGTCCGGTCCTTTGCCTCGGTGGATGTCGGTATCGCGATCGCCAGTCCTCGCGGACTGGTGACGCCAGTCCTGCGTTCGGTGCAGAGCAGCGGCATCACGGCGGTAGCCGCGGCCGTCGGTGACCTAGTGGAACGAGCCGGATCCGGCCGTCTGCAGCCACCGGAGCTGGAAGGCGGCACGACCGCCGTGACCAACCTGGGCATGTTCGGCGCCGAGAACTTCGCTGCCATCATCAACCCGCCGCAGTCCTCCATTCTCGCGGTGGGCGCCGTCCACCGCGCGCCCGTGGTGAAGAAAGGCAAGCTCGCGGTCGGCTCGGTCATGCAGGTGACGCTCTCCGTCGATCACCGGGCCGTGGACGGGACCACGGCGGCTGAGTGGATGAGAGCCTTCGTCTCGCTGATCCAGCACCCCGCGCAGATCCTGCTCTGAGCTCAGAGGAGGTCGCCGTCAGCTACTGGAGCCCGGTGCGGACGGACGTGATGCGCTGCGTGTTGAAGCCGAGCCAGTGCATCCGGCCCACGTAGCGCGCGTGCTCGACCTTGATGCAGCGGTCCATGATGACGGTCACGCCGCCGTCCGCGGCGATCTGCGCGCCCTCTTCATTGATCACCCCGAACTGGCACCAGAGGGCGCCGGCTCCGATCGCCACCGTGTCCCGCGCGATCTGGGGCAGCGCGTCCGGCGCCCGGAAGACGTTCACGATGTCCACTGTCTCAGGTATGTCCGTCAGGCTGGCGTAGCACTTCTCGCCGAGGATCTCCATCTCGCGGGGATTCACCGGGATGATCCGGTAGCCGTGCCGCTTGAGGTAATAGCCGACGAAGTAGCTGGCCCGCAGCTCGTTGTTCGACAGGCCCACGATCGCGATCGTCTTGGCGGAGTGCAGGACGCGCTGGATCACCATCGGGTCCTGGTACCGCGCGAGATCAGTCATGATGTCGCCACCTTCTTTCCCGCGGTCGCCCCTCCCGCAGACACACCGACGAGCGCGAAACCCTGCCGCAGATCCCAGATCAGGTCCTCGACGGACTCGGTGCCCACCGACAGCCGCACCGTCCCCGGCCCGACGCCGGCCGCCCGCAGCTCCTCGTCGCCCAGCTGGCGGTGCGTCGTGCTGGCCGGGTGGATGATCAGGCTCTTCGCGTCGCCGACGTTCGCCAGGTGAGACCAGAGCGTCACACCCCGGATCAGGTCCTGCCCGCCGGCCCGGCCGCCGGCGCAGTCGAAGGAGAACACCGCGCCGGCCCCGCGCGGCAGGTACTTCTGTACCAGCGGCCGGTACCTACTCGAAGGCAGTCCGGGGTAGCTCACATTCGACGCCAGTTCATGGGACTCGAGGAACGCCGCGACCGCCACCGCGTTATCGACGTGGCGTTCCATCCGCAGCGACAGCGTCTCAAGCCCCTGCAGGAACAGGAAGGCGTTGAACGGCGAGAGCGCCCCGCCCAGGTCGCGCAGGGTCTCGGCCCGGAGCTTCATCAGGTAGCCGTACGTCCCGAACGTCTCGTGGAACTGCAGGCCATGATAAGCAGGTGATGGCTCCGCGACCACGGGAAACCGCCCGTTGGACCAGTCGAACGTGCCAGCCTCGACGACGACCCCGCCGATGGAAGTGCCGTGGCCGCCGATGAACTTGGTCGCCGAGTGGATCACGATGTCGGCGCCCCATTCGATCGGGCGGCAAAGGTACGGCGTCGCGAACGTATTGTCCACGACCAGCGGCAGCTCGTGGGAGTGCGCGATGGCCGCCACGGTCTCGATGTCCAGCACGTTCCCGGCCGGGTTGCCGATCGTCTCGGCGAAGAACGCCTTGGTGTTCGCGCGGACTGCCTGCCGCCACGCGTCCGGGTCGTCGGGATCGACCCACGTCAGCTCCACGTTCATCTTGCGCAGCACGTGCTTGAACTGGTTCACCGTCCCGCCGTAGAGCGCCGAGGACGAGACCACGTGGTCGCCCGGCTCCAGCAGCGTGAACAGCGCGGCGGCCTGCGCGGCGAGCCCGCTGGCGAACGCGACCGCGCCCGCGCCGCCCTCTAGGTTCGCCACCCGCTCCTCGAACACCGCGACGGTCGGGTTCATGATGCGCGAGTAGGTGTTCCCGTACTCCTGCAGGTTGAAGTACGCCGCCGCCGACTCCGGGTCCTCGAACACGTAGCTGGTCGTCTGGAAGATCGGCACCGCGCGGGCGCCGGTATTCGGGTCGGGCCGCTGTCCGGCATGCAGCTGCCGTGTCTCGAATCCGTACGCGCGGTCCTGCTCGGGACGCATGGTCCCGGCCCGGGAGGGGTTGTCGGTCACGAAGGCCTCTTTCTCGACTTCATCCGCTTGCTCCGCCTTCGGCCCGGCTGTGCTTGCCCAGAAACCGGCGGATAATCGGCGTCTGCCGCGCTTCCTCGAGCAGGAAGCAGTCGTGGCCGTACGGCGCCTCGATCACCTGGGACTCTACCGGCTTGCCGAGAACGCGCAGCGCGTCGGCGATCTCCCCCGACGCGGACGGCGGGTACAGCCAGTCGGAACTGAACGCGATCAGCAGCGTCCGCGCAGAAACGCCCTCGAGCGCCCGCGCCAGTGAGCCGCGGCCGTACTGCCGCGCGAGATCGAAATACGTCAGCGCGCGCGAGGTGTAGAGATAGGTGTTGGCGTCGAAGCGCTTGACGAACGAGTCGGCCTGGTGGCGCAGGTAGCTCTCGACCTCGAACTCCGGCTCGGTGATCGTGTAGCGGATGTCGTCGCCCGCTCTTTGCGGCACTGCCTGCAGCCGCCGGCCGAACTTGTCGCGCAGCGCCTGCGCGGACAGGTACGTGACGTGGCCGACCATCCGTGCCACCCCCATGCCGGCCTCGGGTGCGCGGCCCGTGCCGTAGTAGTGACCGCCCTGCCAGGCCGGGTCGCGCATGATCGCGTCACGCGCGATCGAGTTCCAGGCGACGCCCTGCGGGTGCAGGGCGTGCGTGCTGGCGATCGACACGACGGCATCGACCTGATCGGGGAACAGGATCGCCCACTCGAACGCCTGCATCCCGCCGAGGGAGCCGCCGGCCACCGCCGCGAGCCGCCCTATGCCGAGCGCGTCGAGGAAGGCCCGTTCCGTCCGTACCATGTCCGCGACCGTGATCACGGGGAAGTCCGCTCCGTACGGTCTGCCTGTCGCCGGGTTGACCGACGACGGCCCCGTCGTCCCGCGGCAGCCGCCGAGCAGGTTCGTGGAGATGACGAAGAAGCGGTCGGTGTCGAACGCCTTGCCGGGGCCGATCATCCCGTCCCACCAGCCCAGCCCCTTGCCGGTCACGCCGTCGCGATCCTCGGCCCCGAACCCGTCTCGGGTGCTCTCCTCGGGCGGTGCCTTCGCGAAGCCCGCCGCATGGGCGTCGCCGCTGAGCGCATGGCACACCAGGATGACATTGTCGCGCTGGGGTGAGAGGGCACCATAGGTCTCGTATGCCACCCGGATCGGGTGCAGTTCCCGTCCGCAGTCGAGGCGCAACGCCTCCGGCAGATTCAGGTACTGCGTCTCGACCGTGCCGACCGAGCCGGCCGCGAGTTTCGAGACTGGCTCCGCCATAGGGGCTATCTTAGCTGGTCGTAGCCGGTATATTTACGAGTATCCCCATCAAGAATGTGGAAAAACCGCCCGAGAGAGGTATCACGCGACATGACTACAGTTACCAACGGGGTTAACGTGCAGGCGCTGCTCGACGCGCGCGAAGTGCTGAAGGGTGCGCCTGAGGCCGCACAGTTCACCTGGCGCGCGTCCGCCAAGTGGCAGAGCGGAGTCCACAGCACGATCAAGGTCCAGAGTTTCTTCGGCCTCGGCGAAGAGCAGAACCACAAGGAAGAGTGGACGTTCGAAGCCGACCACCCTGCGGTCTTCGCGGCGGAGGACAACGGCATCACGCCGATCGAGTATCTCCTCGTCGGCCTGGCGAGCTGCCTGACCGGGGGTATCGCGTCCGTCGCGGAGAACCGCGGCATCCAGCTGCGCTCGGTCGAGTCCACGGTCGAGGGCGGGCACGACATCCGCGGCATCCTCGGTGCTGACAGCGACGTCCGCAACGGCTACAACGACATCAAGGTGACGTTCACCATCGACGCGGACGCGTCGAGGCAGGAGATCGAGGCGCTGGTCGCCCAGTCCCAGAAGCGCTCCGCCGTGTTCGATGCCCTCACCAACCCGACGAACGTCATCGTCGAAGTCGCCTGAGCTCGCTCCGAAAATACTAGGTTTCGGGGGGTCCAGGTCATCGAGCGCGTCACGACGGTCGTCATAGGTGCGGGGCACGCCGGCCTCGCCGCCAGCTACTTCCTGGCCGACCGGTCGATCGACCACGTCGTGCTTGAGCGCGGCGAGGTGGCGAACTCCTGGCGGCGGGAACGCTGGGACTCGCTGCGCCTGCTCACCCCCAACTGGCTAAGTCGGCTGCCGGGCCTTCGCTACGAAGGCCCGGACCCCGACGGCTACATGACGGTGGAGGAAGTCACCGAGTTCATCGAGCGTTTCGCCGCGGCCTCGCGCGCTCCCGTCCGGACCGGGACAAACGTCACGTCCGTGCGGCGCACTGACGACGGGTACCACGTGACGACGACCCGCGGCGAGATCCGCTGCCGGGCCGTGGTCATCGCGAGCGGCGCCTGCAATAAGCCATCGGTGCCGCGGCTCAGCGATGGGGTGCCAGCGTCCGTCGAGCAGCTGACGCCGTTCGACTACCGGGACCCCGCCAAGCTCCCCGACGGCGGCGTGCTCGTCGTGGGAGCGTCGGCGACCGGCGTGCAGCTGGCCGCCGAGCTGCAGCGGTCGGGTCGGCCGGTGACACTCTCGGTGGGGGAGCACGTTCGGTTGCCGCGCACGTACCGCGGCCGCGACGTGCTGTGGTGGATGGACGCGTCGGGCGTGTGGGACCAGCGATACGACGAGGTGGAGGATCTCACCCGGGCCCGGCGGCTGCCCTCGCCCCAGCTCGTGGGGACTCCTGAGCGGACGACGCTCGATCTCAACGCGCTCGCCGCCATCGGCGTCGAGCTGGTGGGCCGCTGGGCGGCTGTCCGTGACGGCCACGCGCTCTTCTCCGGCGGCCTGCGCAACGTTTTCTCGCTCGCGGACCTCAAGCTGCAGCGTCTGCTGGACACGTTCGACGAGTGGGTTCGGACGCACGGGTCTGACGCGGAGGTCGACCCGCCAGAGCGCTCCGCGCCGACACGCGTGCCCGAATCGACGCGATTGCAGCTTGACCTGCGCAGCGGCGAGATCCGCTCGATCGTGTGGGCGACGGGTTTCCGGCCTGACTACGGGTGGCTCGACGTACCGGTGGTCGACGCGAAGGGCCAGTTGCGCCACGAGGGCGGCGTGGTCGACAGTCCGGGTCTTTACGCGCTGGGGCTGCCCGTGCTGCGGCGGCGCAAGTCCACGTTCATTTACGGTATTGAGGACGACGCGCGTGAGGTGATCGATCGCCTCGCGCGCGGGTTCAGCGCAGTTGGTCGATGAAGGTGCAGAAGACCCCGCGGGAAGCTGTTCGAGCAGGCCAGTTACGGGACCGACCCGGAGACCGGGCTGCCGTTACAGCTTCCTGATCTCCTCGATGCTGGCGGACTCCGCCGGGTCTTCGCCCTCGACCTCAAGAAACGCCCGGGCGCACTCGACGGCCACGTCGGGTGCCAGCCGCTTGAGGCTGAGCGCCAGGACATTCGCGTCGTTCCACAGCCGGGCGTTCCTGGCTATCCACGGATCCCAGGCCAGTGCAGCCCGGACCCCAGGCACTTTGTTCGCCGCGATCGACGTCCCCGTGCCTGTCCAGCACATCACCACGCCGAAATCGGCCTCACCTGAGGCAACCGCGACCCCGACGGCCCGGGCGAACTCAGGCCAGCTGCCGCTGCTGAGTACCCGGAGGTCGCCGACCTCGCGCAGGTAGTCGACGACCGCGCGGGTGCACTCGTTCTCGTCGTCAGCCCCGAACACGATCCGCATACGGTGAACTTATCTGGCTCTCCGCCCGGGCGGCCTCCGCCTGGCCGAGGATCTGTCGATGGCCGATGTGCTGTCCCGAGGCCGGCTGCAGGTGGAGTTCAGCCCGCCCCGAGCAGCGAGTCCTCCATCCCCATCCTTATCTTGCCCAAATGTCTTACGTCCCTCTTACGCGCCGAACCCAGCGGACACTCGGCACGTTCCAGCGGGTGTGCCGGATCGATTGCCGAGCGGAGCG
>Ga0302308_10000299_pt1 | contig 43930 bp, 40 predicted proteins | sample III_Palsa_E3_3_FD_200531 | JGI IMG/M metagenome (GOLD analysis project Ga0302308, IMG submission 200531) | Peat permafrost microbial communities from Stordalen Mire near Abisko, Sweden - III_Palsa_E3_3 | ecosystem: Environmental > Terrestrial > Soil > Palsa > Peat permafrost | place: Sweden...
AACACCCCTTTCCGGCCGTCTGGCCGCGTCGCGCGTCGCTTGCTTGGAGCGGCCAAGCGGCGCGACACACTCCTTGCCAGCCGACCGGAAAGGGGTGTTCGCAAGCCCATTATTAGCGTGAACAGGCCCTAGGGCAGGGTGTAGTGGTAGAGCCCGGCATTCAAGCCTTTTTGCCGTACCAGTCCGAGTACGGCGTCCAACCAGGGTGTCGGAACTCCCGCCAGTTGAGCCAATTCGCGCGGCGCCGCCACCAGACCGTCGATCTCCAGCGGCCGCGATCCTTCGACATCTTGCAGCATGGAGGTCTTGAAGCCGCCCAGACTGCGCGTCTGGGCGGTGCGTTCGAGCGGGCTGCGCTGGACCGGGATGCCCAGCTTGGCACCGACTTTCCCGGCTTCTTCCATCACGTTGGTGACCAACTGCAGCGTCAGCGGATCGTCGAGGATCCGGTCGGTATTGGAACCGGTCAAGGCGCTGATCGGATTCATCGTCATATTGCCCCACAGCTTGGACCAGATCTCGGCCTGGATCGTGGGCGTCAACTCCACCGCGAAACCGGCCTGCTGCAATAGTCCGGCAATCTGTTCAATCCCGCTATCCGGCTGGCCGGCGGGGGTGCCGACGATCAATTGATTGCCGCGGCCGTGGCCGATTACGCCTGGCGCGCGGATACCCGATGAAATATGCACCACGCAGCCATAACATTGTGCCGCGGGCAGCACTGCCGAGACCGCACCGGCGGGATCGACCGACTCGATGCGGTAATGGGCCAGCGCATCTGCGCGACCGTGCAGGAACCACCAAGGCACGCCGTTCATCACCGACACGATGCGGGTCGCCGGGCCGATCAGCGGCGCCAGCGAAGCCGCCGCGTCAACCAGGGCCGAGCCTTTCAGGCAGATGAAGACGATATCCTGCACCCCGAGTTCGGCCGGCGCGTCGGTCGCGCGAAGCTGGGTCAAGTACGACTCTCCCGCTTCGATCACTTCGAGACCGCGGCTGCGGATTTGCGCCAGATGTTGTCCGCGCGCCAGCAATGAGGGTTGCAGCCCGGCACGTGCCAGACGCGCGGCCAGCAGCCCGCCGATGGCGCCGCCGCCGACCACGGCAAGTTTAAGTTGGGACATGAGTTGAGACATGGTTAAACCTTATAGGAAGGGTCGAGCCGATCGACTTGGCGCAGCCAGGCATCGAGTATATTTTGCCCGGCGCCGTGAGCCGGGTCGAATTGCAGGGAGTGGCGAGTGGTCCGCGCGCTGACCCTGAAATAGCCGGCCGGAGCCGCCGGCAAGCGGTCGTTTTCATATTTTACGCCGAGCGAAATTCTCAACCCTTGGCTTGGGGCAGGTCCTGCCATGGGCCGCACAATATAGACCATGCTGTCTCGGGGCCGGAATATGGAGGGTTTTTATCCTAGCAATTTATATGTGCGTGCACAAGCATAGTGTTGTTCGGCGAAATCTCGATCCAGCCGTCATTACCCTTGAATTTGACCCGCGCCAACCGGTCCCGGTTATTTTCGCGCCATTTACCGGTTTGACGTGTTTTCCATGATTTACAAAATGGCTCGATTCGACGACTATTTCAACAACCCTGCAACACGAAATGCGCTTATCGCACCGTCAGCCGGAAAGCGCGCAAGATCTGCTGGCCTTATTTAAAAGGCGCTCGTAGAGTACGGTTTGAGGGAGGATTGAGGGTCGTCGATATGCGAGGGAATGGGCGCGCGTATTACACGAGTTTAGTCTTATCGCCATTCCAAATTTCAGCCACTCGAATTGCATGGATCAACCGGGGAAGACCGTGAGCACCGCACAACAAGAAATTGACGAACGGACTAACTTAACCAGTAATAACAAGTTTGAGTTATTGCTGTTCCGGCTTGGAGAGGCTCAAGACTCCAATCAGCGTGAGCTATTTGGCATCAACGTGTTCAAGGTGCGCGAAATCCTGGTCATGCCGACCGTGGTGTCTATCGCCGGTTCGCCGCCGCATATGCTGGGCGTGACGAATATCCGTGGACAGATCATTCCGGTGATCGATTTGGCAGCAGCCGTCGGCTGCAAGCCCCGTAACGGCTTGCAAATCCTGCTGGTCACCGAATATGCGCGTTCCACCCAGGGTTTTGCGGTGGAAGAGGTCGACGAGATTGTGCGTTTGGAATGGAGCCAGGTGTTGTCCGCCGAAGCCAGCGCCGCCGGCGCGATGGTCACCAGTATTGCGCGTCTGGACGGCAACGTCGACAACACGCGGCTGGCGCAAGTGCTTGATGTCGAACAGATTTTGCGCAGCGTGCTGCCGGTCGGCGAGCCCGACGTCAATCCCGCCACCATCGGCCCGGCCTTGTCGTTGCCACCGGGTACGGTGGTGCTGGCCGCCGACGATTCGGCATTTGCCCGGACCTTGATCGAGGGTGGGCTGACCGCCATGCATGCGCCGTTCATCATGACCAAAACGGGTAAAGAAGCCTGGGAAATGCTTGAATCGATTTCCGATAAGGCGATCGCCGAAGGCAAGACCGTGCGCGACAAGGTGGCACTCGTGCTGACCGATCTGGAAATGCCTGAAATGGATGGTTTTACGCTTACCCGTAAAATCAAAAAGGACGAGCGTTTTAAAATGATTCCGGTGGTGATTCATTCCTCGCTGTCGGGCTCGACCAACGAAGATCACGTGAAAAGCGTGGGTGCCGACGCATATGTGGCGAAATTTGTGGCGGAAGACCTGGCCGCCACCATCCGCAAGGTCCTTTCGCGGTAACGCTAGCGCATCGCTGACAAAGCCCTCATGTCGAGGGCTTTTTTTATATGGACGAATATGGGTGTTTTGTACGATTTCGCCGCGCACGCCGTGCAGCGTATTTACGATGCGCGTATTTCGGGTGGTCCGGTACTCGATTCGGCGCAACTGTTTCCCGAGGCGCAGCGCTTTATTGCCGCCTGGCCTCAACTGCGCCTGGAAGCGCTGCAAGTGGCCGAGCGTTTGCAGTCGGTGCCGCGGTTTCACGAGTTGATGGCGTCACAGGCCGACATTTCTGCTAATGACGGCCGCGATTGGCGCCTATTCGTGTTGAAAGCGTATGGTGCCGAGATCCGCAAAAATATGACGGCATGCCCGCAGTTGGCGGCTTTACTGGCGGCAACGCCTGATGTCCTGTCGGCGTCGCTGTCGTTTCTGGCGCCGCACAAACATATTCCCTGCCATCGGGGTCCGTTTCGCGGCGTATTGCGCTACCAACTCGGCTTATCCGTGCCGGCCGCAGTCGACGGCCGGCCGGCGGCGGTGCTGCGCTTGAGCGATGAAGAGCACCGCATCGGCAACGGCGAGGCGTTGTTGTGGGACGATACCTTTCCCCATGAAGTATGGAACCGCAGCGATGAAGTCAGGATTGCCTTGTTGCTGGACGTGCGCCGGCGCGGCATGCCCTTCGATATGACAGTATTGTCGAGAGTGCTGATCGGTGCCGTCGGCACCACGGTCAGGTGGACGGGTCAGCGCCAAGCCTGATCTGATTTAAACCTTGTCTTGAGCTATGTGTTAAGCCACGTGGCCGCACGATGCCGGCCACGCCAGGCTGGCCTAGCCGACATTTCAGCCGGCTCAAGCCATAAATGGGTCTTTTAAGCGGATGGTGTCGTGACGCTCGGGCCCGGTCGAAATCAGATCGACCGGGGTGTCGGTCAACATTTCGATACGCTGAATATAACGCTGTGCAGCCGGCGGTAATTTTGCCCAGTCGCGTATGCCGCGAGTTGAAACCCTCCAGCCTTCCAGCGTTTCATATTGCGGCTCGGCCTGGAATTGTGCCGCGAGCCCGGCCGGAAAATGCGCCTGGGTTTGGCCCGCGACGCGATAAGCGGTACAGATGCGAATTTCGTCCAAGGTGTCGAGCACATCCAATTTGGTCAGCGCCAGAGCGGTAACGCCGGAGAGCTTGGCGCTCTGACGTACCAGCGCCGCGTCAAACCAGCCGCAACGGCGCGGCCGACCGGTATTGGTGCCGTATTCGCCGCCGAGTTCGCGCAGCCGATCGCCCATCGCATCGCTCAGCTCGGTGGGGAACGGCCCGGCACCTACTCGCGTGGTGTAGGCCTTGCATACCCCCAGCACCTGTCCCAGCGCGGCAGGCCCCAATCCCGAACCGCTGGCTGCCGCCGCCGCCGTTGTGTTGGACGCGGTCACAAACGGATAGGTGCCCCAGTCCACGTCCAGCATGGCGGCTTGCGCGCCTTCGAACAGGATGCGTTGTCCCGCTTGCCCTGCTTGATGCAGCTTTAACCATGCCGGCCCGGTAAAAGGCAGAATGCGCGGCGCAAGATCGAGCAGGTAGTCGAGCAAGGGCGCTTTTTCAAACACCGGCAAGCCTTGTCCTTTGAACCAGGGGTTGTGATGCGCGAGCAAATCGTCGAGCTTGGTCGACAGGGTTTCGGCTTCGGCCAAATCGCAGACTCGAATCGCCCGCCGCCCGGCTTTGTCCTCATAAGCCGGGCCGATGCCGCGCAAGGTGGTGCCGATCTTGCAGCTCCGGTTCTGTTCCTGGCGGGCGTCGATGGCGCTATGCAGCGGCAATACCAGGATCGCCGTTTCGGCGATAAGCAAGGTCTCCGGTGTGACATGCAAGCCCTGGGCTCGAACGCGTTCGATTTCGGCCAGCAGGGCCGCGGCATCCAGCGCCACGCCATTGCCGATTACTCCGGGTTTGCCGCGTACCAGTCCGCTGGGCAGTAGCGCCAGTTTGTAGACCTTGCCGTCGACCACCAAGGTATGTCCGGCGTTATGGCCGCCGTTAAAGCGCACCACCAGATCGGCTTGCTCGCACAACCAGTCGACCATCTTGCCTTTGCCTTCATCGCCCCATTGCACGCCGCTGACGACCAGATTTGCCATGTTTGCCTCTCGAGTGATAAATGTTCAAGTGTGGCAAGGAGGAAATCCTTGCCGATGGGCGAACAATAAAAGCCTAAGGCGCTGATGACAAACCATTAATTCTCATCTTCGAGTTAGAATAAGTCACATGAAACGTCATTTACCCCCACTTAACTCGTTGCGTGCTTTTGAGGCCGCCGCCCGGCTCGGCAGCTTCAAAGCGGCTGCGGCCGAATTGTTTGTCACCCATGGCGCGATCAGCCGCCATATTCAGCAGCTCGAAGCATGGCTCGGTGCGCCGCTATTTGAACGACATAATCGGCGCGTGACGTTGACCGATTCGGGCTCGCGTTATGTGGCGGAAGTCAGTGCCGTGTTTGATCGCCTGGCGCTGGCTACCGCGCAGCAATTGGAGCAGGGGCGCCATCGCGTGCTACGGGTCAATGTGCCGGCCACCTTCACCTTGCGCTGGTTGTTGCCTCGGCTATCGACTTTTCAGTTGAGCCATCCGGGCATCGAGGTGCGACTGACGACCTCAAATGAACCCCTGGGATCGTTGACGCAAGGTTTTGACCTGGTAATCCGTGGCGGACCCCAGGCCGCTGACGGCTATCTTGCCCGGGAATTTCTGAGCGAAGCGCGCCTGCCGGTGTGCAGCCCGGCTTTGCTCAAGCAGCATCCGCTGCAAACCCCTGCCGATTTGCGCCATCACACGCTGTTGCATGCGGCGACTTATCCCGCTATGTGGTCCGAATGGCTCACCGCCGCAGGGGTTCCTGAGTTGCAAGCGGGCCACTCGCAAGCTGGTCATGCGCTCACGCTGGAACATTTTTACCTGACCTTGCAGGCTGCCCTCGATGGCCTGGGGGTGGCGATGGGGCCGATGGCGTTAGTCGCCGATGAAGTCGCGGAAGGGCGCTTGATCATGCCGTTCTCCAGCCCGGCCTTGCCCAGTTGGCGCTATTTTGTGTATATGCCCAAGGAGCGTGCGGCTGACCCCGCCGTGACGGCATTTTGCGCCTGGCTGGAGGCTGCGGGGCGGGGCACTGTTTGAAATTGCCCGATGCGGCTGCCCAACCTATTCCCTTTGACGCTACGCGAGAGCCCACCGAGGATCGATGACGCGGCGGCGCTTGGCGACCCAAGCTGAGTTCGGTCACGGCATGGTTGGCGCGGCGGCCTTTCAGTCGTCGATCCGGTCATGATCCACGTCATCCAGCGACGCGGCGCGGATGTCTTGCAGCGCCGAGCGCTTATGTTGAACGTCATAGGCGCTGAGCACGGCATGGGCCACTACGTCGAGAGCCGGCTTGATGGTGCCGTTTTTGTCTTCATGCAGTTTGGGCGTGAGCGTGCCTGCCACGCATACCGCATCGCCGTCATCCAAAGCCAGCAGCGCAAGCTGGGCCTGTTCGTCAAATGCAATGACGTGTGCCGTGATTTTTTGTTGTTCTGTGGTGACAATAATCCGTGCCGCGACATAGCGGCTTTCTTTGCGTCCGGTGCGATTTTCCGGTTTGCCGAAGATCCGGCCGCTGACCAATCCATCTATCATTTCAGACTCCTTGAGGGTGGCGCACAGCTTAACCGTTCAGGCCTCCTCCATGTTATTCAAAATGCAGCGCAAGTTGAGGCTGTCGCGGCGAAGCCGAAGTCATGCCTGCGATCGAGCGCAAAAGCATCAAATCCACGGCCCGCGCCAGGCCAGTCGATTGCCCTGACCATTTAATTTCGCGTTACGATAGGGGCCGGCGTCCTATCGGAAATCCTGTAGATGAAAAGTATCAAGTCCAAGCTGACCGTCTGGCTGATTATTGGAGTCACCGCGATTGTCGGCCTTACCGGCTTGGTTTCTTATAATAAAAACCGGAATCAGGACGAAGCGGCTTATCAGTCTTTACGCAGCTCGCTGCAACAGCGCCTGGCTTTATCGCTGCCCCAAGGCGCCTGGGAAATGGACGAGCAGTATATCCGGCTGACGCTGGACGCCGAATTGAGCTGGCCTTCCCTGGTGGCGATCCGCACCACCGGTGACGCCGGCTTGAACCTGGGACGCATTCGCGACGGCGCGCATCTGCGGGATATGTCGCCCGACGAAACGGTGCAGGCCGACGACACGATGGTGATACCGATTGTCTACCAGGGTAAGGAAAAACTCGGCACGGCGACGGTTTACCTGTCGCGCAGCGAGTTGAGCGCCAAACGGCGCTCGCGCTTGATCGAAATCATCGTGCAGATTTTTATCGTCGACTTGTTGATCCTGATCGTGATGTCTTACGCGCTGCGCTACTTCGTTTTCCACCCCTTGATGGAATTACAAAAAGCCTTGGACTGGGTGGCGAGCAGCAAGGATGTCCAGACCGCCACGCTGGCGGTGAACCAGGACAACGAATTTGGCGAGGTGATTAAAAGCTTCAACGCGATTGTCGAGCGGATCAAAGCCGACTTATTGCAATTGACCGAAGCCGAATCGATCGCCAAGGAAGAAAAAGTCAAAGCCCAACTGGCCTACCAGCGTTTGCTGGAAGCGCAGCAAACCCTGGTAGAAACCGAAAAACTTGCCTCGCTCGGGGGACTGGTCGCCGGGGTTGCCCATGAAGTCAATACGCCTGTGGGCATTACCTTGACCACGGCTTCCCATCTGGCGCTGGTGACCCAGCAGATCAACGAAAGCCTGAAGCTCGGGGCGATCAAGAAAAGCGATTTCCAGAATTACCTCAATACCGCTCAAGAAAGCTGCGACTTGATATTGTCGAATGCCGAGCGTGCCGCCAATCTGATACAAAGCTTCAAGCAAGTCGCGGTGGACCAGACCAGCGAAGCCCGTCGCGACTTCGAGCTCAACGATTACCTGCATGAAATCATCACCAGCTTGCAGCCTAAGCTGCGGCGCACGCGCATTCGTGTCAGCATCGAATGCCCGCCTGAAATTAAAATGGATAGCTTCCCTGGGGCGCTGTCGCAAGTTATTACCAATCTTGTAATGAATGCGCTAATACACGCGTTTGATGACGCCAAGATCGGCAAAATATCGATTCATGCGCAACACCTCGAAAATGATAACGTCAGCCTATTAATCGCGGATAATGGTAGCGGGATACCTGCTACCTACCTGCATCGCATATTCGAACCTTTTTTCACGACGAAACGGGGCAGCGGCGGTAGCGGTTTGGGGCTGCATATTGTCTACAACATTGTCCGCCAACAACTGTGGGGAACGATTGAGGTGAAAAGTACCATGGGCGAGGGAACCTCCTTCCTGATAGTCATACCGCGCAAAGCGCCTGTACCGTTCCCGAAGGAGAAAAAGTCATGATTACTCCGGACATGGGGCCGGACGAAGGTGCTTGGCTGATCGATGATGACCCGGTCGAAGCCGGTCCTGCAATCGGTGCGAAAAAACCCTGGAAAATCCTGATCATCGATGATGAAAAGGATGTGCATGCGGCGACCCGCCTGGCGATCAAAGACATCCGCTATAAAGATCGCAGCCTGGAATTGTTCAGCGCGTATTCGGCCCTCGAAGGCTACGAAAAGATGCGCGAGCATCCCGATACGGCCTTGGTGTTGCTCGATGTCGTGATGGAAACCGATGACGCGGGCCTGGCCCTCGTCAGCCGGATCCGCAATGAGCTCAGAAACACCACTTCGCGCATCGTCCTGCGTACCGGTCAGCCGGGGCAGGCACCCGAGCAGCAGGTGATACTTGAATACGACATCAACGACTACAAGACCAAAACTGAACTGACGGTGCAAAAGCTGTTCACCACCGTGATTTCGTCCTTGCGCGCGTATGAAAACTTGCTGTCGATCGAAAAAAATCGTCAGGGCCTGGGAAAAATCCTGGAAGGTGCCGCCGACCTTTATCAAATGTTTTCGCTCAGAGAGTTTGCGTCCGGCGTGCTGAAACAGATCAGCGTGATTCTCGATGTGGGCATCGACGGCATGTTGTGCGTTGAACGAAGCGATATCCCGCAACTCGAAGTGCTGGCAGGCAGCGGCATCTACGAGTCGACGGACGGCGATTTGACCGACAATGAGCCGTTGACCAACACCATCCGCGAAGCTTTCCTGCTGAAGAAAAGCATCTATCGGCATCCGAACGAAGTGCTGTACATCAGCAGCCGCAACGATCGTGAATTTGTGGTGCATTTCAACCCGCCTTGGCCGCTCGACGACATTGAGCGCAACCTGCTGGAGTTGTTTTGCCAACGGATTTCGGTGGCCTACGACAATCTGCATCTATACCAGCAGCTACGGATTTCGCAAAAAGCCACCGTGGTGGCGTTGGCCGATCTGGCCGAGTACCGCGATCAGGACACCGGCGAACATGTGCTGCGGGTGCAGAAACTGACCGACGCCATCGCACTCGAATTGACCGCGATGAATGTCTATCCCGACGAATTAAATCGTGAGGTGATGGACATGATAGGCATGGCGGCGATTCTGCACGATGTGGGCAAGGTCGGCACGCCCGACCATATTCTGTTCAAGCCGGGCAAACTCGATCCGCAAGAACGCGTGATCATGGAACACCACGCCACCATCGGCGCGCAGATCCTGCAGAAAGCGAGCCAGATGGTCAAGGGCACCAGTTATTTGTCGCTGGGTTCGCAAATTGCCGGCGGCCATCACGAACATTTCGACGGCAACGGTTACCCCCTGAAGCAGAAGGCCGGCGAGATCCCCCTGCCGGCGCGGATTGTGGCCGTGGTCGACGTGTTTGATGCCTTGCTGAATAAACGGCCTTATAAAGAACCGTGGTCGATGCCGGACACCATGAGTTATATCAAAGGCCGTTCCGGCACGCAGTTCGATCCTTTTGTGGTCGACGCGTTGACCCGCATGGTGGAGGAAGATCGCTTGCCGCCGGGATGTGTCAGCGGGTTGGCCGGGTGACAGAGGTGGTCAGACCCACGCATCGAAGCGTCGGTGTCCGGCTGTCGTTATGCTGGGCCAGGCACACCCAAGCGGTTTGCTCGATCTCGCCTGAGGTAAGTGAAGCCTATCTATGCCATTATCTGCCGTCTACGCTCGTGCGATACACAGCATTGCCGGCCTCAGGCCGCATGTGTAATCTACCGTCCATTTCGCTCCGCACCAGTCTCGATCTTTACAATTGAATTACAGTTTCATGCGATTTAATTCGATTATTCTCTAGAATAAATCGAGAAACGGTTCAATCTATTTGTATCGTTCCAACGCTACTCATTTAGTACTGGATATTGTCGGCGCGACCCGCCAAACTAGCGACCGCACTGTAGCGCGGCTTTATGTCACGATGGTTTGCGTTTAATGATTCAAGCCCTGAAATTGAATCGCATCTCATTCAGTCGAGCCGACTTCACGATGCAAGAGACAAAACATATAAAGGACCCCCGGATGAAACCCAATCGTTGGTTAACCCAAGTGGCGTTTGCTTGCCTGGCAATCAGTCCTTTAGCTCATGCTGCCCTTGGCGGCAGCGCCCAATCGGTGCAAGCCGATCAGGCCAGCATGGGGGCGTCGCGCACCGCGGCCAACCAGGCGCTGAATGCGGTCCAGGGTAATTATTCGGTGCAGTCGATGACTTTGCCGAGCGGCACCGTGGTTCACGAATACCTGTCGAACACCGGCATCGTTTTTGCCGTGACCTGGCTGGGTTCGGCCATGCCCGACCTGCACCAGATATTGGGTGCTTATACCAGCGGCGCCACCGACGCGATACAGGCCTACAGAGCACAGCATCCCGGCATCGGGCCGGTGTCGGTTACGGCGAATAATATGGTGATCCAGGCCAGCGGACATATGGGTGTTTATGCCGGGCGTGCTTATCTGCCATCGGCGTTGCCGGCTGGCGTCGCCTTAAACGAAATTCAATAAGGAGGCGGAGCATGCGTAATTTATTTTTACTGATCAGTGTCGCGCTTGCCCTGGGTCTGACTGGGTGCGGCGGCGGTGGCGGCAGTTCCACGACGACGGTCGTCACGCCACCTGTTGTTGTCCCCACGATTGCCAATCAAATTGCTGTCACCGTGAATCAGGGTCTGTCCGGCGAACCCAATACGCCTAACGTCAGCGTCACGATTTGTGTGCCGGGCACCACCACCTGCCAGGTTATCCCGAACGTTTTGCTCGATACCGGCTCATTCGGTTTGCGTCTGTTCGCCTCAAGCATAACGATTCCCCTGCCGACGCGTACGGACGGCGGCGGCACGCTGACCAACTGTGCCCAATTCGGTTTGGGCACCACTTACGGCAGCGTGCAGTTGGCTGACATCAAGCTGGCCGGCGAGATTGCAAGCAACACGGCAATTCAAGTCATCGCCGACCCGAATTTCTCCACGGTTCCGGGCGCCTGTGCCAATGGCGGAGTGCAGGTGACCTCGGCTGCGATCCTGAGATCCAATGGTATTCTCGGCATTGGTTCCGAGCCTGTCGATTGTCCGGCGTGTGTGTCGAGTGCCGGTCAAGGTGTGTACTTTATTTGCACCAGTTCGTCGTCGTGCACTCAGACGACGGTGGCGGCGGCTTTGCAGGTGACCAACCCGATTGCCAATTTCCCGCAGGATAACAATGGCGATTTGATCACCTTGCCGGCTTTGACCGCCAGCGGCGCAACCAGCGCCAATGGGACTTTGACCTTCGGCATCGGAACCCAGACCAACAATGCATTAGGAAGTGCGGCGATTTACACCACCACGCCTTTTTCCAATACATCACAGTTCTACGACACCTTTACCACTGTGTTCAATGGCGGTTCCAATCTTGCCTTTGTCGACAGCGGTTCCAACGCCACCTTCTTCGACGACGGCTCAATCACCCAATGTAATATTTCCACCGGGTTTTATTGCCCGACGTCGACCTTGGCTTTGACTGCTGTGATGCAAGGCGTCAATGGCACCAATAGTGCACAGAATTTTTCTGTCGCCAATGCTCAAACGCTGTTCGATAATGGCGAGTTCGCAACCAACAACATTGGCGGCACGACCCAGGCCGGAGTCTTCGATTGGGGCCTGCCGTTCTTTTTTGGCCGCACCATTTATACCGCATTGGATGGTCACAGCACGCCGGGAGGCACCGGGCCGTACGTGGCGTTCTAACCCGGTTTTGAGCGCAGCGGCTTCGTCGGTTCGCCGGCGACGCTGCTACGTAGAACAACGCGGACGAAAAAAGACCTGCCGCTTGGGGCAGGTCTAAACTCTGTGAGTCCAACGGGTTGAGCTTACTACCGGACCACTGTAACGTTAATTGCGGTTAAATGTTTTACGTGAATCTTTCTGCGGCTTGCCGGGGGCTTTCTGCCCCTTATCGCTTCTTACCGCTGTGCCGGTCTGCCTGAAGTAGCGGTACTATCTGAGCTTGCATCTCCTCCGAGCTTGAAACCCCAATGTCTGTGAAATCCCTTTTGCCGCTACCCCTGCACTTGATTGCCGTGGCGCTCTGCTGCTGCGCTTTGCCGGCTTGTGCTGTCGTATCGGTAGCCGGGGCGGTGGTCAGCACGGGGGCCTCGGCGGTTTCGACGGCGGCCTCGGTTACCGGCTCGGTGGTCAAGGGGACGGTACACGCGGTGACGCCATGAAATGATCGCGGCGGCTCACCTCAGGCCGGACGGGTTTGAGCCGCCCCGCAGCGTTTATTCCAATTACGACGGTGCTTCAGGCGTGACCATTTCGGCCGGCGTGAGCCAGTGGAAATGGCTTAGTTGCCGGCCGTCAAAGGTGCATTCCGCGCCCGCATTGCCGGGCGGTATCTTGTACACGGCTGCCGCGGCTGTGCCGCTGGCGTCGGATGCCGCTGCCGCAGAGGCTGCCTGCGCCGGGGCGGCCATCTCGCCGGCGGGTGCCGATGCTGCCCGGGCTGCTGCCGGTACCGCCGATGCGCCTGAGCTCGCCGACGCTGTTTTGGCGGCCGGTGTCAGCACCGAGCCAACTGCTGCGAGCAGGGTTTTATGCGCCTTCGGCGCGACAATCGTGCCTTCGACAACCACTCGTGAACCCTGCGCGGCTAACGAGACATTGCTGATTTTGAGCGGCAACTCCCCAACGTCGTTATAGGAAGCATGCACCTGGTCCAGGCAAGTCTGTCGATTGCTGTACTCGGTGCATCCGGTCAGCAGGCCTGATGCGATCAGGGCACTCGCAAGCAGTGGGCTACGCAGATTCATCACAATTCCGGGTCCAAAAACTGATAAAAGAAGGCTCGTTGACGAGCGATGGCTGGGGCCGAGTCCAGCAAAGGCCGCATGCCGATTGTAGCGCAGCTTGAACGGTGCGCCAGCAGTCCATGTATGGCACCGCCTGGTTCGGCGCATACTTTGTGCTTGCTCGAACAGTCCCCCATGCGAGCATAAAATATCGAGCAGGTCTTGGCGCCGCCGGTGCAACCTGGAACTCCGCGATCAAGTCCTATATACGAAGCCCCCCATGACCGGTACGACCAGCAAAATAGTGGACCGCTTTGAAGCCGAAATTGTGCCGCGGATTGTGCAGCGTTTGGCCGAACTGTTCGGCCAGGGCCTACGGGTCGAAATGGTGCCGGCGGGTCACCGCGGGCACTCGACCCGGGTCCGCATCTCCAGCGGCAGCGTGACGCCTGTCGGCCGCTTCCCTTACCCTTTGAATCTCCATATGACCTGGGATCTGGAGGAGATCGAATATCTTTTTGAGCCGGGCGGTCAGGACAAATTCGCCGGTTATCTGGATTCGCTGCCGCACAAATTGGCTGCTTGGCAGGCCGCGCGGGAGATTGATTTCCGCGGTCGCTCGCAAGGGCAGGCGGAAGTGCTGATCGGCGGACTGGATTTTATTGGATGAATGTCCGTCATGGTGCGGGACCAGCGGATGGACGAGGTTATGGTGTTTTTTGCAGCGAAGGCACCCGGCATAGACTGCCAGTTCGCCATAGATCCCCATTATTCAGATAATATTCGGCGATGAACCTGCCGCGAATCGCCAATAGCCTTGTCACACGCCTGATTATTTTCGGCGTGTTATTGGTACTGGTCGGTTCGGTTGCTCGTTATATTCTGCTGTCGACCTATCTTCGTGGCGATCTGATTCAGGTTTTTTCGGCACAGCAAGCCAGCTTGGCTGACGCCGCTGCCCGCGATGTCGACTATGAGATCGTGCAACGGCAACTGTTGCTGGAGCGTTTGGCCGCGACCTTGCCTCAAGCGCTGCTGACCCAGCCTGACCGCCTGCGCGACTGGCTGGAAGAGCGTCAGGATTTGCAACCGATGTTCTCCCTCGGATTGAGGGTGGCCGACCTCAACGGCACCTTGCTCAGCGAGGTGCCCCCGGTTCCCGGCCGTCGCGTCATATCGCTTGCGGACGACCCGGATTTCCGTGCCGCGCGAGCAGGGCGGACCTTGATCGGGCGTCCGCGTCTGGACCCGGTGTCGCAACAACCGATGTTGCCGATGGCGGCGCCGCTCAAAGATGAGGCGGGACACATACGCGCGGTGCTGATTGGCAGCACCGCACTCGCCGCACCGGGTTTTCTGGATCGTGTGCGATTCGGCCATATCGGTGAAACCGGCGGTTTCCTCCTGATTTCGCCGCAGGATCGCTTATTCGTGAGTGCCAGCGACCCCAGCATGGTATTCAAGCCGACGCCGTTTGACGGGGGCAATCGAATGCATGACTGGGCCATGTCGGGCGGGCGTGGCAGCGGGGTGACGATCAATGCCAAAGGGATTGAGGAAATTGCCGCGACGGCTTCGGTGCCGAGCACCGGATGGTTCGTGGTCGCACGTTTGCCTACCGGCGAAGCCTTGGCAACGGTGCAGAAGTTCAGGACGTACGTGATTTGGAATAGCGTCGTCGGCATTGTGATCGTCCTGCTGGTCGTCGGCGGTTTGGTGACGTGGGTCATGCATCCTCTGTACCACGCCGCGGACCAGGCCAGAAAAATGGCCCACGGCGAGATGCCGCTGCGGCCGTTGCCGGTGGTATGGAACGACGAAGTCGGGCTGATGACCATGGCGTTTAACCGCTTGCTGGCGAAACTCACCAGCAGCCAGGCGGAACTGCAACGCATGGCGCATCTGGATATATTGACCGGTTTGCACAATCGCAGTCTGTTGGCGGAGCGTATGCAACGGGCTTTGGCGCGGGCGCAGCGCGATAAAACCCGGATTGCCGTGTTATTCATGGACCTGGATGGTTTTAAGCCGATCAACGATACGCTGGGTCACGAAGCAGGCGACCAGGCCTTGAAGGAAGTCGCGCAGCGACTGATGAGCGTTGCGCGTGAAGCCGATACCCTGGCGCGCGTGGGCGGCGACGAATTTGTGTTGCTGGCGCCGGATCTCGACGAGTCGGCGGGCGATACCGCGCGCTTGCTCGCGACTCAATGTATCGGCTCCGTGGCACGGCCGCTCTGGCTGGAACATGCCAACCGGACTTTGGGCTTGTCGATCGGCATTACCGTATGTTGCGGCATGTGCAGTGCGGACAGTTTGCTCGCACTGGCAGATAAAGCCATGTATCAAGCCAAGCAGAATGGCCGTGGCAGCTACGTGATTGCGCCGTGCGCCTGCGACAGCGGTTTTCCGCTGGCCGCCAACGCGTGAGCTGTTGGCGCGCTCGGCTCAAGTCGGCCAAGCGTGTTTTTATAGTTCGATCTGTAGCAGCGGGCTGAATAGGGCTTCGTCGTCCGCGTAGAGATACCACGCTTGCTGTTCTACCAAACCCCGCACGAAATGCTCGCACTGCGCGGCGGCTCCGGCCGGCGGGCTCGCGTGAGCGATGTCGCGCGCATCCGCTACGCCTGCCGTGATAATGCAGGTCGCCATTTCGCGCAATAGATGTTGGGTGAGCGCGCCTGCTCCGCCTTGAGCCAAACGCTGGAGTTCGATCAGATTTTGCGCGGAATAGCTCATTTTTGGCTGCCTTCCTGAATGCTTGTTTTCAATCCTTACAATAGGGATATCGACCTGCTTTGCCGATTCTTTAAGGCTAATTAAATAGGGCCACAGAACGGCGCGAGGCTACTGTGTTTGAGGGTGGTTTCCACTCGTGACATGGGGCGGCCGCGTAAAATTTTACTTAGGGCCGTGCGACTGCTACAGTCCACGCGCGGGGCGCCTTATCTCGCTGCCCGGCGCGAGGACTCATCCTGGTCATGCTGCCGCCCATAAAATGACAATTTTCCGCTACGCATGCGGGCTCAACGGAGACAGCAATGATCGAACCGCCCCCGGCCTGGACCCTGTCCCGCAGGCGGTTTTTGGCTTCGGTTCCGGTCCTGTGCGCGATGCAGGGCGGCGGTGTATTGCAAGTGGTTCACCAAGGCGCCGAATCTGTCGGCGATACCCGCAACGACTATTACTGGACCTTGCTCGACAACGTTCTGGCGCGCACCGCGCCGCGCTGGGGTCCCTACGAACTGAGTGCCGCTCCGATTCTGATGAACGGTCCGCGCTCATACTATGAATTACAGAAGGGCGCCCTGACCATTCTGGCGCGTTCCACCGGCACGGATTTGGAACAGACCCTGCTGCCGATCCGGATTCCTCTCGATAAAGGTTTGCTGGGTTATCGAGTATTCCTGATCCGCGCTCAAATGCAGGCTGAGCTGGACCAAGTCAAAACGCTGCAGGATCTGCAGCGCTATAGCATCGGCCAGGCTACGGCGTGGAACGACGTGCCGATCCTGCAGGCTGCCGGTTTTCGGATAGTGCCGGGAGCCAACTACGAAGGGCTGTTTGCGATGTTGGCGGGCGGCCGTTTTGACCTCTTCAGCCGCAGCGTGGTGGAGGCTGTCACCGAACTTGAGCCGCGCAAGAGCCGCTACCCGAACCTGGTGATCGAGCGCAATCTCCTGCTGTATTACCCCTTGCCGCGCTACCTGTTCGTGCGCCGGGATGCGTGCGGCGAACAATTGGCACGCCGGCTGCTGGAAGGTTTTGAGATATTGCTGAAAGACGGGAGCTTCGATCGCTTGTTTGCCGCCTATCGGGAACCGATTGAACGCGCCTTGGCGATGAAGTCCCGCCGCTTATTCCGCATTCCCAACCCGACCCTCAGTCCGCAGACACCGCTGAACCGGACCGAGCTTTGGTATGATCCGACGCAGTGAGGTCGATGCCGCTACACCTGCTCATACTCGATGCGATTGCGGCCATTCTGCTTGGCCCGATAGAGCGCCTGATCCGCGTTGGCGATCAGCGCCGCGGGTGTGCGTTCGCGTCACGCGATGCAGATCGCCAAGCCGACGCTGACTGTCACCGGGGCGCCTCGCGCGGGCGCATTGCGGATACGGAGCAGGCAACTGCTTGTTGCATCTTGGCCGCCACCGATTCCGCATCCGCGCGATCCGTCAGATTCAGTACACCACGACCGAACGAATCGATTCGCCTTGTTGCATCAGATCGAAGCCTTCGTTGATCCGTTCCAGCGGCAAGTGGTGTGTGATCAGATCGTCGATGTTGATCTTGCCTTCCATATACCAATCGACGATCTTGGGCACATCCGTGCGTCCGCGTGCTCCACCGAATGCCGAGCCTTTCCAGGAACGTCCCGTGACCAATTGAAATGGGCGGGTGCTGATTTCTTCGCCGGCAGCGGCCACGCCGATGATGAATGATTGGCCCCAACCCTTGTGGGTGCATTCCAGCGCTTGACGCATGACCTGGGTATTGCCGATGCATTCGAAGGAATAGTCAGCGCCGCCATCGGTCAGTTGCACAATATGGTCGACCACATTAGGTACTTCATTGGGGTTGATGAAATGGGTCATGCCGAACTTTCTGGCGAGTTCGACCCGGCGCGGATTGATATCGACGCCGATGATTTTGTCTGCCCCGACCATTTTCGCGCCTTGAATCACATTCAGCCCGATACCGCCCAGCCCAAACACCACCACGTTGGCGCCCGCCTCGACTTTGGCCGAGTACACCACGGCGCCGATGCCTGTCGTCACGCCGCAGCCGATGTAGCAAATTTTGTCGAAAGGCGCATCTTCACGGACTTTCGCGACGGCGATTTCCGGCACCACGATATAGTTCGAGAATGTCGACGTGCCCATGTAATGGAACAAAGGTTTGCCGTCGAGCGAGAAACGCGAACTTGCATCGGGCATCAGGCCGCGGCCCTGCGTTGAACGGATCGCCTGGCACAGATTGGTTTTGCGCGATAAACAGAATTTGCACTGACGGCATTCCGGCGTATAGAGCGGAATAACGTGGTCGCCTTTTCTGAGCGTACTGACGCCCGCGCCGATGTCGACGATAACGCCCGCACCTTCGTGACCCAGGATCGACGGAAAGATACCTTCCGGGTCGGCCCCCGAGAGCGTGTAGTAATCGGTGTGGCAGATACCCGTCGCCTTCACTTCAATCAGCACCTCGCCGGCGCGCGGTCCTTCGAGATCGACTTCTTCGATGGTGAGCGGCTTACCGGCCTGCCATGCAATCGCAGCTTTGGTTTTCATTCTGTCTGGTCCTGGTGGTCAATTATATATTGAGGGGAGCTGTCACATCAAGGTGAGGCGCGAGCAATCTTCAGGGCAAGGAATAACGGCAAATCAACTCGATGGGCAAGTGTACCGGGGGCAAGTTCTGCTGGCCGCCGATAACTGCCGCAAGGCGGTCGACCGCCGAACGCAGCAAGCCGGGAATACTTTGTGCGATCAAATAATCAATGGTTTCAGCCTTCATCAAAGGCTCTGTAACGGTGTTGAGTTCGTGGGTAATGAACAGCGTTTTGCCGATCAGGCTGTGCTTGCGTAATGCTTCCGCCAGTCCCTCGTTTCCGCTTGCGACGTTATAGACGCCGTCGAGAGTGCCATGTTGTTTCAAGAACTGCAGCGTTGCCTCATAGGTTGCTTGCGCCGATTCCGCGCCTTTGATCACCTCGATCAAATTGACATTGGGAAATCGTTGACGTAGCAAGGAGCGAAAGCCTATTTCGCGATCTTCATGACAGATATAGGCGAAGGTACCGACTACCACCGCGACATTGGGCTGGGGATGGGCCTGCAGTTGGCGGCCCATTAGAAACGCGGCAGTTTGCCCGGCCGCGCGGTTGTCGATCCCGACATAGACGTGACGCGCGTCCGGCGCGAGTTCGGAGACCAACGCCACCACTGCTTTACCGCTCTTGATATAAGCCCTGAGCGCACTGGTGATCGGCGCGGTGTTGGTGCCGATGATGGCAATGCCGTCGGTCCGATCCGCGAGACTGGACACCGTTGCCGCCACATCTGCATCGGTCGCACCGCTGCAACTGATAACTTCGAGTCGCCGCCCGGCCGCTTCAAATTCGTCCGCCAGCAGTGCGGCCTGCTCACTCAATTGAGCGGTAAAGGCGGCGCCCGCCTGCGCGACGAGTTTGAGGTCAGCAATACGTTTGCCTTGTTTTCGTACCGCAGCGGAGCGCAAGTCGATGGTCCGCAGCGCCTGCTCGATGGCGTCGCGCGTTCTGGCATGAACCCCGGGGCGGTTATTGAGTGCGCGATCAATCGTGGCGCGGCTCAATTGCGTCAGATCCATCAATTCTTTGGTCGAGGGCTTCTGTTTCATAGGGATACCGAAAGCGAGGCGTTGGACAAGCGGATTCGCGCTAGCCAAGAAGCCCCCTGTTGAACGCAATATAGAACGAGATGATACATCGGACGAGAGAAAATATGAGGCATTTTAGGGAAATATGATGCAAATGTGCCGGGGTATCGATCTTGTTACACGCCGGCTATGGTTGGAGATAGGGCTAAGTGATTACCATTTTTGACTCAAAATGAGGCAAATTTAAGATTGACATGCATCATTATGAGATATTTAATTGTCTCAGTTTGAGTGATGCGCGGCATTGTGTGTCTCAGATGTGGTATTGCACCGGAGATGCCCGGCAAAAAAACTGGCCGGTAGATAGATGCTTTCCTGGTCCGTCATCGTTAAACCCATTAAACCAAAGCCGGTTTTGGCAAAGGTACGCGGTCATGCAAGAGCTTGTGGTGTTTCAGTCATTGTGGGCAATGGAGCGGCGGCACAGCGATGGCGCGGAGCGCACTCTCGAAGAGAACGTGGCGCTGATTGCCGGTGCTGGTTTCGACGGTGTTAGTGCGCACTACACCGAGCGCGAGTTCGTGCGGTGCTTGGCGGCATTGCGCAAAACCTGCGGCCTGCAAGCGGAAGGGCAATGTTTTCCCCAAACTGTCGACGCTTTGCAGCCGGTTCTCGAAATCGCAACGGAATTCGGTGTCCATCACATCGACCTGCAACCCGATGTCCGGCCGCGGACCGTAGAAGCTTGTGCACCATTGATAGACGGGTGGATGCGGCTGGCGGAACAAGTCGATTTCCCGGTGTACATCGAAACCCACCGAGACCGGATGACAACGGATCTGTACTTTACGCTGGACTTGCTGGATCGCTTCCCCGCGATGCCTTTGCTTGCCGATCTCTCGCATTTTTTGGTCGGACGCGAATTCGCCTGGCCGGTATCCCCGGAAAACCACGCGCTGATACAGCGGATCCTTGATCGGTCGTGGGCGCTTCATGGCCGCATCGCCAGCCGGGAACAGGTGCAGATAGAAATTTCGTTTGAGCCCCACCGGCAGTGGGTTGAGTTATTTTTCCGCTGGTGGCGGTACGGAATCAGCAGTTGGCTTGACCGTGCTCCCGCAGGCGCAAGTTTGGGGTTTACCTGTGAGCTCGGGCCCAAACCCTATGCCATCGTCGATCGCCACGGCAACGATACGACGGACCGCTGGCACGAGTCGCAACTGATGAAAGATTGGATTCGCGACCTGTGGCGGGATGTCCTGGAGGCCAAAGCCCTGCAAAAATCGGCGACGGCATGACGCCTGATCCAGGCCGGCCTGTTGCCGCGATAGAACCATCGGCGTCTCCACCCGCCGTGGTGTCGTCCTCACGCAGCCTATCGCATGAGTTGGGCGGTACGGGTCTGGATTGCCCGTACCGTTTTTCTTCGGACGATAGTGCGACGAGACGCTACGAGCCGGAAGAGACGTAGAAACAAGATGCCGGCAAGACAAGGCAAACCAGCCCAAGGAGATAAGGATGTCTGTATTACAAACGAACGTAGCGGCGCCCGAGGCTGATCGAGAAATAAGTCACGTCGCTGACCGAATCGCATCGGCTGACAGTGCTCGCGAGGTTCCCGAGGAGCGCTGGTTTGCGCCGGTCATTTCGCGGCAAGCGCTGAAAGAATTGATGAAGCGCAGTGATACGCTGGGCTGGCGCAATTTCGGCTGTTGGTTGTGCCTGTTGCTTATTTCCGGTGCAGGGGCGGCTGTCGCTTGGGGCACATGGTGGGCCGTGCCGGCATTCTTCGTCTACGGCACTATTTATTGTTCGAGCGACGCCCGCTGGCATGAACTGGCACATGGAACGCCATTCAAGAGTCCGCGACTCAATCAGATCTTTTACCAGTTCTGCTCTTTTTTGACGATACGTGAAGCAACCGTCTGGAAATGGAGTCATGCACGCCACCATACCCACACCATCATGCTCGGACGCGACCCGGAAATTCAGGTTGAACGACCACCCAAGCTGATACCGCTCTTACTTGATTTCTTCTATCTGGTTGGCGGCACCAAGGAAATTATAAAAATTGCGCAGCATGCATGCGGACATGTGGGCCGGGAGGTCCGGGATTTTGTGCCGGCGGCGGAGCTGCGAAAAATGGTGTGGATCAGCCGTGCCTATATTGCAATTGTGGCGGCGGTTGTAGCCTGCGCTATCGCCACGCATAGTGTGCTGCCCTGTTTTTTTATCTGGACTCCTCGTTTTTATTGCGGCTGGTTTCATCAATTGCTGGGCCTCACTCAGCATGCCGGTTTGGCCGTGGATGTGACCGATCATCGCTTGAATTCGCGTACGGTCTATATCAATCCGGTGTTTCGCTTCCTTTATATGAATATGAACTATCACATGGAGCATCACATGCTACCCATGGTTCCATTTCATGCCTTGCCTCGTTTGCATCAAGCGATCCGCAGTCAGACGCCCGCGCCTTATCCGAATGTCTGGTCCGTCTATCGCGAGATGGTTCCGGCGTTATTACGCCAGCAGCGCGATCCCTCCTATTTCATCCGGCGCGAAAATCCGCCGCCGGCAGCGGTCAAAGCGACTGCTTGAGGCCAAGCCCGGGCAGGTCGCCTTATACGCAACAGTAACAGGAGCGAGACATGACAGTAAAAACGGCATGGATTGCCGCATGCGGTACCGGCGATATTGAAGAGGACGATGTACTGCGCTTCGACCACGGTAACTCGACCTTCGCGATCTACCATATCAATGGCGCTTTCTATGCCTCAGACGGCTGGTGCACCCATGAAAAAGCCCACCTGGCCGATGGTTTCGTTCTCGACGACCAAATCGAATGCCCACGACACCAGGGGCGCTTTCATATCCCCAGTGGCCGTGCTTTGTGCGCGCCGGTATGTGGCCATTTGAAAATATATCCCATCCGCATTGAAGGCAACCAAGTCATGCTCGATCTGAGTACTGCGGAGTGAAGATGACCCATTCCGCTGGAATTGTGATTGTCGGAGCCGGCCTGGCCGGTGCCCGCGCCGCAGTCTCGCTGCGGGAACAAGGTTATGCCGGCCCGGTTACGCTGCTGGGGGCGGAGCCCCATCCACCTTACGACCGTCCGCCGCTATCGAAAGCTTTCTTGCTGCGGCAGAAAACAGCTCGCGAATGTGCCCTGTTCGACTGCAGTTTTTTTGCGGATCGCGCGATTCGCCTGCAGCTCGCGGCAGAGGTCACTGCGATCGACCGCCGCCATCGCCATGTGCTCTGCGCCACCGGCGAGCAGATCGAATATGAGCGATTGCTGTTAACCATGGGCGCTGAGCCGCGTCTGATTTCCGGGGCCGGTGCGCACTTATCCGGGATTGCCTATTTGCGCACGCTGGACGACGCTGAACGACTGGCCGCGGCTTTGCTCCCTGGGCATCGCTTAGTGGTGATCGGCGGAGGATTTATCGGGCTTGAAGTTGCAGCCAGTGCGATTGCCGCAGGTTGCTCGGTAACGGTGATTGAATCCGGGCCGCGGTTATTGATGCGAGCTATTCCCGAGCCGATCGCACAACGCGTGGAAGCGTTGCATCGCCATGCCGGTGTGCGGTTTTGCTTTGGCGGCCAGATTGCCGGATTCGAAGGCGAGATGGCGGTCAGGGCGGTACGGCTTGCCGATGGGGAGCAGATCCTTTGCGACAGCGTCATTGTCGGTATCGGCGCCCGTCCGCGTACCGAATTAGCCGTTGCCGCAGGTCTTGAGGTAACGGACGGCATTCTGGTCGATGCGCAACTGGTGACCAGCGACCCGGTCGTCTATGCCGCCGGGGACGTTTGTTCATTCACTCATCCGTTATATCGACGGCGAATTAGGCTCGAGTGCTGGAAGAATGCGGATGACCAAGCACGCGTCGCGGCGGCAAACATGATGGGCGGTACCGAAATTTATCGAGAAGTGCCGTGGTTCTGGTCCGATCAGTACGACACCAGCATTCAGGTGGCAGGACTGCCGGGTGCAGGCGCAACGGTGGTCCAACGCTCGCTGCCCGATGCCCTGATTCTGTTTCATGTATCTGCCGCTGGAATCTTGGTCGCGGCCAGTGGTATCGGTCGCGGAGCATTGGGGCGCGATATCCGGGTGGCGCAGATGTTAATTGCGCGCTCGGCACGCATACCTGCCGAGATGTTGTCCGATCCAGCATTGAAGCTGAAATCTTTGCTCGCGACCGAGCTGGCTTAAGTCCGATTGCGTCGAAATACATGTTTGGCACAAAGTAAAAATCAGGAGAGTGTGATGGGAGTCCCGATCAAGTTTTGCCTTAACCGAATCAGCGCGCCGCGTCTTTCCTGGGTGGAGTTTGTTGCGCTGTGTACGCGCCTGGAAGTCGATGCGGCGGAGATTCGTAATGATCTTAACGGCATCGAATTGGCTGATGGTGCGTTGGCCGACGCCGTCGCAGCGGTAGCCGCGACGGCGAAGCTCACGCTCAGATCGATCAACGCACTACAACGTTTCGATCAGTTCGATGCGCAACGAGAGCGGGAAGCGAATGCGCTGGCGCAATGGGCTTCCGATTGCGGGGTACAGGCCTTGGTCTTATGTCCGACCAACAGCCGGTCGGATCGAAGAAATGCCGCCGAACGTCATGAGGATCTGGTAGCCGCATTAAAAGCGTTGCTTCCCATCCTGACTCGGCATGGTTTACAGGGATTGATTGAGCCGCTGGGTTTTGAGGAGTGTGCGCTACGCCGCAAATCCGACGCCTTGCGTGCCATTTTGGAAGCCGGCGGGGAGGGGTGTTATCGACTGGTGCATGACACCTTCCATCATCGCCTGGCGGGCGAGGAGGCGTACTTTGCCGAGTTTACTGGCTTGGTGCATATCTCCGGTGTAGAAAATTCGACTCTTCGCATGGAGCAGATGCGCGATGCCGATCGCGTTCTGGTCGGGCCCGGCGATAGGCTCGGCAACCTGCAACAACTCAATGATCTGTTTGCACAAGGTTATAGCGGCTACGTTTCGTTCGAGCCGTTCGCCGAGGAAATTGCGCAGGCGGACGATATCGAAGTGCGATTAAAGGAAAGTATGGGTTTTATCCGATCGAGCCTTACGCCGTTGCACCGAGATGAAACGGCCCGTTAGCTTGGATCATTTGCGCCGTGACCTGCAACAAAGAAATGACAGGCACGTCAAGTTTTCAACCTCAGGAGACAATCATGAAAAACTGGATCAAATATTGTGTGGTACTGGCCATGCTGCCGGCGAGTGTATTCGCCGGTACGCGTATTGGCGTGTCGATGGCTCACTTCGATGACAACTTTCTGACAAGTGTGCGTGAGGCAATGAGTGCCGAGGCAAAAGCGAAGAACGTGACGATTGATTTCCAGGACGCGCAAGGTGATGTCGGGCGTCAGGTCAGCCAAGTGGAAAGCATGATCGCTCAACATGTGACCGCCATCATCGTGAACCCCGCCGATACCTCCGCGACAAAACGCATGACCGCAGCAGCACGTAAGGCCGGAATCCCGATTGTTTATGTGAATCGGAAGCCGGATGAAGCGATGGGCGACGGCGCAGTGTTTGTCGGCTCCGATAGTTTGGTTGCCGGCCGCTTGCAGATGGAGTATCTGGCCAAAAAAATGAAGGGTCAGGGCACTGTCGCCATCATGCTCGGCGAACTCTCGACGGATGCAACACGCGATCGGACAAAAGGTGTCAAAGAGGTGGTAGCGAAATATCCGGGCATGAAAATAGTTGAAGAGCAGACCGCAAATTGGGATCGTAGCCAGGCGATCCAATTGATGAGTCAGTGGCTTAGCGCAGGTCAGAAAATTGATGCGGTTGCGGCCAACAATGACGAAATGGCTTTGGGTGCTTTGCTTGCGATGCGTCAAGCCGGCGTGTCGTCCAAGAAGATCCTGGTGGGCGGCGTTGATGCCACGGCGGACGCCTTGAGTGCGATGTCCAAGGGCGATCTCGCCGTTACGGTGTTCCAGGATGCAAAAGGCCAGGGTAAGGGTTCGGTAGACGCAGCCGTGCAGCTTGTAAGCGGCGACAAAAGCGTGCCGAGCAACATCATGATCCCCTATCAGTTAGTCGATCCGGAAAATTTCAAGGCATTCGCCAGCCGATAAGTCATTGGTGCAGGAAGTAATCGCGGCCACATAAGCACCCGTGTTGCTTATGTGTGCCGTGAACCAATCATCGGAGGAATGCATTGTGTCTCAACTCATCTCACAGCCAGAACCCCGGATAGAATTCCAGCCCGGCGCCGGCCAAATTATATTTTCCGCACACGGTATTCGTAAGGCTTTTCCGGGCGTGGTCGCACTCGATGATATTTCCATCGAGATTCGCATGGGAAAAGTTCATGCACTGATGGGAGAAAACGGTGCGGGAAAATCGACCCTGATGAAGATCATTGCCGGGGTCCATACCCCCGACCAGGGCGAGCTACGCTTGCGCGGAAAACCGATCGTGCTGAAGTCGCCGCGCCATGCACTGAATCACGGTATCGCGATGATTCATCAGGAGCTGAACCTCTTGCCACATATGACGGTGGCCGAAAATATCTGGATCGGCAGGGAACCGTGCAACCCATTAGGTCTGATTCGGCATGGAGAATTGAATCGCCAAACCGGTGCGCTGTTGCGCGAACTGGCAATCGATATCGATCCGGCGATAGAGCTTGGCCGACTCACCATTGCGAGTCGGCAGATGGTTGAAATAGCCAAAGCGGTTTCCTTTAATTCCGATCTGCTGATCATGGACGAGCCCACCTCCGCAATCACCGAAAAAGAGGTCGATCATCTGTTTCGCATTATTGCGGAACTCAAGGCGCGCGGGACCGCAATCGTCTACATCACGCATAAAATGGCTGAAGTCTTTGAGATTGCCGACGACATCTCGGTGTTTCGCGACGGTCGCCATGTAGCAACCCGCGCGGCATCCGAGTTCGACAAGCATTCGTTGATTTCAGCCATGGTCGGCCGCGAGCTGACGCAGGTTTTCCCCAAGGAAGAAGTGCCGCTTGGGGCGGTTGCTTTGAGTTTACGCGATATCGGACTCAAGGGCGTATTTCACCATGTCAGTTTTGAGGTGCATTACGGTGAGATTCTCGGCGTCGCCGGCTTGATGGGTTCAGGGCGCACCGAAGTGGTGGAGTCGCTATTCGGCATTTCTCCGCCGGACCAGGGACAAATCCTGGTGGACGGAAAACCATGCCATATCCGCACACCGAGTCATGCAATCCGCGCCGGCATGGCGCTGTTGACCGAGGATAGAAAGGACAGTGGTTTGTTCCTGAAACTCTCGGTCGGCGAGAACATGCAGATCTCGGCCATGAAACAGCATACGACTCTGGGCTTCGTCCGGCAGTCGGGGATCAATGTTTTGTGCGAGGAAAAGTGCGGCCAACTGCGGATCAAGACACCCGGACTCGAGGAAGTTATCGAGAACCTGTCGGGAGGCAATCAGCAAAAAGTGTTGTTGGCGCGATGGTTGCTCAATAAACCCCGGGTACTGATTCTCGATGAGCCGACACGCGGAGTCGACGTCGGCGCCAAAGCGGAGATCCACGCACTGATTACGCGCCTGGCCCGCGAGGGAGTAGCCATCATCATGATCTCATCCGAGCTGCCTGAGATCATGGGCATGAGCGACCGGATTGTCGTCATGTGCCAGCGCACCGTGATGGGAATTTTGCCTCGTGCACAAGCGACGCAAGAAAGCATCATGACTTTGGCGTCGGGTGAGCCGCTTGAATGCTGCCCCACGTGATTCGACCGTGCCCGCTAGTTGGATGCACATTCGTTTGCCGTTACGCCGATCATGATCAAAGTTAAATGGAGATAAAAATGCCCTCTGCAGAAGTTTTACCCCGCCCGGCCATCGGCCGGCCGCAGCACCGCTGGCGTATGCCGCAGGAAATCAGCATCCTGCTGGTACTGATCGGCATTGCACTGACATTCGAGGCGCTCGGCTGGATCCAGCGTGGACAATCGTTTTTATACAATCCACAAGGCTTGCTGATCATGGTGCAGCAGGTTGCCGAGATCGGCATGATCGCGGTCGGCGTGACTATGGTGATCATCGCCGGCGGAATCGATCTTTCGTCGGGGTCGGTGGTCGCACTTGCGGCCATGGTCGCCGGTAGCTTGGCCCAGTCATCGGATTTCGGCCATGCTGTATTCCCGGCGTTGACGGATTTGCCGATCGTGGTGCCCGTGCTGTGCGGTGTGCTGGTTGGCGCGTTGGCCGGCTTCGTCAATGGCGCCTTGATCGTCAACACCGGTGTGCCGCCGTTTATCGTCACCTTGGGCATGATGGTGTCGGCGCGCGGCTTGGCTCGTTACTACACGCATGGGCGACCGATCAGCATGTTCACCGACGCCTATTCCGCAATCGGCGGCGGGGCGCATCCGGTATTGATCTTCCTGATTGTGGCTGCCGTATTTCATGTGATTTTGCGTTTCACGCGTTTTGGCAAGTGTCTTTATGCTATTGGCGGCAATGCGCTGGCGGCACGTGTTTCGGGTATCCGCGTGGGCGGCAATCTGATCGCGGTATATACCCTTGCAGGATTGCTGACCGGCTTGGCCGGTGTGGTGGTGTCGGCGCGTGCGCAAACCAGCCAATCGGGGATGGGCATGTCTTACGAGCTGGACGCCATCGCGGCCGCAGTCATTGGCGGTACCAGCCTGGCGGGCGGGGTTGGGCGGATTACCGGTACGGTCATCGGCGCTTTGATTCTGGGGGTGATCTCAAGCGGATTTACTTTCCTTGGGATCGACTCCTATATTCAGGAAATTGTTAAAGGCATTATTATCGTTACCGCAGTGGTGGCCGATCAATACCGCAAAAGACGTCAACGATGAGAGAGACATATGGCATGGCGGTTCGAACCCCACTTAGCCCGTCTCGCGGTTGGGATCCTGGGCTCGCAGTGCGTCGGCCAACGTCGCCACGGACCAGGCTTCGCGCAGCGCCTGCCGCAGCAACTGCTGTTGACTCGCCGGAGCTAGGCCGCCGACAGGAGGATCGCGGTCCAGGTTAGTCGGAAAAGCATGACCTTCGGCACTGGACGCGATTACCGCTTCGATCTGCGCTGGGTCCATCCGAGCATCTGCGCGCAATGCACGCAACACCGGGTAAAGCGCGACACACATCCGGGTACGGTTCACACTTTCCATGGCTCGCCCGTAGGCCGACGAAACCTGCAGCAGGTTCGCCATGCGAGCCACCGACGCGGTGCGATTGGAACCGGCGGCATGGAACAAGGCGAGATTGTCGATGCGCTTCAGGCCATCGGGCGTCGCGGCACTCATGGTGTATTGCTCAAGGCGCGCGATGTTTCCGAGGTCAGTCTTGCGATCGCGGACTTGCAGCACCGAGGTATTCCGGTGGTAACGCTGTTCACTGACCTTCCGTCGTCGCGGCGGATTGCTTACGCCGGGATGGACAATCGCGTGGCCGATGGGCGGAGGCAATGCCGCGATCCTTCGTGCTTTGCACGCAATGGGTCAACGCCCCACGGTATTCATCGCTCACGATCTCGACCGCGACAACCTGCAACTGCTGCGGCAGGAGAGCTTGACCGCAGTATTGCAGCACGACCTGCGCCAGGACATGCGAGCCGCCTGTCACCAGCTTATGTGCCACCATAAGTTGTTGCCGGCTTCTGCGGTGGTGCCGTCGTCGCAGATTCAGGTGGTGACCCCGGAGAATATTCCTCTGCACCTCGTTACGCGTTGGGACGACGGCTAACCGTAATCCCAACACGCGGTCCGGCTCGCGTTGTTCGCCTGCGATCCGCTGGGTCGCGTGATGTCAATGACCGCCCGCCGCACCGGCGCCGCCACCGCCTTTCGCCGGTCGCGTAATCCAGATCAGCGGAATGATCAGGATAAAGATGATTGCCGAGATAAAGAAAATGTCGTTGAGCCCCATCATCGCGGACTGCGAATTCACCGTGAAGTTGAACAAGGCATGCGACGCCGGGGTATTGATCTGTAGTAGCGACTGAGTCGAACTGATCTGCTGGTTGAATAAGGGGTTGTTAATACTTGCTTGTTCCATGAGCCGCTCATGATGCAACACGGTGCGGCTATTCCATTCGTTGCCGGCAATGGAGGTGCCCACCGCACCGCAAAATACCCGTACGAAATTCGACAACCCCGCTGCCGCCGGAATTTTTTGCGGCGCTTGGCCGGACAGGATGATTGAGGTCAGCGGCACGAAGAACAGTGCCATGGGAATACCTTGCAAGAGAGTAGGCAGCACCAGGTGCCAGGTGTCGATCTCAACCACATATTTGGAGCGCATGTAGAACACGACGGCAAAGCCCATGAAGGCGAGCGTTGCGATGATGCGCGCGTCCGAGCGCGGCAATATGCGGCCCATCACCGGCGCCAGGATCACCGCGAAGATGCCGAGCGGCGCCGTGGCGAGTCCCGCATCGACCGAGCGATAGTTGAGATACTCCTGCATCCACTGCGGCAGCAGTACCAGGTTGCCGAAGAATACGCCGTACGCCACCGAAATCGCAATGGTCCCGCCTAGAAAATTACGCTGCGTGAACAAGTGCAGATCGACGATCGGATTTTCCTCGGTCAGTTCCCATATGATGAAAAATGCAAAACTGAGCAGCGCCACAAGGCCGAGAATAACGATCACCGGCGAGGAGAACCAATCGAGATCCTTACCCTTGTCGAGCATGATCTGGAGCGATGCCACCCAGGTGATCAGCAGACCCAGGCCGACCACATCAATCGGCAATTTCCGCGTCATCGTTTCGCGGCTGCGGTAGATCATCCACGTGATGCCGGCGGCAAACAAGCCGATCGGGATGTTGATATAAAAAATCCATGACCAGCTATAGTTATCGGTGATCCAGCCGCCTAGCAGGGGGCCCGCGATCGGTCCGACGGTGGCGGTCATCGCCCACAGCGACAATGCCGTCGCCGACCTTTCTTTGGGGTAAGAGCCGAGCAATATGGCCTGGGACAGGGGGATCAGCGGGCCGGCCACCACGCCTTGCAGCAAGCGTGCGGCAAGCAGGATCGGCAAGGTCGGCGCGATCCCGCACAGCCAGGACGACAGGACGAACATCAGGATCGCGGCGACGAACAGCTTGATCTGTCCGATGCGCTGTGTGAGCCAGCCGGTCAGCGGAATCGAAACCGCGTTGGCTGCCGCGAACACCGTGATGACCCATGTGCCTTCGTCCACCGACACGCCAAGGTCGCCGGAAATGTTCGGAATCGCCACATTGGCAATCGAGGTGTCGAGCACGGTCATAAACGTGGCGAGCGCGACTGCGACCGTGGCAAGAGCAAGCTGACCACCTTTGAGCGGCGCTTGAGGGGCGGGTGGAGACGCCATGGGCAGAAACCTTTGGTTTACGTGGCTGGCTTACATCGGCGTCGAAGGTACCTATGCGCTTAGGTCTGCCGACTTCTATATGGATGTTCTGGCTAGCGGCTATCGTACACGGATAATCGGACTCGCGCTGTCGGCCGGCGGCAATGATGTCTGAGTACCTGATATCGGCAGCTACAGCGAGAAAAATTGTGACGGTCGTGGAGGGTAACCGCAGAGGGATGGGAGGGGCACTGGGGATGAACATCTACCCGCATCAGCAATGGTTGGACGATATGCGCACAGCGCACCTCACATAGGCCGGTCAGCTATGCAATTGTCATTGCAGGTGACTAATGGTATTGCTGGTGTTGCAGGTATTTCCGCGAGCCGCTGGGGTGACTGCGATTCAAGCGGTCGCTACAAGACGACAACAATCTAATTTCTCGATGTTATGCCCCTTCTCTATCAGCCACCGGTCGGTTCCATTGTCATGTGTAACTTCGAGGGGGTGCCGCCAGAGATGGTCAAGCTACGCCCGGCTGTCGTAATTGGGCGCAATCGAGACAACCGTGGATTGTTAACCGTGGTGCCGGTCAGCACGACGCCACCCGTGCCAACAACTGACTATCATCACGAATTAACTGTGAATCCACTGCTGGGTAAGCCTGGAGAGCAGTCCAAGCGGAGTTGGGCCAAATGTGACATGTTGGCGACGGTGGGGCTGCACAGGCTTGACCGGATTAAAGTTGGCAAAGATGCGGACGGCAAGCGCCGCTATGTCGTTCCAAAGCTATCGGAAGTAGATTTGCTGGCAATTCGTACGTGCGTCAAAATTGTGTTGCATTTGACCTGACGCGCCGGGGTGGTACAATTAAGTCGTTCCCGTAAAGGGACTTGAGAGACTACCTTCGGGTAGCCGGACCGGCGAGGCGATGACAAGCGCGTCGATTCCGTGAATTAGGGGCACCTTCGGGTGCCCTTTGTCATTTCTGCGCATGGAATTCAGCCGTGCTTGGTCGTCTTTGATTTTTTGGGGTAAGCGTGGTTTGACCCGTGTTGTTCGTGATCCGTGTGCTGAGATGACGATTTCGGCGTACGCGGTTGAGACGGATCGACGGCGTTAAATTTCTTGAGAGTATGCTAGATTAATTTGCCCATAAATGGGCGTTCCCTCATTGAAATGCAATGGAGAAAGGATCAGATATGACTAATGCTTATGTCGCTTCCAATTCGATACCGTTGGACGCTTTACCCAGTACTAAGGGCGTCGTTCAGAAATTCTTGGCCAGTATTACGAACACGGGCAATGCGACTTATGCTCCTGATGGATTGGCGGCAGTTCCTATTTTTGGGCTGGGTGGTCAGCAGTTGCAAGGTGGTGAGATCGTATCCGGCGGTGTCGCCACTTTGGTGTCGTATATTGGCCCGTTGCTGAATGCCGGCGCTTTGTGCTGGGTGTTGTTCGACTGCACAGGTGGGTCGGTGCAAGTCGCCCCTGCTACGGCAAGCCTGCAAGCGGTGCAGGTCGCCCAGGTTCCGGCTGTCGTTGGGGACATGCGCGAAATGCGGGCTGCTGTCTCGGGTGGCATCTTCAGTATTGTCCTGAATGAAATCGGCGTCAAAACGGCCATTGGTGGAGTCGGACATATTGTGTCCGGTATCAGCGGGTTGACGTTCAATCCGGCTACCGTGGGCGTTGGAGGCATGGATATCGGCACTGCGCCGGCTTCCGGATATGTAGCTGTCTATGTTATTTATAATCCGACAACGGGAACTGCGGCTCTGCTGGGACAAGCAGAGGTAAGTCCTATCCAGCCGAGCACATATACCGGCACCAATATGCCGAGCGGTTATACATTGTCTGCGTTGTGCTCAATCCTACCTACGACAAGCGGGAGCGCGCTCGTAGTGGTCACCCAACGTGGTCGTACAATAACGGTCCCCACAGTCGTTGTGTTGAGCACCTCGACCTTGCAGTCGGTCTATGCAGAGGTATCAGTTTCGGTTGCCATTCCGAAATCGGCCTGCCGAGTAGCGGGATATGGAACCATAGGCAATTCGACGGTAGGAGCTACGACAGTGCTCCATATTGCCTCTTCGGCCACACCTACGGGCGAGAATCAAATCGCAGATGCCGCCGCGCACGCGGGCCGTTTCGATGTACTGATCTCGGACGCACAGCATATATTTTGGGCAAACAACGTTAGCGCAGGCACCCCGTCGCAGAGCATCGCGGTTTCCGAATATGAATTCCAGGTGTGATCATGACAACTCTAAACGTTCTGTTTTCTGACAATACCAATTCGACGGTAGTGGGTTATTTTGCCAGTCCGCCGAATACCACCGACTATGCCAATCTCGGCACGGTCGCAGATTCCGATCCGAAATGGGCGGCGTATTACAAGTCTTTGCCTTGGTTGTTACAGCAGGGGCTACCGTTGCCTACTGCAGCATGATCGCGTAAGACAAACTGCATTAGCACGCCGCCTCGGCGAGGTGGCTTTTTCTTTGTGCGCCCATACTGGGCGCACAAAGAAAAAGGCCCTGAGCATACGCCTCAGGGCCTTTCCTTACGTGGGTTCCACGTATTTGGTGGGTGGTGCAGGGTTTGAACCTGCGACCCCTGCCGTGTGAAGGCAGTGCTCTACCGCTGAGCTAACCACCCGAAATCTTTGATCAGCGCCGCCTGCCGCTGACACATAACTTTCGCAACTCAACTTTCGGATCGAACTGTACCCGAACCGGAGTTTCGAGGCAAGCCGACTTGGCAGTGCATCAACTTCGAACCACCGCCAAACGAAGTCAGCGATTATAGCCGTGCAGCGTGCGTTTGTGAAGCCTTTAGTTTATGAATCCCTTTATGAACCCGTTAAGCCGCGGTATTCGATTTCGATCTGCCGCTCCCTGAATGCGCCCGGTTCAGGCGGATAACAATGCCCCGCTACGAAATGGCGTGGCGCCTGCCACATGGGCGACCACCATGCCGGCGGTGGCAAAGCGGGTGATATGGCGAGCGTAGAGCACGCCGGAGGTGGTGCTGACCAGGGTGGTGACGGTGTCGGTCAGCGGGTCGACGACGTCGGCGATTTTGTCGCCGGCGTTGATCCATTTGCCGATCGGGGTCAGAAATACCAGGATGCCGCTGGCGCTTGCCGTGATCGGCTCGGAGCCGGCCAGCGGGGTGGCGGGATAGGCCAGCGGCGGCATGGCCGCCGGGGCTGCGTCGACCACGCCACGGTGCTTGAGGTAATTGATGATGGCGGCGGCGTCGTGCTCGGCATATTCATGTGAGACGTCGCGCTGGCTGCGGCATTCGACGGTAACCGAGATCGAGCCGTTGGGGATCGGGTGACGCTCGCCGTAGCGGGCGCGCAGGTCCGACCAGCAGAAGCTGTGGATTTCGTCGAATGGGTTGCCGACCGAGTTCAGCGCCAGCAGCGACGCTTGCGCGTTGAGATAACGGGCCAGTGGTTCGACTTCGGACCAGAGATCGGGGTTGGTGTAGAGGTGCATTACCGCGTCCCAGTCGCAGTGCAGGTCGAGCACCACGTCGGCGTCATAGGACAATTTTTGCAATGCCAGCCGCTGCGATTCAAGTTCGGTACGCGGGCTTTGTTGATCCAGCGCCAGGCGCATCGCGGTGCGGATTGCTTGCCGATTGTGCTCCAAGGTGTCGCCGAGCATGGCTTCGATGCTGGGCAGGATCAGGGCGGCCAGATCGTAGAAGTTGCGGTTGAAATTTTGCGCGGTGGCGGAATCAAAGCGTCCTACCGATTGGCCTAGCCAGTGCTGCGACAATCCGATCGGATTGGGCACCGGTACAATCACCACGGTGCCGCGTAATTGGCCGGCGGCTTCAAGCGCCGCGAGTTGCCGGCGCAATTGCCACGCCACCAGCATGCCCGGCAATTCGTCGGCATGGAGCGACGACTGGATATAGACCTTCTGTCCACCGGACGGGCCGTAGTGAAAGCTGGTCAGGTGGCGGGCGGTGCCCAGTGTCGGGGAAATCAGCGGATGTGTCTGGATTTGCATATTCAGTGTCGCGAGCGTCGCTGGAGAAGTGCGATTCGAAACCGGGGCAGGCTATGTCGTTCATGCCGGACGCGTTCAACACCGCTGCTCGGCAGGTTCGAGATGCCCGCAATAAGGTCAATCTACAAGCTTGCTGATCTTAGCCGAAAACCAGTTCCGGTGTTGGCCGGGCTGTCTGCGATACGGTTGACGTGTTACAAACACCACAGGCTCCCATAAGGAGCCTGTGGTGTGCATTGCTGCTTGAACCGCGATTTAAGTCGCGGCTGAAGTTGCTGCTGCAGTCGTCGCCGCGGTCGCCGCATGAGCCGAGCATATCCGGCTCATGCAGGCTCACGCAAGCGACATCAGCCGCCGTACACGTCGAAATCGAAGTATTTCTTTTCGAACTTCTTGTACGTGCCGTCCTTGATCAGGTCGGCGATAGCTTTGTCGATCTTGGCTTTCAGGTCGGTATCTTCTTTACGCATGCCGATACCCGCGCCGCTACCCAGGATTTTTTCGTCGACCAATGCCGGGCCGGCGAAGGCATAACCTTTACCGCGCGGGGTTTTGAGGAAGCCGATATCGGCTTCCACCGCGTCTTGCAGCGAAGCGGCCAGGCGGCCGGAAAGCAAGTCGGCGTAGACCTGATCCTGGTTCTGATAGGACACTACGTTGACACCCTTGGGCGCCCAGTAGGTTTTTGCATAGGTTTCCTGGATCGTGCCTTGCTCGACACCCACCGATTTGCCTTTCAATGAATCCGCGGTCGGCAGGACGCCCGAACCGGTTTTGGTGACCAGGCGGGTCGGCGTGTTGAACAGTTTGCTGGAGAAGGCGATTTGTTCTTCGCGCTGAGCCGTCATCGACATCGACGACAGGATACCGTCAAATTTCTTGCCCTTGAGCGCGGGGATCATGCCGTCGAAATCGTTTTCGATGAATTCGCATTTTGCATTCAGGCGATGGCAAATTTCGGTGCCGAGGTCGATATCGAAGCCGACCATGTGGCCATCGGGTGCTTTGGATTCAAAAGGGGGGTAGCTGGCATCTACGCCGAAACGGATGGTCGAATAATCTTTTGCCAGTGCGCCGGTTGATACGGCAAGCAGGGCAATGGTTGCAGCGGCTAACAGTTTTTTCACTAACGGCTCCTGGGTGGGTTCATTACAGCCTTGAAAGCACGGCGTCTTTGCACGGCCGGGTTTCAAGGTTTTGCTCGATGCAGCAAGTGGTCGGGCAAAATCGCACGGTACTAACACTATGCCGGTGCGTAACATTAGATTACCAAATCAAAATGCCGTAGTGTCAGTGTTTTAACCGATGTGCGCGATACCGGACCTGCAAGCGGCACCCGCGCAACATTCGAGCGCCCCCTTTAGTAAAGTATTTGCGCCGGGGCGCGGGTTTATGCGCGTGATTTATTTTTATGCGGCCGGCGTTTCGTCGGGGGCCGGTTCGGTGCGCCAAACACAAGGTTTCTTATGGGCTTTGTCGATTTCGCCGAGCACCTTGTCGTGAGCCGCCAGTTCGTCCGGACTCGCTTGTAGCAGGGTCAATTTGAAGCGATCGAGAGACAGAACTGTCTCGCCGGGAGAGGATGAGCCGGCGCTGTTTGAGTCCAGCATGTCGATCACCAGGCTTTCCTGGCCGCGAGTCATGGCCAAGTAAACGTCGGCCAGCAACTCCGAATCGAGTAATGCGCCGTGCAAGGTGCGATGTGCGTTGCTGATGCCGAAGCGGTCGCATAGCGCATCCAGCGAATTGCGTTTGCCCGGGAACATGGCTTTGGCATTGACCAGGGTGTCGATCACCTCGCCGCAATGACTGCGAAACGAGGGGAGGCCAAGCAAAGCGAATTCGGCGTCGAGAAAGCCCAAGTCGAATGGCGCGTTATGGATAATCAATTCGGCGCCTTGCACAAAATCGCGCAACTGATCGGCAATTTCGCGGAATTTCGGTTTGTCGCTCAGAAATTCAGTGGTGAGGCCGTGCACTGCAAGGGCGCCGGGGTCGCTGTCGCGTTCCGGGTTGACGTAAAAATGCAGGTTGTTGCCGGTGAGCCGGCGTTGAACCATTTCGACACAGCCGATTTCAATTACGCGGTCGCCGGTACGTGGATTCAGTCCGGTGGTTTCAGTATCGAGAATAAGCTGGCGCATGCGGGTGACTTCCTTGAAGCATCAAAACGTGATGAGATAAAAGCGGGTGGCGCGCCGATGACAGGGCGGCACGCGCCGTAGTGGTCAAGCGACTGCGAGCTTGAGCCGGGTAAAGATCAGGCGGATCAAGCGGATCAAGCGCTGATCGATTCGACGCCTTTGTTGGCCAGCGCGTCGGCACGTTCATTTTCGGGATGACCTGCGTGTCCTTTGACCCAGCGCCACTCTACCGTATGCGCTTGAGCTGCGATGTCGAGGCGTTTCCACAGGTCGGCATTTTTAACCGGGGCCTTGGCGGCCGTCATCCAGCCGCGTGCTTTCCAGCCGTGGATCCATTCGCTGATGCCTTTTTGCACATATTGCGAATCGGTGTAGACCACTGCAACGCTGGCGCGCTTCAGGGCTTCGAGGGCCGCGATCACGGCCATCAGTTCCATGCGATTGTTGGTCGTGACGGGTTCGCCGCCGAACATTTCTTTTTCCTGGGTGCCGACGCGCAGCAGGGCGCCCCAGCCGCCTGGGCCGGGATTGCCTTTGCAGGCGCCATCGGTGTAAATCTCGACAGTCTTGGATTCCATTATTTCTTCGATTCGGTAGAGTGAGCAGGTTGGGTGCGACGGATGCCCGCTTGGCGCACATTCGGCGTGGCTACTGGGGCCAACGGCGGGGTCAAGGCGGGTTTATTGGCCCACGGCCGCCCAATCAGGCGAATACCGCTGGCCCGCTTGATCGCGGTAATCATATAAACCGCCCCGAAAATGGGCCACCAGCGGTCGCCCGCGGCTTCCAGGAAATTCCAGCGGCCTAACCATTTATCGGTCAGCAGCGGCGGACGATAGCAGCCGAAGCGGCCGCGGTCCAGTTCAAAACCGAGTAATTTGATCCAGTCCTTGAGCCGGGTAAAGGCGATCAAGTCGTGTGCCGACGGCACAAACTGGGCCTGCGTCATGCGGCTCAGCGACTGCCGTACACCCCACAGGCTGAGCGAGTTGAAGCCGAGTATCACCAGTTGCCCTTCCGGCATCAAGACACGTTCCGCTTCGCGCAACAGGCCATGCGGGTCGCGGGTGAATTCCAGGGTATGCGGCAAAACCAGTAAATCGACACTTTGCGCTTCGAACGGCAGCTCCAGCATGTCGCACCAGATGGTGCTGCGCCCGAGCGGTCCCGCGGCCGGCCGCGCCGGGCCGTTGCGCCCGGGCGCTCCAGCCGCCGGCGCGGGGGTGCGGGATGCGGGAGGGTGAACGCTGCCATGCACGCTGATGCCGGGCACCGCAAACGGGGCGCTGGTGCCGGATTCGGTGTCCAGCACGATACCGCGATACGGCATGCGATTTTCGCGCAAGGCATCGAGCTGCGGCATACCCAGTTGCAAAGCGTGATAACCGAACAGGTCGGAGACAATCAGGTCGAGTTGCGCTTGTTCCCATTCGAGCACATACCGCCCCGGCGGTGAGGCGGTCCATGCGGGCCAATCTATAATTGTTTGATCTGGCATGATGCGCCGTTCGGTAATTCAGGGTGGGGCAGGCTGACAGGTGCGGCCGGCCCGGCGTTCAAGCAGGCCATGCACGCGCCTTCCAGATTAGCAGTACGATACCCGATTCGGTCCGCGACCGGGCACTCCATATGGAGTGGTATCCGATCGGGGTGGTATCTGATCTGGCGCCGGACCTCACTTGTTTGAATCATGATTCCCATGCAAAAAATCAGCTGCGTTTCGATTCCCGCGTTCCAGGACAACTATTTCTGGTTGCTCAGCGACGGCCATGCCGCGGCGGTGGTTGACCCGGGCGACGCGGCGCCCGTCGAGGCTTATTTGCAAGCCCACGGTTTGCAGCTAAGCGCTATTTTACTCACTCATCATCATCGCGACCATGTCGGCGGAGTAGCCGATTTGCTGCGCACGCGGAATATTCCCGTTTACGGGCCGGCCGGCGAGGCCATCGAGCATCTTACCGAAGCGCTTGCCGGCGGGACGCAAATTGAATTGGCGGCACCCGCCATCAGCTTCACCGTGATGGATGTGCCGGGGCATACGCGCGGGCATATTGCCTATTTTCTGGCGGCTGACGGGGCGCAGGCGCCACGGGTGTTTTGCGGCGATACCATGTTTGCCTCCGGCTGCGGCCGTTTGTTCGAAGGTACCCCGGCGCAGATGCTGGCTTCGCTCGACGCTTTGTCGGCCTTGCCGGGCGCGACGCGGGTGCATTGCGCCCACGAATACACGCTGTCGAATATCCGCTTTGCGCGTGCGGCCGAGCCGCATAACGAGGCGCTGAAGGTCTGGGAAGTCGAGGCTCAACGTTTGCGCGCAGCGGCTATTCCGACCGTGCCGACCACCCTGGCGCACGAGTTGCAAGTCAATCCGTTTTTGCGCTCGGGGGTGGCCCAGGTGCAGGCCGATCTGGCTCAGGCGCTGGGTTTGCCAGCAGCGGAATTGGCCGGGGACCGGCTGAAAACTTTTACCGCGATGCGCGCCTGGAAAGACCGGTTTTAATCCGATTTAAAGTTAGGGGTCGGACCCAAAACGGGCGGCATGCTCGTATACCTCAGGTGTAAGACGATAAAAGCACGCCATCTATCGAATTTTTAAGTGCTTTTGCCGGGTATTACATTGACGTTCGTCTGTGCTTCCCTTACGATCAGCCCAATTTGTTCAGTTTTACGCCGGTTACGCGCCGGTTTCATCTTGGGAGCCGAGACATTCGATGCGTCTGATTTTGTCCGCTCTTTTGACCCTTTTGCTGGCCGCTTGCGCCACCCAGGGTTCGCAGAACGCCGGTAACGCGCCAGGCGCCGCTACTACCGCCAACTCATCGACTGAGGTTGACCCCACTTTAAGACAGGTTTCCGCCGAACATACCATCGACCTCGATCACAGTTCGGTCGACTCGCTGGCCGGCGCACAGGCCGATCTGTGGGTGCGTATCCGCGCCGGGTTCCAGTTGCCGGATCTTGACGACGACCTGGTGCAGACCCAGTTGAATTGGTACACCTCGCGGCCCGATTACGTCCAGCGCATGACGGACCGGTCGCAAAAATACCTGTATCACATCGTCGCCGCGCTTGAGACGCGGCATATGCCGACCGAATTGGCGCTGCTGCCTTTCGTCGAGTCCGCGTATAACCCGCAGGCCCTGTCGGTGGCCAAAGCCGCCGGCATGTGGCAGTTTGTGCCGGACACCGGGCGCGACTACAAGCTCAAGCAGAACATGTTCCAGGATCAGCGCCGCGATGTGCTGGCTTCGACCGATGCCGCGCTCGACCATCTGTCGCGTTTGCACGATATGTTCGGCGACTGGTATCTGGCGCTGGCCGCTTATAACTGGGGCGAGGGCAACGTGCAGCGCGCCATCGCACGCAATCAGGCGGCGGGTTTGCCGACCGATTACCTGAGCCTGAAAATGCCCGCCGAGACACGTAATTACGTGCCCAAGCTGCAGGCCGTCAAAGACATTATTGCGCACCCGGAGTTGTATGGCCTGACCTTGCCGGCGATCCCCAATCGCCCGTACTTCGTCACGGTCAAGACCTCGCACGATATCGACGTCGACGTGGCGGCCAGGCTCGCCGGCTTGTCGCTCGACGAATTCAAGGCGCTCAATCCTTCTTTCAAGCAGCCTTTGATTGTCGGCTCCAGCGGGTCGCCGATTTTGCTGCCATTCGATAATGCGCAAAGTTTTGAAAAGAACCTGAAATCGTACGATGGCCAGTTGTCGTCGTGGACCACCTATACGGTCACCAATCGTGAGACGCCCGCGGCGCTCGCGCAGCGCATTGGCGTCGATGTGGAAACGCTGGTCTCGATCAACAAGATTCCCACCGGCATGCGCTTGCGCTCCGGTTCGACTTTGCTGGTGCCGAAAAACGCCGACAGCGACGAGGATATCAGTGCCGATGTGGTGGAGAACGCGGTATTGTCGGTCGAACCCGACTTGCCGGATACGCACAAGGTATTTTTGCGGGTGAAGCGCACCGAATCCGTGGCGCAGATCGCTTTGCGTTATGGCGTGTCGATTTCGCAAGTGCAGAACTGGAACCGGACCCGCAAGACCATGTTCAAGCCGGGGCAGGTGGTATTGCTGCATTTGCCGGTTAATCAGAGTTTGCCGGCCGATCCGCCGCGCCTGATTCAGGCGCAAGCCTCGCATGGCGAGGCCTCGCCATTGCGCGGCGGGATTATCCGGGTATCCGACCCGGTCAGTGTCGCGTCCGCCCCGGTCGCCGTGCAGGATAAAAAGCCGCTCAAGGGCGCGACACATAATCGGGTGGTCGCCGTGCTGCCCGCCAAGGGCAATAATGCCGGCGCGAAGCCGGCAGCCGGCGCCAAAATGGCGGCCCAAGCGACCGGCAAAAATGCCGTCCGGGCACCGTTGAGGACGGATAAAACGGTTCAGTTGGCAAGCGCCAAGCCGGTTGCTCACACCTCGGCTGTCAAAGCCGGGGATGCGCCCAAGGGCGTATCGCGCCAAGCTGGAGCGAAACCCGCGGGACGGACTCCACTCAAGGCCAACGCCGACAGCCACGCCAAGCCGGTGGCCAGCGCCGACAAGGCAAAAAACCGCCAGGACGGCTAAGCGGGGCGACACCTGACGCTGCTGCTGCCAGACTTTTTCAGATCGGCCGGCCGATCCGGCCGGTTTCCCGTAGAGCCCCGTCCAGCGGCCTTTCCAGGCCAGGGCTTGGCTGGTTTTTGCGCTTGAGACTGGAAAGAATGGGTCTTGCAGGGTATAATTGAAAGGTTTAAGCCATTCAACCTGCACCCTAGCGCCTACCGACTCTAATATCGTTCGTCCTGCGCTCACCGCAAGACTGTACTTGCCCCGCGTCCCGATCCGGTTATCCACCGTCAGATCGGATGTGTCCGACAACGTACCCAGTCCTTGCCGTGTCGCGTGGATGCCGCCCGGCCTGCCGCGATTCGCCTGTTTGCGAGTCCATGCGCGGGCTTGGCCCGGACAAAAGATTAGGCAGCCAGGGTGTTCCCGCAAGGAGTCTCCCGTGTTGCCGTCTTTTTCTCCCGCCCTGCTTGCGCTCGCTGACGGCACGATTTTTCGTGGCTATTCGATAGGCGCCTCCGGCCATACGGTTGGCGAGGTCGTATTCAATACCGCCCTGACCGGTTACCAAGAAATCCTGACTGACCCGAGCTATTCGCGCCAGATCGTTACCCTGACTTATCCCCATATCGGCAATGTCGGCGTCAATGCCGAAGATGTCGAATCGTCGCGGGTTCACGCGGCCGGGCTGATCATCCGCGATCTGCCGGTACGCGATTCGAATTTCCGTAAGCAACAAAGCCTGACCGATTACCTGAGCGAGCAAGGCGTTGTCGCGCTGGCCGGGATCGACACCCGCCGCCTGACACGCATTTTGCGCGACAAGGGCGCGCAAGCCGGCTGCATCCTGGCCGGCGACGACAATGCCGAGCGTGCGCTGGAATTGGCGCGCGGCTTCCCCGGCTTGGCCGGCATGGATCTGGCGAAAGTCGTGTCGACCAACAAACCGTATCAATGGACCGAGACCGAATGGGCCTTGGGCAGCGGCTACGGCCGGCTGGAACAGCCGAAATACAAAGTGGTCGCGTTCGACTTCGGCGTCAAATACAACATTTTGCGCATGCTGGCCGCCCGCGGCTGCGACGTCACTGTGCTGCCGGCCCAGGCCAGCGCGGCCGAAGCGCTGGCGTTGCAACCGGACGGCGTGTTCCTGTCGAACGGCCCGGGCGACCCGGAACCCTGCGATTACGCGATTGCCGCGACCCGTGAATTGATCGCGCAAGGCGTGCCGACCTTCGGCATTTGCCTGGGACATCAGATCATGGGTCTGGCCGTCGGCGCCAAAACCGTCAAGATGAAAACCGGTCACCACGGCGCCAATCATCCGGTCAAGGACCTCGATGACGGGCGGGTGGTCATCACCTCGCAGAACCACGGTTTTGCGGTCGATGCGGCGACCTTGCCGGCCAACGCGCGGGTGACGCATGTGTCGTTGTTCGACGGCACGTTGCAAGGTTTTGCCTTGACCGACAAACCGGCATTTTGCTTCCAGGGTCACCCGGAAGCGTCGCCGGGGCCGCATGACCTGGCTTACCTGTTCGACCGTTTCACGGCGTTGATGGATGCGCGCCAGGCGGGCGCCCGCTAACGGGCGCGCAAGTTTTTAGTCAAAAATACAGAATGTGATGGGGCCACGCGCCTGGCGCGCGGTGCTCATCCGACAAATAAGCTGAATCAAAGCGACAAATAAGCGAGAGCTCAATGCCGAAGCGCACAGACATAAAAAGCATCCTCATCATCGGCGCCGGTCCCATCATCATCGGCCAGGCGTGCGAGTTCGACTACTCCGGCGCGCAAGCCTGCAAAGCGCTGCGCGAAGAGGGTTACAAGGTGATCCTGGTCAACAGCAATCCGGCCACCATCATGACCGACCCGGACACCGCCGATGTGACCTACATCGAGCCGATTACCTGGGAAGTGGTCGAGCGCATCATCGCCAAGGAACGGCCGGATGCAATTTTGCCGACCATGGGCGGGCAGACCGCGCTGAATTGCGCCTTGGATCTGCATCACCAGGGCATCCTGGAAAAGTATAAGGTCGAGCTGATCGGCGCCTCGCCGGCGGCAATCGACATGGCGGAAGACCGCCAGAAATTCAAGCAGGCGATGACGCGTATCGGCCTGGGTTCGGCCAAGTCGGGTATCGCTCATTCCCTTGAGGAAGCGCTCAAGGTACAGGCCGAGATCGCGCTGGAAACCGGCAGCGGCGGTTATCCGGTGGTGATTCGCCCGTCCTTCACCCTGGGCGGTTCGGGCGGCGGCATTGCGTATAACCGCGAAGAATTCGAAGAAATCTGCAAGCGCGGTCTCGACCTGTCGCCGACGCGCGAATTGCTCATCGAGGAATCGCTGCTGGGCTGGAAAGAATACGAAATGGAAGTGGTACGCGACAAGGCGGACAACTGCATTATCGTCTGCTCGATCGAAAATCTGGACCCGATGGGCATCCATACCGGCGACTCGATTACGGTAGCCCCGGCGCAGACGCTGACGG
>Ga0302308_10000301_pt1 | contig 43775 bp, 43 predicted proteins | sample III_Palsa_E3_3_FD_200531 | JGI IMG/M metagenome (GOLD analysis project Ga0302308, IMG submission 200531) | Peat permafrost microbial communities from Stordalen Mire near Abisko, Sweden - III_Palsa_E3_3 | ecosystem: Environmental > Terrestrial > Soil > Palsa > Peat permafrost | place: Sweden...
CGGCTAGTTATTCCCCGCCATTGGGTAGATTCCGAAGCATTACTCACCCGTTCGCCGCTCGTCAGCATGTATTGCTACACCTGTTACCGCTCGACTTGCATGTGTTAAGCACGCCGCCAGCGTTCAATCTGAGCCAGGATCAAACTCTTCACTTTAAGTTTTTGAGCTCATAGTGATGAGTGATTTCAAAAGCTCATTGCTGGACTTTTTGGTCACTCGGTCAATGCATCCCAAAGACGTATCGACGCGAGGTCCCACACAAGTTACCTGCCAAATTTTTAAAGAGTTCCCACGGCGCATAGGCCGCAGGAAAGGGCCGGGAAAGTTACGCCTCGTGGCCTCTCCCGTCAACATAACCATCAAGCGCGAAAAATCCGCCGACGCGAGAACCGCGCGGCGACCGGCTCGAGGGCGCGCATTATAGGTGTGGCAGCGCCCCTGTCAACGGATTGTCACAATATATTTCGCGGCGCATCAAATGTTGTTTTGCCGCATATTGGCATCGCCTGGCCGGGGCATGGCCGGCCCCTCTCAGGCCCGCTTTTCGATCCGGACCTGGGCAAATCGCCGGGGTCCAATCTGCAGTATATAGCTGCTGCCCTCGGCTAGGTGCAGTGCAGCATCAGACACCTTCTCCCCGTTCACGCGCACGGCCCCCTCGGCGATCTTTCGCCGGGCGTCCGAGCCGCTGCTGGCCAGCCCGGTAGATACCAGGTTGGCGGTCAGCCCGGTCTGGGAGGAAACGACCTCCGGCAGATCCGTGGGCAATACCTTCTGCGACAGGGCCAGGAAGTCCGCCTGGGCCCGCGTGGCAGCGGCCGCATCGTGAAAGCGCGCCGTGATCTCCGCCGCCAGCTCCATCTTCACATCGCGTGGGTTGCGGCCGTCGGCGACCTGCTGCCGCAGGAGCGCGAGCTCGCGCAGCGGCCGGAAACTCAGCAGCTCGAAGTAGCGCCACATCAGCTCGTCGGAAATCGACATGAGCTTGCCGAACATGGTGCCTGGCGGCTCATCCACGCCCACATAGTTGCCGAGCGACTTGGACATCTTGTCGCCGCCGCCCAGGCCTTCGAGCAACGGCACGGTGACCACGATCTGCGGTTCCTGTCCGTATTGCTCCTGCAGCTGCCGCCCGACCAGCAGGTTGAACTTCTGGTCGGAGCCGCCGAGCTCGACATCGCTGCGCATGGCAACCGAATCGTAGCCCTGCGCCAGGGGGTACAGAAACTCATGCAGCGAAATCGGCTGCTCACCTTTGTAACGCTTGGAGAAGTCATCCCGCTCGAGCATGCGCGCGACGGTGGTCTTTGCCGCCAGCTTGATGACCTCGGCAAAATTCAACGCCCCGAGCCAGCGCGAATTGAAATCCACGCGCGTCTGCTCAGGATCGAGGATCTTGAAAACCTGCTTCTGATAGGTCTGCGCGTTGGCCTGGATCTCTTCACTGGTCAGCGGCGGACGCGTGACGTTGCGCCCCGTCGGATCGCCGATCAGGCCCGTGAAATCGCCGATCAGAAACGTGACCTCGTGACCGAACTGCTGAAACGCCCGCATCTTGTTGAGCAGCACCGTATGGCCCAGGTGCAGGTCGGGTGCGGTCGGGTCGAAGCCTGCCTTGATCCGCAGCGGAGCGCCACGCGCGAGCTTCTTTTCCAGTTCCGCGGGAATCAGCACCTCGTGCGTTCCACGCCCAATTTCGGCCATCTGCTCGGCAATCTGTTCCGGGGTCGTATTCATCGTGGAAGCTCTCGGCTGCAGCTCGCACTGTAGCAGGATGTGCCCGCGGCGCCGTTGACCCGTGGCTTTGAGTGGGGTTAGGGTCGCCTCATATGGCCTTGAGTCTCGAATCGGTCGCGCCCGCGACCGCGGTCCCGCGCACGCTGCGAATGGTGCAGGGCTTCGCCTGCCTGTGCCTGGGGTGGGCCGCGCTGAATGCCGCGCGTCACTCGACGATGCCGGCACTGGATCTCGGTCATGCGCTGTTTCCGGCCTCCAACGGCACGCAGGCCGCGACTCGCGCGGGCCTCGACGACCTGGAGAAACTGGCCGCGCCCGGGCTCGCGCTCATCGAGGTGGTGGTCCAGCGCGACGACACCCTGGATCGGATCTTTCGCCGCCTGCAGATCAGCGTCACGGATCTGCAGAACGTGCGCGCGCTGGCCGGCGTGCGCACCATGCTCGATCGCCTCAATCCCGGCGAGCACCTGAAGTTCCTTTATCACGACGGCGCTCTGCTCGGCCTGACGCGGCACGTCTCGCTGACACAGCAGCTGGAAGTGCGGCGCACCGATGCGGGCTTCGCGGCCGAGGTGATCGCCAAGCCCATCGATGCCCAGACCACGCTGGCACACGGGACCATCGACTCCTCTTTATTCGAGGCCGCCAACGACGCCGGGCTGTCCGACATCACGGTGCTGAAGCTGGCGAAGATCTTCGGTTCCGAGATCGATTTCGTGCTCGGACTGCGTTCCGGCGATCAGTTTGCGGTGGCATACGAGCGCATCCACCAGGATGGCAGGTACATCAAGGATGGCGAGATCCTGGCCGCGCGCTTCATCAACCAGGGCCGTGAATACGTCGCGGTCCGCTACCTGCGGCCCGATGGAACCGTCGGCTACTACTCGCCCGCCGGACGCAGCATGCAGAAGGCCTTCCTGCGCGCGCCGCTGGAATTCCAGCGCATCAGTTCAGGCTTCTCGTCGGCGCGGCTGCACCCCATTCTCAACACCATCCGTGCACATCAGGGCACCGACTATGCGGCGCCGCTCGGCACGCCGGTCTACGCCGCCGGATCCGGCCGCATCAGCTATCGCGGCGTCAAGGGTGGCTACGGCAACGTCATCCAGATCGATCACGGCCAGGGCATCGAGACGGTCTATGGCCACCTGTCGCGTTTCGCTGCCATGAAAGCCGGCGCACAGGTGCAGCAGGGCGAGACCATCGGCTATGTCGGCATGACCGGATTGGCCACCGGTCCACATCTGCATTTCGAATTCCACATCAATGGCCGCTTCGTCGATCCCCAGCGCGTCAAGCTGCCGGATGCCTCCCCGCTCGATGCGAACCTGCGCGAGGATTTCGAGCGTTCGAGTGCACCGCTGCTCCAGAGTCTTGGAGTCCGATGACCCTCTACCTCGGGCTGATGTCCGGGACCAGCATGGATGGAATCGATGCGGCGCTGCTCGAGATCGACCTAAGTGGCATGCGCGTACAGGCAGCGCTGGCGCGCGACTGGCCGGCGGCACTGCGGAATCGCCTGCGCCGCGCCGCTGAGGATTCCGAGCACATCGGTCTGACCGAGTTCGGCCAGCTCGACACCATGGTGGCGCACGAGTTCGCCGCGGCCGCCGCGCAGTTGCTCGAGCAGGCCTCGGTGCCGGCCGCAGCTGTGCGTGCCATCGGCAGCCACGGCCAGACCGTGCTGCATCGGCCGCAGGCCGAGTCGCCCTTCACGCTGCAGATCGGCGATCCCAACGTCATCGCCGAGCGCACCGGCATTGATGTCGTGGCCGATTTCCGTCGCCGCGATATCGCCGCCGGCGGCGAGGGTGCGCCGTTGATGCCCGCCTTCCACGCGGCAGCCTTCGGCGTCAGAGGCGAATCCTGCGCGGTGGTGAATATCGGCGGGATCGCCAATGTCACGCTGCTGCAGGCCGACGGCAGCGTGCTTGGTTTCGACACCGGCCCGGGCAACTGCCTGCTCGATGCCTGGGCGCGCGCCCATTTGGGAAAGAGCCATGATGCCGGCGGTGCCTGGAGCGCCAGCGGGCAGATTGACTCCTCACTGCTCGAGCGGCTGCTGGCCGAACCCTATTTTGCCCGCCAGCCGCCCAAGAGCACGGGTCGCGAGACCTTCAGCGATGCCTGGCTGCACCTGGCGCTGGCCGGCCGCTCCCTCCCCCCGCAGGACGTGCAGGCGACGCTTGCCGAACTGACCGCGCTGACCGTCGCCCGGGCGCTGCAACGACCCAATGCTGCACCGCCGCATAACCTCTACGTCTGTGGCGGTGGCGCCTTCAACGCGGATCTGCTGCAGCGGCTGGCCCGGGTCCTGCCCTCGACCCAGGTGGCGACCACGGCGGCCCGGGGGATTGCCCCAGAGCATGTCGAGGCGGCAGGTTTCGCCTGGCTGGCCCACCGCTATGTATCGGGGCAGACAGGCAATCTTCCGTCCGTGACGGGGGCCCGTCACGAAGTCCCACTGGGCGCGCTTTTCCGGGGGCGTGCGGTGTAACAGTGCCGTAACAGGTCGCGCGGCTACAATGGATTCATGGCGCGACGAATGACGGTTTACGAAGCATCGATGGCGGCTGCGGCAACTGCCGCACCTGCCGCTCCGACGCCAGCGCCCGCCGCGGTTGCTGAAGCTCCCGCGGCAGCGCCGGCACCACCGTTGCGCGCGCCGCAGAATTTCATCAACCGGGAAATCTCCTCGCTCGAATTCAACCAGCGCGTGCTCGCGCAGAGCCTGGACCCGCGGGTGCCGCTGCTCGAGCGCCTGAATTTCCTGTGCATCTCATCGAGCAATCTGGACGAGTTCTTCGAGATCCGCGTCGCCGGCATCAAACAGCTGCTCGAGCTTGGTTCAACCACGATCGGCGCCGACGGGCTGGGGCTCGCCGAACAGCTGTCGGCCATCCATGCCCGCGCCAAGGAACTGGTGCGCGATCAGTACGCCTGCCTCAACGATGTGCTGCTGCCCGCGCTGCGCGAGGCCGGCATCGATGTACTCGATGCCGAGGACTGGGACACGCCGACGCGCGCCTGGGTCGAGCATCACTTCGCAGCCGAGGTCGAGCCAGTATTGAGCCCGCTGGGGCTGGATCCGGCACGCCCCTTCCCGCGCATCCAGAACAAGAGCTTGAATTTCATCGTGCGCCTGTCCGGCAAGGACGCCTATGGCCGCGACAGCGAATTGGCGATCGTGCAGGCCCCGCGTTCGCTGCCGCGCATCCTGGCGCTGCCCGAGAGCGGCAGCCGCCGGCGCTTCGTCGCGCTGTCGACTATTGTTGAAGCCATGGTGCAGCACCTGTTCGAGGGCGTCGAAGTCCTCGGCTGCTACCAGTTCCGCCTGACGCGCAACAGCGACCTGTTCGTCGACGATGAAGAAGTCGACGATCTGCGCCGCGCACTCGAGGGCGAACTCGCGCAGCGCCGCTATGGCGCCGCCGTGCGCCTGGAGACCGCCGCCGACTGCCCGCAGGACATGATCGATTTCCTGTTGCATGAGTTCGCGCTGTCGCCGCTGGATTGCTACCAGGTTCCAGGGCCCGTTAACCTCAACCGCTTCTCGGCCATCTATGCGCTGGCACAGCGTGCCGATCTCAAATATCCGCCGTTCACGCCCGGGCTGCCGCCGCGGCTGATCGGCGCAACCGATCTGTTTGCCGTGATCCGCCAGCGCGACATCCTGCTGCATCATCCCTATCGCAGCTTCGGCCCGGTGATGGACTTTCTGCGCCAGGCTGCGGCCGATCCCGGCGTGCTCGCCATCAAGCAGACGCTCTATCGAACCGGCGATCAGTCGCCCATCGTCGATGCGCTGGTCGCAGCCGCGCAGTCCGACAAGGACGTCACGGTCATCATCGAACTGCGCGCGCGCTTCGATGAAGAAGCCAATATCGAACTGGCCACGCGGCTGCAGGAGGCCGGCGCGCACGTGATGTACGGCGTGGTCGGCTACAAGACGCACGCCAAGATGACGCTGGTGGTACGGCGCGAAGCCGAAGGCATCCGCCGCTACTGCCATCTCGGCACCGGCAACTATCACCCCAAGACCGCGCGCCTCTACACCGACTATGGCCTCTTCACCTGCGATGAGGACATCGGCAGCGACGTGCACGAAATCTTCCTGCAGCTCACCAGCCTGACGCGCACTTCCAAGCTGCGCCGGCTGCTGCAGTCGCCGTTCAACCTGCACGAGTCGTTGCAGGCGATGATCGAGCGCGAGAGCGCCAATGCGCGCGCCGGCAAACCCGCGCGCATCATCGTCAAGCTCAACGCGCTGGTGGAACCGCAGATCATCGAGACGCTGTACGCGGCTTCCCGCAGCGGGGTGCGCATCGACCTGATCGTGCGCGGCGTGTGCGCGCTGCGCCCCGGCATCCCGGGCGTCTCCGAGAACATCACGGTGCGCTCGATCATCGGCCGATTCCTCGAGCATTCGCGGGTCTATTGGTTCGAGAACGCCGGCGAGCCCGAGCTGTACCTGGCCAGCGCGGACTGGATGGAACGCAATTTCTTCCGTCGCGTCGAGATCGCCTTCCCGGTGCTGCGCAAGCAACTGCGCGAGCGCATCACCAAGGATCTGGAAACCTACCTGGCTGACAACACCAACGCCTGGGAACTGCGGCCCGACGGCACCTACGCGCGCTTCGCCGCCGGCAATGCCTCGGCCACCGATGCGCAGGCGTTATTGCTCGAGCATTTCGCCGGCATCACGACCCCCAACGCCGGCTAGGCTTCGCTCGCCCGTCAGCTGGCGCGGCCGCCCGAGAACACGCGCAGCCGCAGCCCGTGCGGTTGCAGAAACTCCGTCTCCAATTGCAGGTCGCCGACGGTAAGGGGATGTTCACTCAGCCAGCGCGATGGGAATCGCAGCTCCAGTGTGCGTCCGCGCGGGGTCAGTTCGATATTCGGCAGCGCCACGGCACTGCGGCCACGATGCAGCAGCACCGCGATGCGCAACAACACGATCAGGTGAATGGCGAGCTGATCCCACGGCGGAATCAGATCCTCGAGCCGATCCAGCGTCAGCTTGCGGCGATGCGAACCGACCAGGCGCGCGAGCAGTTGCTGCTCTTCGCGCGCAAAACCCGGCATATCCGCATTCTCGAGCAGGTAGGCGCCGTGACGATGGTAGCCGTTGTGCGCCACATCCAGTCCGATCTCGTGCAGTCGCGCGCCCCACCGCAGAGCCAGCTCAGCCAACGGATCCTCCAGCCCCCACGCGCTCTTGACCTGCTCGAGGAACACCACCGCGGTCGCCTCGACGCGCTCGGCCTGCTCGACATCGACGTGGTAGCGGCGCTGCATCGAACCGACCGTGCGCTCGCGGGCGTCGGAGCGCGTCATGCGGCCGACCATGTCATAGAGCAGCCCATCGCGCAGCGCGCCCTCGACGAAGCGCATCTGCTCGATGCCGAGCGCTGCAATGATTTCGGCCAGAATCACAGTGCCGCCCGGAAACACCGGCCGGCGCTCTTCGGACACTGCGTCCAGATCAAGCGCACGCAGGCTGCCGGCGTCGGCGAGCCGCTTCAGCAATTTGTCCAGACCGTCCGGGGTGATGGCGCTGGCCGACGCATCGATCTCACGAATGCTGGCGGCGATCACGCGCACCGTGCCCGAGCTGCCCACCGCACGTTCCCAGCCCAGGCGCTGGAATGCCGCCTGGATCGGCTCGAGCTCGAGTCGCGCGGCCAGCCGCGCGCGCTCGATGCGCTTGGCCGAGAGGCGGCCATCATCGAAGTAGCGCTGGCTCAGCGACACGCAGCCGATCTGCAGGCTCTCGAGCGTGAGCGGCTCGAAGCGCTCGCCGATGATGATCTCGGTGCTGCCGCCGCCGATGTCCACCACCAGGCGACGGCCCGGCTCGGTCGGAAGGTTGTGCGCCACACCCGAGTAGATCAGGCGCGCCTCCTCCATGCCGGAGACGATTTCGATCGGGAACCCAAGCGCTTCGCGCGCGCGCTCGAGGAAGGCCTGCTTGCGTCGCGCGATGCGCAGTGCATTGGTGCCCACCACGCGCACCTTGCGCGCATCGATGTCGCGCAGCCGCTGCCCGAACCGCTCGAGACAGGCCAGTGCACGCGAGGTGGCGGCCTTGTCGATGCGGCCATCTTCATCGACGCCGGCGCCCAATCGCACCATCTCGCGCAGACGATCGATGATGACCAGCTGGCCGTGCGAGTAACGCGCGACCACCATGTGGAAACTATTGGAACCGAGGTCAACCGCCGCTATGACATCGGACATGGCGCGGACAGCGCGGCGTCAGGCCGCGAAGGCTGGCTTGAACGGAATCAGGCGCTGAAGGACGAGCCGCATCCGCATGTGGTCTGGGCATTCGGATTGCGAATCACGAACTGTGCCCCTTCCAGACCTTCGCGGTAGTCGATCTCGGCGCCGCCGAGATACTGAAAGCTCATCGGGTCGACCAGCAGCTTGACGCCCTGGTTCTCGACGCAGGTGTCGCCGTCCTGAACCTGCTCGTCGAACTCGAATCCATACTGCAGTCCCGAGCAGCCGCCGCCCTGCACGAACACGCGCAGCATCAGCTTCGGGTTGCCTTCCCCGGCGATCAGCGCACTGACCTTGCGCGCGGCCGCATCGGTGAATACCAGCGGCGCGGCGTCATCCGCAACCACTTCATTTTCAACGGCTTCGAGGGTGTCTGCTTCACTCATGCCAACCAGTGTAGGCGCAGTACCTGGGGGCGTCAAAGCTTGGGTCATAACGTGGATCTCATTTGCAGATGGCAGTTACAGACGGGCGCGCAGGAACAGCAGAAAGGAGGCCGGATTATCGCCATAAGCGGGGTCCAGCACCCCAGGATAGCGGTACGCCGTCCCCATCGCCCCCACGCCCGCGTGAATCGGCCCCAGCTGCGTGCCCCACTGCGCGAAGTCATAGATGTATCCCAGGGACAGCTCATTGATGGTGTAGGTCGGCCCATAGAGCGCCTGGCCGGGCGTGAACAGCTCATCCTTGCCCACGCGTTCGGCGCGCGCAAAAAAGGTATGCGTATTCACGAGGCGCAGCGCCGACTCGAGCAGCCAGCCGTTACTGGCGGCCCCGGGCTGCGGCTGGTTGCGTCCCCAGGCGACAGTGGTCTGCCACTGAAGACCGCCCAGCATGCGGTTGTAGCTCGCCGAAGCCGTCGTGCGACGGATCGCGACAGCGGGCTCGAGTTGCTCGGGACTGGCCAGCCGACCGGTGCTCACCTGCAGCGCGAGATCCGGCAGCGGATTCCACGACAACCGCGTGGACCATGAATCGAAGGCGCGCAGCTCCACATCGTAGCGATCCTGGTCCGGCTCGCGACCATTGAAGGCCGAACCCTCGAGCTTCACGCGGTCCCACTGATAGCCCGCCGTGACCACGCCATAGGTGATGTGCGTGGAGTCGAGCCAATGATGCGTCAGCGGTGCCTCGGGATTGTCTTCGGAGGAAAAGCGATGCATGAAAGCCGGCGGCCCCAACGCCGGCTCCCCCGCCAGCGCCGCGTACAGGTACACCGCGCTTTGCATCGTGAGGTTGCGGCTATAGCTGCCCGAGGCCTCCATGAGCAGATTGTGCGGGTGCTGCCGATCGATCAGCGGATGCACACCGTCGGCGGTTTCACCGGTCTGGAACAGCTCCGGATAACCATAGCGCCCCATGAGCGGATCGGCCGACAGCATCAGCCGCAGTCCGAGCGCGCCTTCCGACAGTTCGCGCCGCGCCATGAACATGAGCATGCTGGTGGAAAAGGTCTTGGCGGCACCGCGCGGGCCACCCTGATCGTCGTAGACGAGATCGATCATGCCGTGCCACATCGTCATCCACTCGCCGCTCATATGCATGAGCCCACCCATCGGCGTCGAATCGGGCTGCCAGCTGGTACCCGAAGACTCGCGCGCCATCAGGTATGGCCCCAGCATGCCCGGCATCCCCAGCATCCCCGGCATATCCGCCATCGGGTCCGCAGCTGCCGCGGCCTGAACCGCCGCCAGCAACGGCAGCATCCAGACCGCCCTTGAATGGATCCGGCCCATCGTGTCAGTGCTCGGGCGAATACAGGCTCGTGAGCGCGGCGGTCATCGCCAGCACGCCGGCGATCAGCAGGTACTCGGTCACTATGGAACGTCGCAGTGCGCCGCCGGCTGCAGCGGGCGTGAGTCTGGGCGTGGGCGTGAGCCCTGGCAGCAGCGCCGGCGTGAAGCGCCATCGGTTCAACGCTGCCAGTGCCAGCAGCAGCGCGAATACGCTCGCTTTCGCGATCAGGATCAATCCATAGGGTCGCAGCAAAGTGCTCCAGCTGTCGATCAGCAGCCATCCCATCGCGAGACCCGCCAGCGCGATGCAGGGCACCAGCCAGATGGCGATTTGCGAGAACCGCCGGAGCACGGCCTCGGCAGCCGCGGCGGTCTCGTATCGCAGTATCAGCCACAGCGGCCACAGCGCACCGAACCAGAACGCGGCAACCAGCAGATGCATCGCCAGCAACGGCGCCAGCCACACTCGCAGCGGATTCACGCTGGTATGTCCCGTGAGCGTCGGCGCCACGGCCGCGAGCGTCGCTCCCATGACGGCGATGAACAGCGCCCAGACCGTGGCGCCGTTGGCGCGATGGAACCACAGCCCCGCGACGATCAGCGTGAGCCCCGCCAGCTGCACCACATGGGCCTCGCCGCGGCTCGAACGCAGCGCGAGCCGCAGCAGCGCGGCATTGCCCGCGCCGCTGAAATCGCCGGCCATGCGCGCCGCCTCGAGCGGCGGCAGCAGCAGTACCAGCACGATGCCGGCCAGAGCGCTGCGGGTGCCGAGGCGGCACACGCGCCGCAGGATAAGCTGCGACTGACGGTTGAACAGGGCCACGAAGAACGCCGCACCGGCGGCCTGGTACAGGCAGATCAGCGCCAGCGCCCGAACGGCGATTGCAGGGGCATCCGGATTCACGCCGGAACCCTACGGCATCGCGATCGTGAAGTGAACGCTCCCGGACATGATGTGGCTGTCGGCGCTGAGGACCCGATAGCGCAGCTCGTAGCTGCCCGGTCCCAGCGCCGGCGCGACGATGCTGATCTGCGCGCTCATCGCGGACGGCAGTGCGGCGATCTTCTGCGGCTCGCTCACACCGGTCTTCAACAGACTCAGCGAGGTCAGCTGCGCGGGCTCGGAGAAGCTGAGCACGAATTTGTCGGGGGCGGCGGTGATGACACTGCCATCGGCGGGCTGGGCTGCTTCAAGGTGTGCATGCGCTGCGGCCACCAGCGGCAACAGCAGCCACGCACACAGGGCGGCGAGGCGCAGCTTCACGCCGGGACTTCGCCGACGCTGGGCACTTTGGTGGCGCCGGGCAGTGCGCTGGGCGGTGCGCCGGGCAGTGCGCTGCCGCTCGGCACCAGCCGGCCGCTGATTTCCGCGCCCAGTGCCATCTCGATGACGCTGTAATGCACATTGCCCTGGACGCGGGCCTTGGCGCCGAGAATTACGCGCTCGCGGCCGAAGATGTCGCCGTTGACTCGGCCGTTGAGCACCACGCTGGGCGCTTCCACCGAGCCGTCGATGACGCCGTGCTCACTGACCGAGAGTGCCGCGGGTACACCCGCGGTTGCGCGCACACTGCCGGTGACGCGCCCATCGATGTGCAGGCCGCCGGAAAATTCCACATCACCCTGCACACTGGTGGCCTTGCCGATCAGCGTATCGACCTGGCCGTCGGCGAGCTTGTCACTTCGCTTGAACATCAGGACACCGGATCGGCGTTCCAGACAAACGTCTGACGATAGGGTGCCACGCCTTTGCGTCCCGGTCGAACTTCAATCGTGATGTGATCGGGCTTGAAGTCGCCCGGGAGCGTGACCGGCTGCTCAATCGCGGCAAAATAGCGGAAATTGAACGGCAGCTCGCTCTTCCCGCCGGTCAGGGTCACCAGATCGACGCTGGATGAACCGCCATTGCTGGTGCCGTCGATGGTGATCGCAATGGTGCCATTGACGGCTTCTTCCGGCCGCTGCGTCCGGCTCAAGGAGAAACGCAACGAAAAATGCTGGTCACCGGGCAGCGTCACGATGCGAAACTGCTGCACGCGTACCGCGTCGGCCGCCGGCTGGCCGGGTTGGGCCACCAGGCCGCGATAGAAACCCATCTCCTGCTGATCTCGCGCGACCTGCGCCTGCAGCTCGCCGATGGTGCGTGCGATCTCGGTGCGTTCGCGACCCTCACCGACGCGCGCTTCCTCCGCTGCCGCCAGCTGCACACGCAACTCGCGCTGGGTACGTTCCAGCTTGTCGATCTGATCCTGCAGGCCATCGCGCTGCGCGGCCGCCTGCAACGCGTCGTAGCCCGCTTTGTAGCGTCCCAGCTCGAACATCACATAGAACGCGAGCCCGGTCAGCAGCAACAGGATCGCCCCCATGATCCAGCGCCGCGCCGGGGCATAGGTGCGGACCACCATCTTGCCCGGTACTTGCATCAAGGAGACTTGAGGTTTCAGGTTGCCGGTGCGGCCGTGGGCTCATTCACGGCCGGCCGCGCACGCCACCAGGAGGGATAGGGAGGAAGACCGCCTGGAAAGGCCGATTCTCCCAGTTCGTGGAGCGCGCGCGTATAGACCGCCCGCTTGAAATAGATGACCTCGCGAATCGGCTGCCAGTAGTCGACCCAACGCCAGCGGTCGAACTCGGGTTCGGCCGTTACATCAAAGCGAAACGCCGCATCCGGGCGGCGCAGGCGCAGCAGGAACCAGCGCTGCTTCTGGCCCAGGCACAGCGGCTGCACGTTGCGGCGCAGGTAGCGTCCGGGCAGGCGATATCGCAGCCAGTGGCGCGTGCGGCCGACGATCTGCACATCCGCCGCCCCCAGGCCGATCTCCTCGTTGAGCTCGCGATAGAGAGAGTCCTCGACGCTCTCGCCGCTGCGCATGCCGCCCTGCGGAAACTGCCAGCCGCGGCCGCCGGCGCGGCGCGCCAGGAACAGCTGGCCATCATCGGACATGAGCACCATGCCGACATTGGCACGAAACCCGTCCCGGTCGATGAGGTCGCCCATGGGAGTGTTTTACCAGCGCCGGCCCGTCAAGCCAATCAGACGCGCTCCGGACTGAGACTTCATCCGGTAGGCTTGTCATATGTTACGCCGACGCGATGTGGGGGGGCTCGCCGGGCTGGCGCTGCTCGCCGCAGCGGCCTTCTGCCTGACATTGCTGGTCGGCTCGGCAGGCCTGGGGCCGGTACGGGCGCTGCAAACGCTGCTCGGCGGGGGCGATGATTTCAGCCGCTTGATCATGTGGTCGGTACGGCTGCCGAGGGCCGTGGCGGCCTTCGCGGTCGGCGGCCTGCTGGCGCTGGCCGGCGTCCTGCTGCAGGCGCTGTTCCGCAACCCGCTGGCCGACCCGCTGGTGCTCGGCGTCTCGGGCGGCGCCGCGGTCGGCGCCCTCGCCGGCATGCTGGCGGGCCTGGGGTTCGTGGCCTTGCATTGGGCCGCCACTGCCGGTGGTGCCGTCGTAGGCTTCGCCGTACTGCTGCTGGCGCGCGGCGGCGGCGCGACGCGCCTGCTGCTTTGTGGGGTGGTGCTGGCCAGCGCCTGCGGTGCCCTGATCACGCTGATGCTGACACTGGCCGACAACGGTCAGCTGCGCGGCATGGTTTTCTGGCTGGCGGGTGACCTCGGCTGGGCGCAGCGACCCCTGGTTGAACTGGTGGCACTGGCGGCCGCGCTGACGGTGTCGGCGTTCGCAGGCCGTTGGCTCAATGTGCTCGGCGCCGGGGAACTGCGCAGTGCCACCGTCGGGCTGCACGGAGGCGGCGCGCGGGTCGCGGTGTTTCTATTGAGTGCGGCGCTGACCGCACTGGCCGTGATCGGTGGCGGCATGATCGGTTTTGTCGGCCTGGTCGCCCCGCACCTGGTACGCCTGGCGTTCGGCACCAGCGATCATCGCATCGTCGCGCCCGCTGCGACTCTGGCCGGCGGGGTGCTGCTGTGCCTGGCCGATCTGCTGAGCCGCACGCTGGCCGCACCGCGCGAATTGCCGGTAGGCGCCATCATGGCGCTGATCGGTGCACCGGTATTCATCGTGCTGCTGCGCCGACAGGCGCGCTGATGCTGCGTGGCTGCGGCTGCGGCCGCATCGCTAGGGCCTGCGCGCCGCCGAATCGCGCCGGCCCTGCACGTAGTCGTGTCCCTGGCGCATGAGCGCCGTGAAGCGTGCCTGGTCGCCGGCCGACACCGCGCTGCGAACCGTCTCGACCGCGCGCGCCAGCGCATCGAGCGACTCGGCGCCAAAGTCATTGAGTTTCTGGATCTCGTAGTAGAGCTCCGGACTTTCCTCGGCCACCTTGCTGGCGATATCGAACTGCGCATCGAACGTGGTGCTCGATAGCTGCACCAGTCGCGGCGCGGCCTCGCCGCTCTCGGCCAGCGCGGTAAAAAAGGCGATGTTCAACGCATGCGAGAGGCCGAGTACATAGGCGATCAGGCGGTCGTGCTCGTCCAGCCCCATGACCACCTGCTCGGCCATGGTGGCGGCGAACAGCGCGCGCGCCTGCCTCAATGCCTCGGCGTGTCCCAGATCGATGAAGATCACGTGCCGGCCCGAGAGCAGTTCCGTATCCGGGCCGAACATCGGATGCAGCGAGGTCACCGCCACGCCGGCGCTCCGCAGCGCATCGAGCCCGGCCCGCACCGGCGACTTCAGCGACCCCAGGTCGAACACCACACCGCGAGGTTTTCGGCGCGCGAGCTCCTGCAGGATCGTATCGGTGGCGCCCAGCGGTGCCGCGACCACGATCAGGTGATGGTCCAGGGGCGAGGTGTTCCAGTCCACCAGCCGCTCGGGTCCGCCCACTGTCGCTTTCGGATCGGCCACCTCGACCTGGAAACCCTGCGATCCCAGGAACTGCGCGAACCAGGCGCCCATCTTGCCGGCGCCGCCGATCACCAGCGCGCGACGGCCGCTGCCCGAGGCCTGCGCCGCGACGCTGGCACGCTCCTGCGTGGTCAGCGAGGATCGGATCAGCAGCCGCATCACCGTTTCAGCGACATCGGGCGAAACGCCGAGGTTCTGCGCATAGTTGCGCGCACCGAGCAACACGTCGCGTTCGCGTCCGTAGTCGCGGGTCGGATGACCGGTGGAGCGCTTGACGCGCGCGATTTCACGGCTGGTCGATTGCCGCGCGGCGATCGTCTGCAGTAGTTGCTGATCGAGCTGATCGAGCTGCTTGCGAAGTTCATCAAGGTTCATGCCGCCTTTGTATCGGTATTGTTGCGCCGCCTGCAAGCGTCCAATATGCAGCGATGGCCCTGCACCAGGAATACCTGCCCGATCCGCTGCCCTCCAATCCATTGGCACTGGTGGCAGAGTGGCTGGCGGAGGCCACACGCGCGGCGATACAGCCCAATCCCAACGCCATGGTGCTGGCGACTGCAGACCAGCATGGTCAGCCCTCGGCGCGGGTGGTGCTGTGCAAGGAGATCCGCCCGCAGCCGGGGTATCTGACCTTCTTCAGCAATTACGAGTCGCGCAAGGGCACCGAGCTGGCCGCCAATCCGCACGCGGCCGTGGTCATGCACTGGGATCGCCTGCGACGACAGGTTCGTATCGAGGGGCCGGTGGTGCCGGTTTCGGCGGAAGAGAGCGATGCATACTTTGCCTCACGCGCCTGGCAGAGCCGCATCGGTGCCTGGGCCAGCCGCCAGAGCGCCTCGGTGCCCTCGCGCGCCGCCCTCGCGGCGGCCGTCGACCGCACCGCGCGGCGCTTTGGCGTGCCCTCGCCGCTGCAGAGCGCCGATGACGCGCCCGATCCCGGCGTCGATATTCCGCGGCCGCCGAACTGGGGCGGTTACCAGCTCTGGGCGGAATCGCTGGAACTGTGGGTCGAAGGCGCCGGCAGGCTGCACGACCGTGCGCGCTGGTCGCGCAAGCTCGAGCCCGCCACGGCCGGATTCACGGCCGGTGTCTGGAGCGTCACCCGCCTGCAGCCGTGACGACGCTGCGTACCGAGGCCCTGACCATATCGGCCGGCACACGCGTGCTGGTGCAGGATCTGTCGGTCTCGGTCGGCAGCGGTGAGTTCCTTGCCATCCTGGGGCGTAACGGCTGCGGCAAGAGCCTGACCCTGCACGCGCTCGCGGGCTTGTCTGCGCCCCGTCACGGCCGGATTTATCTCGACGAGGTGGATATGCGCGGCCTCTCGCGCCGCGAAATCGCGCGCCAACTGGGTCTGCTGCCGCAGGATCGCGAAGAATCGCTCGCCATGAGCGCGCTCGAGTCGGTGATGATCGGGCGCCATCCGCACCTCAAGCTCTGGCAGCGGGAGGGCGAGCGCGATCTGGCGATCGCGCACTCGGCACTCGAGCGTCTCGGGCTGGCCGGGCACGCGCTGCGCGCCGTCACGACGCTTTCAGGAGGGGAGCAGCGGCGCACGGCGATGGCGGCACTGCTGGCCCAGCAGCCGCGGATCTACCTGCTCGACGAACCGAGCAACCACCTGGATCCGCATCACCAGATCCAGGTGTTGAGTCTGTTTCGCGATCTGTGCGCCGAGGGTGCCTGCATCATCGCGACCTTGCATGATCCAACGCTGGCCGACCGATTCGCGGATCGCGTGCTGCTGCTGCATGGCGATGGCCGCCATCGTATCGGTCCTGCCGCCGAAGTGCTGAATTCCGAATCTCTTTCGGCCCTGTACCTGACGCCGATCGAGTCGCTCGGCAGCGCGCCGCGGCGCGCGTTCCTGCCGGCTTAAGAGTCGGGCTGCCCGCGAAGGGCCTCCAGTGCGGCCGCGTGCATCGCCGGATTTCCCGCCAGCAGCGATGTGGTCTTCATGTCGATGGCGGCGCCTGCCAGATCGGTCACCACGCCACCGGCCTCCCGCACGATCACGGTCAATGCCGCGATATCGAGGATATTGAGATCCGATTCGAGCACCACTTCGAGCGCGCCGCGCGCCAGCAGGTGGTAGTGCAGAAAATCGCCATAGCCGCGCAGGCGATTGACGCGGCCGATGAGTGCGCCAAGTCGCATCCAGCCGGTCGGCGATGCCGCCAGCGTCTTGAGATTGCCCACGGACAGGATCGAGGATTCGAGTTGCGCGATCGCGCTCACGTGCACGCGCTCACCGTTGAGATACGCGCCCTTGCCCGCCTGCGCCCACGCCAGCTCGCCATAGGTCTGTGCGCTGGACACGCCGAGGATGAGCTGGCCGGCGCGCATCAGGGCGATCTGCGTCGAAAAGAACGGACAATCGCGCACGAAGCTCTTGGTGCCATCGATGGGATCCACCAGCCAGACGCTCTCCGACTGCGCGCGATCGCGTCCGGTCTCCTCGCCGATGAAGCCATGGTCTGGAAAGCGCTTGAGCAGCACCGCGCGAATCGCCTCCTCGGCACGCACATCGGCCTCGGTGACCGGTGACTTGTCGGCCTTGAGCGTGACAGCGAGATTGCGTTGGTAGAGTGACTGAATGACCTCGTGGGCGGCGCGCGCCGCATCGACCGCGGCTTTGAGTTCGGGTGACATGATGGCTGTGACTTTAACGTCAGCGGCTCGCGGACCCAAGTGCGGCGAGGTAGAGTAGGGGCATGGGAAATCGACTGTCGCGCATCGTCACTCGCACCGGTGATGATGGCAGCACCGGTCTCGGCGATGGGACACGGGTGCGCAAGGATGCGGCTCGCATCGAGGCGCTCGGCAGTGTTGACGAACTCAACTGCACGCTCGGCGTGCTGCTGTCCAATGAACTGCACGATGAGATGGCAACGGCGTGCCTGGGCGAAGTGCAGCACGATCTGTTCGATCTGGGCGGCGAAATTGCGGTTCCCGGCACCGTCGCCGTCAACGACGACCGCGTCGCCTGGCTCGATTCCCAGCTCGCGGAATTCAATCGCGATTTGCCGCCGCTGAAGGAATTCGTGCTGCCCGGCGGCGGCACCGCGGCATCTGCCGGCCACATCGCCCGCGCGGTTTGCCGTCGCGCCGAACGCAGTTGCTGGGCGCTGTCGAGCAGCGAGCCGATGTCGCCCATGGGACTGCGCTATCTGAATCGTCTGTCGGATCTGCTGTTCGTGCTGGCGCGGCGCTTCGCGCGCGCCGAACGCGGCAGCGAACCGCTGTGGAATCGCGCGCGGCGCAGTGACCCGGACGGCAGCTGAGGCAGCTCCGGCAGCTCCGGCAGCTCCGGGTTACGCCAACAGCGCGCGCAGCCGGGGCCAGTCGAACGCAGGTCCCGGATCGGTCTTGCGGCCGGGCGCGATGTCGCTGTGGCCGACGATACGCTCGAGACTCAATGACGAATACGCCGCGCACAGCGCGCCGATGAGTTGCCCGAGCGCCTGGTATTGCGCGCCCTCATAGGGCACGGTGTCGGCGCCCTCGAGTTCGATACCGACCGAGAAATCGTTGCAGGCTTCGCGGCCTTCATACCGCGACCGTCCGGCATGCCAGGCCCGCTCGCCGAAGGGCACGTACTGGCTCACCGCGCCATCCCGCCGTATGACCGCGTGCGCTGACACGCGCAAGGCCGCGATCTCGCGAAAATCCGGATGCGCGCTGGCCGCCAGATTGCCGCAGAACAGCCGGTCGATCCAGGGACCGCCAAACACGCCCTCCGGCAGGCTGATACCGTGCACGACGATCAGATCCGCCACCACGCCCGCCGGGCGCGCGTCCCTGTGCGGAGACAGCACCTGGCGTGCCGCCAGCAGCAGCCCGGTGCCCACATCGATGCGAAGCGCAGGCGTCATAACCGGCCGCATGATGCCAAAATGCGCCCGTGTTCACACCGTCACTCCACAGCCGATGCGTCTGACACGCTGCTTTGTGCCGGAGGCGCTCGCGGGGCAATCACAGCTGCTGCTGCCCGAGGGCCCCTCGGCTCACATCGCCCGCGTGCTGCGGCTGCGGGTGGGTGCGGCGCTGACCCTGTTCGACGGCCGCGGCGGCGAATTCGAGGCGAGCATCCTCGCCGTCGAAAAGCGCGGCGTGCGCGTGCAGCTCGGCACCCACCACGCCATTGAACGCGAAGCCGCGGTAGCAGTGAAGCTGCTGCAATGTGTGATACGCGCGGAGCGCATGGACTTCATCGTGCAGAAGGCCACCGAGCTGGGGGTCGCAGCCATCGTGCCCGTCCAGAGCCGGCACGGCGTGGTGCGCCTGGATGACTCGGCGGCAGAGCGCCGTCAACGCCACTGGCAGGCTGTCGCGATCGGTGCCTGCGAGCAGTGCGGCCGCAACCGAATCCCTGAACTTCCGGCGCCGGTCAGCTTCGAGACCGCCTGTGCGGCGGCCGGCGCGGCGGTGGGCGCGGGCGCCAGCGCGCGAGTGCTGTTGGATCCTGCCGCATCAGGCAGTCTTGCGCAGGCGCTGGAGTCCCCGGCCCTCAAACCTCTGACCACTGTCAGTGTGCTGATCGGCCCCGAGGGGGGCTTCGGCGAGGATGAATTGGCGCTGGCGCGCGATCACGGCTTTCAGATCTGTAGCCTGGGGCCGCGCGTGCTGCGTGCCGAGACCGCGCCCATCGCGGCCCTCGCAGTCATCCAGGCGCTGCTCGGAGATTTCGCGGCGCGCGCTGCGGCGATGAACTGACCGTAGCTCTCGCTCAAAGATCGGAGGCTTCTGCCTCGGAAACGGGCTGGCCAGGTTCGACCACCCATTCGGGCTCTTCGAATTCGCCGAGCAGCACGATATCGCAGTGCTGCGCGGCTTCATCGAGAATGGATCGAACCACCGGATCGCGGCGCTGCTCCATCGCATCGCGTGAAACTTTCGAGTCCCAGCTGGCGATGGCGAGCAGTCGATGCGGGTCACCGAGCTTGCGATGCAGCCGCGTGCCCCGCGCCCCCGGGGCGCGCTGCAGGATCTCGCTGACTCTGAGCCAGGCGGCCGCATATTGCTCAGCCGTGTGGCCGGCCTTGATACGCACCTCGAAGATGTACTTCATCGCGGCGAGACGCGCCGATCGCGCCCTGCCGGCGGATAGAGCATCGCCTCCATGGACGCGCACTCCTGCGCCGAGAGCTCGAAGTCGAAGATCGCCAGGTCCTGTCGCATGTGCACCGCCGAGCGCGTGCCGGTCAGCGGCACCACCCCGATCTGCGTCAGATAGCGAAACAGGATCTGCGGCGGGGTTCGTCCATGCTGGCGCGCCAGCGCATGCACGGTCTCGTGCGCCAGCAGATGCGGATTGGCGGTCAGGGTCCAGAAGCTCTGATAAGTGATATTCCGTTCGGCGCAGAACGCCCGCAGCTTGCGATCGTAATCGGAGTCGGCGTGGAAGCGGTTCTGCAGCACCGCTGGCTGGATGCGCGCGATGTCGCAGACCGCCTTGAGCTGCTCGACGCGGACGCAGTTGCTGATGCCCAGTTGCCGGGTGACGCCGCTGTCCACCAGCTGCTCCATGGCGCGCCAGACTTCGACGGTCTCGTGCGGGTCGGGTAGTGGCGAATGCAGGATCAGGCAGTCCAGATAGTTGGTGCGCAGATTCTTCAGCGACAGCGCTCCGGACTGCGCCACCTGTTCAGACAAGGACGCCTTCGCATCGTAGGGTATCTGCCGTGGCTCCTGCCCCGACACCGGCGTGAACTTGGTCTGTATGTAGAGGTCGGCGCGCTTCAGGCGCGCATTGAGGCAGGCGGCGATGCCGGCGCCGACCCCCGCCTCGTTGTAGTGCTTGGGCTGGCAGGCCGTGTCAATGCCGCGGAAGCCGGTCTCGATGGCACGCTTGACCAGCCGCTCGGTCTCATCCTGCTTCCATGCAGTGCCGTAAAGGATGTCTATCCGCATCACAGCACTTTATCGTAAACGATGAAGCCGAAGCGCGTCGCCAATTTGTCATACAAACGCATCGCCACCGCGTTGCTCTGGTGCGTCTGCCAATAGACGCTGTCCACGCCGGCCTCGCGAGCGCGGCCATACACGGCCTCGATCAGCGCGCCGGCAACGCCCTGGCCGCGAACCGACTCCAGCGTGAACAGATCCTCGAGATAGCACACCGGGGTCAGGTGCGTGGTGCTGCGATGGTAGAGATAGTGCACCAAGCCCACCACGGCGCCATTTCGCTCAGCTACCAGGGCATGCACCGGCTCGTAGGCGTCGAAGAATCGCGACCAGGTCGCACGAGTGATTTCGGGCGCCAGCGCGGTGGCGCCGGTGCGGCCATAGAACTCGTTGTAACCATCCCAGAGACGCTGCCAGGCGGCGAGGTCGTCACGCCGCAGCGCCCGCACGGCAATTGAATCCGTCACGGCGTATCCCCCCTTGTTCGAACTGCGGGGCGCCTACCGCTTGGGCATTTCCACCGGCACGATGCGGAGCGCCAGCCGCTGCGTGCGCCGCAGGACCGAGAGCTCCAGCGGCTCGCCGATGTTCCAGCGACTCAGGAAGCGATGCAACTCATCGACGCTCGAGATGGTGTGCTGCTCTGCCGCCAGGATGATGTCCCCGACCCGCAGGTCCGAATCCGCCGACGGCGTCTGCGGCTCTCGCGAGATCACCTCGAGCGCATGATCGCTCGGCAGCGACAGCGCGCGCACCAGCCGGCGGTCGAGCCGCCGCGTCCGGCCGGCGATGCCCAGATACGCGCGCCGGACCCTGCCGTGCGTCAGCACTTCGGAAATGACCCATTCCGCGGTTGGCGCCGGCACGGCGAAGCCGATGCCCTGCGCGGCCGCGATGATGGCGGTGTTGATGCCCACCACGCGCCCGCGCGCATCGACCAGCGGACCACCCGAGTTGCCCGGATTCAGCGGCGCGGTGTGCTGCAGGATGCCCTCGATGAGTCGTCCGTCGCCGGCACGCAGCGTGCGTCCATGAGCGCTGAGCACACCGGCCGACACCGTGGCCTCGAAGCCGAAGGGGTTGCCGATCGCCACCACCAGCTGGCCCACGCGCGGCTGCTGATTGGCCAGGAGCCCGGCGGCCGGCAGAGCCGTGGCATTGGCGCGCAGCACAGCCAGGTCCGTCGAGGCATCCTCGGCGATCACGCGCGCTTCGACGCTATCGCCGTCGATGAGCGTGATCTCGACCCGGGCCGCGCCCTGGACCACGTGCTGGTTGGTGAGCAGGTAACCGTCGGGCGTGACGATGACGCCGGAACCACCGCCCGCCGTGACGATCTCGCCGCGCCGTTCGCGGCCGATATGCACGCTGACGACGGCGGCGCCGACGCGCTCCACCACGTCCACCACGGTGCGCGAGTAGGCATCGAGCGCGCTGCTGTCTTCCGGCGCTGTTTCCTCGGCCGGCTGCGCAGCCTCCAGGCCGGTGGTGTCTTCGCTGCTGGTGGGCTCGTTGTCCATGAGCCCATCCGGTTGGGGCCGGGCGCGCTCGATTTCAAGTGGGGCGCGTCGGGGCCTTGTGGAACCGGCCGCCCTGCATGATGGCCAGCAGCCGGTTCTTGTCCTGGAGAATTCGCAGATCCCGCAGCGGATCGCCATCGATGAGCAGCAGATCGGCCAGGTACCCGGGTCGAATCTGACCCACCGGCAAATCCATGAGTTCGCCGCCCAGCTTGGTGGCCGCGGTCAGGACTTCGGCCGGCTGGAAGCCGAACAGGTCAACGAACAATTGCAGGTCGCGCGCGTTGCGTCCGATCGGGTTGTAGGGAAAGCCGTAGTCGCCGCCGGGCAGCACGCGGATGCCGCGACGGCGCATCTCGGGATAGATGCGTTGCATGAGCTCCAACCCCGATACCGCGCCCAGTAGCTCGGCCGCGGCGCGATCGATGCCGAACTCGGCGGCCTCGTGGACTCGGGCGTACAGCAGTCCCGGTGCCGGCGCGACGAACAGGCGATCTTTATTGGCTTCGAGCAGATCCAGCGCCTCGGTATCGGCGTAGGTGCAGTGATTGATGAGGCGGAAACCGTGGCGCACGGCCATTTTAACGGCCTCCGCGGCCTGCGCGTGGCAGGCCAGCCATACGCCCTCGGCGCGCGCCGTCTCGCCGATCGCAGCCACTTCCGCTTCCGTGTAGAGCAGCATCTGTGCACCGCCGGGGGCAAAACCCTCATCGCTCGATAACAGGATCTTGATGGTATCGACGCCCAGGCGCGCCATCTGCTGCACGTAGCTGCGCAACCCATCGACTCCGCGCGCATGCGCGCCATCCTGCGCCGCCGGAACGCCGGGCACGCCAACCGGCGCATTCTCGATCGATGAGGCGCGCAGCCGCGGCCCCGGGAGGTGCCCGGCGTTGATCTGATCACGCAATGCCACTTCGAATCGCTGGCCCAGCGAACCGGCGGAGTAGGCACTGGTATAGCCATGATCGAGTGTCACACGCGCGTTGTAGGCCGTGATGAGCAGGTGCTCCTCGGCCGGCAGCTTCATGGCATTGATGATGTTGCCGATCGAGGAAGGCCAGCTCAAATGCGCATGCGGTTCCACCAGCCCCGGCATCAGCGTGGCGCCGGCTCCCTCGACGATCCGTGCGTCCGGGGGCGCGGCAATGGCGGATCCGTGCGGGCTCACGGCTTCGAAAGTTTGATCGCGCACCAGCACCTCGCCGGGGTAAGGCGCACTGCCCGTGCCGTCGAAGATGCGCACATCGCGAAACAGCACCGCACTCACGGCGCTGCGCCCGTGTCGGCCTTCAGACCCGCCGCCAGGATACCGGCCACCGCGCACACCTCATCGTTGTCGGAGGTGTCGCCGGAAATGCCCACCGCCCCGACCAGCGCGCCGGCGGCGTCGCGAATCAGCACGCCACCGGGCACCGGCAAAATGCCTTGCGGAAATATAGTTGCCAAGGCATCAAAGAAAGCCGGGACTATCTGTGCACGGCGCGCAATTTCGCGGCCGCCGAAGCCCATGCTCAGGCAACCGGCGGCTTTGGCGGTGGCGATGGCCGGCCGGCCGCTGGAAGCGGCATCCTCGCGCTTGAGCGCTACCGCGTGTCCGCCGGCATCGAGGACCACGACGCAGAGCGGCGAGAACGAGCGGCGGCGAGCTTCGGCAAGGGCCTCATCGACGATCTTGCCGGCCTGGGCGAGTGACAGTGACCCCATGCGTTGACCTCTGCAGCGAAAGCCAGGGCGCGAGTCTACTAGTCGGCATCATCCAGCGTCCGCAGGAACGCCGCGAGGTCAACAATTTCGGCCGACGTCAGCGCCGGAGCCTGACCGCGCGCGCGGTTCAAGGGGCCATCCGAAGTGTCCACATTCGACCGGTACACCCTCGGCAGATCGTCGAACCGGCGGACGCGGCCGTCCTGGGTCGGATACCAGCGTTGCGGCGCCGTGTCGCGTTCGACGTAGAAGTGCAGCACCTCTTCGAGCGTGGTGAAGCGGCCATTGTGAAAGAACTGCCCGCGACGCGCCGCATTTCGCAGCGTCGGGGTTTTGAAATAGCCGCAGTAAGCGGTCTCGGCCTGCAGATCGTGACGCCGTGGACCGCACAGTCCCAGATCATAGAAGCGCGGATCGGCATTCGCCGCAAGCTTGCGGTTACGCGGCACCCCGAGCGCGTGATAGGCGTAGTCGGTGAAATCCGGCGCGCGGCCGCCGGCGCCCGGGGAGTTCGGATGGCACTCGGCGCAATTGCCCTTACGGGGGTCCGTAAAGAGGCTCAGGCCCCGCAGCTCCTGATCGGTCAGGACCGCGCTGCCGGCGAGATACGCATCGTAGCGACTGCTGTAGGGATGAAAGCTTAGGTCCTGCAGCTCGAATTGCTCGACCGCCAGGGCAGCAGCCGCGACCGCCTGCCGTGGTTGTTCGAACAGTCGCTCGCCAAAGAGCTGCCGCAGCTGCACCGCGTAAGGCGCGCGCTGCAGCCGCTGCGCGAGTTCGGGCAGGTTGCGGTTGCCCATCTCGGCCGCATCGAGCCATGGAATCAACGCCTGCGCGTGCAGGCTGTCGGCGCGGCCATCGAGCATGAACCCACCCGCCGCACCCTCATCCTCGAGTTCATTGCCGTGATCAACGTAGTAGTGACGCGTGAATCGCGGCGTCGCATCGAGATATCGCAGTGACGGCACCGTGCGCAGCGGCGGCCGGTCGAGCCGCTCCCCGCCGCGCGGCGCGGCGCCTCCCCCGGGCGAACTATAAGCATGCGACGGACTGTGGCAGCTCGCACACGAGAGCCGCCCCGAGGCCGACAGGCTCGGATCGAAGAAAATCTGCTGGCCGAGCTGCGCCGTATCGCTCAACGCCGGTGGTGTCGCCGCCGCCGCACACGCCGGTGAGCCCGGCGCAACGCACAGCGCGGCGTACAACGCGGCGTACAACGCGGCGCCGGCCCATGCCGCTGCTGCCTGCGTGTTCATGCACTCTGCCTCAGAAATCGAACAGCGTCGTCAGGTCGCCGATGGCCGGTGAATTGCGCGGGCGATACGGATCATCGGCGTCGGTCAGCGGATTGGGCAGGTTGTCGCGGCTGCGCGTCGAGAGCGTATCGAGGCGCCAGTTGCGCTCGATGAATTTGAGAATCGAGGCGTGATCGTTGTAGGTGTGATCGACATGGCCATGTCGCGCGAATGGGGAAATCACCAGCAGCGGCACACGCGGCCCATCGCCGAAGAAATCGATCATCTGGATGTAACCGGAATCAAAATATCCCCCGCCCTCATCGGTGGTCGCGATGATGGCCGCGTGCGACCACAGCCGCTGGCGGCGCTGCACGCGCTGGACGATGTCGTGGACCAGATTTTCGTAGCTGGCCACTTCCGAAAAGCCGGGGTGACCGCTTTCGCGCGCCTTGGGCACGACGAAGGACACGGGCGGCAGGGTGCCGTGTTCGAGGTCGCGATAGAAGCTGCTGAGGCCCTGGATCCTGGACTTGAGTTCCGGCCGCGTCATGACCCCCTCAGAGGCCATCAGTGGATCGCCATCGGGGTTGTACTGCACGCGCCGCGCCGCTTCCAGCGACAGATGTAGCGTGCGCATCTCGGTGCGCAGGTCCGCCGCATCGCGCGCGCCGATGTACCATTTCCAGCCCACGCCGCGCCTGGACAATGCCTCGGCGATGGTCGGCACGGTCTGCGGCGGATAGGTGTAGTTACGCGGACCCAGCGGTTGCGGATGCCCGTCCAGGTCGTAGCCCGGTGTCAGGTTGTTCACCAGGTAGTAGTGTTCCGGCTCGCAGCGGCTGGCGATGCGCCTGGCATCGAGTGCATCCACGATAGCCGCGACACCGGGGCTGTCGCGATCCGAGCAATTGACGTACGAGCCGCCCTGGTAGCCGTCGCGCCGATAGAAGTTTTCGGTGCCGGCCACCGCATCGGGATTCTCGATCAGGTTCTCCGGCGGCACCGCTGCACGTCCCGCTTCGTTGTAGAACGGCGCATCACCGGTGACCAGCATGAAGAAATTCATGGCCGTGCCACCCATCATCGGCTGGTGATAGTTGTCACTGAGCGCGTAGCGATCGGCAAGGCCACGCAGGTAACCCGCATCGCCTGAAGCCATGTTGAGAAAGCCCATGAGCTCCCCGCCTTGCCCGGTCGAGGTGCTGGTCACCCCGCTGGTGTCGCCGCCCATGCCTACGGTAAGGGCCACCCAGGCGAACAGATCCGGCGTGCGATTCTCGATGCCGCATTGCTGCCACATCTGAAAGAATCGGTGCACCGGATCGCCGGCGGCACCCGAAAGCTGTGCCGTGGAGCTCGCAAAGTCCGGTGGTGACCCTTGCTTGGGGTAGGGAATGAAGCGCGAGAGCGGAAACGGCCCGCTGGGCTGTCCGGCCGGAATGCGTTCGTCCACGCCGTTGCCCAGATCGTGAAACTGCGCATCGGAGACGCCGATGAGCGTAGGCCGCGGCAGGCTGTCATAGACGGCCGCGCGCTCAAGGTCGATCGAGTAATGGGATCCGGACTGCGCCCTGCGCTGCACGGCCAGCCCGAAATTCGGACCCGGGCTGCCATCTGCCAGCACGATGCCTTCCGATAGCAGATTGTCGATGCGCTGCCCGGGTGCGGGCTGGTAGGTGGCGAACACGGCGTCGAAGGTCTGGTTCTCGCCGATGATGACGATCAGGTGCTCGATGGGTGTGGTCGGAGCCGGCGAACTCAAGGTTCCCGCAAACGTCGGCAACGGCATGGCGAGCGCGGCGACGAGCGCGACGCGCCGGCAGATCATCCCGCGTCGAGCTCCGGCATCACCGAGGTTTCTTCGGCGATCATGGCTTCCAGGCGCTCGAGGTCGGGTACCAGCGGGGTTTCATTGAGCATGCGGATCTGGCACAGCACCGGTGAGCGCTCAGAGAAGCTGCGCGAGTGATCGGGCCGCACGACATCGTTACTCACCCGCACCAGTTGCGGAAATCCCTGCGAGACGATGCCGAAGAATCCTGCATCCAGTCGGCCACCGATGGCATGAAACACGACCACACGCGAGCGCCCTCCGGTGGGCGGGATCGCCTGCCCGCAGGCGCATTCGAAAGAGATCAGTGGCAGCGAACGCGCGTTCCAGTTGACCAGCCCGAGATACCACGGCGGCGCGCCTTCCATCGGCGCCGGAGTATGAAAGCCGATCACTTCGGCCACGCAGGCGCGCGGCACCAGCAGGCGTGAATCTGCCAGCGGGATCAGCAGACTGTAGATTTCCGCGATCCGCTCGCTCATCGGCTGGAACCGGAAGCCATGGCCCCGCTGCGGCGCAGGGCCACCAGTGGTGTGATCGCATCGAGCAGCTGACTCTCCTGGTAGGGCTTGCCGAGGTAGTCGTCGACGCCGAGTTCGATTGCGCGGGCGCGATGTTTTTCCCCGACACGCGAGGTGATCATGATGATCGGCACATCGCGCAGACGCGGATCGCCGCGCACATGGGCGGCCACCTCGTAGCCGTCCATGCGCGGCATCTCGATGTCGAGCAGGATGATGTCAGGCACGTGTTCGGCCAGCAACGCGACCGCATCCATGCCATCGCGCGCGGTCAGCACCCGCATGCCGTTGCGCTCGAGCAAGCGCTGCGTCACGCGCCGCACCGTGATCGAGTCATCGACCACCAGTGCGAAGGTGCGCCGATCGGTCTTGTCGCGGCTGACGGTTGGCGCGGCACGTCCGCGCCATTCGGCGCGCACCAGCGCACCGATGTCGAGAATCACCACGATGCGCCCATCGCCGAGGATGGTGGCGCCGGAGATGCCGCGGATGCTGGAGATCTGCGGCCCGACGGGCTTGACCACAATCTCCCGACTGCCGATCAATTCATCCGCGACCAGCCCGGTGGAGTGCTCGCCCGCGCGAACCAGTACGATCGGAATCGTGACGTCCTGCTCGGGCAGCGGCGACGCTTCCATTCCGACATACAGCGCCAGCGGCTGGAGCCGGTATTTCTGTCCACCGTGTGCGAAGCTCGGGGCGTCGGCGCGCAGATGCGTCTCGACTTCGGCGCGCGGTACGCGCACCACGCCTTCCACCGTCGGCAACGGCAGCGCGTAGAACTCGTCGCCCGTGCGTACCACCAGCGCATGGCTGATGGCGAGCGTGAAAGGCAGGCGGATCGTGAAGCGCGATCCGCGTCCCGGTGTGCTCTCCATGTGCAGCGCGCCACCGAGCTTCTTGATCTCCACCGCGACGACGTCCATGCCGACGCCGCGCCCGGCCTGCTGCGTCAGCGTGCCGGCGGTGGAAAATCCCGGCTCGAGCACCAGCTGCATGACATCCTCATCCGACAGCTCCTGGTCCGGACGGATGAGCCCGAGCTCGAGTCCCTTGGTGCGGATGGCGCGCAGGTTCATGCCCGCGCCGTCGTCGGTGACTTCGACGATGACCTCGGCGCCCTCGCGCCGCAGGTTCAGGTGAATGTGTCCGGTCTCATCCTTGCCGGCCGCGCGGCGCACACCCGGCAATTCGATGCCGTGCACGACGGCATTGCGCAACATGTGCTCGAACGGCGGCATCATGCGCTCGAGCACCTGGCGATCGAGTTCGCCGGAGGCGCCATCGACCACGAGCTCGGCGCGCTTACCGGTCTCGGCGGCGCTCTGGCGCACGATGCGCGCGAGCCGGGGCACGTGCCGCTGCATCGACACCATGCGCGTGCGCATGAGGCCGTTCTGCAGTTCCGTGACTGTGCGGGATTGCTGCTGCAGCAGGTTCTGCGCCTCGCTGATCAGGTTCTCGAGCAGACCCTGGATGCTGCCGACATCGCTGGCTGATTCGGCTAGGGCGCGCGAGAACTGCTGAATCGACGAGTAGCGATCCATTTCCAGCGGATCGAAGTCGTGACGCTGGGTGATGTCCTTTTCGTGCCGATGCAGGATCTGCGCCTCGGTCTCGATCTCGAGCTTGCGCAGCTGCTCCTTGAGGCGCGTGACGGTGCGTGAGAGCTCACCCAGGTTGAATTCAATGGAGCCCAGCTGCTGCTCCAGTCGCGCACGCGCGATGCTCACCTCTCCGGCGCTGTTTAGCAGCTCATCGAGCAGCTCGGCGCTGACGCGCGCCATCTCCACGCGATCGGAACTGGCCACCGGCTCGCGCCCCGGCGGCAGCGGCGCCACCTGTGCCGGCGTTTCTGCCGCTGCAATCGAGGCCGCCGGTGCGGCCGGCACTGGTGGCAGTGATGGCAGTGGTGGCAATGGCTGTGGATCGATGTGAGCGAGCGGCGGCTCGCCCGACGCCATCACCTCGAGCGCCTCGGTCATCGGCTCCTGCGCCTGTGCCTCGAACGGCGCGGGGATATCGAACGGCGCGGGGATATCGAGCGGCGCGGGGATATCGAGCGACTGTGAGGCTTCCACGGGCGCAAGTCCCGGCGGTGTCTGGAAGCGCAGCGATGTTTCATCGCCGGACGCCTGCTCGAACGGCATCGACTGCTCGAACGGCAGCGACTCGGCGTGTGGGTCTTCTTCGAATAGTGATTCGACAGCGAAGGCCTCATCGGTCGCCAAATCGGGCACCGCGTCGGCGGCACTGATCGTTTCGGCGGCCGGAGGCGCCGGCGGCTCAACGAATTCGGGCATCTCTGCAGCAGGCATCTCCGCAACAGGTGCCTCCGCAACAGGTGCCTCTGCAATAGGCGCCTCTGCAATAGGTGCCTCCGGAGCGGGCATCTCTGCAGTGGGCATCTCCACGGCGAACGCCGGCGCGGTGCCGCCGGCTGCCTGAATGCGCGCGATGAGCGCCGGCGCGCCGATGGCGGGCCGGCTATCGGCGATCGCATCGCGCATTTTTGACAGCTCGTCGAGTGCCTGCTGTGCCAGCAGACGCGCGCTCTCGTCGGCATTGGCCTGGCCGTTTTCGATGCGCGTGATCAGGCTCTCGAGCTCGTGCGACAACTCCCCCATGGGGCCGATACCCGCCATGCGCGCGCCGCCCTTGAGTGTGTGCAGGGGACGGCGCAGTGCTGCGGCCTGTGAGCTGTCGTGGGGGGCAGCGTTCCACGACTCGAGCGCGGTTTCAGCCGCGTCGAGCAACTCCACTGCTTCCTCGCAAAAGATCGCGGCGATCTCGGGATCAAAATCCATGACCCGAGTTTCCTCGGGCGCCGGCGCCGGCGCCGCTACGGCAGCCACCGGGGGCGGCGGCGGTGGTTCTAGTGGTGGCGACGGTGGCGGTGGTGGTTCCTGCAGCAATACCTCTGCCACCTGCGTCTCGGGCAACTGCAGACCGACGCTGCTCATTTGCGTGATATCGGTGGCTTCGATGATGCGGCGATCGAGGTCGAGCTCCGCCCGCGCGATGCGCGCGCGCAGCGTGTCGTGTACGACGTAGAAGAAGCCCGTGCCTTCATCGAGATTCCCAGCCACGGTCTCCATGGCCTTCATGCATTCGGCGAGCAGAGTCAGGTCGGATGCATCGATGCCGACGCCGCTGTCGTAAGCCTTGCGCAGCCAATGATTGAGGGGCTCGGCGAGGCGCATGCCGTGGCGCGCCTCCGCCATGGTGGAGCTGCCGAGCAGCGTATGGCAGGCGCGATAAATCTCTTCGGGCAGCACATGCGGTGCCGGGAGCCGCTGTTCGCGAGTGATCCAGCCGCGCACGGCAGCGACGTGGCTCGAGGTCTCGCGGGCATAAATCTCGCGCAGCGCCGGATCGGCCTGCTCATCCTCGGCTGCCGGCAACTCGGGGACGATGCTTACCTCGGCAAAAAGCGGCGCCTCTATGAGCGGCTCGACGGCGGCCGGCTCAGCCACCGACGGCTCGGCGACCACCGGCGGCGGCAGCTCGGCTGGAGGCAACGGCGACTCCGAAGCGGTCACCGGCATCATCGAGTCGGGCGGAAATGCCGGCGGCATTTCCCGGCTGGCCTCGGCCGGTGCCGGCACGGCTGGCGCCGGATCGCGACCGCTGGCCAGCGCGTGGGCGCGCGCGGCCAGGCGCGACACGTCGGTCCGCCCGCTGTGCCCGGATTCCAGGTCCGCCACCAGCGCCGGCAGCACGTTGACCGCGGCGCGCAAGGTTTCGAGCACCGGCAAGGATCGCTGCTGCGTGCCATCGAGAATCCGATTCAGCAGATTTTCGATGGCCCACGCGAATTCGCTCAGTGCGCGCGCGTTCACCATGCGCCCGCTGCCCTTGAGCGTGTGGAAGGAGCGGCGCACGGTCTGCAGCGGGTCGGATTCCAGCGGATTGTGGTCCCAGATCGGGAACTGCTGGCGAATCCTGGCCACCTCCTCCGTAGCTTCATCGACGAACAGGCGGATCAACTCCGGATCCGGCGTGGTATTCGACAGCACTGAGCGATCGTCGGCCGCCGCCGCCAGTACCGGGGGCTCGGAAACTGCCATGCGGCGCAGTTCGGTCGAATCCGCGTTCGCAGCAGGGGGCGCTATCAGCAGCGTGCGCGTGTAGGCTGCCGCGGCGCCATCGGCCGGACCGACGGTGGGCAGCACGCGCTCAGGAGCGTTCGCCAGCGCATCAAGGCAGGTGCGCGCGTTGTCGAGCATGTACCACGGATCGCTGCGCCCGGCCTGCAGCGTCTCGATGTAGTACTCCAGGCTGACGATCGCATCGGCCAGCCGGTCCAGATAATCCGGCGCCAATGCCACGCCACCAGGCTGCATGACGCGCTTGAGATGCTGGGTAATCTCTTCGATGATTTCCACGGCGCGCGACTTGCCAAGCATCAGCAGCCCGGCCTTGATGCCGCGCATGAGCTCGGGCCAGCTGTCGAAACCGGCCGCATCGAGCGTCCCGCCGACATTCTGCGCAACGTATTCCTTGATGCGCGCGAGATTGACCACACACTCGCGCAGCACCGCGCCCTGTACCTGGTGGAAATCCTGGTCCTGCGACTCGGCCTCGCCCTCGCTGCCGTCGGCTTTCTTGCGCGGCAGGATCAGCCCGACGAGCTGATCGTCGAGGTGATCTTCGACATTGATGAGCGCGGCGGCCACCTGCACCAGCGCGGCCTCTTCCCCGCCTTCCCGGCCGGCGACGATTCCCTCGAGCCGCTTGGTGGCTTCCTGCACGCGACCGCGCAGCTCGCCCAGTCCCAGCACACCGAGCGTGTCGCCGATCTTTTTGAGCAGCACCACCTGGGGACCGAGCTCTTCAGGCTGTCCCCCGCCGCGGCGCACGAAGATATCCAGCACATCCTTGACCTTGGACAGGTCTTCGCGGATTGCCGCGGCCACCGTGTGCATGAGCTTGATCGAAGGCGCGGAGAGATTTTCGCGCTCCTGCTCGATCGATTCGTCGACCGGCAGCAACTCGGCCAGCCGGAAGGAGGCGCGCACGGCCGCCACGCGCGGCCCACCGCTGGTCGCGCGCGCCACGTAATAGAGGAGGTTATTCAGCAGTTCCACGGGCGGGCTCTGCGCATAGCGCGCCTCACCCCACTCGAACAGACGCTTCATCTCGCGGTCGGCCAGCCCGAGTAGCCGCTTGAGCGAGATGCTGCTTTCGACTCCGTTCTCGCGCATTGCCTCGATCAGCGCGCCCACCACCCACCACAGCTGGAATACCGGCTGCTGAGTGGCCACCTGTTCGAGCCGGGCGGAAACCGCCGACATGATCTCGAGGTTCTGCTCCGGGCGCTCACCCCGGATCCAGCCGATCAGGCCGGTCTGAAAACGTGCCCGCAGCCGTCGCGCCCACTGCGAGGCAGTGAGCGGCGGCTCGCCGGGCGCCGGTGCGGCGGGCTGCGCCTGCCGGTCCGACTTGAGGTTCAACAACAACAGCGTGCCTTCCGAAAGCAGCGCACTGCCGCGCACGGCGCGCAAATCGTTCAGCAGCGGCAGCAGCACCAGCGCCAGATCGCGACCGCCGGCCAGCACGCGCTCCAGGTAGCCCGGCAGCTGCACCATGGCGCGCATCAGCGCATCGAGCGCCTCGGCCTGGTTCTTGCGCTCCTGACCAAGACTGATCAGGTAGCGCGATACCTGTTCCATCTCCTCGGCGAGCAAGGCGGCGCCGTAGATTTCCAGCACCCGCAACGCACCCTGCACCAGGTGCAACTCGAAGCGAACCCGCTCGAGCATCGCGGTGCTCTGTGGCTGCTCGACGTGCGCCTCGAGCGCCACCCGGCCTTCACCGAGCGCCACGCTGATTTCGCGCGCTACCGTCTGCAGCGTTTGCGTCGCCAGCTCAGTCATGCGTTACGAGCCGAGTGCCTTGATCTTGGATCCAGAAAAAGAATTCGTCGCATTGGCACCAGTCGCGGACGGCGATTTCGCCGTCGCGGCAATGCCGGAGGACGCGCCGCTGAGGCTGGCACTGAGGCCACTTGCAGCCGCAGTCATGCTGCTGCTGGTGCCCATGCGATGCATGCCGGTGGTATCGGAACTCCCCGGCAGGCGGAAACCGGTGATGGATTTGCGCAGCGCCGCCGACAGATCGGCCAGCTTGACGATAGCCTGCGATGTGGCGCTGGTCGAATCGGCCGACTGGGCGCTGATCTCGCGCAACACCTGCATGTTGCGCGCGATGTTCTGCGCCGCCGAGGATTGACCGCGGGCGCTGGCCGAGATGTTCTGGACCAGGCTCGCGATCTGGTTGGAGACCTGCTCGATCTCCTGCAGCGCGGCGCCTGCGTTCTCGGCCAGCAGCGCGCCGCCGACCACATCCGTGGTGCTGCGCTCCATCGAAACCACCGCTTCGTTGGTATCGGTCTGAATCGTGCGCACCAGCACTTCTATCTGCTTGGTGGCATTGGCAGCCCGCTCGGCCAGCCGCTGTACCTCATCCGCCACCACGGCAAAGCCCCGACCGGCTTCCCCGGCCATCGAGGCCTGGATCGACGCGTTCAGCGCCAGGATGTTGGTCTGCTCGGCGATGTCACTGATGAGCTCGACGATGTTGCCGATCTCCTGCGAGCTCTCGCCCAGCCGCTTGATGCGCTTGCTCGTATCCTGGATGGTCTCGCGGATGGTGTTCATGCCGTCAATCGTACGCCGCACGGCATCGCCGCCCTTGTGCGCGACATCGACCGAATGGCGGGCGACGTCGGCGGCACGTTCGGCATTACCCGAGACCTCTTCGATCGAGGAAGCGACCGCGCCGATCGATTCCGTGGCGGCACCGACCTGCTTGGATTGCGCGCTGCTGGCCCGGGCCAGGTGCGAAGCCAGGGCCTGTGTCTGGCGCGCGGCGCCATCGAGCTGGATGCCCGACTGGCTGATCGTCGTCACCAGCTTGCGCAGGGCCTCCACCGCGTAATTGACCGAATCGGCGATGGCGCCGGTGATGTCTTCGGTCACCGTCGCCTGCACGGTGAGGTCGCCCTCGGCCAGGCTCGACATCTCATCGAGCAGCCGCATGATGGCCTGCTGATTGCGATCGGTTTCGAGGCGCTGCGAGTCTGCGCGGCGCTGCGCCTGCGAGGCGGCTTCGGCCGAGCGCCGCAGATGGGAGAAAAGCACTGCCACCGGCGCGAGCGCGATCGCTGCCACGATGGCCGCAGGCCATGCCGGCAGATGCAGCAGCGGCAGACCGACGCAGGCGGCGGCCGCAATGACGATCAGCACGGCCGCGGCAATCGCGAGCGCTTGAGCGCGGCCGCCGCCGCTGTTGCCCGCGGTGCTCATGCGCTGGCCCCGGTGAACAGCGGATCCTCGAGCAGCGAGCGCAGCCCGATCACGGGCCACTGCTCGTTGCCACGACGGAATGAGCCGGCGATGTAGCGATCGCAATGCACGATGGTGGACGGCACATCGGCGGTAAATTCGGTATCCGAGAAGCGGCGGAACCCGAGTACCTCATCGACCAGCAACCCCGCCGGAATGTCGCGGTGATTGACGACAATAATGCGGGTATTGCGCGATGCGGGCGTCGGCCCGCTGCCGAGAAAGGCCCGCAGGTCGATGATCGGCAGCAGCTGGCCGCGCACGTTCGCCAGTCCGAGAATCCAACCCTTGGCCCCCGGCACGCGGGTCAGCGGCGAGGGGACACCGAGCACCTCGCGGGCTTCTTCACGCGCCACCAGGTACAGCTCCCCGGCCATGCGCAGCGCCACGCCGACCCACTCGCCCGCCTGGCTGGCATCCGCAGCGCTGCTGGCGGTGACGGCGCGACCGCGACGTTCGAGTTCCGCCAGGAGCTCAAACGGCCTGTCGCGAAGGGTCTTAAGCGCTACGCTCTCCTGCATGTCAGGCAGCAAGTGTAGCCTGTGCCTTTTCGACCAGCTGGTCGGGAGACACCGGCTTGATCAAATAGTCGACCGCCCCCTGCCGCAGGCCCCAGGCGCGGTCAGCCTGCTGGCCTTTGGAAGTGACCATGACGATGGGGATGGCGCGAGTCTCAGGATCGTTCAGCAGGGTGCGCGTGGCCTGGTAGCCGTTGACGCCAGGCATGACGATGTCCATGAAGATCAGGTCCGGGCGCATCTGGCGGGCGAGTTTGATGCCTTCGGCCCCATCGACCGCAACGGCCGTGCGATAGCCGTGGCGCTCGAGCGCCTTCTGCATGACATGCACCTCGGTCGGCGAATCGTCGATGATCAGGATCAGCGCCATGGCTTCATCTCCCGACGTGAGACTCGATGGCGCTCAGGAGCTCGTCCTTGGTGAAGGGCTTGGTCAGGTAGTGCTCCGAGCCGACGATGCGTCCGCGCGCGCGATCGAACAGACCATCCTTGGAGGACAGCATGATGACCGGTATCGAGCGGAACACCTTGTTGTGCTTGATCAGCGCGCAGGTCTGGTAGCCGTCCAGGCGCGGCATCATGATATCGACAAACACGATGTCGGGCTGGTGATCGGCTATTTTCGCGAGCGCATCGAATCCATCGACGGCCGTGAAGACCTCACAGCCCTCCTTCGCCAGCAGGGTCTCCGCCGTACGGCGGATGGTCTTGCTGTCGTCGATGACCAGGACTTTGAGTCCCTTCAGATTCGGGCCTGCGCCCGGCGCAATGGCGCCGCGCTCTTCCGCTGTCGATTCCATGTTGCACAGCCCCAAAGTCAGCAAATTCACTGCGCGTTTTAACATATCGGCACACCCCCTGCTATGCCGCCTCCGTCACGTTTCTGAGAGCTCGCATGCGCGTGAGAACATAATCGGCGCGATAAACTGCGTTCTGCGTTGAGGAGAGCCAATGAGACCCAAGTTGAGACTGGCCGTGGTCATGGATCCTATGGCTAAGATCAAATTTGCCAAGGACACGACACTGGGGATGCTGCTGGCGGCTCAGGCGCGCGGTTGGTCGCTGCACTACCTGGAGCAGGCCGACCTGCGGTTGCGCGACGGCGTGGCCGAGGGCAGCGTTCGTGCCCTGACGGTGCGTGCCGACCCTGCCGACTGGTACACACTCGGCGAGCCTCGCGTCGAGCCCCTGGGCGCATTTGACGCCATCCTGATGCGAAAAGATCCGCCCTTCGACATGGAATTCATCTATACCACCTACATCCTCGAGCGCGCCGAGCTGGCCGGCGCACTGGTCGTGAACCGCGCCCGCGGCCTGCGCGACATGAACGAGAAGGTCTACACGGCCTGGTTCCCGCAATGCTGCGCGCCAACGCTGGTAACGCGCGATATCGGCGAGATGGTGGCGTTCGCCAGCCAGCACGGCACGATCGTCTGCAAACCGCTGCATGGCATGGGCGGCCGCTCGATCTTCGTGCTCGCGCCCGGGGACAAGAACTCGCGCGTGGTATTCGAGAATCTGACCCAGGACGGAGCCCATTTCGCCATCGTGCAGAAGTATCTGCCCGAAATCGTGCAGGGCGGCGATGCACGGGTGCTGCTGGTGGACGGTGAACCGGTGCCCTACGCGCTGGCGCGCATCCCGAGCGCGACCGACCATCGCGGCAATCTTGCCGCCGGCGCGCAGGGCGTCGGCCGTCCGCTCAATGATCGCGAACGCTGGCTTTGCCAGCAGATCGGGCCGGCCATGCGCGCTGCCGGCATGCTGTTCGTAGGGCTGGACGTGATCGGCGGCTATGTCACCGAAATCAACGTCACCAGCCCCACCGGCGCGCGCGAGCTCGACAAGCAGTTCCACCTCGACATCGGCGAATTACTCATGGCCGCGATCGAGAGGGCGCGCGCGGCGCGCGCGCGCTGAACCCGTGGCGGCCGCCCCGCAACTGAAACGCGCCCGCACGCTGCTGCCGCTGCGCGAAGGTGCCGCGCCGGTGCGCGACCGGCTGATGGCAATGCTGCTGCTGACCGCCATGCTGCATGCCATCGTGCTGCTGGGACTGAGTTTCACCTCGGGCGGCGCGCTCAGTCCGCCCAAGACGCCCGAGCTCGATGTGATGCTGGTGACCGACGAAGTCCCTGAGGCGAAGTCCAACGAGCGCGCGGCCTACCTGGCACAGCGCACGCAGATTGGCGCCGGCAACACGGACCGGCCGCAGCGTGTCGGCAGCCCGGCCAGCCGCGGTGCCCGCGACACATCGGACCTGGCCCGCAACAGCCCGGGAGACAAGCAGTATCTGGCCACCACCGGCGAGACCCCCGAGATCCGCTACATCGGTGACATCACCCCGGCTGCCGAACCGGCACTGCCGCTGATCATCGGCGACATCGAGGGCAATCCGCGCAGTGGCCGTGGCGATGCGGTGGAGCTGCTGCTCAAAGGCAAGCCCGATGCGCAGCACTGGGTGACGCCGGACACCCGCGCATCCAGGCTGGCGCCGTATCTGGCCGCCTGGAAGCGCAAGGTCGAGCGCGTGGGCACGCTGAATTTCCCGACTGCCGCCCGCAACCGGGGCCTGTCCGGCAGCCCCGTGGTGGAGGTCCAGATTGGTGCCAACGGCAGACTCATCGATGCTACTGTGCGTCGCAGCAGCGGCTTCGGGTCGCTGGATGAGTCTGCCCTGAGCATCCTGAAGCTGGCCAGTCCGTTCGATCCCTTTCCACCTGACCTTGCCGCGGAGTACTCACAGTTGCGCTTCGCCTACCAATGGGATTTCGTCGCCGGGAGTCTGCAAACCGGTGCTGTGACTCTGTCGTCAGATACGGAATCGGGACCTTGAGAGACACGGTGGCTGACCCCATACTCAAACCCATGGGCAATTCCAGTTCACTGGCCAATCAGCTGCTCATTGCGATGCCTTCTCTGGGCGATGGCCATTTCTCCCAGACCGTAGCGCTCGTTTGCGAGCACTCCGACCGCGGTGCCCTTGGCATCGTGCTCAACAAGCCCCTCGGCATGAAGCTGGGCGATGTCATGGCGCAGATGAAGCTCGAGACCGCCGATATCGGCATCAGCGAACAGCCGGTGCTGCGCGGCGGCCCGGTTCATACCGATCGCGGCTTCGTGCTGCATCGCCCGGGCGGCGATTGGGATTCCACGCACCGCATCTCCGATCACGTGCAGGTGACCACCTCGCGCGATGTGCTCGCGGCCATCGCCCGCGGCACCGGTCCGCAGGACGCCTTTGTGGCGCTGGGCTATGCAGGCTGGGAAGCCGGTCAGCTCGAGCGCGAGATGCTCGACAACGCCTGGTTGAGCCTGCCGGTGGATGAGAGCATCGTCTTCGGCCTGCCTTTCGAGGATCGCTGGCAGGCGGCCTGGCAGCTGCTGGGAGTGGACAGCTCCCGCGTGAGCTTCACAGCAGGTCATGCCTAGGGCACACGCCCAGGTCATCCTCGCCTTCGATTTTGGACTGCGTCGCATCGGTATCGCCTCAGGCGATACCGTTAGCCGACGCGCCGCACCCCACAGCGCAGTGACGGTTCCCATGTCGGGCATCGACTGGACCCCCATCGATCGCGCGATCGATGCCTTCAAACCCCATCTGCTCGTGGTCGGCAGTCCGCGGAACGCCGACGGCACGGCGGGCACCTTGAGCGTCGCCGCCGACCGCTTTGCCGCCGCACTCGCCGAGCGTTCCCGCCTGCCGGTGCAGCGTGCCGACGAGTTCGCCTCCTCGCTCGAAGCGGCCGAGGAACTGAAGGCACAGCGCGCCAGTGGCCAACGCCGCCGCCGCGTGCAACGCGGCGACATCGACAGCGCCGCAGCCGCTATCATTCTCGAACGATGGCTGGACCGGGACGCGGGACGGGGACATGGCGATGAAACCTGGAGCGAGGATTGAGCAGCGGCGACCAGACGGCTCATTGCGCCATCTGATCACTCTCGAAGACCTGCGCCGCTCTGAAATCGAATCACTGCTCGAGCGCGCCCAATCCTATGTCGGCGCCATCGGCCAACGTCCCCCGAGCAGCCGGCGCCTGGCCGGCGTCACGATCGCGAATCTCTTCACCGAGCCCTCCACTCGCACGCGCGTCTCATTCGAACTGGCCGGCCGGCGGCTTGGCGCCGAGGTCGTCAATCTCGAGGTGCAGCTGTCCTCGCGCGTGAAGGGCGAGACCATGCTCGACACCATCTTTACGCTGCAGGCGCTGCACTTCGATGTATTCGTCATCCGCGATGCCGAGCCGGGAGTGCTGGCGCTCGTGGCCGCGAATGTCGCCCCGCATGTCAGCGTGCTCTCGGCGGGCGAGGCGCACCTGTCGCACCCGACGCAGGGCCTGCTCGATGCGCTGACCATCCGTCAATTCAAGGGACCGGTGTCCGAACAGTCGATTGCCATCGTCGGCGACATTCGCCATTCGCGCGTGGCGCGCTCGGCCTACCAGATCTTCCGCGCGCTCGAGGCGCGGGAAGTGCGCATCGTGGCGCCCCCCGCGCTCATGCCCGAGGCGGCCGAGTTTGCCGGCGCGTCCCGCTTTGAGACGCTCGAACAGGGTCTTGCCGGGGTCGATGTGGTCATGATGCTGCGGGTCCAGAAGGAGCGCTTTGCGCAGACCGAGATCCCCGACGGCGACGAATATTTCGCGCGCTACGGCCTGAGTGCGGCGCGCCTGCGGCTCGCCTCGCCCAGCGCCATCGTCATGCACCCGCAGCCGATGAACCGCGGCATCGAAATTGACTCAGGAGTGGCCGACGGCCCGCAATCGGTCATTCGCGCGCAGGTCAGCAATGGCGTGGCCGTGCGCATGGCGGTACTCGAGGCCGTTGCGGGCGGGATGCCCGCTTGAGCGCAGCCCCACACCCGGCGAGCGCGCGCACTACCGCACACCGCGGCACCATCCTGCTCGAGCAGGCGCGAGTGCTGGCGCATTCGCACTTCGAGGGCGATCAGCATGTGTTGCGCCTGCACTCCCCGCGCTGCGCCGAGCGCGCCACGCCCGGCAGCTTCGTGCATCTGCGCTGCGCCGCCGAGCTGCCGATGCGCCGCCCGCTGTCGATCATGCGCGCGCAACCGCAGGCCGGCTGGATCGACCTGCTCTATAAGGTCACGGGCGCCGGCACGCAGGCGTTGAGCCGCGCACTGCCCGACAGCACCTTGAGCGTGCTCGGACCCATCGGCGTCGGCTTCAAACCGCATCCGGACCGGCCGCGCGTGCTCGCGATCGGCGGCGGCGTCGGGATACCGCCCATGATTTTCCTGGCCGAGCGCCTGGCCCAGGATGAAGCGACTGCCTGGAAGCCGCTGGTGCTCATGGGCTCCGAGCTGCCCTACCCGTTCCGCGTGCGACCCTCCACCATCCTCGTGCCCGGGATGCCGGATGAGGTCATCGGCGCCATGCCCCTGCTCGATGACATGGGCGTCCCCTCGCGATTGGCGACGCAGGCGGGCTTCCCGGGTTGCTACGACGGCTACGTCACCGAGCTGGCGCGCGCGTGGCTCGCGGCGCGCTCACCCGCACAGATCGGCGAGACCGAAATCTTCGCCTGCGGCCCGACGCCCATGCTCGCCGCCACCGCGCGACTGGCGCGACAGTTTAGCGTTCCCTGCCAGGTAGCCCTGGAGGAATTCATGGCCTGTGCCGTGGGCGGCTGCGCCGGTTGCGCCGTGGCCGTTCGCACCGCCACCGGCACCGCCATGAAGCGCGTCTGCGTGGATGGGCCGGTGTTCGATGCCGCGACGGTGTTCTAATCGGTGTTCGATCAGTGAGTGCGCGGCGGGTTGTTAGCCGAAGTTGATCTTCGCTTCCAGATTGCTGCGTGAATCGGCGTGCGAGAGGGCTTCCTCGAGGCTGATGCGGCCGCTCTTGTAGAGCCGATGCAGCGCGGTGTCGAAACTGCAGACGCTGTTGTCGCCGCTGCGCATGATCGATTCCTTGATGCCGGTGACGTCGCCGCGCTTGACCAGCTCGGAGATGTGCGGCGTGTTGAGCATCACTTCCATGGCCGCGACGCGCTTGCCGTCGGTGCCCATGACCAGCCGCTGCGCCAGAATCGCGCGCAGATACTGCGATAGATCGAGCGTCACCTGCTTGTGCTGGTCCAGCGGGAACATGTTGATGATGCGATCGAGCGTCTCGGCGCAATTGTTGGCGTGCAATGTGGCGAGCACGAGGTGGCCCGTGCCGGACAGATTGATGGCCGCCTGCATGCTCTCGCGGTCACGAATTTCGCCAATCAGGATCACGTCGGGCGCCGCGCGCATGACGCCGCGCAACGCGCGGTCATAACTCTTGGTATCGAGGCCCACCTCGCGCTGATTGATGATCGAGCGCTTATTGCTGTGCAGGAACTCGATCGGATCCTAGATCGTCACGATGTGATCCGAGACCGATTCGTTGCGGTGATTGATCATCGCCGCGAGCGTGGTCGATTTGCCCGAGCCGGTCGAACCGACCACCAGCAGCAGCCCGCGCTTGGCCATTGCCAGGTCAATCAGTGTTTCCGGCAGCCCGAGGCTGTCGAGCCGCGGCATGTCGGCGGTGATGTAGCGCAGCACCATGGCCGGGTAGCCGCGTTGCATGAAGATAGCGACGCGGAAGCGACCCAGGCCCGGTTCGGAAAGCGCAAAGTCGATCTCCAGCTCGCGCTGGAAGTAGACGATCTGCTCCGGCGTCATGAGGCCAAAACAGATGGTGCGCACGGCTGCCGGCGGCAGCACCTGCTTGTTGATCGGAAAGATCTGGCCCTGGATCTTGATCTTGATGGGCGCGTTGGAAGTAAAAAACAGGTCCGAGGCGCCGCGATCCACCATCAGTTTGAACAGTGGTTTGGTGTTCAAGGACGGCTGCGTATCAGTACCGGTGATCTCAAGCGGGTCGGCTGCCATGGGTGTAACTTTAGAATCCACTGCCTAGAAATTCTTGCCCTGCTGGGCGTCTTCGGCGATCTGCAGATCATCCCCGGTCTCGATCGGCTTGTTTTCCCGTTTGCTCTCGAGCTTGACGCGCAGCCGCAGCTCGTTCTTCGAGTCGGCGTTTCTCAAAGCGTCTTCGTAGGAGATGTGGCCCTGCTCGAACAGATCGAACAGCGCCTGGTCGAAGGTCTTCATGCCGACGCGGGTCGAGCGCGCCATGACCTCTTTGATCTTGGCGACCTCGCCGCGGAATATGAGGTCCTGGATCAGGGGTGAATTGAGCATAATTTCCATCGCCGCGATACGTCCGCTGCCGCTCTCGCGGGGTATCAGCCGTTGCGAAATCAGGCCGCGGATATTGAGCGACAGATCCATGAGCAGCTGCTCGCGGCGCTCCTCGGGAAAGAAATTGATCATGCGGTCGAGAGCCTGGTTGGAACTGTTGGCATGTAGCGTCGCGAGCACCAGGTGTCCGGTCTCGGCGAACTGAATGCAGTATTCCATGGTCTCGCGGGCGCGGATTTCGCCGATCAGGATCACATCGGGCGCCTGCCGCAGGGTGTTCTTGAGCGCCGCCTCCCACGAATCGGTATCGACACCGACTTCGCGGTGCGTAACCACGCAGCCCTTGTGCGGGTGCACGTATTCGACCGGATCCTCGATGGTGACGATGTGGCCGCGCGTCTTGTCGTTTCGATAGCCGACCATCGAGGCCAGAGTGGTCGACTTTCCCGAGCCGGTGCCGCCGACGATGATCACCAGGCCGCGCTTGGACAGCACCACCTCTTTGAGAATCGGCGGCAGGTCCAGTTCTTCGAAAGTGGGGATCTTGGCGTTGATGACGCGGATGACGCAGCCCACGTGGCTCTGCTGCACGAAAGCGCTGACGCGAAAGCGGCCGATGCCCGGCGGCGCAATCGCGAAATTGCATTCCTTGGTGGCGTCGAATTCCTTGGTCTGCCGGTCATTCATGATGGCGCGCACCAGGATGGCCGACTGTTCCGGGGTCAGCGCGCGCTCCATCTGGGGGCGGATCTCGCCATCGACCTTGATCGCCGGCGGAAAATTCGCCGTGATGAAAAGATCCGAAGCCTGCCGCTCAACCACACGCTTGAGCAGCTCCTGCATCAGCTTGATGCCCTGTTCGCGATCCATAACTTGCGTCCTGTCCTGCATCCGTGTGCGGCCGCGGCACTCCAGCCGTTACAGGGCGTCCTTGTTCTGCGCCTTGAAGCGGGCTTCTTCCTTGCTGACGATTCCCTTGGAAACCATCTCCGTGAGGCACTGATCGAGCGTCTGCATGCCCGAGGACTGCCCGGTCTGGATCGACGAGTACATCTGCGCGATCTTGCCCTCGCGGATCAGGTTCCGGATGGCCGGTGTGCCGATCATGATCTCGTGCGCGGCCGCGCGGCCGCCGCCGGTGCGCTTGAGCAGCGTCTGCGAGATCACCGCGCGCAGCGATTCAGACAACATCGAGCGCACCATGTCTTTTTCCTCGCCGGGAAACACGTCGACGATGCGGTCGATGGTCTTGGCGGCGGAGCTGGTATGCAGCGTGCCAAACACCAGGTGGCCGGTCTCGGCCGCCGTCAGTGCCAGGCGGATGGTTTCCAGGTCGCGCATTTCGCCGACCAGCACGATGTCCGGATCCTCGCGCAGCGCCGAACGCAGCGCTTCGCTGAAGCCGAGCGTGTCG
>Ga0302308_10000303_pt1 | contig 43509 bp, 40 predicted proteins | sample III_Palsa_E3_3_FD_200531 | JGI IMG/M metagenome (GOLD analysis project Ga0302308, IMG submission 200531) | Peat permafrost microbial communities from Stordalen Mire near Abisko, Sweden - III_Palsa_E3_3 | ecosystem: Environmental > Terrestrial > Soil > Palsa > Peat permafrost | place: Sweden...
GGCGAGAAAATCGCCGCGGCGGCATGGCAAGCCATGTAGCTGGATAGATAATCGTCACAGACGGGAATGCCGGTGTGTTCGGGCAGGTTCTCATTCTCGACCGTGATGTGGCCGTTTGCGGGCGCAGCATGGTGTACCACATGGTGAACACTGCTGCCGGCGGCGGTGCCTGACGTCGTTGTGGTAACGGACGTAGTCGCCGGAGTCGCGGTAGTTTTGGGAGGCGGCTGATGCGCACAGCTGGCCAGCAGCAGCCCCGCAATCAGGGTGGCCAGGGTCGAACGGGACAGGGCAGGCATCATGAGACTCTCCTAGACGGTCAACCGCGTGACTCAACCGAACGGGCTGGATAGTTATTGATCACGAACACTACTGGCGACTTGCCCACACTAGACGAGGTTGGATGTAAATAGAATCTGAATTTTCTGTCTCCGCAAAAAAATCATCGAAAATCGGCTTATTCGGCCTGGTTGGGCGATCTCGCAATCCGCCGCGTTCTGACGTTATGATTCTGCCACTGTGTTTGCCGGGGTCACCAGAGTCATGTGGCCCGATGCAGCTGATCCGCGATCTGCCTCATCGTTCACCCTAGGGTTGTTTCCTTGCACACCAGTAAGCCGGCCCCACCCGCGTTGCCTGAATGAGGGCGGGTCGAGTCTATAAACCTGTGGAGTGAGTAGCATGTCAGATCGTCAAATCGGTACCGTCAAGTGGTTCAACGACGCCAAGGGCTTCGGTTTCATCAGCCGTGACAATGGCCCGGACGTTTTCGTGCATTTTCGCGCGATTACCGGTGGCGGCTTCAAGAGCCTGCAGGAAGGCCAGCAGGTCTCCTTCAAGGTTGTACAGGGTCAAAAGGGCCTGCAGGCTGATGAAGTAACTCCGGCTTAAGTTCCGTTTCACCCCGTTCGTGGTGATGGAAACCGGGCAGCAATGCCCGGTTTTTTCATGTCTGGATAATCAAAACCATTAACCCCTTGACAAATCACTTGTCTGTCTCAAATCCGTTATGCTTGGGCTACTGCGTCTGCTTGGCCACGTGCGTGCCCGGTATGGATTTCCTGAATCCGCATCGTTACACCCTACCCAGCAAGCCCAGTAAGCCGTCGGCCCGTTGGGGCCGGTTTGTCTCAGCGTCTGGAATGGATCGGAGTGAGTCATGTCGGATCGTGAAGTAGGTACCGTCAAGTGGTTCAACGACGCCAAGGGTTTCGGCTTCATCAGCCGGGAGAGTGGCCCTGACGTGTTTGTGCATTTCCGCGCCATCAGTGGTTCGGGTTTCAAGAGCTTGCAGGAAGGCCAGAAAGTCAGCTTCAAGGTTGTCGATGGCCAGAAGGGCTTGCAGGCTGAAGACGTCACGGCAGCTTGATCGTCGTGAATGAAGCAGAAAGAGGCCGGCGCAAGCCGGCCTCTTTCTGTGCGTGATCACGCCCGTGATCGCTGTGTCACGTTAGCCTGTCGCAATGCCAGATCATTTTGCCGAAAATGCGGGTTCTCCCATTCCATCGATAATCAACATGCCGGTCGAGCAAACTGTGCTTCCGGTTTCGACCGACGACGGTTCAAGCATTGAATTGTTGTGTATCCATCCTGCTGCAGGGTGGAGTCGCCTGTTGTATTGGCTACCGGCCATGGGCGTGCCGGCCAGGCATTATCTGCCACTCGCCGAGGCACTGGCCGCGCGGGGTATTGCGGTGGTTGTGCATGAATGGCGCGGCATCGGTTCCAGTAATCGTCGGGCGGGTCGCCGTTGCAATTGGGGCTATCGCGAATTGCTGGAAGACGATATGCCGGCAGCGTTGTCGGTGCTGCGCACGCGCTGGCCGCAGGCGGCGTGTTGGCTGGGTGGTCACAGCCTTGGCGGCCAGTTGAGCTCGTTATATGCGAGTTTGCACCCGCTCGAATTTGCCGGCCTGGTGCTGGTGGCAAGCGGTTCGCCTTATTGGCGTCGTTATCGACATGGCTGGTTGCTCAGCGCTGCCTTTGCCGGCGCGCCGCTGTTGGCCGGTCTGCTGGGCTATCTCCCGGGGCGCCGGATCGGTTTTGGCGGTAACGAGGCGCGCGGAGTCATTGCCGACTGGGCGCGCAGCGGTCGCAGCGGGCGCTATGCGGCGGTCGGAATGCCACAGGATCTCGAACGCGAGCTTGCGTCGCTGCAGCTACCGCTGCTGGCACTGCGTCTGGCTGACGACTGGCTGGGGCCGGCGTCGTCGCTGGACTGGCTGCTCGGCAAGATGCCACAGGCGCTGCGTACATCGGACGTAATCACGGCGCACGACTTGGGCGGGCATCCGGCCGATCACTTCGGCTGGATGAAAACGCCTGCCCCGATCGCGGAACGTATCGCCGCCTGGATCGGCGCAAGTGGCGCGACGTTGCACACGCACAACAGGTCGATGCCTTGATACTGTGGGTAAATGGCGGCATGTTCATGGATCCATGTCTTGCCGGACGGCCCGATGAATCTGTTTGAACCTTTCCCGCAGCGCAGCCTTACTTTGCGCAATCGCCTGGTGGTATCGCCGATGTGTCAGTACTCGGCGACGGACGGCTTGCCCGACGACTGGCACCTGGTCCATCTGGGCAGCCGTGCGGTGGGTGGTGCGGCGGCGGTGATCGCCGAGGCCACCGCGGTATCGGCGCAAGGGCGCATCTCGCTTGGTGACACCGGATTGTGGAATGAAGATCAGCTCGAGGCCTGGCGACCGATCGCGCGCTTCATCAAGGACCATGGCGCGATTGCCGGTGTGCAACTGGCGCACGCCGGGCGCAAGTCCAGCGCACAGCGACCGTGGGAAGGGCATGGCCCATTGCCGGTCGGACAGCAGGATTGGCTGACTGTCGCGCCGTCGGCCTTGCCATTCGACAAGGGCTGGCACACGCCGCAGGCCCTCGACGAAGCCGGCATCCAGGGTGTGATTGCGGATTTCCGGGCCGCCGCGCGGCGTGCCTTGACGGCCGGTTTCGAGCTGATCGAGTTGCACGCGGCACACGGTTACCTGATGCATCAATTCCTGTCGCCGCTGAGCAACCAGCGCAGCGACCGCTATGGCGGCAATTTCGAGAACCGCAGCCGCATCGTGCGCGAAGTGATCACGGCTGTGCGCGAAGTGTGGCCAGCCGAGTTGCCGCTGTGGCTGCGCATCTCTGCCACCGATTGGGTCGACCATGAGGGTGGCTGGGATATCGAGCAAAGCGTGCAGCTGGCCAGGCAGGTGAAAGCGCTGGGCGTGGATCTGATCGACGTCTCCAGCGGAGGTCTGGTGCCCCACGTCAAGATCCCGCTGGGCCCCGGTTATCAGGTGCCGCTGGCGGCGCGCATTCGGCGCGAAGCGGAGATCGCCACGGGCGCGGTAGGCCTCATCACTGAAGTGGAGCAGGCGGCGGACATCGTTGCCAAGGGCGAGGCGGACGTCGTGTTGATGGCCCGCGAAAGCCTGCGCGATCCCTATTTTCCGCGCCGGGCGGCGCAGCAGCTGGGTGCGCAACTCAATACCCCGAACCAGTATCTGCGTGCCTGGCAAAGTTGAGATAGACCACGAGGAGCGTGTGATGGAAACCACCCCGACATTGATCGAAGGTCGCCTGCATGATCTCGGCGATGGATTCACGGTGCGTCGCATGTTGCCGGTACTGCAGACGCGCCATGTGGGTCCGTTCGTGTTCTTCGATCACATGGGGCCGGCCGTATTCACCGCGGGCAATGGCATGGATGTGCGGCCGCATCCGCACATCGGGCTGGCCACGGTGACCTGGCTGTTCGACGGTGTGGTCCGCCACCGTGACAGCCTGGGCAGCGTCGCCGATATCCGTTCCGGTGAAGTGAACTGGATGACGGCCGGGAGCGGGATCGTGCATTCGGAGCGCACGCCGCCGGACCAGCGCCGCGACGGGCAGACGTTGCATGGGGTGCAGATCTGTGTGGCGTTACCGCAGGTCGATGAAGAGATCGCGCCCGAATTTCATCACCATGATCGAGCCGTGTTGCCAAAGATTCGCCAGCCGGGAGTCGATGCGGTGCTGATTGTGGGCGATGCCTATGGTGAGCATTCGCCGGTCAAGGTGTTCGCCCCGATGTTCCTGCTGGAAGCTCAACTGGAGGCCGGCACCGAACTGGCATGGCCGCAGGATCATGTCGAGCGCGGCATCCATGTGGTCGAGGGCGCGGTCGACTGGGGCGAGCTGAAAATCGTTGTCGCGCAGATGGCCGTACAGGCCGGGCCCTCGGCCGTGCCGGTGCGCGCACGTGAGGCAAGCCGGGTGTTGCTTTTCGGCGGCGCGCCACTGGACGGCGAGCGGCACCTGTGGTGGAACTTCGTCGCCAGCTCCCGCGAGCGAATCGAGCAGGCCAAGGCCGACTGGCAGGGCCACCGTTTCGGCAAGGTGCCGGGTGACGAGATCGAGTTCATTCCACTGCCAGGCTAATCACACCCGTTGCATCGATCATGGCAGGATGTCGCTGATCGGGTTGCCCATCCTACGGAGTAGCACATGTCCGGCTTCAGCAGTTTTGGCGAGTTCTATCCGTACTATCTGAGCGAACACGGCAATCGCGTCTGTCGCCGCATGCATTTCATCGGCAGCAGCCTGGTGATTGCGGTGGTGCTGGTGGCGTTGCTGACGGGCCAGCTGCGCTGGCTATGGCTGATGCCACTGGCCGGTTACGGTTGTGCCTGGGTCGGCCACTACGTCTTCGAGAAGAACCGTCCCGCCACGTTCAAACATCCGCTATATAGCCTGCTTGGCGACTGGGTGATGTACGGGCAGATGCTGCGCGGGAAAGTGAGTTTTTGAGAGGCGTCGTTTCGGATGCCTCAGCGGTATTTCTGATGGCAGCTCTTGCAGGTTTCACCGATCGGCTTGATCGCTGCGGCCAGGGCCGCGCAATCGGCAGGAGCAGCCTGCAGCGCTTGTTGCACTCGAGTTTGCAGCTGTCCCGCGGCATCGGTGAACGGTTGTTCCGTGATATCGAATACCGGCACGATGTCGGTGGCGGTCGACTGCAGCCGCTGTAGATGGTGCTGGGTACTGGCGGCATCGCAATGCCCGGTTTTGAGCGCTTGGCTCAGTTGGCCCATGTGGTAGTCCATCGTCGTCATCACCGCTTTCGGCATCGGATTGCGCGCGTTCAACGCATTCACGACGTTGACCGTGCCAATCACGCCGATCGCCAGTCCGAGCAGGATCAACAGGGCAATACGCATCGATTCGGCTCGCTGGTTGTCGACAAGGCGGTGAGGATACCCGCCCCGAGAGCCTTTAGGCAGGTTCTGAATGCGTTCCAACCATGTTGTCGCGATAAAATGACCATCACATTGCAGCAGGCCAGGCCAGTGACACGCTCAGACAAGATACGCACGGACAAGATCGGGTTTGCATTCGGCAGCATGCCGGCATGAGCGAAGTGGATTTTCCGGCTGAACGCTTTCAGGGAGTGGAGCGTCTGTATGGCGTGGGTAGCGTGGCCAAGTTTGCGCGCGCGCATGTTTGCGTGATCGGCGTGGGTGGCGTGGGTTCATGGGCGGCCGAGGCACTGGCGCGCAGTGGCATCGGTCGGCTCACCCTGATCGATGCCGACGAGGTCTGCGTGTCCAACACGAACCGGCAGCTGCATGCGCTGGATGGTGAATTCGGCAAGCCCAAAGTTGGCGTGATCGCGACACGTGCCCATGCGATCAATCCGACGATTCGGCTGGAGGCGATCGAGCGCTTCCTCACGCCATCGACCCTGGACGAGTTGCTCGACCGCGGCTACGACGTGGTGCTGGATGCCTGCGACGCTTTCCGGGTAAAGCTCGAGACCATCGCCTGGTGCCGTCGGCGCAAGCTGCCGATCGTCAGTGTCGGCTCGGCCGGCGGGCGCACCGACCCGACCCAGATCCGCGTGCGTGACCTGTCGCGCACCGAGCACGACGCGATGTTCAGCCTGATCCGCAAGAAGCTCCGTACGGACTTCAACTTCCCGCGCAATCCCGATCGTTACTTTGGCGTGTCAGCCGTCTATTCGTTGCAGAACGTGCAGTACCCGCAGCCCGATGGCACGGTAGGCGGCAACCGCCCACCCGGCGGCGACGCATTGAATCTTGCCTGTGGCGGCGGCCTTGGCGCCGCCACCCACGTCACCGGCGCGTTCGCATTCGCGGCCGTCGGCAAGGTGCTGGAGAAACTGCTGCAAGCGTAAGTCTTCTCCCCCTTTGGGGAGAAGATGCGCGCAGGGCAGATGAGGGGCGGGTGCTCGCGGGAAAGTAAATCGAAGCGCCCAGTGCTACTTCAGTCGACCGTGACCCCTCACCCCAACCCTCTCCCCGAAGGGGAGAGGGAGCAGAGCGTTACCAGCCCATGTAGTGCCCGCCATTGATCGCCAGATTCGCACCGGTAATCCATCCGGCCTGCTCGCCGGTAAGAAACGCCACGGCATGGGCGATTTCATCCGGTCTGCCGAGGCGGCCGACCGGGATCTGCGCCACGATCTTCTCGCGCACTTCTTCGGGTACGGCCATCACCATGTCGGTACCCACGTAACCCGGTGACACGGTGTTCACGGTGATGCCGAACTTCGCGTTCTCCTGTGCCAGCGAGATAGTGAAGCCGTGCATGCCGGCCTTGGCGGCGGCATAGTTGGCCTGGCCGTACTGGCCCTTCTGACCGTTGATCGAACTGATCTGCACAATGCGACCCCATTTGCGCGCGCGCATGCCCTCGATCACCGGACGGGTGACGTTGAAGCACGCGTTCAAGTTGGTGTTCACCACGTCCATCCACTGAACGTAGTTCATCTTGTGGAAGGTGGTGTCGCGGGTGATGCCTGCGTTGTTCACCAGGATCTCCACGGGGCCGCACTTGCTCTCGATCTCGCGCATCATCGCTTCGCAGCCGACCGAGTCGCACACGTCGCCCTGCACCATGCACACCTCGATGCCTTCGCTGGCCAGCGCCTGTCGCCATGCCTCGGCCTTGGCTTCGTCGCGATAGTTGGTGACGACCCGATGCCCTTGGCCGGCGAGGTAGCGAATGATTGCCGTGCCGATGCCGCCGGTGCCGCCCGTGACCAATGCCGTGCGCTGAGTCATGTCCTTGAATCTCCTGTGTGCTGAAACAGAGAGCTGTTGTATACCGGTTCCGTGGCAAAGTCATTGCCGCGATCCGTTGCCACGAAAGCCGGTTTACCCGTTCCTTATAGCGTTTCAGGCGGCAGAGTAACCGCTGCAATGCGGCAAAAATGCAGGTTCAAAGCCCGCAAGAGCCTGCGCCAGCAGATCGTGCACGTCGGTGGCGGAGGCCGGCAGTGGCAGCTGGAGGAAGGTCAGCGCCCGGCGCAGCGCCGATAGCGGGTCGGCTGGATCGACCGGATGCGCCTGCCCGGACTTCGACAGCTTTGCCCCGCTCACATCCAGCGCCAGGGGCAAATGCAGATAACGTGGCGTCGGCAGGCCGAGGCAGCGCTGCAGCCAGATCTGCCGCGCAGTGGAATCGAGCAGGTCGTTGCCGCGCACCACCTCGGTGATGCCTTGAAACGCATCGTCCACCACGCAGGCCAATTGGTAGGAATACAAACCCTCGACCCGGCGTATCACGAAGTCGCCGGCACTCTCGCGCAGGTTCTGGCGTTGCGGGCCTTGCAGGGCATCGTCGAATGTCACCTCGATATCTGGCGCGAACGCGCGCCATGCCGGCGGGCGATGCGGGGCAGGGGCCGCGGTGCATAGGCCATCGCGATGGATGTCTCCCCTGGCGGCCAGATCGCTGCGGCTGCACCAGCAGGGGAATACCTGATGGGTGGCCCGCAATTGCGCGAACGCGGCCTCGTACGCGGCGATGCGTTGTGACTGGAACAGCACGGGCGCATCGGCGACAAGGCCAAACGCGGGCAATGCGCTGAGGATGCTGGTGGCCGAGCCAGCGACTTCTCGTGGCGGGTCGATATCCTCCATCCGCAGCAGCCATTGCCCTCCGGCATGCCGCGCGCACAGCCAACTGCCCACGGCGGCCACCAGCGAGCCAAAATGCAATTGTCCGGTAGGCGAGGGGGCAAAGCGGCCGCGGTAGGTCATCGCCGCATTTTAGGGCAGTGCCCGATGAATTGATTGCAACTCCAGACGCGCCCCGGACCTTGAAAGCGCAGGCGCACGCCCCGACCCTTCACGAGCGGCCACGCCGCACTCCCTTCATGACTGCCAGAGAGACGGCCATGCGTCGCATCGCACTATTCATCGGTACCAACCTCGCTGTGCTGCTGCTGCTGAGCATCGTCTGCCACCTGTTCGGCATCGACCAGATGGCGGCCAGCCGCGGTTACGGCGGCATGACCGGCCTGCTGGTGTTTGCCGCCGTGTTCGGTATGGGCGGAGCGTTCATTTCACTGGCCATATCCAAGTGGATGGCCAAAATGTCGACGGGCGCGCGAGTGATCACGCAGCCCCAGAACGACACCGAGCGCTGGCTGGTCGATACCGTGCGGCGCCATGCGCAGAACGCCGGCATCGGCATGCCGGAGGTGGCGATCTACGACGCACCAGAAATGAACGCCTTCGCCACCGGCATGACGAAGAACAGCTCGCTGGTGGCGGTGAGCTCCGGCCTGTTGCAGCAGATGGATCGCGAGCAGATCACGGCCGTGCTAGGTCATGAGATCGGTCATGTCGCGAATGGCGACATGGTCACCTTGACCCTGATCCAGGGCGTGTTGAACACGCTGGTGATTCTCGCTGCGCGCATTATCGGTCGCTTGGTGGATAGTTGGATGTCCGGTGGTCGTGACAGCCGCGATGGCGGCGGTATCGGCTATTTCGTGGTGGTGATGGTGTTGCAGCTGGTATTCGGTTTGTTCGCCTCGATGATCGTGGCGGCATTCTCGCGCTGGCGCGAGTTCCGTGCCGATGCGGCGGGCGCCAAGTTCGCCGGCACAGGTGCGATGATCTCCGCGCTGCAGCGTCTGCAGGCCAACCACGGTGAAAGCACGTTGCCCAAGACCATCGCCGCGTTTGGCATCGCCGGTCCCCTGGCCGATGGCTTCAGGCGCCTGTTCATGAGTCACCCGCCGCTGGACGAGCGTATCGCTGCACTGCAGAACCCCTCGGCGCAGCACTGATCTTCAAGCCCCTCTCCCGGTGGAGAGGGGCCGGCCGTTTTAACCTGTCTGTATTGAATTCAATCTAAGCAAGAGTCAGAACCGTATGAATGCACCCGTCGAAACCCGCAAATTTGAGGCTGAAGTTGCTCAGGTGCTGCACCTGGTCACCCACTCGCTGTATTCGCACAAGGAAATCTTCCTGCGCGAGCTGATTTCCAATGCCTCCGATGCCTGCGACAAGCTGCGCTTCGAGTCGATCGCCAAACCCGAGCTGCTGGCTGGCGACGGCGAGTTGCATATCGACGTGAGCTGGGATCCGGATGCGCGCACCATCACCGTGCGCGACAACGGCGTCGGCATGAGTCGCGACGAAGTGGTTGCCAACATCGGTACCATCGCCAGCTCCGGTACGCGACGTTTTCTGGAAGCCATGTCAGGTGCGCAGAAGGCCGACGCGCGGCTGATTGGCCAATTCGGCGTGGGCTTCTATTCCGCGTTCGTGGTGGCTGACAAGGTCACTGTGCTCAGCCGCCGCGCCGATGCGCCAGCGGGCGAGGGCGTGAAATGGGATAGCGACGGCAAGGGCGAGTATTCGCTGGAGCAGGTCGAGCTGGCGGGACGCGGCACCTCCGTCATCCTGCATCTGAAGGCTGATGAAGACGAGTTCCTCAAGCGCTGGCAGCTGCGTGCGCTGATCACCCGCTACTCCGACCACGTGGCGTTCCCGATCCGCATGCCGGTCGAGAAGGATGGCAAGCCGACCGAGGAATGGGAGACCGTGAACGCCGCGTCGGCACTGTGGACGAAGCCGAAATCCGAGATCAGCGACGAGGACTACCAGAGCTTCTACAAGTCACTCGGCCACGATTTCAACGACGCGCTGGCGTGGACGCACAACCGCGTCGAAGGTAGCCAGAGCTTCACCACACTGTTGTACATCCCCTCGCAACCGCCATTCGACCTGATGATGGGCGGGCGCGACGAGCGCAAGGGACTCAAGCTCTACATCAAGCGCGTCTTCATCATGGACGCCGCCGAAGAGCTGCTGCCGAACTATCTGCGCTTCGTGCGCGGCGTGGTCGACGCGGATGACCTGCCGCTCAATGTCAGTCGCGAAATCCTGCAGAAGAACCGCCAGCTCGAGCGCATCAAATCCGCTTGCGTCAAGCGCGTGCTCGACCTGATCGAGAAGCTGGCCAAGGACGAGCCCGAGAAGTTCGCCACGTTCTACAAGGCGTTCGGCAACACGCTCAAGGAAGGCATCAGCGAAGATGCGAACAACCGCGAACGCATCGCCAAGTTGTTGCGCTTCGCCTCGACCAAAGGCGAGGGTAGCGCGCAGACCGTTTCGTTCGACGACTATATCGGCCGCATGCCGGTCGGCCAGGACACGATCTGGTTTATCACGGCCGACAGCTACGCCGCTGCGCTGGGCAGCCCGCAACTCGAAGCATTCAAGGCCAAGGGCATCGAAGTGTTGCTGATGTCCGATCGCATCGACGAGTGGATGCTCGGCAGCCTCAGCGAGTACGGCGGCAAGAAACTGCAGAACGTCGCCAAAGGCGAGCTGCCGCTGGATGAAGCCGACAAGCAGAAGCAGGAAGCGGCCACCAAGGAAGCCGAGCCGTTGCTGAAGAAGCTGAAGGAGTTGCTCGGCGATAGCGTCGGCGACGTGCGTGTCTCCGCGCGCCTCACCGATTCGCCTTCATGTCTTGCACTGAATGACTACGAGATGGCCCCGCACCTCGCCCGACTGCTGCGCGAAGCCGGTCACGACATGCCGGAAAACAAGCCGACGCTCGAGATCAATCCGCAGCATCCGTTGCTCAAGCGGGTCGAAGCGGAAGCCGATGAGTCGAAGGCCAAAGATCTGGCCACGCTGTTGCTGGAGCAGGCCGAGATTGCTGCGGGCGCGCAGTTGCTGGATCCATCTGCGTTCGTGCAGCGGATGAATCGAGTGCTGTTGGGAGTTTGAATCTCGCCAGCGCCTCGCAGAGACGCCACTAAGAAAACCCGTCGCTAGCGACGGGTTTTTTTTGCCTTCGTCTTTGGTGTTCCTTGTTTTCTGTAGAGTCGATCGCTTCAAAGAGGAAGACTGTTTTTCCTTGCGCGAATGTTCTGGTACAAGATTAAACGAGCTACCAAGGGAAAACGATATGACCACGATCGGACGATCGAACCCCGCCTTCTTCGTGATGGCAACTGTCCTGGCGATGCTGTGTACACCGCTTGCGATAGCGCAGTCCAGCGATGCCGCGCTTACCGTTCGTGTCGATCACGTGCTGGCCAAAGTGCCATTGATCGACGGTCACAATGATTTGCCGTGGGAAATTCGCGAACGCTTCGGCAATGTCGCCGGGGTGGATCTGAGTGTCAGTACGGCGAACCTGCCGCTGGCGGCGCAAGCCGATGAAGCGCAAACCGCATTGATGACCGACATCCCGCGCCTGCGCAGCGGCCATGTCGGCGCACAGTTCTGGTCGGTCTGGATACCGCCTACGGTGACCGGTCCCGCTGCCGTGAAGATGACCATCGAGCAGATCGATCTGGTGCGCACCATGGTGGCGCGCTACCCGAAGGATCTGCAAATGGCCTACTCGGCCGAGGACATTGAGCGTGCGCATGCGGCCGGTCGCATCGCTTCGCTGATCGGCATCGAGGGCGGTCATCAGATCGACGATTCGCTGCCCACGCTGCGCCAGATGTACGAGCTGGGTGCGCGCTACATGACGCTGACGCATACCCTGGACAATGACTGGGCTGATTCCGCAACGGATGCGCCAAAGCATCATGGTCTGACGCCGTTCGGACGCGCCGTGATCCATGAAATGAATCGTCTTGGCATGCTGGTCGACCTCAGTCATGTCTCGCCGGATACGATGCGTGCAGCCCTTGCGGTCTCGGTGGCACCGGTGATTTTTTCGCACTCCGGCGCGCGTGCACTGAACGATCATCCGCGCGACGTACCGGACGACGTGCTCGAGCTGGTTGCGCGCAACCATGGCATCGTCATGGCGACCTTTGCGCCGGCTTATGTGTCGGCAGAACGCAATCGCTGGGAAGCCGATCGCGCAGCTGAGCAGGCCCGTTTCAGCTCACCACCCTACGGCGGTCTATACATCGGTCAACCCGAGCGGGAGAAGGCGGCGTTGGCCGAATGGGAGGCCCATCATCCGAAGCCCGTCGTGACGCTGGCGATGGTCGCCGATCACATCGAGCACATCCGCCACGTTGCGGGGATCGACCATGTCGGCATCGGCTCCGATTTCGACGGTATTCCGGAGGCACCGCAGGGCCTGGATGGCGTCGACAAGTTTCCGGCTCTGCTCAAGGAGCTTGCAAGGCGCGGCTGGACTGACGAGGAACTTGGCAAGGTAGCCGGTGGAAACATGTTGCGCGTGATGCGCGAGGCTGCCGCCGTGGCAAAGCGACTACAGGCAACGGAATCGCCAGCGTCGGTAACGATTGAGCAAGCCGATGCGGGCGCAGCAGGGAAGCCGATCTAAGGAGCTTCTCCATGCGCTGTCCAGCCTGCCAGCCCTCAGCTTTCCCGGCGGGCCGGTGACCTGTTCAGCGCGGCAGGTAGGCTTTGGCGAGTCGCGCAATGCGCCGGGCTTCGATTCCGATTTCGCGTAGCTGCCCGGTTGGCGAGGCGATGAGCCCACAGAAAAACAGGCCCGGTTCAAGCGTCGCCCGGCCTGAGTCGAGTGGCATGCCATGGCCGTCAAATACACCCTTCGCTTCCGGCACGAGCTTGCGCAGATTGGGGCGAAAGCCGGTTGCGAGAATGACGTCATCGAAGGGTTCTGCTGGCGCATCGGAGAAAACCACGCCATCGCTGGTGAACCGGTCTATTCCGCCGCGCACTTTGATCGTACCGTCCCTGATCCTGGCCAAGGTGCCTACATCGAGCAATGGAACACGTCGATCCTCCTCGATCATGCGCCGTGGTCCCTTGCTGGCGATCGTCAGGCCGAGGTGCTTGACGGAACCCACGGCAAAACGGATCGCAGGCGCGTTGATGAAATCGGCCACGCGTGCGGGCAGGGGCGCTTCGGCGATCGCCCAGGTGAGGATCGGGAGACCCAGTAGTTCGCGCGGCAAGATCTGGACGGGTCCTCGCACGGCCAGGGTGACGTCGACGCCGGCTTGCGCCAGGTCGAGTGCAATCTCGCCCCCCGAGTTGCCGAATCCCACGACGAGGACCCGCTTGCGCGTGAATGCCACTGGATTGTTGTATTCGGTGCTGTGGATGATCGAGCCCGTATAGACGTCTGATCCCGGCCATGTTGGCCGATGGGGGAAGTCGGCCCAGCCGGTCGCGATGACCACCACTGGCGCTACGAAAGATCGCTGCTCCGTGTCCACGCGCCACGTCGAACCGTCGCGACGGATGGTTCGCACTGCGCTGTTGAATATCGGACGAAGGTCAAAGTGCGCGGCATAGTTCTCAAGGTATTCGACGACTTGCGCGCGTGACGGATATCTTGGATAGGTTCGCGGCATGGCCATGCCGGGCAACCCGGAGTGGCCCCGATCCGTATGCAGGTGCAGCCGGTCATAGTGGCGTCGCCAGACGGAAGCGACCGCATCGGACCTTTCAAGTATCGCCACCTTGAGACCGAGCTCGCGCATGGTCGCGGCACAGGCAAGGCCTGCTGGCCCCGCGCCGACAACGATCGCATCCGCATCAATCATCGGGTTCCCGTGTGTCCCCAAGTGCGCGCCCGGCAGCGGCAGATCCAGCAAACACGCGCCACGACAAACACAAGCCTGCACAGGGACCGGTTTGTACCGTGGTCAGGATTGCCTGTCAGCACCAATTGACGTCAATACTTCGCGTGACTACCGGCAGGCGGCGCGGGCGGGGCTGGTTTTGGTGGCGCAGGGTGTGGGCCATGATCATGATCGTGGTCATGATCATGATCATGGTTCACAGGCGGAGCCAGGGCGCCCCAGTAGACGGGGGCGTAGGCGGGCGTGTCGCCGTAGACGGGCTGGGACAGTTGATCAAGGTACTGATCGTTCTGCGCACGCAACGCGTTGTTCTCACCCTGCAGTCGGCCGCGATAGGCAGCTTCACTGATCTGCGCCTGCTGCTGCGCGTCCACCGCACGCTGCCTCTCGTCATCGGCCTGCTGCTGGGCCTGCGCCTGCATCTTTTGCTGGTAGGCATCGGCGCGTTGCTGGTAAAGCCCCTGCAGGTGATGCGAATCCGCATAACTCTTGGCGAGGGCGTCCTGGCCCAGGTCGAGATACTGGTCGATGATTTCGCTGTCGCTGGCCTGGTGGATCAACTCGCCGCTACCGCCTGGACAGGGACGGTCGGTGTATTCGAGCTGGCCGCCCTTGGTGCATTTGTAGATGTTTTGCGCACCGGCAGCCTGCGCCGTCGCCAACAGCAGGAAGGCGATACTCAAAAGACCCGTTCTTGTCGTCGAGGTTTTCATCTTGTGCGCCATTCTGCGCTGTTTGCATACACGATGCGTAATGAAAATGTAGATGAAGATCGGGGCCGGGGACCAGAGTCAGGTGGCATTTAGACAGGCTCAACCCTTTACGCCGGCGGTGCGGGGTCACTCGCCCAAAAACGGCAAGGCGGCGTCCAGGAAGGCCGTGGGATGCTCGGTATGCAGACGATGACCACCCTTCAATACCACCACGGTGGCGTGGGGTATCGCCGTAGCGAGCAAGGGCAGCCGTTCGGCGGCGAGATGGCTTTGCGACGCACCGAGCAGGAGGGTCGGTGCGTCGATGGCTGCGAGGCTGGCCCACCATGCCGGCGCTGGCATGCGTAGCGCGGCAAGGATGGGTTTCCTCATGCGCAGGTCAAAGCGGTTCGCGAATACGATCGCCAGCATGCGTCGGATGCCCATCGACGCGAGCAGGCGGCGCACGCTCGGCACACTCGGGTTCGTGGTTGCGCCGGACGTGTCGTGAGGCGGTATCGGCGCATCCTCGATCAGCAGGCTACGGATGCGTTGCGGTTGCTGCGCCGCTACCGAGAGCGCGACCCACCCGCCCAGCGAATGGCCGACCAGATCCACCTGTGCCAAGTCGAGTTGATCGAGCAGGGTGATCACGTCGGTGCTGAAATCGGATAACGGATAACTTGTCGCCCTTGCACTGCGACCGTGGCCGCGCAGGTCCAGCGCGATCACCCTGCGGCCGGCGTCTATCAAGGCGCCTGCCACACCATCCCAGGTGTCGGAGCGGCCCGCCATGCCGTGCAGCAGGAGCACGGCGGTGCCGTCGGCCGGACCGCCGCTGCGATAGGCGAGGCGACAGCCATCCGTGGCGTGCAGGTACTGATGGCGTGAAAGATGGCGCATCGTTCCCGGTTCCTTGCTGGGCGTCGGCTTACAGGGGCGCAACGGGGCGCGAGTATGCCGTATCGACTCAAGGCGCCATAGGTGATTGGCGCTCGCCTGTCGTCTAATACGCGAACTTCAGGCCGCCCTGGCGATTCCCCATGAGTGCGTTGTTGCTGCTGTTCGTGTGCCTGGTGCTCGGCGGGTTGGTCACGCGCTTTGCGAAGCTTCCGGCCGGCATCGTGCCTGGCATCAACTGGTGGGTGATCAACGTGGCGCTGCCGGCGCTGGTGCTGAAGCTGATTCCATCGCTGAAGTTCGATCCGCAGCTGTGGTTTCCGGTAGCGGCGATGTGGCTTACGTTTTTCGGCGCATGGCTGCTGTTCGGGCTGCTCGGACCGCGACTGGGCTGGTCGCGGCAGCGCATCGGTGCACTGATCCTGGTCTGTGGCCTGGGCAATACGGCCTTCATGGGCTACCCGTTGGTGCAGGCGCTGCACGGTCAGCCGGGTCTGGCGCTGGCGGTGGTCGCCGATCAGCTTGGCGCGTTTCCGCTGCTGGCATCGGCTGGCGTGGTGGTGGCGTGCCTGTATGGCGGACGCATGCCAAGCCCCGCGGCGATCGTGCGACGCATGCTCACGTTCCCGGCGTTTGTCGCGCTGATCATCGGTATCGTGGTCGGTGCGCTGGGCGGCTGGCCGGCCTGGCTGGATGGCGTGCTTTCGCCGATCGGGGCCACGCTGACGCCGTTGGCGCTGTTTTCGGTCGGCCTGCAGTTCAAGTTCCATCTGGGTGAGCGTCAGCTGGGCGCGATCGGCTGGGGCCTGGGCTGGAAACTGCTGCTGGCGCCGTTGCTGTGCTGGGTGCTGGGCATCGCCACCGGCGTAGGCGGGCTGGTGCTCACGGTTGGCGTGCTGCAGGCGGCGATGGCACCGATGATTTCGGCGGCGATTCTGGCCGATGAGTACGAGTTGGAGCCAGCGCTGGCCAATACTGTGCTTGGTGCGGGCATTGTGCTGTCGCTTTTGACCATCCCGCTGGGCAACCTCTGGCTTGCCGGCTGAGCCCCGCTTGCGCCGGGCGCCCGCTGCATTGAGACTAGCCGGGTTCTCATGAACAGGGGTTCGTGACATGTCCAGTTTCGACCTGATCAGGCGTTTTCTCGGAAACGCTGGGCAGACGGAGCGTCGCGCGGTGCCACGCAGCGGCGTACCCAAGGCAGCCTGGGTGTTGGTGGTGGACGACTCACCCACCATCCGCGCCGTGCTTGGCAAGATGCTGACCCAGGATAGCCACGTCGTCTTCAAGGCAGGCGATGGCGAAACGGCGATCGAAATGGCCCGCAAGGAACTTCCGGATCTGATCTTTCTCGACATCGTGCTGCCCGGCATGAACGGTTTCGCGGTGCTGCGCGCATTGCGTCGTGACCCGCTGACCCACAACATCCCTATCGTGATGATCAGCGGCAACGTGCAGGCGACCGAGCAGTTCTATGTGCAGCGCTATGGCGCCGACGATTTCATGAAGAAGCCCTTTGGCCGGGGCGAAGTATTTGCGCGCATCCAGCAACTGACAAAAACCGGTCGGCTGGTCGTGCGCCAGCGGCTGCTGGAGGACATGCTGCCGCGGGAGCCCGAACACACCGAAGCCGAGCACAATGCGATTCCGGACATCGCGATGCCGGATTTACATCAGCAGCATGTGCCCGATCTGGGCGCATCTGATTTGAATCGGCTTGATTCGGATCGGCATGATTCGGATCGGCATGATTCGAGCCGGCCCGATCCGGGTCGGCCTGATCAGAATCGGCCTGATCCGAACCCGCCCGGCCTGATCACGCCCGCCAACGATCCCTGATCAGGCCAGCCGCGAAAGACATGAGCAAGTTGCCAGCCGGCCCGATGGCCGAAGTGCGCGTCGACCTGTGGCTGTGGGCCGCACGATTCTTCAAGACGCGTAGTCTGGCCAAGCAGGCGATCGACGGTGGCAAGATCGACGTCAACGGCGGCGGCTGCAAGCCGGCCAAGGCGCTGCATGTGGGCGACCGGTTGAAGATCAGCCGCGGTGAAGAGCGGCTCGAGGTCGAGGTGCTGGGGTTGTCCGACAAACGCAGTCAGGCCAGCGTGGCGCAGGCGCTGTACCAGGAAACAGAAGCCAGCCGTGTTGTCCGCGAGGCGGGCAAGGAGCAGCGCCGTTTGACGGGAGCTGCCTTTGACCACCCGCCGAAACGTCCGGACAAGCATGCGCGTCGTGATTTGCGACGCATGAAGGATGCGCGCTGAGCAGTACATCGCAGATTGCAGGCCGAATCTGGGGGAACATCCATGCAAATCATGGGGATTGCGCGAGTTGCGCGATTCCTCAAGGCCCGGGGGCCCGAATGGACTTGCATGCACTGATGACCGGAATCGGCTTTTTCAAAAGCCTGCGCAATAGCACTTATGGTGAGCATCGCCCAAGACCGCGTCTACAGGCCACGCTGGGTGCGCGCATGCTGGTCGTCGACGATTCGCCCACGATCTGTGCCGTGCTCGGCAAGATGCTGGGCCAGGAGGGCTATGCCGTGCTCAAGGCTGGCGATGGCGAGAGCGCCCTTGAACTGGCCCGTAGCGAGCAGCCGGCGCTGATCTTCCTCGACATCGTGTTGCCGGGCATGAACGGTTTTGCCGTGTTGCGCGCGCTGCGCCACGATCCACGAACCCGGCACATTCCGATCGTGATGATCAGCGGCAACCAGCAGGCGACCGAACAGTTCTACGTGCAGCGTTTCGGTGCGGACGATTTCATGAAGAAACCCTTCGGCCGTGACGAGGTGACCAAGCAGATCAGTCAGCTGGTGGCATCAGGGCGGCTGGTCGTGCGGCAACCCTCCGCGCCGGTCAGCGTTGCGCTGCCGGAACTGTCCCCGGCGGCGTTGGCGGCGATCCCGGACATCGCCATGCCCGATGCGGTCGACTCGGCCATGGCCACGCCATCCATGTTGCCCACACCGCCACTGCAGCTGGCGCACCGCATCGGCTGATTGGCCCATTGATGCGGGCTTCTGGCTGCTATCGGCCCCGTCATCGTCAAGGTGCCTAGGGCTTCTGTCTGACAGTGCCAACGGAGTCGTTCGCACAACGGTAGCTGAGCAACTCCCCGGAAACGCGGCGGGTTGTCAACGCAATCCACAACTGCGCCGTTTCCCGTCCTGCACCCGTCAGATGACCCTGCAACCCGGGCTGACGGCGGCAAAGGGGCTCTATCGATCGTGGATGGTTTACCCGGTTAGGCATCGGTGAAGGTGCATGGATGCGTGCGCTTGCATGGCGGGAAAGCCGATGCAGTTTTGCCGAACATCTCCAGTCTTACTTACTCCAAAACGAGGCCGTTACTTATGAAAACAAAGTCGACTTTCCGTTTCAGCATGTTGGGATTGGTGTTCTCCGCCGCGCTCGTTTCGGGCGCGGCGATGGCACAGGATGCAAACCAGGCGAACGACCCGGGTCATCCGCGGGTCAATGAAGTCAACCAACGCCTGGACAATCAGCAGAACCGCATCCAGAAGGGTGTGGCCGATGGCCAGATCAACGCCAAGCAGGAAGCACGCGACGAGCAGCATGACGCGAACATTGCACAGCGCGAAAGTGCGGATCAGGCCAAGAACGGCGGTCATCTCACCAAGCAGGAACAGCGCAACCTCAACAAGTCCGAGAACAAGAACAGCAACCACATTCACAAGCAGCGGACGCAGGGCTAATTCGCTGACGCAACGAACGCACGGCGTTGAAGGTTGATCTGAACCTCCTCGTGACCGCACGGGGAGGTTTTTCGAGCGGTCATCTGGCGCTCCGATGAGATCACTTGAGCAGGAGCTTGCACGTGCAGCGCGAACAGACAACACATCGAGGCGATGTTGCGCTGTCCACCGATTTCGCGTGGCCTTGACGGGTCATCGCGTATCCAGATTTGAACACCGACATGCCCGGTAGAGCGCAAGGCCGTTTCTAGCGTGAGCTGGGCGACCTCCATCAGGATGGTCGCCCGACAACTGGAGTTTCGTTTGCGCAACCATCGGACCAGCCATCTCTTGCGCCTGACTGTGCTCGGCGCGGTACTACTGCTGGGCGGTTGCCACGGTGTCTTGTTCGCAGGACTCAACGCCATTGACGAGCACACGAACATCGGCACCGAAAGCCATGTCGTGTTTGATGCGCAGCATCATCTCGCGCTGGACGTCTATCGCCCCACCGATGCAGAGCATGCACCCATCGTGGTTTTCTTCTACGGTGGCGACTGGATGCGCGGCAAGCGCCAGTGGTATCGATTCGCCGGGGCCGCGCTGGCGGCGCACGGCGTGATCGCGGTGATCCCGGACTACCGTAAATACCCCAAAGTGAAAATGGATGGCTTCATGCAGGATGCGGCGCATGCCGTGGCGTGGACACGCGATCACGCCGAGCAGATCGGTGGCGATCCACGGGACATCTTCCTGATGGGGCATTCGGCAGGTGGGCAGATCGCCGCTTTGCTCGCCACCGACGCGAAGTGGCTGCAAGCGGAAGGCATGCAGCCACGCGACCTGGCTGGATTCATCGGTTTGGCCGGTGTCTACGACTTCGTGCCGATCGAAGCGAAAGAAAAGGACATGATCGGCATGTTCGGCAAGACCGTTGCCGAACAGCGTCGGGCGCAGCCTGTTTCGTTTGTGCACGGGGACGAACCGCCGATGCTGTTACTGCATGGAACGGCCGATCATGAAGTCGATCCATCGAACAGCAAATCGCTGGCGCGGGCGATGCAGGTAAATAACGAGGACGTGACCTTGAAACTCTATCGGGGAGTGGGTCACTCGGCCTTGCTGTTTTCGATGTCGCGGCCGATGCGCGACCATGCACCGACGCTGGACGACGTGCTGGCGTTTATCCACTCGCATGGGACAGCCCCTTCGAACAATCCACTTCCCAGCTCGTCATCCCTGCGAAGGCAGGGACCCGGCACCCTTGCTCGTCAAGAACTTGAGGTCGCTGGGTTCCTGCCTTCGCAGGAATGACGAGGGTTCCAAGACGGTGGCTGCCTGATGGGTGTGCGTCGTGGAGGACGCTCAATTTTCAGGCGAGAGACTTCAATCGGTAGAGTGCTTCCATCGCTTCGCGGGGAGACATTGCATCCGGATCGATGGTTTCCAGTGCGCGCTCCACGGCCGAAGGTTGTGGTGCAAACAGGCCAAGTTGCGGCGACGGTTCCGTGGCCGCCTTGCCAGCCGACGCATGGCTGTGCATGCCGCGCTCCAGCTCCGCCAGCGTGCGTCTTGCATCGGCGATGACCGACTTTGGCAAGCCGGCAAGCGCTGCAACCTGCAAACCGAAGCTGCGGTTCGCCGGGCCGTCCTTCACGGCATGCATGAAGACCAGTTGCTCACCGTACTCCACTGCGTCCAGATGCACGTTCGCGATGGTGGGGTATTCGTTGGCCAGCTCGGTGAGCTCGAAGTAATGGGTAGCGAACAACGTATACGCGCGGCTGTTGCGCGCCAGATGCACGGCTGCGGCGCGTGCCAGTGACAGGCCGTCGTAGGTACTGGTGCCGCGGCCGACCTCATCCATCAACACGACGCTGTGTTCGGTCGCGTTGTGCAGGATGTTCGCCGTCTCGCTCATTTCCACCATGAAGGTGGATTGACCGCGCGAGAGGTCGTCGCCGGCGCCGATGCGGGTGAAGACGCGATCGATCGGGCCGATCACCGCGCGTGACGCCGGCACGTAGCTGCCGATATGCGCGAGCAGCACGATCAACGCGTTCTGCCGCATGTAGGTGGATTTGCCGCCCATGTTCGGACCGGTGATCACCAGCATGCGGCGCGCATCGCCAAGCATCAGGTCGTTCGGCTCGAACGGCTCGTCGCGTACTTTCTCCACTACCGGATGGCGGCCACGTTCGATCGTGATACCGGGTTCATCAGTGAGCTCAGGTGCGCTCCAGTCCAGCGCTTCGGCGCGTTCGGCCAGATTGCTCAGCACGTCGAGTTCGGCCATCGCGGCGGCGGCTTGTTTCAGTGGCTCCAGCTTCGCGGTGAGCGTGTCCAGCAGTGCTTCGTAGAGTGCTCGTTCGCGCATCAGCGAACGCTCCTTTGCCGAGAGCACCTTGTCCTCGAAGGTCTTGAGTTCCTCGGTGATGTAGCGCTCGGCATTCTTCGTCGTCTGGCGGCGCGTGTAGTGTGTCGGCGCCTTTTCGGACTGCGCCTTGGTGATTTCGATGTAGTAGCCGTGCACGCGGTTGTAGCCAACCTTGAGCGTGCTGATACCGCTGGCGGCCTTCTCGCGTTCTTCAAGTTCAACCAGATACTGGTCGGCGTGGGTGGACAGCCGACGCAGTTCATCGAGCTCGGCGTCGTAGCCGTCCGCGATCACGCCGCCGTCGCGCTGCAGCACCGGCGGCTGCGCCACGATCGCGCCGGCAAGCAGGGCAGCGGTGTCCGCGTGGTCGCCGATGTGCTCGACCAGCAAGTGCAACAAGGGACTATCAAGCGAGGCGATTTGTTCACGCAACGTCGGCGCTGCGGCGAGACCGTCGCGCAGGGTGGACAGGTCGCGTGGCCGCGCCGAGCGCAGCGCAACGCGGGCCAGGATGCGCTCAAGATCGCCGATGCCACGCAGCTGTTCGCGCAACGGGTCGTAGCGACGGCTATCGATCAGCATGCCGATCGCCTGATGGCGCCGGCGCAGCAGCTCGCGCGAACGCAGCGGACGATTAAGCCAGCGCCGCAGCAGGCGTGCGCCCATCGGCGTGACCGTCTCGTCCAGTACACCGAGCAGGGTGTGTTCGGTGCGCCCGCTGGGATGGGTATCCAGCTCCAGATTGCGGCGGGTGGCGGCGTCCAGTGCGATCGTCTCGCTGGCGCTTTCGACCGCCATGCCGGTGAGGTGCGGCAGCGCGCTCTTCTGGGTTTCCTCGACATAGCCGAGCAGACAGCCGGCCGCGGCGGTGGCCAGCGGCAGGTTGTCCACGCCGAAGCCGCCGAGATCGCGGGTGCCGAAGAAACGATTCAGCTCACGTCGCGCCGCATCAGCGTCGTAATGCCACGGTGGGCGCTTGCGCAGGCCGGGTAGCGCGCTGACCAGCTTCGGCCACGCTACGCTTTCGTCGACCAGCGTCTCGGCGGGCTGCAAGCGCGCGAGTTCGGCCGCCAGCGCTTCGGCGCTCGGCACTTCGCTGAGCAGGAAACGCCCGCTGCCCAGATCGACCCAGGCCAGACCATAGGTGCCATTCGCGCCGGCGGCAATCGCCAGCAGCAGGTTGTCGCGGCGCTCTTCCAGCAGCGCAGCGTCGGTCACCGTGCCCGGGGTGACGATGCGCACGACTTTGCGTTCGACCGGGCCTTTCGACGTGGCGGGGTCGCCGATCTGCTCGCAGATCGCCACCGACTCGCCGAGGCGTACCAGTCGCGCGAGATAGTTTTCCGCTGCGTGATACGGTACGCCGGCCATCGGAATCGGTGCGCCGGCGGACTGCCCGCGTTGCGTCAGCGTGATGTCGAGCAGCCGCGCCGCCTTGCGTGCGTCGTCGTAGAACAGCTCGTAGAAGTCGCCCATGCGAAAGAACAGCAACACCTCCGGGTGTTCGGCCTTGGCCGAGAGGTACTGGCGCATGAACGGGGTGTGCTGGGAGAGATCGTCTTGGCTCATGCAATGCAAGTCTTGGCGTGGTCGCGCGAAACGGGTAGAACGAGGGTCTTGCGCTCTGCGCAGAGCTCATTCAAGCCAGGGAGTCTCGCATGGAGTTGTCGTCCGTTCCTACTGATACCGAGTTACAGATCCTGGCCGGCGACATAGCGATCGAAGTGCTGCAGCGCAAGCTCATGCTGGTGACCGCCGAATCCTGCACGGGCGGCTGGATCGCCAAGGCGCTGACCGATCTGCCTGGTAGCTCGGCCTGGTTCGATGCCGGCGTGGTGACCTACAGCTATGAGGCAAAGGAGGCGCTGCTCGGGGTCAATCCACGCACGCTGGAGCTCACTGGCGCAGTCAGCGAGGAAACCGTGCTGGAGATGGTTTCCGGTGCGCTGGCGCGCTTCGGCGCCGGCGTGGCGGTAGCGGTGACGGGCATTGCGGGGCCTTCGGGCGGCACCCCGGACAAGCCGGTCGGTACCGTGTGGGTCGGCTGGAAACGCCGGGGTGGCTACGGACATGCTCAGATGTTCCTGTTTCCCGGCGATCGCGAGGCCATCAGGCGGCGAACTGTGGCGGCGGCGCTCATCGGTTTGCGTAAAACGCTGACGGAATAACTTGTTGTCTGGCTGTCGGGCGGGCTTGACCGGTATGGGATACTGCCCTGACTGCAACCCGGTCAAGGCAGCCCGGCCGAAGCGGCCCGGCCGAAGCGCCCTGATCGCAGCCCGTGAGACCCGAGCCGGGCATCATGCTTACCATTCACAGCCCAACCGGAATTCAAGACGATGGATGACAACAAGCGCAAGGCACTTACTTCCGCCCTCGGCCAGATCGAAAAGCAGTTCGGCAAGGGCGCGATCATGCGCATGGGCGACCGCGTCAACGAGGCCATCGAAACGGTATCCACCGGCTCGCTAGGGCTGGATATCGCGCTCGGCGTCGGCGGTCTGCCGCGTGGCCGCGTGGTCGAGATCTACGGGCCGGAGTCGTCCGGCAAGACCACCATGACGCTGCAGGCGATCGCCAGCTGCCAGCGCGCCGGCGGCACCGCCGCCTTCATCGATGCCGAGCACGCGCTTGACCCGACCTACGCGGAAAAACTGGGCGTCAAGGTCGATGACCTTTTGGTCTCGCAGCCGGATACCGGCGAGCAGGCGCTGGAAATCGCCGACATGCTGGTGCGCTCGGGCGCCGTCGACATGGTCGTGGTCGACTCGGTCGCCGCGCTGACCCCGAAGGCGGAAATCGAGGGCGAAATGGGCGACTCCCACGTCGGCCTGCATGCCCGCCTGATGAGTCAGGCGCTGCGCAAGCTCACCGCCAACATCAAGAAATCGGGCACGCTGGTGATCTTCATCAACCAGATCCGCATGAAGATCGGCGTGATGTTCGGCAGTCCTGAAACTACCACCGGTGGCAACGCGCTGAAGTTCTACGCCTCGGTACGCCTGGATATCCGCCGCATCGGCGCGGTGAAGAAGGGCGAGGAAATCATCGGTTCGGAAACCCGCGTCAAGGTGGTCAAGAACAAGGTGGCACCGCCGTTCCGCCAGTGCGAATTCGAGATCCTCTACGGCGAGGGCACCTCGCGCGAAGGCGAGATCATCGAACTGGGCGTGGCGCAGAACCTGATCGACAAGTCCGGCGCCTGGTACAGCTACAAGGGCGATCGCATCGGCCAGGGCAAGGAGAATGTGCGCCAGTACCTGCGCGACAACCCGGCGATGGCGAACGAGATCGACAAGCTGCTGCGCGAGCGTCTGCTGGTGCCGGTCGGCAAGCCCGCCGCGGCCGCTCCGGAAGAGGCGCTTGAGGAAGCGTGAGCGGTAACTGCTGAGCGGTGATCGCTGAGCGGTGATGCTGAGCGATCAGGTTCCGTTTCAAGCAGATGGCCCGGCTCGTCCGGGCCATCTGCTTTTCAGCCTCCCGGTCGGATGCCCGGCTGACCGTTCCTCAGCCGTTCGCCCTGAGCGTAAGCCCGAAGGGCTGAAGTCGAAGGGCCGGGCCTGATGAAGGTGGATGGCAGCCCTTCGACTTCGCTGCGCTACGCTCAGGGCGAGCGGCTCAGGGCTAACGGTTCAGAACGAACGGCTCAAAGCGAACGACTTGGAACGAACGACTCAGAACGAACGGTTGAGGATATTCCCAACCAGGTATCGGGCCATTCTTTAGCCGTTCGCCCTGAGCGTAAGCCCGAAGGGCTGAAGTCGAAGGGCTGAGGTCCGAAGGTGGATGGCGGCCCTTCGACTTCGCTGCGCTACGCTCAGGGCGAACGGCCCAGGCGCACGGCTGCGGCCCAGGGAATCCGTCCGTATCAACCAGGTATCTGCTTGCATGATGATGAAACGCCCACCCGGCAAGGATGATTCCGGCAAAGGTCAGCCGGCCAAGCCGAAGCGCAGCGCTTATGACAAGGCGCTGGGGCTTCTGGCTCGCCGCGAGCACTCGCGCAAGGAGCTGAAGACCAAGCTGCGCCAGGGCGGCTACGAGGGCGAAGAAACCGGCGCTGCGATCGAACGGCTGGGCGAGCAGCACTACCAGGACGACGACCGCTTCGCCGAGGTGCTGCTGCGCAGCCGTATCGCACAGGGCTACGGCCCGATGCGCCTGCGCGTGGAGCTGAAAAGCCACGGTCTGGGCGATGCGCGCATCCGCGAGCTGCTGGAGGCGGCCGAGGTCGACTGGAACGCATCCGCCGCCGCCCAACTGCGCCGCCGTTATGGTGGCAAGGGCGTGGCTGACCCCGCCGAACGCGCCCGTCGGGCGCAATTCCTCTTGCGCCGCGGCTTTGCCGCCGCCACAGTACGGAGTGTTACCCACGCCGACGTGGACGAAGCTGACGACGAAAACCCCTGAAATCCATCGTCCAGGGACGGTGGAGGGATGGATCGCGTGGCTCGGCCGCGGTGTGGCCCCCGACCACCCGCCAGCATGACATGCATGAAAACCTCTGAAATCCGGTCCGCCTTCCTCGACTACTTCCGTTCCAAAGGCCACACCATCGTGCCTTCCAGCTCGCTGGTGCCGGCCAGCGACCCGACCCTGCTGTTCACCAATTCGGGCATGGTGCAGTTCAAGAACGTGTTCCTCGGTAGCGAGAAGCCGGGTTATGTACGCGCGGCCGACGTGCAGCGCTGCCTGCGTGCCGGCGGCAAGCACAACGACCTGGACGCGGTGGGCTATACCGCACGGCACCACACGTTCTTCGAGATGCTTGGCAACTGGTCGTTCGGCGACTACTTCAAGCGCGACGCGATCGCCTATGCATGGGAGCTGCTGACGGGCGTATTCAAACTGCCCGCCGACAAGCTGTGGGTCACCGTCTATCACACGGACGACGAGGCGTTCGACATCTGGCACAAGGAAGTCGGTGTGCCGGTCGACCGCATTGTGCGCATCGGCGACAACAAGGGCGCGCCGTTCGCCTCGGACAATTTCTGGCAGATGGCCGACACCGGGCCGTGCGGTCCGTGCACGGAAATCTTCTACGACCACGGTGCGGGGATCGCTGGGGGCCCGCCCGGCTCGCCGGACGAGGATGGCGACCGCTACATCGAGATCTGGAACCTGGTGTTCATGCAGTTCGACCGCGCGCCCGACGGCACGTTGTCGCCGCTGCCGGCGCCGTGCGTGGACACCGGCATGGGCCTTGAGCGCCTCGCTGCCGTGCTGCAGCACGTGCATTCAAACTACGAGATCGACCTGTTCGCGCATCTGATCCGGGTTGCCGGTGAACTCACCCGCACGAGCGATCTTTCCAACAAGTCGTTGCGCGTGATTGCTGACCATATCCGCGCCTGTTCCTTTCTGATCGTCGACGGCGTACTGCCGTCGAACGAGGGACGTGGCTATGTGCTGCGTCGAATCATCCGGCGTGCCCTGCGGCATGGCTGGATGCTCGGCGTGCGCGGCGACTTCTTCTGGAAGATGGTGCAGCCGCTGGTCGAGGAAATGGGCGTTGCCTATCCGGAGCTCGCGACGAAACAGGCATTTGTCGAAGACGCACTGCGCGCCGAGGAACTGCGCTTCGGCGAGACGCTGGAACATGGCATGCGCGTGTTCGACGAGGTTGCCACGAAGCCCGCCACGGCATCTGCCAGGACGATTGCCGGCGAGGATGCATTCCGCCTCTACGACACCTATGGTTTTCCCGTTGATCTCACCGCAGACATCGCACGCGAGCGCGGTCTCGAAGTAGACATGGGCGGCTTCGAGCTGGCCATGAACGAGCAGCGCGAGCGAGCCCGTTCGGCCGGCCGCTTCGAGGCGAAGGGTCAGATGCCGGCCGAGCTGGCCAGCCAGTTGAAGCCAACCGTATTCCTCGGCTACGAGGCGCTACGCAGTCAGGGCAGCAAGGTGCTCGGCATCGTGCGCGGCGGCAAGCAGTTCGACCAGCTCGATGCGGGCGAGGAAGGCCTGGTGATCCTCGACCGTACGCCTTTCTACGCCGAATCGGGCGGGCAGGTCGGTGATACCGGCGAGCTGGTCAATCCTGCGGGTCGCTTCGACGTCAGCGATACGCTGAAGATGGGCGGCGTGTTTTTCGGTCATGCCGGTCGCTGGCATGGTGCACAACCGCTGCGTACCGGCGACGTCGTCGATGCCAGCGTGGATGCGGCGCGTCGTCAGGCGATCGTGCTCAACCATTCGGCCACCCATTTGCTGCACGCAGCGTTGCGCAAAGTGCTGGGCGATCACGTCACGCAAAAGGGTTCGCTGGTAGCTCCCGAGCGACTGCGTTTTGATTTCTCGCACTTCAAGCCGCTGAGCCGCGAAGAACTGGCTCGGGTCGAGGTGATGGTGAATGCCGAGGTGCGTCACAACACCGCCGCCGATGTGCGGCAGATGGCCTACGACGACGCGATCGAGTTTGGCGCGATGGCATTGTTCGGCGAGAAGTACGGCGATGAAGTGCGTGTGCTGAAGATGGGTGAGTTTTCCACCGAGCTATGCGGCGGAACACACGTCAGCCGCACCGGCGACATCGGCCTGTTCAAGATCGTCAGCGAGGCCGGCGTGGCTTCCGGCGTGCGTCGCATCGAAGCCGTCACCGGTGAAGGAGCGCTGGCCTGGGTGGTCGATGAAGAGCGCCGCCTGGGTGAGCTGTCGCAGCTGCTTTCCAGTAGCGGTGACGATGCGGTGGAAAAGCTGCGGCAGTTGTTCGATCGCCAGAAAAAGCTTGAGCGCGAGCTCGATTCGCTACGTAGCAAGGCGGCTGGTTCGGCCACTGCCGATCTGGCCAGCTCCGCACACGAGGTCGACGGCATCAAGGTGGTGGCGGCACGGCTGGAAGGCCTCGATGCGAAGTCGCTGCGCGACAGCGTGGATCAGCTCAAGCAGCAGCTGGGTGACTGCGTGATCCTGCTGGCTGGTGCCGCCGACGGTCGTGTCGCGCTGATCGCTGGCGTCCATGGCAAGGCACTGGATCGGATCAAGGCGGGCAGCGTGGTCGCGCATGTTGCAGCGCAGATCGACGGCAAGGGCGGCGGCCGTGCGGATATGGCCCAGGGCGGTGGCTCGGACACTGCCAATTTGCCTGCGATTCTGGCCGCTTTGCCAAAATGGATTTCAAGTCAGTGATCGATTCGGGCGCGTAGCGGCATATGCCATTTGTCACGATCCATACGCATTGCACATGACAATCACGCTCGGCTAGTATCGTAGAGGTGTCGACGCCCTCGGTAGCGATGGTGTCGCCAGTCAGGACGCTCAGGAGTGTTTTGGCTGTGAGCCGGGAAGGCGGTAGGGCCTTCGACGGATCAATCGTCGAACTGCGGATGGACGTTGCTCAGGGGTGAGGCACCATCGATCCGCGGGCCTGTGACCAACAGCATTAATGGAGTAGCAAACATGTTGATTCTGACCCGCAGGGTCGGCGAAACCCTGATGATCGGTGACGAGGTGACCGTTACCGTTCTAGGCGTGAAAGGCAATCAGGTGCGTATCGGCATCAACGCGCCCAAGACCGTCGCCGTACACCGCGAAGAAATCTATCAGCGGATCAAGGGCGAGCATGAATCGGGCAGCGTGCCTGAAGAGCCCGGCGAACACTGATTCTTCAATAAAGACTTTACCTCGACCGCGCCGGTCAGTATCCTTGCCGGCTCCGCAGCGATGCGGGAAAAACCCGGAGAGATGCCCGAGTGGCCGAAGGGGCTCCCCTGCTAAGGGAGTATAGGGTCAAAAGCCTTATCGAGGGTTCGAATCCCTCTCTCTCCGCCAGATACGCAACTAAGCCCCTGAAATATGGGGCTTTTTTGTGGATATATTTTATCTACCCATGAATTAACCCATGGCAGTCGCAACGCTTAATTGCGATGTAAAACCGCCTCATGGGCTTCGACCGAAGCCCGTTAGAACAAGGCGCGGAGTGCTCGGTATACGGCTATTTAAGTCACCAGCAACTAAGCCAGATTCGATGCGGTCGTCAATATGGCAAGATAGTGCCATTGGCTTTTCACTGGCGTTCAAATATGAGCAAGCGCGCCAAGACCGAATGGGAAGAGGACGGCTGGGTTCTCGTAGAGCTTCCGCAAAAAGCGCTCACCCTTCGAGATGAGATCGGTCAACTCAAAGTATCACTTATCCAGTTTTTTTTTATTCCGTGGCCACCGGGCATGAGCTCTCAAGCCCATAAGAAGGCGGAAGCGTTAGCCCTCGCAAATTACCGAAAGGTGGTTGTGTCAGCCCTCGATCCAAAGAACTCCGGCGCCAGGGATTGGTTGATCGAGCATCATCCGAAGTACGAGGCTGTAAATTCTCGTCGAGCTCCCTACCATGTAGATGCGTGGATATCTTTCCAAAGAGCTGAGCGGGCGCTAGATCAAGGTAATGACGATGCCGCGGGCCTTCACGTTAGAGAAGCTCAACATTTTCTCGGGCAGGCTGACGAGGATTTCATAGCGAATGAAGTTAGCGAGACACGCTCTCGGGTTGGTCGAAGCGGCGGAGCTGGTACCAAGCGCGACGCAGTCCGAGAAAAGTTTGTTCGGTTGCTGTCTGAGAAAAGACCTAAAAGTGGGTGGGAATCAAGAGCTGAAGCCGCTCGCATGCTGAGTCCGCTTTTGGTTGATTTCATCGAGAAGAGGCCTACCACCAACATGAAAACCGAGAATCTCGAAAGGCAATTGCTCAGATGGCTCGGGGATAAGGATGGCAATGAACGGAAGGCGTACGATGCATCAAGCCGAGTGCTTGGGCGGAAGGAGTAGAAGTACTGTTCTACTTAACCACGGTCCCGTTCGCGGATGCTGAGAGTGAGCGAACGGTGTGACGGTTTGAGCTTGCAAAACGCCAGCCGCGTGTCCGCCTTCGCCACAGCAACTGACTAGCTTCGCCAACGAAGCTGACCACAGCCGGCGGCCACGCTGCTAATCATCGCCATCGCGTTGCCCATTCCTGACATCGATCCTGACCAGCACCGCTAGTGGAACTGGCCAGGCGCGCCAGCAGCGGGAGTCGACCGACCGACTTCGGCCAGAAGCGGTCGATCGTCTGAGCGTGAGCCGACGATCAATTTCGCGACCAAGTCCGGACGCCCCCGCGTCGGGACTGCAACAGAACTCATTTAGATGTGCTTTCGCGTCTCCGCTCCTTGCCTTCCTTTGCCGAAGGGAGCGACGGAGGCTTGCCGCGAGAAGGCAGTGAGGCAGCAGCCTTACGCTTTCCCAATTCGGGCTTCGGTAGCTTCGCCACCGATTTAGTGATTTTCTTGGCCTTCTTGACCTTCTTGGCTGCCTTGGTGTCGATGCCGCGCCGCGTGAGATCTATACCTATCACCCGAATGTCCTCAACGCCGGGGTAATCGTTCGAGATGAGCATCCAGTGCCGCTGGAGCTCATCCAATAGCATCTCGAACGTGTCGGCTCGGCGCCCGTTCGGCAGGTCCCAGTAGGACTTCGTCCCGAGATAGACGATGACGAAGATCCCACGACTTGAACGGAGGTCGCGCAAATAGTCGCCGCACAGCTGGATTTCGAGGCGCTCGAAAAGGTGAGGGCCAGTCCACTTGTCGGCGAGCTTGAGCTCGGCCGGCACCGGGGCATCGAAACCGACACCGAAGAGCCGCAGGTCCGGACGCTTCGCGTCAGCGAGCTCCTCCTCCTGCGGAATGACGTATCGGCCGGCAGCGCGATCGCGACACCATCCGCCTATGAACTTCCTGAACTCGGTCTCCTGATCAACTGCTTGGAGGATCGAGGCAATGCTGGAATCGCCGTTCTCTAGGTCGTGCTTCAACGCGTCCAGCTTGTCGACGGCGTGATACCAGAGCTCGCGGTGATTCGCCGGCGTCGCTACCAGCGATTTACCGAACTCCTGAACCTGTGACGGCATCCACGCATCGACGTCGGCGTCCGCGGCAGCCTTAGTCTTCGCGTGGTAACTCATCCACGGCCGGGAGCGCTCGTCAGGGTGTGCGCGTCCCATCTCGAGCAGCGCTAGGAATGCCTCCTTCCCAGGCGTCTCTCGGATGAATGCGATGAGCGCGTTTCGCGCGTCCTGTGCGTTGTCTCGCAGACCTGGTGAGTAGACGCCTCGCCCTGTGCGGTCGATGTCGTCTTGCTGTCGGATGTAGCGCGCTATCAGTAGATAGAGCGACTTCATGTGCTCGACTGTGCGGAATGCCTGCCGGGCTCGGCACTCCTGCGACCTGCCGCCGATGAGGGCGACGATGAAAGCAAGGGCCAGCTTCGTCTGCTGGATCGGGCCCTCCAAACCCGCGAACCGAGCGGCAAGAGCTGGAATCGCAGCGGTAGGATCGACTCCAACCCAGACGGCGAACCAGATCGGAGAAAAGGTAAGGTTGCGGGTGGCGTTCGCCTTTCGCGAAGCAATTGCGGCGATTGTCTTGTCGTCAACCGATGATCGGTTGACGATCGCCAGGAGTTGGTTGAGGTTCCGTGTATTGACCCGTTTCGCGCGCAGCTCGGGCAAAAGCGCCGGAGCGATTTGGTCGCAGATCCAGTCGCCCTGCCAGCTGACGTCGTAGAGCGCATAGTTGCTCTCACTGTCCGCCGTTTCGATGGAGAACTCGTATTTGATCTCCTTCAGCAGGACACCGAGGACCTGCGATGGAAGCGCGTTGTGCAGTTGGGAAAGCCAGACGGGGAATCCGTTGAGCTCCTGCAGCGCGTACCGGGTCGCGATCTCCGCTTCGTTCGGGGTTAGGGTGAGTGGCCAGTCAGTGGTCTCCCGCGCTTCGATGGACAGCCCGGTGAGACCGAAGATTGTCGAGAACGGCGTGGTGTTCGCGATCGCCCCCTCGGAACGGAGCAGAGGTGTGTTCTGACGCCAGAATCCGACGGCGCCGTCCCGAAACGCGAGCGCGACCTCCTCGCCGAACTCTTTGATGAGCGATCGCCAGTTGCCGTCGGTCCACCGGTTGTGCTGGCTCTCGCCGCTGCTCATCTGCTCGTGGAGGTAGTGTTGGTCGTAGGAGATCTCGCTTGGCTTTCCGAAGTCGCGGATGGTCGTCACGCGACCCGCGAGGATCTGCTTCGCTTTATCCATGGCCGCAGCTTTCTTCGCCGCCTCCCTTTCGGACTGGCGCTTCCAGGCCGCCTGCTGGCGTTTGAATTTGGCATGGGCACCTTTAGGCGGATGGAACAGTTTGCTGAACTCGCCCTCCACGTCAGGATTGGTCGACACCGCCTTCTTGAGTGCCGCTCGCCACACACGAAGACGACCGTTCTGCTGGTAGAGCCCGAAGGCGAGCGTCAGCGCTACGAGCTGGTCATCCAGGAACGGCTGAACGACGATCTGGTCGCACATGTACTTAAAATCCGAGCCGTCGAAGGCCCAGTAAGCACCGAAGATCGAGGCGTGCCAGTAGTTGGTCAGCCGCTCGCCGTTCACGCGTGTCCGTCGCACGCGCTCCTCGGCGACGCTATGCCACAAAAGTGCACGGTTGAGCGCTGGCCATCCGCGGACCAGTTGTGGCAGTTCCTTTGCACTCCCCTCCAATGCGCTGTGCCCGTAGCCCTCGGTGCCGGGTAGCCTTCGCAGGATCGAAAGCGGAGCCTCTTTGAGCGCGGCAGGATCGCGGCGCTCTATCAGCCGAACTAAGGTTTGGCCCGTGGCTTGGCCGAGCCAGCTGTATTGCTTGGAAATTTCGAAGTGATAGTGCTCGACGAACGGTTTGCGATTCAGAAGCCCGGCAAATCCATCAAGAAGCGCGGGGAGCAGTATCTGCGGAACTTCGGCTACGTAGCCAGCAAGCGAACTCGAGAGCTGATCGGCCTCGTACAACTCTTTGGGTGCCGCGAGCGCAAGGGCTCTGAGCAGCCAAGCCACGTCGGCCTGCGTCTGGTCGAGGCCACAGATAAGCTCAGCGAGCCAGCTTCGCCGGAGCGGCAGTCCTTCCAGAATGAACGCCTCGCGGACCTCGGAGCAGTCCTGTCGCGACCCGACTTCAATCAATGCACGAATGGCGGCTATCCGCGCGTAGTTCGCGCGCGAGGTGAGGGCGAAGTGCTTGGCCACGTCCGCGAGTGAGGTGACGCCTCCCTGCTGGACCATTCGCAAAAGGAACCAGACGATGTCTTCGTCGCCGCTATGTTTGTCGAGGAGCTCACGGATGACCTTCGCCAGGTCCGGGCTCGTGAAGCGCTGCACCGCCGAATACTCTGTCGCGCTTCGGTTATGCGCCGGCTGGGCTAGCTGCTCGCAGGTTTCGCGAAGGATTTGGGCGCGCGTATCAACCGGCAGCTGCGCGGGATCTCCTCCTTCGAACAGGACCTCGGGAGCGAGGCGCGTTACGCGTTCGAGGATTCGCTGGTCGAAAAGGGCGAGCCAGGGAAGGATCGGACGCATAGTCGGAACCACGATTTCAATGCCGTATTGGCGCCGAAAGAAGAGGTTCTCGACCTTTGCCCGCGACCCTTCGTCAATGAGCATGGCGTTGAGCCACTCTGCTGTGAGGAATTCACGCACTGAGCGGTGGTGGAAGCGCACCGTTCCGTAGATACCTTCGTCGCATATCGGTCTGGTAAGGAGCGTGCGGCAGTCAGCGTCATTCCAATCGGTCAGTATCTCCTTGATTGGAAGACCGCGATCGTTTTGCTGGCCGTCGGGCACCCGGATGGCCGACTCCTTCGCGAGCGTCGCCGCCGCCGCGACGAGGCGTACACCCGCGCGGATACGGTCCTTGGCGATCGGGTTGGCGTCGGCTCGGTCCTGATCGCGTTCTTCCAACCGCTTGTCGATGCTCGCCCGCATCAGCTCGAGTCGCGAGCCAATCTTTTTATTGGCGATCCAGAATTCGACTGTCTCGGCGAGGTCGATTGGGCGGGCCGTAAACGACCATGCGTCCGCGCGTTCCACAGCTTTCTTGAATGCTTTGATATCGGTGACGCCCTTGGCGCCGACAAAGCGTTCGACCTGCTCACCAGTGAGATCGTTGAGCGCGACGATGCGGAAGGGAGACTTTTGGAGCGTCGACACAGGGACGTCCTTGGTGGTCACAGCTTCGCCGAACTCTTGGTCCTGGTCGGGCGTAGTACCCGACATCGTCCACGGTAGCGCCGCTTCACAGATAAGGAGATCGGTCCTTGCCCGCCAAGCGTCTGTGCGCCCCGTGATGATGACGTGTGTGTGTTGAAGGACGCGGCCAAGCTTGCGTCCGACCTTGCGTATAGCGCGCTCGAAGTCCTTCGGGTCTTTCAGCCGCGCTTCGTCGACGGAGTCCAACAGAATCCAGCCATCTTCATCGGAGATCATCCACTCCTCAAACTCCTCTGGGGTTCCTTCCTCGAACGCGGTGTCGAAGTCTTGGGCTAGGTGCTCGATGCGCAGGAAGAACGCACGTTTCGCGCGCTGCCGCAAGTCGCGGCAGACGTGCCGGAGCTCCTCGGTCTTTCCAGACCCTGCCTCGGAGAGAAGAACGACGCGCGGCTCCTCAAGTAGATCGGACCACTGCGTAGGCTTGCCGCGGAGCATCACCTGGAATAGATCGGATTCCTTGCCTTCCCCATCGCTAAGCGCAAGATCGCGAAACGTGCGGTGAACTTGAATAAATTCGTCGTCCGACATCTAATTCCCCTTCGCATCCTGACTGCCAAAAACGGCGCACTTGATTGCTCGCCGTCAATGTATCCAATACGAAAGCCGGCTGCTCGACTGGCTGCTTTGGGTGACATGCGACCTTCAGTCGGTTGGCCAGCTGGTTGGCGATACCGGTCGTTGTGTGGCGAGCATGGTTAGCTGTGCTGGCAGCGATTGGTCAGCAAGCTGGCAATCTGCATCAGAGGTTAGATGCATTGGAATCCACATTTTTCCAACTTCGCTCAAGCAGCTGCCCTTGTCCGTGGCCGACCGGGTTTGTTATTGGCAAGCTCTGGCACTACGCCTCTACCGAACGTACGCCCCTTAGGCATGCCTAGCCGAATGAGAAAGTTGGGCTTCGTCAAGTAGGGAGCTACATCCTCTTTCAAGATCGCGAACTCCGGATCGATCCAATGAATCAGGCCGATACCGCGACGGACGTAGTCATCCGGCTTGCAGTTGTAGTAAGTCCCTTTGCCTGCGGTGATCCGGTCACGCCACAGCTCACCCAGTATCTTCCCGATCGTGATGCCCTCTCGTGACTGGTTGCCGTCGAAAAACAGTAAGAAGTGGAGGTGGTACGACTTCAACGTGGCGTATTCGAGCTTCCAAGCAAACCCGCGTATCTTCACGGGGCATTCGGTTCGCAGATAACGCAGAAACGCGTCTCTGTCCCTTCTAACCTGTTGGGCGGTTACTGCTCTCCCGGCCACAGCGAAGTGATCGCAATACATCTGTTGGTAGCCGACATCAAGGCGCACGACGAGCAAACGACTCCAACGCGCAAAAAGAGCGTCGATATAGCCAATCAAGCTGGCAGTGTTATTGCGCACTAGTTTTATGTGAGCATCGCGCCGCCGTCGAAACTCAGGGGTTCTTGCCTCTTCCCTCATCGCAGCAATACATGCATTGAGCGTGTCGAAGTCGGCCTCACCGAATGGTTGATACAAGTAAGAAATGCCTGCTGTGTGCTTCTCAAATAGCTCAAGGAAGGGATGCAGCTTGTGTGTGGGGAACGACAGGCGCACCTGCTCCACACCTCGCTGCATAGCTAAAAGAAAGCCTTCTCCCAGTTTCGTCCTGACGAACCGTCGTTGGTTCGTGACGGGGTGGGCCTTACGATCGAACAGAGGCTTGCGCGTGCGTATAATTTTCGCAGTGATACTTTCAATCTCACTTGCGAGGCTCGCAGATGTCATGTCCTCCGTGAGTAGCCGATTAACGCCACCATCATCCTCGATGCGAATGATGGTGGCGTACTGCAAGGCCTTTCGGGCAGCTCTTCCTAATGCTTCTGTGAATCTTGTCATGGATCATCGTACTCGTTCATTCGCACTTACGATTGGTAACGCATGTAGAAAATGACGCACATCCATGATCTATTCTGCATCTCTTTATAGAATGTCAATTTCCTTTCGATCCGAAATTGCACATGCTGCGTTCAGCGCTAGGGATTCGCTAGAGTGCGTTTTCAACGATGGTAGCGCCCGAAACTTTCATATATTCGAGAGTGTCGGTGCCGTCCGGATCTTTCCGGGTAAGGCGTTCTACTTGAATTAGCTCGCCGCAATTACCACAGGTCGAATCTATGGTTATTTGTTTGCGATATATGACACCCATATCCTCAGTGTATCGATCCGATTCACCGCTAGTTTCGACAGCCATCTGACTTTCATTTGCTTCTGCTTCGTCGTCAGCAAAATCCTCTCCGTCGATTTGATTGAGCGATTTGCACTTGAGGCACTCAAGTTTGATGTGTGACATGTGATCCCCTTAGCTGCAGTATTATCCGTGTATCGTTATTAATGATAAATATATTCAATCGCATTTAAATAACAAAAGAACCGTAAAGCGATGACTTGAACCTCTCATGGTTACGTAGGTTGTTTTAACAAAAGCTCTCGTAGTGATTATGAATTCGATAAAATAAACCTCCGTCAAGTTAATGTCGATACTTGGCGAAAACATCAAGTGGATATACGCATGATTTCGGCTGAGATCGCATGGACATTGAGCATTACCTGATACGGCATGTTGCCATTTTGAACTGGAGGTGCGCCTCGATTTCGGCATCGACCCATAGCGTGCGGCCGCCGCTCTTGAACGGAACCGGCAGGCTCGGGTCATGCCGTGGTGAGCGCGGATCCAATCGCTCGTAAATTGAGGCGCGAGATATTCCAAGTCGGTCAGCGACGACCTTGATCGGAATGCCGCGTGTGGGCTGGAGGGGCGAAATCATCAGGTTGGTCCGTGCGAGCTTGGTTTAGCGGTACGGGAATTTTATGGGGTTGACCCGTGCCGCAGGTCCACACCGCTGTCGGTAAAAGAATATCGATGGTGTACTGAGCCCCTCCCCCCAACCTTCTGAAAAGTTAAGGCTGGATATTCATTAGGTGCGAAAAGTTGGGGTCGGAAGAAAAGGTTCGTTCAGCCACGCAGCTCAGGCGAGTGCGCCTGAGCTGCGTGGCTGAACGGAAGCCATGGGATTTACCCGTAGGAGCTAACTAACGGTTCGCAACCACCCACGTCGTACCGCGCACGGAGTTCGTGAGCTGACCCCATACCTAAGTTTGCTCACGGCGCTGACACGTGATCACTTTTCAGTGTCGTAATCAGAACTCCAGGCGTTCGCGCTGCCTGCTGACGCAGGTCATGGAGGCGACTGCGAGTCTGTCGCTCTAGGCAGGCCCGGTCGCTTCCACAAACACTTCGAGTGGCAAGATACTCACGTTGTGAAGACAGCAGGGCACTCTTCTGTGAGGAGTCGTCCTGTTGCGTCAGGGCGTGGTATTGAGCAGCGACATCGGAATCAAGAGCACTTAACAAGGGATCGGCGCAAATCGCGGTTTCTGCCGGTGCCTGAGCCATGGCGCAATCAAAGCCTGGTTGGTATGTACGAGCGAGTTCGGTACGGCTGGCTGCGCCCGCGTTCCCTGCATTCATTGTTGCCGTTGTGACTACCGGCGGGGGCACACTAGGCGCTGGAAGAGCGATAGAGGTGGATGGCGGCGGAGAAGCGGGTGCAGGTGCAGGTGCAGGTGCAGGTTGTGCTGTGGCCGTTTCGATAGTTGCATTATTCGTGGGCGATGTTGCAGTGGCATCTGCCTGATCAACTGGCACCAGTTTGCCATCGGACTGCATCAAGTGTGTGGTGGTGCCAGTAGTGACATCGTGAAACAGGAAATTACCAATAATTCTTGAACCATCCATGTTCATGGATAGCACGATGGCACCATTGCCGGCGGTGCATTCAAGGCCTCCTTTCAAAGCTCCGTTAACCCAATTGGACTTTATAACCGCGCACCGACCAAATACGGGCACGATTTCCCTTTCCGTAAGGGAGCCATCTATTCCAAACATGGAATTGAAGGACGGATTATTTTGATATATTTCGCCTGTCCATTGCCCGCTGCTTGCGCCGTTGTCGGTCCAAGGTCCGTCTCTCAATCCATTCTTAAACGAGCCGGTAGCGGGTACCTGATCTTTGTAGCCATAAATCGTTGCCGGTCCTTCTAAGGCGCCATCAACAAAGGTTGCGACGGCAGTCAAGCCTTGATCGGTCTTCGTTTGGATCTTGCCGCTAAGAGGCTTTCCTTGATTCCAGGTCCCATCAGCAAGGACATCCCCCGTCGGGCTCCGCCTTATTTCCCTCCCATCCATTAGGCCGTTGGCATAGTGCACTTCCTTAGCTACTGTTTCCCCATCTGCGGCATAGTAAAGTTGCTTGCCGTCGAGCACGCCATCCTTCCAGTTTAAATCCACCAATTTTTTGTCGGTTTCAGGATCGTAAACGACCGATGAGCCATCCGGCCTTTCGTGATCGTAAGAGAGCGTCAATAGCGAAGATCCGCTTTGATCCTTGCAGACAGTCGCCCCGTTGCGTACACCCGTTTCAAAGCTCACATTGCATGACCACAAGTCCTTTGCGCTCGCGTAATCCTTCATGGAAAGCCTTATGCCTGCTGAGTCTATGTACTGCATAAGGAAATCAGGCGGCTGTGCAAAGGAAATGACCCCTGTGTATGGGTCTTGATGGTTGTGCTCGTACACCAGCCCATCATGGAAGTCGACTTGCCTGCTATCTATCTTGCTCTGACCGCAAGCGGCCAATAAAACGTAAGCAATGAGTGGCGCGAAAGCGCTGAGTTTTCTGCGATGCATCCCTTTTCTCCAATGAAATTTAACATCTGAAAACGTGAGCTCGTCCTCGTTCGACGGCTCGGTACGTGCGAGATCAGCTTTCCAGAAAGCGCCGCATCACATCGCTTCCCTGAGCGAACGTTGATCGAACCTGTTGAGCTGGCTGAGGCAACCTTTGGGTGCCAGCGTGCGGGTACGTCAGGTTCTTCTGCTCGGTGACCTGAGTGCCTACGGTTGCGCTGTATATAAGTTCGCACTCGCGGTGCGGGCGATGACCGAGAATGCGAGAGCGCGTTCAGAGCTCACCGTGGGTGCGGCGCCATGCCGGAAGCCAAGTCATTGCCCCATGTGGTTCCCCTCTGGACGGACGGGAAGCCCGTGCCCGTCTCTAATATACGAAAAACGAATGAATATAAGTAAACCGAATAACCACGCTCCGCGCATAGCTTGGTGGGCATGGCCAAACCACCTGCAAAGCCCAAGCCGAAGCCCACGTCCGTTCACCGCCCGGAACATGCGCTGCTGGCTCAGTTGCTGCGAGAGTTGCGGCTGGCAGCCAGCCTGACCCAGGCAGAGGCGGCAACTCATGTCGGCATCGCCCAAGCTGGGGTGTCAAAGATGGAAACCGGCGCGCGTGGCCTGGATCTGCTCGTCGTGCGGGATCTCGTGATCGCCTACGGTGCAGACTGGTCAGCTGTCATCACTGAACTTGACCGGCGGATCGCAGCGGGCATGAAGCCGGCGAGTGCCTTGATGAAGCGAAAGTTGCACGCTAAGAAATAGAACAGGCCGCCCTGGTGGGTGCGGCCTGGTTGAGCGTCGGCATCCTTGCGGCGCCTAGACTTCCCAGCAACTCCTTTATCCCATGGTCGGTGCAATGTGTCTGTCAGCGGTTTCCGACGTTGCCGTCCGTCTATTGCGTGACCTGTTGTAGACAAGACGCTGACTGCTCCTCAAAGTCAGGCGACTAATCTCAGGGCCTCTTCCCACGCCTTCTGCTTGAGGGCAGCCCCTTGGCCAAACCAGGCCGCGTCGAGGCGATGATCATCACTGCGCGCGCGGCGGTGGTGGTCGACGAATTCCGTCACGCTGTTCACTAAGCCCCAGGCCGTACCAGTCGCCGAGGTTAGGCTCGAGCCCCTCCCACGTCCCCCGAAGAGCTCACGTACCGACTTGGCCGCACGCTCGTTGACAGCAGTTGCCCCGCGGTCTGCGACGGTGGAAGCCGGGTAGGTCAGTACGCGTTGAAGGAAGGCTTCGGTGGTCCGTGCATTGACCCGGCATTCGGATAGCGTCTTCATCTGCATCATAAAGTCGTCCCACGAGGCAATGGCGATACCGAGCTGGCGCTTGACCGCCTGAGCGTCGAACTGACGGCGGTGCGGTACTTTCACCGCGCCAGCGCCGTTCGCCAGAGCGATCGCCAGCGTGTTGTTGCAGACCACTCTTACCGACGTGAATTGGGCGGTCGTCGCCAAGGTGCCATCGCAGGCCGTGGCCAGCAGCAGATAGCCGTTGACCTGGTCGCGGCCCTTGAGCGACGCGGTTTGGCCCGTCCGGGCGAGCGCCCAGAACTTCCGACCTTCCTTGAGAACACCAGCAGTCTCCAGTTCCAAGCCACCGATATTGGTCAGATCGCGGTAGAACTCCAGAATCTCGACCGGCTGCACCACCTGGTATCGCTTGGAAACGATTGCCAGTGGTGTCTTCGTGTCCGAGCGATACAGGACCTTTTGATCCGGATAGACACGATAGACGTCGAGGTCTCCACCGCGCGCGTCGAAGCGCACATCCGCCGCTTCGATGCGCCAGTTCATGCCCGCTCGCTCGGCCCAGACTTCGAGCGGCTGATTCGGTGCAAGTTGGTGACCCAAGCCGTGCCAGGGGACTTCATTGATATACGCCATGGATTGGATGAGATGCATCACTGAACTCCTTTTTGGGATAGGTGAACGCATAGAGCCCGGTCAAAGCCGGGCTCTATGCGTGATCAGGAAGAAAGTGGAGAGAAGAGAGCGGGATCGATGTATAGGTCAGCTCATGAAAGACGCATTCGTGGATTGATAGGTGTCTGTACTCCGCCCATACGCAGACAGCAGACGTACTTACTGCTCACCTTCAGCTAGGATTCGACCGAGCCCTGCAAGTACCACTTCGTCTACCTTCTCCCGTGTGAAGTGCTCGCAGCGTTCGCGCCAGGAGTCTTCGTCCCACTCACAAGACGCGACACGATCGTCATACAGCGCCTCGAACTCTGCCGCCCAGTCCTTGGTGAGGTTGTGGAACTCGTAGCTATCGATAGACCGGAAGCGCCCTAACGCCATGTTCCATGCAATTTCGATCACCGTCTCGACGAGGTTGCCGTTTGCCGAAAGCGCGGCGGAGTATTGCGCCAGCCGTTCACTATAAGTCGGCATCACATCAGCCCTCTACCGGCCATGCTGACGCACGCATCGCCCACTACGATGTGGTCCAGAATCCGCACACCAATCAATTTCAATGCATCAGAAAGCTCGTGGGTGATCGCCCGATCCGCTGCGCTGGGTTCTGCAACCCCGCTGGGGTGGTTGTGCGCGAGAATGGCGGCGCTGGCATTGATGCTCAACGCGGCCCGGACGACCTCACGGGGATGAACGCTGGCGCCGTCCACAGTGCCCGTGAAGAGCTTTTGGCATTCGAGAATGCGGTGTCGGTTGTCCAACCACAGGATGTGAAATTCCTCGTGCAGCAGTGCGCCCAACCGCATACGCAGGAAGTCGGTGGCATCGGTCGGGTTGCCGATGCTTCCTTGCCGTTCGAGTCTTGATTTGAGAATACCCTCGGCCGCGGCGAGCACGTCTTGCTCTGTCGTCTCGCTGTCAAGCTTGTAGCGGGTGTAAGCCATGGATCGAACAACTTTCATAAGTAGCTCCTTGTGAGCGGCACAAACGCAAAGAGCCCGGCGGTAAGGCCGGGCTCTTTGCGAAGTCGCGAGGAAAGATGAAGAAAACGAGGGGTATGAAACAGGGAAGGCTCGGTACAGGTGACTCGTGCGGCCCTACGTCAGACAGGGATCGATTCGGTCGCTGTTAAAGACATAGCCGCAGGCCTGGCAACGGAAGCTGCCGGGAAGGGCCTGGTCAATCGGTGCACCGATAGCCGAACCGGCCACACAGCCTGCTGCACCGCCGAGCAAGCTGCCGAGGATCACGCCAGCAATGACACCCAGCGGGTCACCACTGTTGCCCTTTGCGTCCGTGATCGCGCTTGAGGCACCTTGGATAGCACCTGCGACGCCGCCGATGGCGGCAGCCGCGGTCTGAGCGCGGCGTCGAGGAACGACGAACGCGGTGTGGCACTGGGGGCATGATGGCGTCATGTGTGAGCCACTCCATTCGGTGAGGCCATGGCGTCATCGCTACGGTTGCACTTGGCGAACAGAAAGCCGATCGAGAATACGATGGCAAACGCTACAAGACATTCGAACACTGGATAGTTGTACATCACGATTGCTCCCATGGAGTCGGTTGTGAGACTGACGGCGTCAGCTCTTTCAAGAGGGCAGACCACTGCTCTCCATGGGGTGATGTAGGGCTGAAAATATTTTCGATAGACAGCACCTTCGTCGTCGTGAAGGTGCTGAGCCGACGACGCGGCTTCAACTACGCATGCGGAACACATTGCTTAAGCCACTATCGCAGCCGATTCGGCATGAGCTGGCGCTTTTCCTAGGTTTCATGGCTTTTGGTAGAAAGGAAGCTCCGTATGACATGCTCGCAAATGTCGAGCTGATCTATAAGCGTACAGCGGAAAGCTGTATCTCAGTAGCAACACGGCGATAGTCAGAGAGCAGGCTTTCTTGATGCTGAAGGCGAAGCCGGAATGGCTGAGTCGTCCTTAGATGCGGCAAGAGCTAGGCGCGCCAGGGCAGGGATAGATTTCGATTCAGTTCGCTTCATAATCTCGGCGCGATGGTTTTCGACGGTGCGCTGGCTGATGCCTAGATCGACGGCGATGTTCTTGCTAGGGTGACCAGCAAGTACGAGGTCCATGATTTGACGCTGCCTTGGCGTGAGGTCAGCAATTTGATCACTAGCGTCCTGTTTCCAGGCGAGAAGTCTGTTGGCATCACGGGACTGTTCGAGTGCACGCATGACGCTGTCGAGCATTTCGCTTCGTTCGAAAGGTTTCTCTATGAAGTCGGTTGCTCCGGCCTTCATGGCTTCAACAGCAGTGGCAGTGTCATTGTTGCCGGTGATCATGATGGTGGGCATGCAATCGCCTAGGTCACGCAACTTTCTCAGAAGTTCCAAGCCTT